>JACZCZ010177433.1_pt1 | contig 13734 bp, 12 predicted proteins | sample 8641811 | NCBI WGS metagenome assembly JACZCZ01 (sample SAMN15324610, study PRJNA640507) | soil metagenome | isolation source: intercropping peanut in the first line | place: China: Luxin town, Laibin City, Guangxi Province | collected 2019-07-25 | depth 10cm m | reverse complement strand
GTCACGCCGCAGCCGATGTAGCAGATCTTGTCGAACGGCGCGTCCTCGCGGACTTTCGCGACTGCGATCTCCGGCAGCACCGTGTAGTTGGAGAAAGTCGAACAGCCCATGTAGTGATGGATCTTTTCCTTGCCGATCGAGAAGCGGCTGGAACCGTCCGGCATCACACCCTTGCCCTGGGTGGCGCGAATCGCCGTGCACAGATTGGTCTTGCGGGACAGGCACGATTTGCACTGCCTGCATTCCGGCGTATAGAGCGGGATCACATGGTCGCCCTTGCGCACGGACGTCACGCCGGGGCCGACGTCCACGACGACGCCCGCGCCTTCGTGACCGAAAATCACGGGAAACAAGCCTTCGGGATCCGCGCCCGACCGCGTGAATTCATCGGTGTGGCAGATCCCGGTTGCCCGGATCTCGACCAGGACCTCTCCCGCGCGCGGACCATCGAGATCGACCGTAGTGACTTCGAGCGGCTTGCCAGCTGCATACGCAACCGCGGCTTTCGTTTTCATGACTGACCTCGTTGATCCGATGAAATGAGACGTTCGAAGCGTACCCCGCCGAAGGAGCCCTGACCAACGCTCAGGGAAAATCGCAAACCGACCGCCGCTTGCATACAAGCGGCCCCATGCGCGGCGAAACGAGGACTGCACGCGGCACATCGGCTGGCACTCGGTCCGTGAATGTAGAGAATAGCCACGCTCTTTCGGCCGAACAGAACGAGGTCCCATGCGCACCCTGTCACTCGCTGTGCTGCTAGTCGCCGCTCCTTTCGCATTGGCGGCGCCGCCCGATGCTCCGTCCCGCAAGTTCGAAGGCAAGGACCTGTTCGGGCTGCAGGTCGCCAGCGATCCGCAGATCCGTCCCGACGGCCGCGTGATTGCTTACACGCGCGTTGCGTATGACGTCATGAACGATCGTGCCCGCCGCTCGATCTGGCTGGTCGATGTCGAAACCGGCGCACAGACTCCCCTGATCACCGGCAGCGCTTCGAACTCCTCGCCGCGCTGGTCGCTGGATGGCAAGCGTCTCGCGTATGTGTCGACGGCGGAAGAAGGCCGGCCGCAGCTCTTCGTGCGCTGGATGGAAACCGGACAGTCTGCACGCCTGGCCGAGCTGACTGACGCACCGGGCGACCTCGCGTGGTCGAACGACGGCAAGTCCATTGCCTTCACGATGTTCGCCCCGGACGACAAGTCGAAACTCGGTGAAGCACCGCCCAAGCCCGAAGGCGCCCAGTGGGCAGCCCCGCTCGAAGTCATCACCGACATCACCTATCGCGCTGACGGCGCCGGCTATCTCAAGCCCGGCTACACGCATGTATATGTCGTCGCCGCAGACGGCAGCGCCCCGCGGCAGCTCACGTTCGGCGCATTCAACGAAGCCGGCCCTCTGACCTGGTCGCACGACGACAAGTACATCTATGCAACCGGCAACCGCGACGAGAACTGGCGCCGCGAACCAGTGAACACCGAGATCTATCGCATCGCTCTCGCGGACACTTCGCTGACCGCGATCACGAAGCGCGTCGGACCGGATGCGCAGCCGGTGATGTCGCCGGACGGCACGAAGCTCGCGTACGTCGGCTTCGATGACAAGCTGATGGCTTATGCGAACGTCCGCGTGTACGTCTCGAATCCGGATGGCACCGACAGCCGGTCGCTGACGGATTCCCTGGATCGATCGGTGGGCGCGGTTTCGTGGTCCGCCGACAGCCGCAGCCTGATCATTCAGTACGACGATCACGGCGTGACGAAGCTCGAGCGGCTGCAACTCAACGGCAAACGCGAGCCGATCGCGGAGGGCCTGAGCGGCGCCGGCCTGGACCGCCCCTACACGGGTGGCGAGTTCACGGTCGCCAACAACGGCACCGTCGCGTTCACGACCGGCAGCGGCACTCGTCCTTCGGATGTTGCAGTTGCCCGCCGCGGCAAGGTCGCGCAACTGACGCGCCTGAACGATCCGTTCCTCGGCGGCAAGACCATGGGCGAAGTGAAGGCGCTGCCCGTGAAGTCGAGCTTCGATCAGCGTCCGATAGGCGCGTGGCTCGTGTTGCCGCCCGACTTCGATCGCTCGAAGAAATACCCGCTGATCCTGGAGATCCACGGCGGTCCGTATGCGGCTTACGGGCCGACGTTCTCGACGGACTATCAGCTCTACGCCAGCGCCGGCTACGTGGTGCTCTACACCAATCCGCGCGGATCGACTTCGTACGGCGCGGAATTCGCAAACCTCATCCAGCATGCGTATCCGAGCAATGACTACGACGACCTGATGAGCGCCGTCGATGCAGCCATCGCCGAGGGTTACGTCGACGCGAACAATCTCTTCGTGACGGGCGGTTCGGGCGGTGGCGTGCTGACGGCCTGGATCGTCGGCAAGACGAATCGCTTCACAGCGGCAGCGACGCAGAAGCCGGTCATCAACTGGGCCAGCACGGTTCTGACGACCGACATTGCGACCTACATGCCGAAGTACTGGTTCAACAAGCTGCCCTGGGAAGATCCCGAGAGCTACTGGAAGCGCTCGCCGCTCTCGCTCGTGGGCTCGGTGACGACACCGACGCTCGTCGTCGTGGGCGACCAGGACTTCCGCACTCCGGTCAGCGATTCGGAACAGTACTACCAGGCGCTGCAGCTGAAGGGCGTACCGACGGCGCTCGTGAAGGTCCCCGGCGCTTCGCACGGCGGACTGACGGCTCGTCCTTCGCAGTCGGCTGCGAAGGCTAGTGCGATCCTGGCGTGGTTCGAGAAGTACAAGAAGAAGTGATCGAGTGATCGATGGTGATCTGGTGATCGGGCAAGCAGCGGTACGCGTGACTGCCTTGCCTGATCACTGGAACACCTGCTCAGGGCACGGCTTCCACCCCAAAGTCCCATAGCCGCACCCGCCGCGACTCCCGAACAATGTCGTCCCGCTCATTCACATCGAGGGACGACGATGAAGAAGAATTCCGCACTGTCCGCCCTGCTCGTCGGCAGCAGCGTGGTTGCGATGGCCGCGATGGCGGCGCCTGGCGTCGATGAAGTCGGCGATCCGGACTCGTTCGGCAACAACGTCATCTACCTCGGCATCGCGCAGACTCCGGGCATCTCGCTGCTCGATGACTGCACGCCCGATCCGATGTATCCGCCGGATCCCGACAGCCGCTGCATCACGCTGAAGCCGCAGCCGCTGACGACAACGTTCGACGAAGGCAAGCTCGACTACATCAAGCTGCCGGGCGGCGCGACGAAAACGCTGATCTGCTTCGCCGTCACGCCCTCGATGAATTTCCAGTTCAACAATCTCACGGGCGCGGATCAGCCGTCCGCACGCTTCGTCGCGCGTCCGGTGATCACGATCGAAAGCGATGTGCTGAACGACCCCGGCCTCATCGATCCGTCGACGGGGCTGCCCTTGAGCGGCCGGATCGTCCTGCCGCTCAGCACCTATTCGGAGTCGCGCAGCCTCGAGAAAGGTGAGCGCGCACAGAAGCAGATGTTCCTGAGCCGCAGCTGCATCGGTGGTCTCGTGAGCCGCCGTTCGCTGATCGACAACTACGGGTTGTCCGATGCGCAGGCGGACACGTTCTTCGCGAAGGAGATCACGCTGATCCTCGGCGCGTCGGGATCGGCGCAGCTCGTCGACTACGCGACCTATTTCTACGGGATCAGGTTGTACGGAGACAGATGAGCTTGCGCCGGTGATCGAGTGATCACGGAGTGATCACTCGATCACGAATTCCTACCGCACCGATCCTCTCCGGAACAGATTCACGATCGCGAGCAGGATCACCGCGCCCGCCAGCGAAACGAGGAACGTCGCGATACTGACACCTTCGTTGATGGTGCCGATCCCGAGCATCGGGGAGATGATGAAGCCCGCCAGGAGCGCGCCCACGATGCCGACGATGACGTTCAGCAGGATGCCCTGCTGCGCGTCAGTGCGCATGATGATGCTGGCGAGCCAGCCGACGACGCCTCCGACGATCAACCAGACGAGGATGCCCATGAGCCGCTTCTCCTGTTCCTGAAGGAATCGATCACAGAATCGTGACCGCGGCAGCTTGGTTCCCCGTCTGTTGTACCGTCAATGCGTAAAGCGTGAAACGAGCCGCGCGATGACCGCCCGGCGAGGATCTTCCGGCAAATAGCGCACTGTCACCTGGGAGCCGATTGCGGGCAGCGACGCGACATCCCCGGACAGCACGCGCCGGTCCGTGTGACAGCAGCGAAAGATCTCCGGCGACCCTTCCGGCTGGAACTCGAAATAGACGCGGGGAAAGCTTCCCGCAACCGGCGGTCGCCACACCCCCGTGATGCGCCCCTGGGCGATGTGCCCCTCCTTGACGATCTGCTGGGCCGTCAGCAGTCCGCGCAACGCAATCCTGCCGGACACGATCATGGCGAGCGCGACGCCGCCACAGAAGGCAATGAGAGAAGGAAGTTCGATGACCATGGGGCGAAGACTGCCCACGAGGCCTGACCGCAGCAGTGCAACAGATCACGAAACCCCGTCATTCAGGGGAAGTCGGGGCCGGGAAGTGGACCTGATCAGGATGCGGACGTCGGGCAGCGGGGCAAGACGGGTTCGGCCGGCTTCAGTTTTCCGAGCGCGGCCTCCGGTACGAGGATCTCGACGCGCCGGTTGAGCTGGTTTGCGTCGTCGGTCGCCGAGAAATCCAGCGGTCGCCGCTTGCCGAGGCTCGCGACCTCAATACGGCGTCGCGGAATTCCGGCCGCGACCAGCGTCTCACGCATTGCCTCGGCACGCTGCAAGGCGAGCGCCGCGTTGTAGCTGCAAGTTCCCGTCTGGTCGGCATGCCCCACGACGACGATGCGATCCGCATTCGCTCGGCGCAGTTCCCGAGCCAGCTTCGCAGCCGCCCCGACTACCGGGGCCCGGAATCGCGACTCTCCGTGACAGAAGTGCAGCGACTGCGGAACCTGTTGCAGCGACGGATCCGAGTACGTCGCGATCTGCGCGCTGCGCCTGGGGACGCTGCCATCCCATGCCACTTCGATGGGCTCGGAAGTCGCAGCCGCCGGCGCACCGCCCGTGTCTTCATGAAAATCCAGCAGCTGGCGACGCAGCGCTACGACGCCGCTGTCGGAACAACTGTCCGCCAGCAATGCCCTCGCTCCGGCGAGGTCCGGTGGCGGCCTTTCTCCCGTGCGAGGATCGATCGGCCGGCGTAGCAAGCGCGAAGCTCGTGTCAATTGCACCGCTTCGCCGAGCGCCGTTTCACCGAACTCCATGGCTAGCCGATCGACGATCGCATTGACGTCTGCTTCCCGCGTCCGTCCGCCGAGCAGGAGCGCGCGGCCGAGATCGTCGCGCAAAACGCCTTTCTCATCCGTCAGCAGCTGCAGCGCTTCGCGGTCGCGGCCGCTCTGCGGCGCTTCGATGCGAATCGGTATCGGCGCCGTCACGACATCCTCGACGTCATCGCCGAGGTGCAGTCGCACACGCACTGCGTACTCGCCGGGAGTCGGGAACGTCCAGGCTTCCGCGTCGAAGAAGATCGGTACGGTCTGTTCCGTGCGCTCACCAGGTCCCAGCATTGCCTCGTCATCGTCGATCGGCTCGTACCAGGCGATGGGCTGAACCGCCGACCATGGCGCACCCGGCGCTGGCTGTACTTCGATCCGGACGAGGCCGTAGCCCGGCGACAACCGCCCCAACAGCGGCAACGTCCGCTCGCCACGATTCGTCGCCGTGATGCGAATGGCGACCGGATAGCCCAACGGATAGGCGGCGGGAAGCGCCTGCACGGCCAGCGCCACGTCGGGCGGCTTGCTTTCACCATCGTCGATCGCCGCTTCCGCTGCCGAGATACCGACGAGCGACTTCAATCGCCGCATCGCGAAGCGCCAGCGAGAGCCTTGCGGCTCAGCCACGATCGTCGCGCGCAAGTCGCGACACGTCGACGGCGAGCCGAACAGGAACGGCGTACTCTCGCGGCCCGGCAACACGTCGCCTGGACGCGCGCTCTGAAAGAAGCGAATGGTTTGCGGACTCAGCGCCATGAGCGGTCGCTCCCGCAGACTCCAGTTCAGTTCGCGGGTGTTGTCGGAGATACACCGCGTCGGCGCCTCGACGGTGAGACGCTCATCGGGCATCTGCGCTGCTTCGCCATGACTCCGGTTCAGTGCGTGCAGCAGCTCGTGAGTGAATGTCCGCAATTGCAGCAACGGGACAGAGTCAGCCTGCCGCTCCTGGAAGCGCGCCGCGATTTCACCCGGCGCGATCGCGAAGCCTTCGCGATCGGTCGCATCGAACATCAGGCCGAAGAGGTCTTCCCCGGTATCCGACACGATCGCCGGCGTAAGCATCGCGTAGAGACGAGCATCCGCTTTGGCGGGCGGCGCGCTGTCGCGCCATGCCTGCGCAAATGCATAGAGATCCGCTCGATCCAGCTTGCCGCTCCTGGCCGCGAAGGGCAGCACCCGTTCGTTCGCACGGATCTGCACTTCGATGCCGCCTGAACCAAGCACCGACGCAACGGAGACGACGTCGTCTTCGACGGGAACTTCGAGCGCGATGGGATCGACCCGATCGAAGCGATCGAGCTCGATATCCAGGGAGAATCGCTGCCGGGCGCAGGCGGGATCGGCGCAATCCGTTGCGCCGCCGAGCAGCGCCCAGAGGAATGCCCCAGTGACCAGCGCTGCCAGCACGCCGACGATCGGGCCGAGGCGTCGCAGCAGCTTCATCATCTCCGTCGCAGGGACATCAACGGCGTGTGTCGAACGCCATGCGCAATGCCAGCAGCCCCAGCACCGTGCCCATGAACCAGCGCTGGATGCGGCTCCACAAAGGGCGAGTCGCGAGAAAGCCCGCAAAGCTTCCGGCCGTGAAGATGATCGCAGTGTTCACCGTTACGCTGATGCAGATCTGCGTCAGCCCCAGCTGCAGGCTCTGCAGCAACACACTGCCGCGCTCCGGATCCACGAACTGCGGGAACAGCGACAGATACAGCATCGCGATCTTCGGATTGAGCAGGCTCGTCAGCAGCCCCATCCCGAACAGGCGATGCGGCGGATCGATGTCGAGCGCACGCGGCTGAAAGGGGGACGCACCGCCGGGCCTCAGTGCGTTCCAGGCGAGATACCCGAGATACGCCGCACCCGCGAGTCGCAGCGCGTCGTAGGCATAAGGAACCGCGGCGAACAAAGCAGTAATGCCGAACGCCGCCAGCAATACGTAGACAGCGAATCCGGCTGCGATCCCCGCGAGCGAGATCATCCCCGCTTCACGCCCCTGGCAGATCGATCTCGACACCAGGTACGCCATGTTGGGACCTGGCGTGATCACCATCGCGAAAGCGACGGCGGCGAAGGCGAGAAAAGTGGCAATCGAAATCATGTGATGCAGCCTCGGAAACTCATCCCTCCCACGCCTCCAGTATTTCCCCCCGGTCGAATCCGTGCACGATCTTCCCCCGTACATCGATGACGGGAACCCCGTCGCCGCCGAGAGCTTCGTAGCGTGCACGACCCTCGTCGGACTTCTCGATGTCGTATTCCTTGTAAGGAATGCCTTTGTCCTCGAAAAGTTCGCGGGTCTTGGCGCAGTAGCCGCACCAGGAGGTGGAATAGAGAATCACTTCGCCGCTGCCGGTGACGGCGGGGGCGCCATCGAAGAACCGGTCGATACGGTCCCAGTTGAGCCACAGCCCGAGGGCCAGCAACCCGATGATTATGCTTCTCATGTTGGAGATTGTATGTGTGCGCGGCAACAACGACACGAGGCATTGCGAAAACTCGCATGGATTCCGCGACGGCGGGCGGCGCTATACTCCCCGGGCCATCCCACATGGCATCCGGGAGTTCGCAAGGTAATGCGTTCCTCGACCGCGAATCGCTGCGCATTGGTCGCCCTGTGGCTGTGTGCCTGCATACCCGTGGCCGCGGCAGCAGGCGATTTCGGCGGCTCCATCGGCGTCACCAGCGACTATTTCTATCGCGGTGTTTCGCAGAGCCAGGGCAATCCGGCGCTGCAGGCCGACCTTCACTATCGGTCGGGCGGGTGGTCCGCCGGCGTCTGGAGCTCCCGGGCGGATATGACCCGCGACGAGGCGCCTGCAACCGAAATCGATCTGTACATCCGGCGCGACTGGACGCTCGGCAACGACTGGGATCTCGGTGTTGCACTGACTCACTACACGTACCCGGACGATCCGAGGACGTACAGCTACGACTACGACGAAGTGATCGCGACCGCCGGGTACCGGTCCCGCCTTTTTGGAACGATCGCGTTCTCGCCGAACTACACAGGCCACGCCCAGGGGCGCTGGGCCTTCAATGAAAATGCGACGTCCTACGAGCTGACGGCAGTGCAGCCGGTGGTCGGAAAGCTGTCTGCCTCGGCGGGCCTCGGCTACTACGATCTGCCCGCGAGCCTCGACGCCAATTACTGGTTCTGGAACGTGGGTGTGGCCTGCTCTTTCGGACGCGCCCTCCTCTCGGTGGCCTATATCGACACCGATCGGCCCCGCGAGAGCGGTCATGGCTACGAAACGGTCCCGGACGGCCAGTGGACCGGGTCGCTGGCGTGGCGGTTCTGAAGGGCCGAACCTGACGACTGAACCCGGGCGATTGAACCTGGCATGAGCAACGGCGCACTCACCGACCGACATCATCATGCCAACGAACCCGCCCACATCTCCCGTGCTGCAACCCACCGATCCCCAGGCACGCCCCGAATCGCAGTCGGGGTCGTCGAATGAGCGCGAACTGCGACTGCTGAAACGAGTATCGCAGCAGGACCGCGACGCGTTTCGCGAGCTCTACTTCATCTATCACCGCCGGCTCAGCCGGTTCATCTCACGGCTGACGACGCGCCGCGATCTTGCGGACGAGATCATCAACGACACGCTCTGGACCGTATGGAGGAAGGCCGGCGACTTCCGCGGCGCCTCGCAGGTCTCGACGTGGATTCTCGGCATCGGCTATCGACAGGCACTCACATCGCTGCGGCGTGCGGGTGCGCATTCGACACTCGACGAAGCCGCGGGACGCGAACTTGCGGTCGCTGATGACCTTTACGCGGTCGACGAAACTCGCGACTGGCTCGACCGCGCCCTCGCGAGCCTGCCGATCGAACAACGCACGGTGATCGAGTTCACTTACTTCCTGGGCCACTCCTGCGAAGAGATCGCGATCATCATGGGTTGCCCCGTGAACACGGTGAAGACCCGCATGTTCTACGCCCGCCGCAAACTGAAGGCGGCACTTTCCCAACTTGCCAACGGAGCCTGACGTGCGGGACCAGTTCGAATCGCAGCATCGCGCACTGCATCGCGAGATCTGGAACCTGCTTCCGTGGCACGTCAACGGCACGCTGAGCGAGCGACAGGCAAGTCGCGTCGAGAAGCATCTCACTGAATGCGCCGAGTGCAGGTCGGAGCACGCCTCGCAGCAGGCGCTGCAACAGCACCTGCGCGAAGATGACAGCGTGGTGCAGACGCCGCACGCGTCGCTTCGCAAGCTGATGGCGCGAATCGAGCAGGACGATCAGGCTCCCACCGTCGAGCGTAAGCCTGGTCAGTCGCGGCGCACCCGCTGGCTGGTGGCGGCAGTGGTCATCCAGGCGGTCGGATTGATCACGCTTTCGGGTGTGACGACCTGGAAGCTCCAATCGGTTCGTTCCGAGCCGCGTTACGCGACTGTGTCATCCGCCACGGTCACGACTTCGAACGCAGTCGCCGCGCGAGTCGTGTTCTCGCCCTCGATGGCCACAGGCGATCTGGTCAGTCTGCTGCGAAGCATGAAAGCACAGATCGTTGCCGGTCCGAGCGAAGCCGGCGTCTACACGCTGGCGTTCCCCGAAACGATGAGGGAACAGGATATCGCCGACGCCGTTGCAGGATTGCGCGCTCGTGCCGATGTCCGCTTTGCCGAAGTCGCCGCCGCCGATCCGTGATGCGTTCGCTCGTCATTCTTCTCGCTGCCCTAGCGTGCGCCGCTTGCGCCAGCACCTCAGCGGTCGATGGCCCGTTGCCCGTCGCCGCTCGCACTCACCCCGACGACTATGTCGTCGTGACCGTCCGCAACGAAGGCGAACGAAGTTTCCCTCGCGCCGGGTCGACTCCACGCGGCTACGACGGGTCGGCGCAATACTCGGTCGGCGCACAAGCGCGAGGCGCCCTTGCTTCGATCGAGCGCCAGTACGGACTGCATGAAGTTTCCGGATGGCCGATTGCGGAGCTTGGCGTTCACTGTGTCGTGTTCAGGATTCCCGCCGGCGAGAGTGCGGCGCAACTGCTCGCGAGGCTCAGGAGCGACGAACGCGTCGAGTCCGCTCAGCCGCTGAACGTATTCGCAACGCGAGCCGCGGCCTACAACGATCCGTACGGCGAACTGCAGGCGAATCTTGCGACGATGAACGTCGCCGCAGCTCATCGCTGGTCGCGTGGCGCGGGCGTTCATGTCGCCATCATCGACACCGGCGTCGACAGCGATCATCCCGATCTCGTCGGACGCATCGCCGATCGTCGCAACTTCGTCGACGAGGACGATGACGCTTTCCGCCGCGATCGTCACGGCACCGCGGTCGCGGGCGTCATTGCAGCGGATTCCGGCAATCGCATCGGCATCGTCGGCATCGCTCCGGAAGCCCGGCTTCATATCTACAAATCGTGCTGGGAGCGCGAAGGATCGGGCAGTTCCGCCGCGTGCAATACATTCACGCTCGCGAAAGGACTTGCCGCCGCAATCGATGCGCGCGTCCAGGTCGTGAATCTCAGTCTCGTGGGACCCGCGGATCCTCTCCTTACCCGACTGGTCATGCGCGGTCAGGAACGGGGCCTGGTGTTCGTCGGCGCGGCGCCGCCTGATTCGGGCGAACAAGCCTCGGCGGATGCGTTCCCGGGGGACGTTGCGGGTGTATTGAAGGTCGCAGCGAGCGCGCATGGCTCGTCGCACCAGAAGATGTCGACTCCCGGAGCGCTGCTTGCGCCGGGGACGGATGTGCTGACGCTGGCGCCGAAAGGACGGTACGACTTCATCTCCGGCAATTCGCTTGCGACCGCAGGCGTGACGGGTGCCGTTGCGCTGTTGATGGCGCGGGATCGGCGCCTGCGATCCGATCGGCTTCAGCAGCTGCTGAGCGCCTCACCCCCGGCGTCTTCAGGAGTAGATGCGTGCGCCGCGCTCGCTTCGCTGCTTCACGAGGCTCCCTGCGCGGTTGCGACTCTCCCGACTCCGGTGGCGGCAGAACCTTTTCAGTCGACCGGCTCTTCCACCCGGTGACCAGCCGCTCGCAGAATCGACAACACGCCGTCTTCCTTCATGAGCATGTGCACTGGCAACGCCGCGAACGTGCGGCGATTGCGGATCATTGCGCGTTCGATCACGGCGGCCAGGCGTGTGGTCTCCTGCCCGATCAGGCGATCGACATCCTCGTCGCCAAGAAACGGCCAGCTGCGTGCGAGCGTCTCCGAATACGACTGATCGCTGCGCGCAAGTTCCCGCAGCATCTTCATGTCACCATCGGCCCACGCTTCCGCGCGGCGGCGCGATTCCGTCATGTCCACCTCCAGGCGATCCATCGTCTGGACAAGACAGCGCACACCTGCCTCTCGTGCCGCGCGCTTCGAGACTTTCGTCACCGGAGACTCGACCTCGTACGATTGCGGCCTGACGGGCACGTCGTGCAATCGCGCGAGGCCATAGATCGTGCGCCAGACCTCGTCGCTCGACGTCATGCCGTTGTGTTCGAAGGCGCTCATCTGCAGCAGGTACGCCGCGGAAGCCGGCAACAACTCTTCAGTCGGGATGCGCGGATCGATGTACCGATCGCGCATCTTCGTCCAACGGGCGTAGACCTTGCGGGGCAGATCCTCTTCCAGCGTCGTCGACCTGCGCTGCCAGCCCTGCGAACCCATCCGCAACGAAACCGTGTAGGCACCCAGCACCTCATCGGCGCCGGCGATCGCTGCTTCCACTTCCGCGGAACGCCACCGCAGCTTCTGCGGCAAGGGCGATTGCGTCCCGAGAATCCACACCGTGCGCTCGCCGCTTGTCACCTGCCAGAGCCGCGGCCCCGGACGCTCGGCCGTCACTAGTACTTCCGCCGTAGGCGGCGGTTCGATCTTCGCCGGCGAAGACTCTGCGTACGCTGCCGTAACGACAGAGCCTCCGACCATCAGGGTCGCGAAGCCGAGCAGCGAGAGATTCTTTCCATGTTTTCGCATCGGGCAACTATAGCGTGTCGTACGGGCTGATGACTGCGGGCAGCGCCCTGACCTGACCAAAGTCAGCAGACGCTGTGAGCCGCCGGGCGAAAACTCCCTGCCATACAAGACGGGGAAACGAACTCATGCGCTGGCTCTTCCTGAAACGCATCCGGCCCTTCGTACTGCTCGCTGCCGCTGCGAGCCTCATACTGAATCTGGCGCTGCTCGTGCCTGCGCTCTACATGATGCAGGTGTTCGATCGCGTCTTCGCGAGCAGAAGCGTCGAAACGCTCGTCATGATCAGCGCCTTCGTCGCCCTCGCCCTGCTCCTGGGTTACTTCGCCGACACGGTGCGAACCCGCTCGCTCGGCTGGGCGGGCCGCTCACTCGATCGCCAGCTCTCGCCCGCGGCGCTCGCAAGCGCCTTGCGCACCGCCGCTTCGTCGACGAACGGCCACTCGGGCGAAGCGTTGCGCGACATCACGCTGCTGCGCAACTTCCTTGGCGGCACCGGCATCGTCGCACTCTTCGATGCACCGTGGCTGCCCATCTATCTGCTCGTCATCGGGCTGATGCATCCAGTCCTCGGCGTGCTCGCAGCGTGCGGTGCACTGGCGCTGGTCATACTCGGATTCCTCACGGAGAAACTGACGCGCGAGCGAACGGCGCAATCGCTCGAACAGTCGCGTGCGATCCAGCGTCATACGCAGTCTCTCACCCGCAGCGCCGAGTCGATCGCCGGCATGGGAATGGCGCGTTCCGTCATAGCGGGCTGGCAGCGCCGTCACGAGGCGATGCTCGATACGCAGGCGCAGCTCAGCCGATCGACATCCCTGCTCGGCGCCGTTGCCCGCATGTCTCGCCAGGCGTTGCAGGTTCTGCTTCTCGGTGTCGGCGCGTGGCTCGTCATCGGAACGGAAGCCTCCGCCGGCATCATGATCGCTTCGACTGTCCTGCTCGGACGCGCGCTGCAACCGGTCGAGCAACTCATCTCCGGCTGGAGAGGTTTTCTCGAAGCTCGTGGCGCATGGACTCGGCTCACCGAGCCGCAAGCGTCCGTTGATCGCGACCCGTCGAACGTCAAGTTGCCCGCTCCCAGTGGCCGACTGGATCTCGAGCGTGTCGTCTACACGCTGGCACCGAATCGTCCCGCACTCATCAAGGGCGTCGGCCTCTCGCTCATGCCCGGCGAGAGTCTTGGCATCATCGGCCCCAGTGCTTCTGGCAAGACGACGCTGATCCGACTGATGCTCGGGCTGCGTCAGCCGCAATCCGGCGTGGTCCGTCTCGATGGCGCCGATATCGCGCAGTGGGATCGCGATGCACTGGGGGAGCACGTCGGCTATCTCCCGCAGGACGTCGGCCTGTTCGCCGGCACCGTCGCCGAGAACATCGCCCGTCTCGGCGAAGTGAAGTCCGACAAGGTCATCGAAGCCGCAAAGCTCGCGCACGCCCACGAAATGATCCTGCGTCTTCCCAATGGGTACGACACGCAGATCGGCGAACTCGGCGCAGTGCTTTCGGGAGGACAGCGGCAGCGCATCGCGCTGGCGCGTGCGCTGTACGGC
>JACZCZ010066509.1_pt1 | contig 13759 bp, 11 predicted proteins | sample 8641811 | NCBI WGS metagenome assembly JACZCZ01 (sample SAMN15324610, study PRJNA640507) | soil metagenome | isolation source: intercropping peanut in the first line | place: China: Luxin town, Laibin City, Guangxi Province | collected 2019-07-25 | depth 10cm m | reverse complement strand
CTCCCGCTCTTTGCCGGTGGGGCGGGGGCTGGATTGGGGGGACCCCGAACCCGGCGCAGAGCCCCGCGGCGGCGGGTCGGCGCCCGCCGTCGAGATGTGCAACAACAATGGCCATTGCCGCAAGTTCGACGCCGGCACGATGTGCCCGTCGTATCGCGTCACGCGTGACGAGAAGCATGTGACGCGCGGCCGCGCGAACTCGCTGCGCCTCGCGCTGTCGGGGCAGCTCGGCGCCGACGCGCTGGCGTCGCGCGAGCTTTACGACACCCTAGCACTGTGCGTGTCATGCAAAGGCTGCAAGCGCGAGTGCCCCACCGGGGTCGACATGGCAGCGATGAAGATCGAGTTCTTGCATCAGTACCATCGCAGCCGGCCGCGCTCGCTGCGCGATCGGCTCGTGGCTCATTTGCCGCGTTACGCGCCGCTGGCGGCCGCGTTCGCGCCCGTGCTCAATCTGCGGGACCGCATTCCGGGGCTCGCCAAGCTCTCGGAGGCCATCGTCGGCCTAGCAGCGGCGCGCTCGCTGCCGAAATGGCGCCGCGACCGCTTCCGGGCGAGCGACGTGCCGGCGACGCCCGAAGTAAGCAGCGGCCGCGAGGTCGTGTTGTTCGCCGACACCTTCAATACTTATTTCGAGCCGGAGAATCTGCACGCCGCCGCCGCCGTGCTGACGGCCGGCGGCTACGCCGTGCGCGTGGCGACGGCGGCCGACGGCAAACGTCTGTGCTGCGGCCGCACCTATCTCGCGACGGGGATGCTCGACGAGGCCCGCGTCGAGGCACAACGGCTACTCGATACCCTCGGGCCGTTTACCGCCCGCGGTGTGCCGATCGTCGGGCTCGAGCCGTCGTGCATCTTAGGTCTACGCGACGAGCTGAAGATGCTGCTGCCCGGCGCGGCAAGCGCGGGCATAGCCAGGCTCGCGCTGACGTTCGAAGAATTCATCGTGCAGGAGCACCGTGCGGGCCGCTGGTCGCGCCCATTCCGCCCGAGCACGGCCAGCCGCGCCCTCGTACACGGGCATTGTCATCAGAAAGCATTCGGGGCCATGCCCGCAGTCGTCGCCGCCCTCAAGCTGGTACCGAATCTGTCGGTCGACGTCGTCGCGTCGAGCTGCTGCGGGATGGCGGGGGCGTTCGGCTACCAAGCGGAGCACCTCGACGTCTCGCTGCGCATGGCCGAAGCCGCCTTGTTGCCGGCCGTCCGTGGGGCGCCGGCGGACACCGTCATCGTCGCGGACGGCACGAGCTGCCGTCATCAGATCCACGACGGCACCGCACGCAGCGCCGTGCACGTCGCACGTGTGCTCGCTACAGCGCTTTAACGGTTACTCCGGCCCGCTCGGTTCGGCTCCGGCACGCAGCGGCTGCGTGCCGGCGCGCACGACACCGTGTCACACGTCACAAGGGCCGGGGTTACGGCTGAACTTACGCTCTCCAGCACTGTGCCGAAACAGGGAATGGGCAACCACAACACCACTCTCCTCGCTGACACTGCGCCGACCTCGCTCAGCACCCTTGCCGAGCAGCTCCGAGACGGGCCGTTGCAAGAGTTGGGCGAGTTGCAGCGGAGAGCCAGCGCGCTAGCGGACGGGCTGGCGGCAAACCCGGCCGAGAGGCTCGACGATCTCGAAGGGCTCGTGCGGTTGTCCTTGTCGGCGATGGAGCAATTTCATGCGTTCACGCGCGAGTTCGCCGCGGTCGTTCGGGAGCTTACCGATGCCCGCCGGCACCGACACTGACCTCTTTCCGAGGCTCATCGAGCTCTGCGACGACTTCCGCGCCCACGGCGATATCACCTGCGACGTGACCGTCGAGGAGCGCCATACTCGCTTCGGCGCGGAAGTGAGCGAGGTTGTCTTTCGCACCGTTCGTGAGCTCCTGACGAACGTCAGGCAGCACGCGCAAGCGAAACGCGTGACGGTGTCCAGCACGAGCCGCCGCGACGGTTCGATAGGCATTACGGTGGCCGATGACGGTATCGGCCTCCCACCTCACCGGCGCCGCGGCAACCCGTTCGACGAAAGCGGCGGCATCGGCCTCTGGAGCATCGACCAGCGGCTGCGCGCCTTCGACGCCGTCCTCGACGTCGAGGCCGCCGCCGGCGCGGGCACGCAGGCGATGGTGATACTGCCGCGGAAGCTCGTCGTCGCGCGTTAACCGCCCGACGGCAACGGCGCGGACTCGTCGAGCTCGAGACCTGCGGCTCGCAAGCCGCTGACCAGCAAGTCTCGAGTCACGGGCTCGAAACGCCAGCGCTCGAAGTTCGCGAGCGCCTCCGCCTCGAAGTGCGGGTATAGCTCGCGAATACGCCGCGCAGCAGTGGCAGCCATCTCGTCGCGCCCGGCGTGCGCCGCGGCTGCGGCAATCACCATCTGCGCGACAACCCAGTTCCGCGCATCGAAGCTCGAGGCCAACGCCAGTGCCTCACCGAACTGCTGCTCGCGCAGACGCGCGAGAGCGCGGGCAAGCGAAGACAACGGCGGCGGCGACTTCGCCAGCGTACGGGCGCGCTCGCCGAGCGCCAGGCCGCTGGCCGCGTCGCCGCTCAAGGTGAGCAGGAAGCCGCCCTCCGCCAGCGCTTGCTCGCTGCTCGGTCGCAGCTCGAGCGTCCGGTGGATGGCGCTGCGGAAAGCCGGATCGCCGTCGAAGTACTTGACCCTCGTCATCGCTAGATTGCCGAGGAAATCGTCGCGATCGAGAGCCAGCGCTTTGGCGGCGGCCGTTCGCGCCGACTCGAGCTCCTCCTCGCCGCCGCGGCCGAACATCGCCGCGTAGTCGTCTATATAGAGCATGGCCAGCCCGGACCACGCCTGCGCCACGTCGGGCTGGCGCGCCGTCACGACTTGGAAGCAGCCGAGCGCGTCCTTGAGCACGCGTCGATCTTTCGCGCGGCGATAGTCGTAATACGTCGCGAGGCAGTCGCGGAGCTTCGGCGAATGCGCCGAGCGGCGAGCGCGCGCCAGCTCGGCCTCGAAGATCGGCCCATACGGCGCGGCGACCGTCGTCACGTCGCGCGCCACCTGCTCCTGCAGCTCGGGCAGCTGCTCGAGCGCTAACGGCTCGTCGTACGCGGTCGTCCAAAGCTGCGTGCCGGTGCCGGTCTCGATGAGCCGCACGGCAATGCGCGCTTCCGCCGCATTGCCGCGGATACTGCCGGTCAACAGGTAGCTGCCGGCGGCCGTCGAATCGAGGCGTTTCTCGTGGGTCGCGCCATACCAGCTCGCCTGGCTCGCCACGACGAACAGGTCGAGCTCGTCGAGGCGCAACATGATCTCTTCCGTCATGCTGGCCGCGAGCACGTCGAGCGTCGGATCGGCGCTCAGGTTCTCGAAGGGCACGACGACGATGCGGGGTAACTCGGTCAGCTGCGGCTGCTCGCCGACGAGATCGAGCGCGCGAGTCGCGGCGCGCAACTGGACCACCTGCCAAGCGATGACGCCGCCGGCGAGCACGAGCAGCACCGACAGTACGGCAGCGATGCGGCGCCAGGGAAGCGCGAGCGGCGCGCGCTCGGCAGCGGCGGGCGACGGCGTTTCCGCAACGCGCACGTGGTGATATTCCACGGCGTAGCTGCCGCGCGGCAGGTCGATGCGTACGGGATCCGCGACGCCTTCGCTCGCGTAATACTCGACTAGCCGGCGACGCAAGCGGCCGGCTTCGACTCTCACCAACGCATCGGACTGCGCGTCGAAATCGGCGGGTCGGCCGAACACCTCGACGCCGATCGTGTAGCCCTTGAGCCGCTGTCCGGACCCGGCCAACGTCTGCTCGACGACGAATCGCAGGAAGTGCGAGGCTCGCCCGGCCTGCTGGAAACACCGGCTGGCGAGAATCCGCTCGAGCTCCGCGCGAACCTCGCTCGCGTTCGGCCGCAGCGTGTCGTCCGCGCGACCGGCAGGAGCTTCATCGCCGCGCGTTCGAGGATCCGACATCCAGCCTTACTCCGTTCAGAATCTCGAGCAATGCCTCTCGCTCAACGCTATACGTTCCAATACTCGAGGCGTAGACTCGAGTTTAAGGGCTGGACCTGACCTCACACAGTCAACAGCTTGACACAACTGGTCATTTAGTTGCCCTTCGGGGCTTTAGAGACCAGATGCTCGAATAAGGGGCCGGTAGTGAGCAGGTCCCAGCCCGTCGCTTCCGACCGGCTCACCCGAACAGCGCGCGCACGGCGTCGCCGACTCGCACTTCTCCGCCTCTGACGACCCACGCATTGATGCCGCGCAGCTGTAGCGCGTGCCCCGCCGAGGAGTTCACGAGGTCGAGCGCAGCCTCGCCGTAGCGCTCTCAGAACAACTTGCACCCCGTATGCGGCTCGGGGCTCACTTCGATCTCCGCTGCACCGACCGCAACACGCGACCCGGCCGGCAAGTGCGCGAGCCTGAGATCGAAATCGACGTAGAGCTGATCGCCCGCGAGCGGCCAGCGCTCACGCGTGTCGGCGATCAACGCCATGAGCCGCGTGTTGATCAGCGTGAGCTGATTGACGCGGCGCCGCTTGCCCAGCGCCCAACGATCGCCGACGAGGCCGTGCTCTACGTCGAGCGTCGCGACTTCGAGCACCTCGCGTTCGCCGCGCCGCGGCCGCCGCACGATCATCGCGAGCGTGCCTTGCTCGCGTGGCGAGCGCTGGATCTCGGGCATTCCCGCTGCGAGCGCCGCGGAAGTCGAGTGCCGCACAGCCATCGTCATATGGCGAGCTCGAGCGACCACGGCTCGGCAGCGGCTTCTGCGGCCAAGCTCGCGAACGCCGGCCATTGCCACACGGCCGCGGCGTATTCGGCTGCGACGGGCGACGGCTCGACGCCGTAGGTGCGAAAGCGGCTCACGACCGGCGCATACATCGCGTCGGCGGCCGACCAGGCGCCGAACAAAAATTTGCCGCCGCGGCCGTACGCGTCACGGCATTGCGTCCAGAGGGCGTCGATGCGCGCGATGTCGCTGTCGAGCTCGCGCGTGCGCGGCACGGAATGTCGGCCGCGCATGTCCATCGGCATTCGCGAGCGCAGCTCTTGAAATCCGGAGTGCATCTCGGCACTGACGCTGCGCGCGTGGGCTCGCGCCAAAGCGTCGGACGGCCAGAGGCCTGCAGCGGGGCGCTGCTCGTGCAGGAACTCGGCGATGGCGAGCGTATCCCACACGACCGCGCCCTCGGCGTGCAGCACGGGCACGCGCCGCGACGGGCTCAAAGCGCCGATGCGCGCATGGAACTCGTCCGTATCGAGCGGAATGACGATCTCGTCGCACGGCAAGCCGCTTTGCCGGACGAGCAACGAGCCGCGAATCGACCAAGAGGAATAGTTGCGATTACCGACGTACAGCGTGGCGCGCATGGCGCACAGGGTAATCGCTGGCGCGGCGACAGTGTATAGGCCGGGCCCTACAGCGCCGAGAGTGGGGCCCGCAGCACGCCCCTGCCGAGCAGCTTCATGCAATACTCTGGGCGAGTTCCCGAGTCCGTCTGTTTCGTGGGCACGACCAGCTATTTCATCCGCCGCTTCTTACTGATCGTTCCGACGTTCATCGGCGTCACTGTCCTCGTGTTCGCCGTGACGCGTGTCGTGCCGGGCGGTCCGATCGAGCGCATGTTGACGGACGCGCTCATGTCCGGCGGTCGCGCCGGCTCGCAGAGCGTCGCGGCGTCGATGCTATCGGACGCACAGCTTCAGCAGCTGCGCGTGTACTACGGTCTCGACAAACCCATCATCCAGGGATACGTGAGCTGGCTCGGCAAAGTCGTCCGGCTCGACCTCGGACGCTCGACGCGCTACAACGAGCCGGTCTGGAGCACGATCAAGCGCCGCTTTCCGATCTCGATCTTCTTCGGCGTCACGACGCTGATCCTCACCTACGCGATCTGCATCCCTCTCGGCATCTGGAAAGCGATGCACCATCGAACGTTGTTCGACAACGTGAGCTCCGGTCTCGTGTTCTTGGGTTTCGCCATTCCGGGCTATGTCGTCGGCATTGCGCTGTTGACCTTTTTAGCCTCGCGGCTCGGCTGGTTTCCGCTCGGCGGCTTCGTCAGCGACAACTTCTCGCAGCTCGGCGCCTGGGGCCAGATCGTCGACGTGCTGCGGCACGCGACGCTGCCGCTCCTGTCGTACATGGCCGGCAGCTTCGCCGTCACGACGTTCGTCATGAAGAACTCGTTGATGGACAACCTGTCGGCCGACTACGTTCGAACCGCGATCGCGAAAGGGCTGTCGTTTCGCGGCGCCGTGCTCGGCCATGCCGTGCGCAACAGCCTGATCCCGATCGCGACGTCGTTCGGCGGCAACTTGAGCGTGATTCTCGCGGGCTCGTTCCTCATCGAGCGCATCTACAACATCGACGGCTTCGGCTTGCTCGGTTACGAATCGCTCGTGGCGCGCGACTACCCCGTCGTGCTCGGGATTCTCGTCATCACGTCGCTGCTGTTTCTCGTCGGCAACATCGTGTCCGACATTTGCGTCGCGCTCGTCGATCCGCGCGTGAAGTTCGGAACCTGACATGCGCCTGTCACCGCAGGCACGCAAGCAATGGCGGCGCTTTCGCTCGATCAAGCGCGGCTATTATTCGCTGATCGTCGTGGCCGTGCTGGTCGCAGCGGCATTGCTGGCCGAGCTTTGGGTTAACAGCCGCGCGCTCGTCGTCAAGTACCAAGGCGACTACTGGTTCCCGACCTACGGCGCCTACATCCCTGGGGACACGTTCGGGCTCGACTATCAATACGAGACGAATTACCGCGAGCTCGCCGACGAGTTCGCAGCGCAGCGCGCAGCGGCGGAGCAAGCCGGCACGGAGCCGCCCGATAACTGGGTGCTGCTGCCGCTCGTGCCGTACAACGCCTTCGAGACCGACTTCCGCGCCGACTCCTTTCCGCCGTACGCGCCGAGCGTGAGCGCGGAGCACTACCTGGGCACGGACACGACGGGCCGAGACATCGTCGCGCGGCTCGTCTACGGCTTCAGGCTCGCGATCGCGTTCGCGCTGATTCTGCTCGTCTGCAATTACATCGTGGGCATCACGCTCGGCGGTGCGATGGGTTACGCCGGCCGGTGGTTCGATCTCGTGTTTCAGCGCGTCATCGAGATCTGGTCGAACGTGCCGTTTCTCTACGTCATCATGATCATCGCGTCGGTCGTCGTGCCGAACTTCTGGACGCTGGTCGCCGCGATGGTGATCTTCGGTTGGATGGAGATGACGTGGTACATGCGCACGGCGACATATCGCGAGAAAGCACGCGAGTACGTCATGGCCGCGCGAGCGCTCGGCGCATCGACGCCGCGCATCCTGTTCCGGCACATCCTGCCGAACTCCATCTCGATCATCGTCACGTTCGTCCCGTTCTCGGTTGCGGCCGGCGTGACGGCGCTGACGGCGCTCGACTATCTCGGCTTCGGCCTACCCCCGCCTACCCCGAGCTGGGGCGAGCTGCTGGCGCAGGGAACTGCGAACCTCCAATACCCGTGGATCGTGACGTCCGTCGTCGTGGCCATGACGGCCGTCCTCTTGATGGTGGCGTACGTCGGAGAAGCGATCCGCGAAGCGTTCGACCCCAAGCAATTCACGTACTATGAATAGTGCGGCCACAATGGAGCGTGCCATGAAAAAACTTGCCGTACTCGGATTCATGCTGTTGCTCGCCGCCTGCGGGCAACCCTCCCCACCGGGCGACGGCGCCGCCGCAGCGCCTAGCGACAGCTCTGGCGAGATCATCACACCGGGCAACAGTCGGCTCGTCGACAACCCGCCGACCTACGAAAGCGTTCCCCTGCCCGAGGGCCTCGTGTGGCTCACGAACGACTCGGATCCCGAGTTTGCCTCGCCCGACGCGAAGCGCGGCGGCACGCTGCGCGACTACATGGAAGGCTTTCCGTTGACTTTGCGGCTGATCGGACCCGATTCGAACAGCGACGACTTCGTGAACTACAAGCGCGCCGGGTTCTACGCGCTGCGCAGCGAGTCGGCGCTCGTCGATCTGCATCCGAACACGCTGAACTTCACGCCGTACATCGCCACGCATTGGGCGTTCGGCCCCGACGGCAAGACCGTGTATTACAAGCTGAACCCGCGAGCCCGCTGGTCCGACGGCGAGCCCGTCACCGCGGACGATTTCTTGTTCGCGCGCGACCTGTGGATCTCCGAGCACACCGTGTACTCGTACGGGCAAAACTACTTCTCGTCGATTATCGCCGCCGTGCGCAAGCACGACGACCACACGATCTCCGTCGAAGGCTTCGTGCCGAAGCCGCCGAACGAGATGCTGTACGAGCTGTCGCTGACACCGGCCCCGCGCCACTTCCACAAGCTCGACGCGAACTGGGTAAAAGATTACGACTGGCGCATCGAGCCGAACATCGGGCCGTACCAAATCTCGCGCCTCGAGAAGGGCCGCTACATCGAGCTCAAGCGCGTCGAGAATTGGTGGGGCGACGAGCTCAAGTACAACAAGAATCGCTTCAACGTCGACACGATCCGCCTCGACGTCATTCGCGACGTCAACGTGGCCTACGAGTATTTCTTGCGCGGCGAGCTCGATCGCTTTCTGTTCGAGACCAACCCGGCGCGCTGGCACGACAAGGCACGCGGCGAGATCTTCGACAAGGGCTACGCGGGCCGCATCCAGTTCTACAACGACCGGCCGCGCTATGCGCGCGGGCTGTGGTTGAACCTCGACGACCCGCTACTCGCGGACAAGAACGTCCGGTACGGCCTCGCTCACGCGCTGAACGTCGACCGCGCGATCAGCACGGTCTTCCGCGGCGACTACTCGCGCCTGCACAGCGCTTGGCAGGGCTCGTACTGGGGCTACACGAACACCGACGTCCAAGCGCTGCCGTTCGACCTCGCCAAAGCGAATCAATATTTCGACGCCGCGGGCTGGACACAGCGCGGCCCGGACGCGATCCGCGTCAAGAACGGCCAACGCCTATCCGTCACGATCAGCTACGGCACCGACGAGCACACGCCGTGGCTCATCGTCGTGCGCGAGGAAGCGCGCAAGGCCGGCATCGAGCTGAACCTGCAACTGCTCGATCCCGCCACGTGGGGCCGGCAACTCCAGGAGAAGAAACATCAGATCATCCTGATGTCGCTCGGGCGCAATCTCACGCCGTCGTTCTGGCAGTCGCACCACTCGGACGAAGCCCACAAGCCGAACACGAACAACGTGACCAACACCGACATTCCGGAGCTCGACGCGCTGATCGAGGAGTACGACAAAACCAGCGCGCTCGAGCAACGCGTCGCGCTCGCGCACCGCATCGAGCAAATGATCGCCGACGAGCAATCGTTCATTCCGCTGTATACGCCGACCTACGCTCGCGAGACGTTCTGGCGCTGGATGAAGCTGCCCGAGTGGCACAGTGTGCGCATGGTCAACGACCTGAACGGCGGCATCTTCGACGCGGTCGACCTCGGCATCTTCTGGATCGACGAGCAAGAGAAGGCTGCGACGCTCGAAGCGCGCGCGTCGGGCCGTACGTTCCCGCCGATCGACATCGTCGACACGACCTGGCGTGTCGACTAGCCCTTAAGTGGCGGAGCCGATCCTCAAGGTCGAGGACTTAAGCTGCGGGTTCCGAACGGAAGGCGGCTACCAGCGCGTCGTCGACCGCGTCAGCTTCGCCGTAGCGCCCGGCGAGACGTTGGGGCTCGTCGGCGAGTCCGGCTGCGGCAAGACCGTCTCCGCGCTCGCCGTCATGGGGCTCCTGCCCCGCCCGGCCGGCATCGTCGAGAGCGGCAGCATCGCCCTCGCCGGGCACGACCTCACGAAGTTCACGCCGGAGGAAATGCGCGACGTGCGCGGCAAGCGCATCGCGATGATCTTCCAGGAGCCGATGACCGCGCTGAACCCCGTCCACACGATCGGCCGCCAGCTCCGCGAGTCGCTGCGTCTCTACGAGCCGCGCGCCGGCCGCGCTGTGCTCGAACGGCGCGCCCTGGAACTGCTCGAGCAAGTCGGCATTCCGGCACCGAAGCAACGGCTCAACGAGTACGCGCATCAGTTATCGGGCGGCATGCGCCAGCGCGTGATGATCGCGATGGCGATCGCGGGCAATCCGCGCGTGCTGATCGCCGACGAGCCGACCACTGCGCTCGACGTCACCGTGCAGGCGCAGATCCTCGAGCTGCTGCGTCGTCTGCAGCAGGAGCACGGCATGGCGATGGTCTTCATCACGCACGATCTCGGCGTCGTGGCGGAAATCTGCGACGACGTGCTCGTCATGTATGCGGGCCGCGTCGCGGAGCATGCACCCGTCGAGCAGCTGTTCGCGGCGCCGCGCCATCCGTACACGCGGGGTCTGATCGCCTCCGTGCCGCGGCCCGACACTGCGCCGAAGACCGTGTTGCCGACAATTGAGGGCGTCGTGCCGGCGCTCGACAGCCTGCCGCCGGGCTGTCGCTTCGCAAATCGCTGCGCGTTCGCCAACGAGCTGAGCCGCACGTCGGCGCCGCCGCTCGAGCAGTGCGGGCCGGACCACTACGTGGCGTGCCACCGGTGGCGCGAGCTCGCATGACGGCGCCGCTGCTCGAGGTCCGGAACCTGCGGAAGTACTTTCCGGTGCGCGCGGGTGTGTTCCTCCGCAAGATCGGCGACGTGCACGCCGTCGACGACGTGTCGTTCGAGCTTCATCGCGGCCGCACGCTCGGGCTCGTCGGCGAGTCCGGCTGCGGCAAGACGACCGTCGGCCGCACGGTGCTGAACCTGCTGCCGAAAAGCAGCGGCCAAGTGCTGTTCGAAGGCCGCGACCTCGGCGAGCTCAGCAACAAGCAATGGCGGCCCCTGCGCCGCGAGATGCAGATCGTGTTCCAGGACCCGATGGAATCGTTGAACGCCCGCCACACGATCGGCAGCATTCTCGAGGAGCCGTTCGTCATTCACGAAATGGGCGACGCCGGCTTCCGCCGCGTGTGGGTCAGAGAGCTGCTCGAGCGCGTCGGCTTGCCGCCGAGCGCCGCGGACCGATTTCCGCACGAATTCTCCGGCGGGCAGCGGCAGCGCATCGGCATCGCGCGCGCGATCGCGCTCAAGCCGAAATTCATCGTCTGCGACGAAGCGGTGTCGGCGCTCGACGTCTCGATCCGCGCGCAGATCGTCAACCTCTTGCTCGAGCTGCAGCGCGACATGCACTTGGCGCTGCTGTTCATCGCGCACGATCTCGGCATCGTGCGGCATGTGTCCGACGAGGTGGCCGTGATGTACCTGGGCTCGATCGTCGAGCAGGCGCCGTCGGCCGAAATCTATGCGCGGCCCGCGCACCCGTATACGCGCGCGTTGATCTCCGCGATTCCGCTGCCGGACCCTACTCGGCGGCGCCAGCGGATCGTGCTGCAGGGCGACGTCCCGTCGCCCATCAACCCGCCGTCGGGCTGCCGTTTCCACACGCGCTGCCCGTTCGCCACCGACGTCTGCCGCACGACCGCACCAAAATGGGAGGCTGTGAGCCCCGGCCACAACGTCGCGTGTCACCACTGGCGCGAGCTGCCAGCTACCTCGCCCGTCGCGTAACCGCACCGCAACCGCAAACCTCAAGGATTGTCTACCGGCCGCGGGGCCGGAATTGTCTTGGCCCGAGGCTGCGGCATACTGTGGCCGATCGTTCGACGTCGCTCATGTGACATATATAAAAGGACTGCGACCGTGCGCCACACACACACCGCCATCCTGAGCCTCTTCGTAGCCGCCATGCTCACGGCGTGCGGCGGCGGCGAGCCTACCGCGACCACGGCTGCCAACAACGTGCCGGCCGCCCCCGCGCCGAACGCGGCGCCGGTGTCTCTCGACAAGAACGACTACCCCGTCTTCCCCGACGCCGACGCGGGTGCCGATCCCGCCGTATCGGCCGAGCAAGGTGGCCGAGGGTTCACGGGCGAAGGCTGGCAGACGAATACGGATTACGAGCTCATCGGCGACCCACGCGCCGTGAAGGGCGGCACCTTACGCGAGTACCAGCTCAACTTCCCCGGCACCTTGCGCATCGAGGGGCCGGAATCGAACACGACGCTCAACTACATGATCGCGTCGATGCTCTACGAGGGCCTGCTCTCGATCCACCCGACGACGCTCGATTTCATCCCCGTGCTCGCGACGCATTGGCAGATTTCGGAGGACGGCAGCACGTATCGCTTCCGCATCGACCCGAACGCGCGCTGGGCCGACGGCATGCCCGTGACGGCCGACGACGTCGTCGCGACCTGGAAATTCCAGATGGACCAGGGGCTGCAAGCGCCGATGTCGCAGCTCGTGTACAGCAAGTTCGAGGAGCCGGTCGCCGAGAGCAAGTACATCGTGCGCGTGCGCAGCACGGTCGAGAACTGGCGCAACTTCATGTACTTCGCAGCGTCGATGCAGATTCTGCCGGCACACGTGCTGAAGGACGTCGACGGCGCGAAGTATCTCGCCGACTACAACTTCAAGTTCCTGCCGGGTACGGGGCCGTACCGCGTCGACGAAGCCGACATTCGCAAAGGCCAAAGCCTGACGATCCGCCGCCGCAACGACTACTGGGCGGCCAACGTCCGCCGCAACGTCGGCCTCAACAACTTCGACGAGATTCGCGAAACGACGGTGCGCGATCAGAACCTCGCGTTCGAGCAGTTCAAGAAGGGCGACCTCGACACGTACTTCGTCAACATTTCGCGCGAGTGGGTCGAGGAGCTGAACTTCGACCGTGTGCAGCGCGGCTTGATCCAGAAGCGCAAGATCTTCAACGACGGCCCGACCGGTACCTCGGGGCTCGTGTTCAACATGCGCAAGGAGCCGTTCTCGGACATTCGCGTTCGCAAAGCGCTGAACTTGCTGCAGAACCGCCAGCTCTACATCGAGCGGCTGTTCTTCAACGAGTACGTGCCGCAAAACACCTACCACGGCGGCATCTACGAGAACCCGAACAACCCGAAGAACGAGTACGACCCGCAAGCGGCGCTCGCGCTGCTCGCCGAAGCCGGCTGGGACTCGCGCGACGCGCAAGGGCGGCTCGTCAAGAACGGCCGGCCGCTGGCCATCGAGGTGCTGTACGACAGCCAAGCGTCCGAGCGCTTCCTGACGATCCTGCAGCAAGATCTCGAGCGCGTCGGCATCGGCATGAACCTGCGCCTCGTGACGCCGGAGACGCAATTCAAGTTGCTCATGGATCGCAACTTCGACGTGTCGACGATCGCCTGGGGCGGGCTGTTGTTCCCGAACCCCGAGACGCAATTCTCGTCGTCGTTGGCGGACGTGCCGAACAACAACAACCTCGCCGGCTTCAAGGACGCGCGCGTCGACGAGTTGCTCGTCGAGTACGACCGCGAGAGCGATCCGGCCAAGCGCGTGACGATCATTCAGGAGATCGACGGCATCCTCGCGAACTCGTATCAGTACATGCTGGGTTGGGACGCCCCGTTCAATCGCATCGCGTACTGGAACAAGTTCGGGCATCCCGAAGGTTATTTCTCACGCGTCGGCGACTACCGCGACATCCCGACGCTGTGGTGGATCGATCCGCAGAAAGACGCGAGCTTGCGCCGCGCGCTCGGCGACAACTCGGTGAGCCTACCGGTCGGCGAGACCGAGGTACGTTACTGGCCCGAGTACGGCGAACGCGAAAAGGCGGCTGCTAGCGCCCAATGACGGCGTACTTCGTCCGCCGCTTCCTGCTGATCATTCCGACGTTTCTCGGGATCACGCTCGCGGTTTTTCTCGTGATGCAGTTCGTCCCGGGCGGCCCGGTCGAGCGCGCCATCATGAGCTTTCAGATGTCGGCGGCGACCGAAGGCGGCGCCGG
>JACZCZ010182666.1_pt1 | contig 13770 bp, 11 predicted proteins | sample 8641811 | NCBI WGS metagenome assembly JACZCZ01 (sample SAMN15324610, study PRJNA640507) | soil metagenome | isolation source: intercropping peanut in the first line | place: China: Luxin town, Laibin City, Guangxi Province | collected 2019-07-25 | depth 10cm m | reverse complement strand
TCGACACTGTCGATCAGAACGTCTATCTCGTGCAGAAGGATCGCAAGCGCGCATTGCTGTCGCACCTGATTCGCGAAGGCGAGTGGTCGCAGGTGCTCGTGTTCACGCGCACCAAGCACGGTGCGAATCGCCTGACGAAGCAGCTGCAGGATGATGGCATCGAAGCGGCCGCGATCCACGGCAACAAGAGTCAGTCGGCGCGCACGAAAGCGCTCGCGGACTTCAAGGGATTCAACATTCGCGCTCTCGTGGCGACGGAAGTCGCGGCTCGTGGCCTCGATATCAAAGAGCTGCCGCACGTCGTGAACTACGAACTGCCGAACGTTCCGGAAGATTACGTGCACCGCATCGGCCGCACGGGCCGTGCAGGCGCAACCGGAGCTGCGTTGTCGCTCGTGTCGCCGGATGAGTCGGGATTGCTCAAGGACATCGAGCGCGTGCTGGGCAAGCGCGTGCCGCAACTGCAGGTCCCGCAGATTTCCGAGCCGCCGGTCGGCCGCAGCGTCGCTCCTCGTGAGCCCCAGGAACACGCGCCGCACCAGGATCCGCGTCGGCAGTCGCGTCCGCAGCAGTCGCAGCGCCCGAACGAAGGCGGTCATCGATCCGGCCGTCGCGGTCAGGGTCGCCCGCTCGGCAATTCGCAGGGGGGCGGACAGAGGGACGGACGTCCTTCCGGAAATTCGCAGCAGCGAGATTCCCGCGGCAATGGCAATCAGCGTGGCGGCCAGCAGGCGCAGGGACAGCCGCAGGGACGCAACGGCAATCGCCATGATGGCGGAAACTGGCAGGCGCGGAATCAGGGGCGATCGGGCAACCGGTAAGACAGGTCAGCTGCGCAACGTTGTTGGGGCAAGTAGACTTTCATGCCCGTCATCCCCGCGAAAGCGGGGATCCATCCTGCTGAAAAAGGCGTGGATTCCCGCTTTCGCGGGAATGACAGCCCAGGGTCGGGAATGACAGCCAGGGATCCGTACAGTTTCCCCATCAAGGAAGCCGATCGCCAATGACCTCAGCCACTGCCCGGCCAGTGATCATCGATACCGATGGGGGTGTCGACGATGCGGCTGCGCTGTGGTGGGCGCTGACTGATCCAGGGATCGATCTGATCGCGGTGACCGCAGTCGATGGTGTCGTGCCGGCCGCGATTGCAGCACGCAATGTGCTCAAGGTGCTCGCGGCTGCGGGTCGCAGCGATATCCCCGTCGGTATTGGCAGCGGTCCGCGACTTGGGCCTGTTCCGAAGCTGCGCTCCACGGACTTCATTCACGGTGCCGATGGCCTGGGCGATACCACGACCGGCGAGCCGGTTTCGGCCCACGAACTCGATGCGGCCGACGAGTTGTTGTACCGGTTGTGCGCGGCCCGACCGGGTATCGTTTCCGTCGTATCGATCGGACCGCTGACGAATCTCGCACGCACGATCGAGCGTCATAGCGATTGGGCGGGCCACGTGCGCGAATTCGTCGCGATGGCGGGATCGGCGCGCGCGGGTGGCAACGCATTGCCTGCGGGCGAATCGAATGTCGCGAGCGACCCGGTGGCGGCGGCGATGGTCGTTGCCGCTGACTGGGCGCATCCGCCGCTGATGATCGGCCTCGATGTCACCCACGCGGCGACGCTCACTCAGTCCGAGTTCGATCTGCTCGCGCAGCATCGATCGCATGCGGCCCGCTTTCTCGATGCGCCGCTGCGTTTCTATCGAACGTACGGCTCGACCTTCACTGCACCGGAATGTCCGTGCCATGACTTGCTCGCGGTCATGGCACTGTCGATGCCAGGTCTCATCACCGAGGCGCCGTTGCTGCCGCTGGCCATCGATACTTCGCAGGGTCCGGGCTGGGGCGCGACAATCGTCGACTTCAGGGCGCTCGCGTTCGCGAAGCTGAGCGGGGCGCAGCAGCAGCGTCCGGAAGGATTTCACGACTGGCGCATTGCGATGCGCGTCGATGTCAGTCAGTTCCGCCGCGGACTTCGGAGTCTGCTGGGCGCGTAGGGGGAATCGCCATGGAACCTGTTCTCGTCGCCGTTTCCTACACCGATCCTGAAGCACCCGCGTTGTTCACCGAATCGCTGCGACGCACGGGGTTCGGCGTGTTGCGCGATCACCCCGTGCCGTATGCGCTCATCGAGGAGATCATGCGCGAGTGGCTCGCGTTCTTCGCAACCGACGCGAAGTTCAGCTACCTCGTCGAAGGCGCGGGCCGTGAGGGCTTCTTTTCGGAAGCGATCGCCGAGACGGCGAAGGGAAATGCGCGCCGCGATCTGAAGGAATACTTTCACATCTACGAATGGGGCCGGTATCCGGCCGAAGTGTCGGATGCGGCGCGCCGCTATTTCCAGCTCGCGAGCACGCTCGCGGCGCAGTTGCTCGAATGGCTCGAGCGTCATACGCCCCCGGAAGTCCGCTCGCGTTTCCGCATTCCGCTGTCGCAGATGATCACGAACAGCCCCGATACGCTGTTGCGTATTCTCCGTTATCCGCCCTTGGCCGACGGCGCGGACGAGGCGATGCGCGCAGCGGCGCATGAAGACATCAATTTGCTGACGGTACTGCCGGCCTCGAATGAACGCGGCCTGCAGCTGCTCGATTCGAGCGGGCAGTGGGTCGACATTCCGTGCGACCCGGGTTCGCTGATCATCAATCTCGGCGACATGCTGCAGGAAGCGTCGGGTGGCTACTACCGCTCGACGACGCATCGCGTCGTGAACCCTACAGGTGAAGCACGACGGCGCTCGCGCATCTCGCTGCCGCTGTTCCTGCATCCGCGACCCGAGGTTGTACTGTCCGATCGCTACACGGCAGGGTCGTACCTCGAGGAGCGGTTGACGGAGCTGCGGCGCGGGAAGAAGTGAAGACCCTTCTCTGGCCGTGAGTCTCTGACTGCGGGGTCCGGTTTCAGCCGGACCTCATCGCACTAGCGATCCTCTGGCTCCCGCAGGACAGCAGCGAAGCATCGCTGTCGCGATAACGTCCGGCCAAAGCCGGACCCACAGGCGGACGGCGGACCTCACGGCAGTGCGAACGCCACCAGTTTCCCCGGCGCACCCGCGCCACCCGTCGAAACCACGATGTACTGCCTGCCCTTGAGCTCGTACGTCATCGGCGTGCCGAACGGTGGCTCCTTCATCTTGTGCTCCCACACGACCGCGCCGGTTCTCTTGTCGAAGGCGCGCATGAAGAATTCCGTTGTCGAGTAACCCGGCCCGTCGCTGCGCGTCTGCACCTGGTTCACGAACAGCAGCGACTTCGTCACCAGCGGGCCGCCGCTCGACAGGAATGTGTGGCTCGATGCGCCGAGCGGCGGCAGGTTCAGATCCTTGAGCAGCGGGTGATCGCGCGGACCGTCGCCATGTGCAACTTGCCATGCGATCTCACCCTTGTTGAGATCGATTGCCGTGACGACACCGTAGGGTGGTTTCAGCAACGGTAACCCCTGCGGCCCTGACGGCCCGACGGGGTTCTGGATCAGATACGCCGTCTTGTGGCGCGCAGGATCGCCCTTCACGACGGCAGCCATCGAGAGGATGTTCGCGGACTCGAGATACAGGTAGCCGAGTTCGGGATCGAATGCCGAGCCGCCCCAGTTGGCGCCGCCGGCAGCGCTCGGTACCTGCAGCACGCCTTTCTTTCCGTTCTCGCCGACGATCGTCGGTGGCGTGAAGAGCGGGCCCATCGTGTACTCGCTCGCGATCCTGATCGCTTCGGCCCGCAGCTGCGGAGTGAAGTCGATGAGATCGTCGGTCGTGATTCCCTGGCGCGCGAAGGGCGGCGGCTTCGTCGGAAAGGGCTGCGTCGCTGCGGTTTTCTCGCCGGGAACAGTCGATTGAGGAACCGCGCGTTCCTCGATCGGCCACACCGGCTTGCCGGTCGCGCGATCGAAGACATACGTAAAGCCCTGCTTGCTGATCTGGGCAATCGCCTTGATTCGCTTGCCGTCGACAGTGATATCCGCGAGCGTCGGCGCCGCGGGGAAATCGTAGTCCCACAAGCCGTGATGCACGCCCTGGAAGTGCCAGGCCAGCCTGCCGGTCCTGGCGTCGAGAGCGAGCAGGCTCTCAGCGTAGAGATTGTCGCCGGGACGATCGCCGCCGAAGTAGTCGTTGGTCGGTGTGCCCACCGGCACGTACACGAGTCCGAGTTCGGGATCGCCGCTCATCGGCGCCCATGCGTTCGTGTTGCCAGAATACTTCCACGAGTCGTTGCCCCACGTTTCGACCCCGGGCTCCTTGTCCTGCGGCACCGTGTGGAAAATCCACTTCGGTGCGCCGGTGCGCACATCGAAAGCCTGGATGTGGCCTGCCGGCATTTCAGGTCCGGTCGGGCGATCGAAGACCGTACAGCCGAGGACGACCACGTCATTCACGATCATCGGCGGCGCATTGAAACCGACGAAGCGACGATCCTCTTCGCGCCGAATCAGCGCGGCCTGTACATCGACACGACCGCTCTTGCCGAAAGAATCGATCAGTGCTCCGCTGGTTGCGTCGAGCGCGATGAGTTCGCCCGTACCCGTTGCGATCAGGATTCGACGCTCATTGCGATTGCCGACGCGACCTTCCCAGTACGCGACGCCGCGGTGCTGCCAGCCGGAGTTCGCCGGCCTGCGCCCGGCGAGATACGCCTGCGGGTCGAACACCCAGAGCGTCTTGCCGCTGCCGGCGTCGATCGCGGCGACCTGGCTGAATCCGGTGCTCGTGTAGAGCACGCCGCCGATCATGAGGGGCGTTGGCTTGAAGAAGCCGGGGCGCTCTTTCGTGACTGTCGGCACGAGCGCATCGTCCGGACTCACCCAGCTCCACGCCGGCTGGAGCTGTTTCACGTTCGATGCGTCGATCTGAGCCACGGGCGAATACTTGTCGCTGCCGGCGCTGCCGCCGTAGTAGCGCCATTCGGTATCGGGGAAGGCCGTTGTGGGTAGCGCGCACGCGCAGATGAACAAAGCGAATGATCGGTGTCGCATCGGCCCCCCTCGTTCTTCTTCAGAACTTCATCATTTCTTCGATCGCCGCCCTCAACTCCGCATCGGAGCAATCCATGCAGGTGCCCATGGGCGGCATCGTGTTCAGACCTTGCTTCACGTTCCGGAGCATCGCATCGAAGCCCGCAGCGGCACGCGATTCCCAATCGTCCTCGATGCCGTTGATGGGAGCGCCATTCCAGCCGGTCGCATGACAGACCGCGCAGTAGGTTTGATAGATCTGATCGGCGGAGCGGGGAGGCGTAGCAGAGAGCGCAACAGCCGACAGCGCGCCGAACGACAGAGCGCCGAAAGCGAGGATGAGGCGGTGCAATTTCATGCCCCCGCAGTGTACTGAGCGGAGGCCGGCGCAGCGGCTTCTTTACGTTCGTTTACTCAGCGGGGCGCTAGGAGCCTTCGCGTTGCGTGGCCTGGGCATTGGCGCGTTGTAGCCGCAGCTGTGCCCGCTGCATGGTCAGTTCGGATTCGTGTACGCGCTGGTAAAGCTGCATCTGTTCGGTCGAGAGAATGTGCGACACCGCAGCACGCGAGCGGGCGAACTCCTGCTCCGTTCGTTCGAGTTGCTGCTCGCGCAGCTGGGCCAGCTGTTCAGCGCTGTATGTCGTTCCCTGCGAGAAGAACGCGCCACGAGGGTCACGCTGCCTTTCGCGCTCGGCCAATGCAGTCTTCAGCTGGGAGCGCTGATCGTCGGAGAGCGGCATCCCCGCGGACTGGAACGCGGCGTCGAGCTGGCGCACTCGCATCCGGGCGCCCGTCGTCTTCTGGTAGTCCTCCCAACGCTGCATCCCATCAGCGCCCAGCAGCTGCAGCTGCTCCTCCTGATCCATGCGGCGACGTTCCTCGAATTTCGCCTGCAGAAGATCGCGGCGACTGGGATCGGATCCGTCGACCTCGGCGAGCTCGAATCCGCCCGTCATGCGAAGCTGCTGATCGGCGAGGAGGTCCATGAACTCGTCGGCCTGTTCCCGCGTGAGGCCCAGGTCGGCGGCGAGATCCGGGTAGGTCTGATCCATGCTCATTCGATGCCGCGTCCGCATCGCTTCGCGGTACTCAGGATCGTTGAGCAGCATCTTCTGCTCGCGCATGAACAGCTCGCGGGCCAGTCTGCGATCCGGATCACCGGATTTGGGCGTTGCTTCGACAGATGGAGATGCGGTGAGAGCAGCGGGCGCGGGTTGTGCGGCCGGCGATTCCTCAACCGCGGGAGCGTGAGTTGCGGAGGCCTGTGTCTGAGCCTGCGCCTGCAATGGGGCAGACCGGGGAATGCGCGTCGTGCGCTCGAGCTCACCGATCCTTGTTTCAAGCTCCTGAACGCGCGCCTGCGCATCGCTCATCTTGCCGTGGAAGTGCACGGCGGCGATGGCACAACTGATGGCAACGAAGCCAAGTGTCAGGAGGGCTTTGCTCATCGTCCTTCGCTCCTGAAGGAATCATCACTCTCTCTTCGCTACCTCTCGCCGCAATTCGCGCAGCTTCATCTTCAGCGTCGATGCGTTCTCGCTGCCCATGCGGATGAGCAGCTTCTGGCCCGCCGAGAGTTCCTCGAGTGCCGGGTCGGCATACTGATAGAAGACGCCGGGCTGCGTGAGCCTGATGGGCCCCGTGACCTCCGGCGTCTGCAACAGATGATCGATGACTTCGACCAGCCGGTTGTTGAAGTAGCCGTCGGGATAGCCCAGCTCGGTGTACGCCTGCTGGAACAGCGGGTAGTAGCGCTTGTAGAGCGCCGCGACCTGGCGTGTGTCGGTGTTGCGCACGATCGTCATCAGCGTCGCATAGCGCGTCGAATTCTGTGCGCTCAGAGTGAGCGCATCGTCCTGGCCTTCGACCAGCGGCAAACCTCCGGTCGGATGCAACGGCCACATCTGGATGGCCATCTTCTTGCGCGGCAGATTGTCGACGGTGACGACGACGTGCCGGACGATGTTCTTCGGAACCAGGAACTGCTCCAACGGACGGCCGAATACTTCGGCGAGCGATTCCTGCAGGGCCGAGTCACTCTCGGCGAGCGAGGGCAACGGCTTGTCGGCCGAAGGCGCCTCGATCGGATGATCGTTCGGCTGATCGGGTGCCGTTGCGACCGGCTCGCTCTGCACCTGCTCGGCGACGACGGGCGCTTCCTTGTGCTTGCGCCCGTAGTACAGCGCGGCGCCCAGGCCGGCTACGACGATGATGGGGATGCCCCACCAGAGGTACTTTTTGACGTCGTCTTGCATCGAGATCTCCGGGATCACGGGTTGACGGTCACAGGCTTCTTGCTCCGACCGTCAACCGTCCACCGTCACCCTTCCATCAGGGCTTCACGAACTTCAGCACGAAGTTGTCCGCCTCGCCGATCGCAATGTACTTCTCGCGGTCCTGATCGCCAAGCGCCAGGGTCGGAGGCAGCGTCCAGACGCCTCGTGCCCAGTCCTTCGTGTCCTTCGGATTGGCCAGGATTTCGGACTTGCCCACGTACTTGAAGCCGGCCTTCTCGGCGAGCGCGATCGTGTAGTCCTCGCGCACGTAGCCGTTCTGCGCCTTCGGATCCTGCGGCTTGTCGTTGCTTGCCCGATGCTCCTCGACGCCGAGCACGCCACCCGACTTCAGCGCCTTGAAGAAGGCAGCGAAGACCTGGTCGGCCGTTCCCTGACCCATCCAGTTATGGACGTTGCGGAAGGTGACGACCATGTCGGCAGAGCCATCGGGGGCGATGTTGTACGAGCCGCCGCCGAGCTCGCTGATCTTCACTTTGCCGTAGATCGCGTTCTCGTCGATCTTCTTTTTCCAGTTGTCGTACTGCGTCGCGGCGCGTTCGCCCGCGGCGCGGGGAGCGATCGCGATGTAGAGCGTGCCCTTGTCGTGGAGATAGGGGGCCAGGATCTCCGTCCAGTAACCGCCACCCGGAGAGATTTCGACGACTGTCATGTTCGGCCGGATGCCGAAGAACTCGAGCTCCTCCTGCGGCTTGCGGGCCTTGTCGCGTTCGACGAGCGTCGATGTGCGATGTGGAGACGCAATGGCTTTGGCCAATGCTTCGTCCTTCGCCAGTGCTCCCGACAGCGGCGCGGCCGCGAGCGCCAGACCGGCAATCACGTTGATAAATCGCATGAGCGGACTCCGTGGTGGGAAGAATGACAGCTGCGGAAATCGCGGCGACTGTACCTTCAGCAGCCAGTCGCTGCCAGCACAAGACCATGACCCCATCGCTTGGTTCCAACGGCTCGACGAAAGAATGTCCGGGTAGGCAGCGGCACGCGGAACTGACTACCATTGCAGCGCATCGTTGCGCCTCAACGAACATGAAGAAACGTCGACGAATCCACACCGCTTTGTCTTGCGCCGCGGCAGGCCTGCTGCTCGCCTCCGGTACTGCATCGGGCGCGGGCGAACGGCTGTCCTGGAACGACTGCGGCATCGACGGCGCAATGGGCGGTACTGCTTCAGCCCGCTGCGGGTGGATGGAGGTGCCGGAGAATCGGGACGATCCGGCCAGCCGCGGGATCCGATTGCGCGTGACCGTCATCCCCGCGTTGCGACTGCAGCCGGAGAAAGACGCTCTGGTGATCCTTGCGGGCGGCCCGGGTCAGGCGGCGAACGATGTGTATGCGTCGGCAAGCGGGGCGTTCGCGGCGATCCGTCGTGATCGCGACATCGTACTCGTCGATCAGCGCGGCACCGGCCAGTCCAACGCATTGAACTGCGCGTTCGACGACGACACGGAAATTCTCACCACCGCTTCACAGCAGTTGCAGGACGCCGCCCGCCAGTGCCTTGCGACGCTGCCGGGTGATCCCCGCTTCTATACGACGAGCGTTGCCGTACGCGATCTCGACGATGTTCGCGTCGCCCTGGGTTACGAGGCGTTCTCGATCTACTCGGTGTCGTACGGTACTCGCGTCGCTCAGCACTACCTGCGTCGCTATCCGTCGCGCGTACGCGTCGCGATTCTCGATGGTGCCGTTCCCGTGGATCTGGCACTCGGTCCCGATATCGCCCTGCGCGCGCAGAACGCGCTCAACTCCGTGTTCCAGCACTGTGCGGATGACGAGTCCTGCGCGAAGGCCTTCCCGAACGTGCAAGCGCAGTTCGATGCGCTGCGCACGCGACTGCAACGCGAGCCGCTGCAGGTGAAGCTGCCGGATCCGCTCACCGGGCAAGTCCAGCAGACTCCGTTCGGTCCGATGCAGCTCAATGCCGCCGTCCGGTTGCTCACCTACAGCGATGAGACGGCCTCGCTGCTGCCGCTGCTGATTCATCAGGCACAGACAGCGCAGCAGCCTGAGCCGCTGGTCGCGCAGTACATGATGGTGAAGCGTTCGATGGAGCAGGCGCTCTCCTATGGAATGCACTTTGCCGTTGTCTGCAGCGAAGATGCTCCGCGCTGGGATCAGGAGAAAGTCTCGACGGCGTCGCTGGACGCAACCTATCTCGGAGCGAGCTTCATGGTGGGCATGCGTGCGGTCTGCGATATCTGGCCGCGAGGCATCGTCGACGACGACTTCAACGCGCCGCTCGAGAGTGATGCTTCCGTGCTGATTCTCTCGGGCAGCAACGACCCAGTGACTCCAGCTGAGTACGGTGAGCGCGCACTCGCGTCGTATCCCAACGGTCGGCACCTCGTGCTGTCAGGGCAGGGACACGGCCAGTTCGCGACGGGCTGCATGCCTCGCGTGCTGGCAGCATTCGTGCGTAGCGGCACAACGGCAGTGGAGGTGAAGTGCCTCGACAGCGTGAAGCCCGCGCCGTTCATGCTTTCGCTCACGGGGGCGGGGCCATGATCTGCGTCGCCAATCTCCGCAAGCACTTCGGCGCCGTGCAGGCGCTCGATGATGTTTCCTTCACTGCAGCCGACGGCCGGATTACGGGATTGCTCGGTCACAACGGAGCGGGCAAGTCCACGACCTTGCGCATTCTGAGCACCGTGATGCGCGCGGACAGTGGTTCAGCAACCGTGAACGGGCACGACTGCACGACGCAATCGTTGGCAGTGCGGCAGTCGCTCGGCGTTCTGCCGCATTCGAGCGGACTCTATGTGCAGCTCACCGGACGCGAGAACATCGAGTACTACGGGAAACTCCGCGGTCTGCGCGGGAGTGAACTGAAGAACGCATGCGACGCGATGATCGATCGCCTGGGGATCGGTGCCGTCGCCTCGCGTCGCGCGAAGGGTTACTCGCAGGGTGAGCGGTTGAAAGTCGCGCTCGCCCGCGCACTGATCCATCGGCCGAAGACGGTCATCCTCGATGAACCCACGAACGGACTCGACGTCAATGCGGTGCGCATGCTTCGCGAGATGATCCGCGAGCTGAGGCAGAGCGGCTGTTGCGTGCTGTTCTCCAGTCACGTCATGCAGGAAGTGGCTGCCCTGTGCGACGACATCGTGATCATCGCGCGCGGACGCGTCGTGGCGCAGGGAACGCCGGATCAGATTCTCGCCGCACTCGGGACCAACGATCTCGAAGAAGCCTTCGTGCGGGCAGCCGCTGCAGCCGAGGATGCGGCATGAGCATCGTCGGCACCGTGTTCCTCAAGGAAGTGATCGAGAACCTGCGCGACCGACGCGTGGTCCTTTCCGCTTTCTTCTTCGGCGTGCTGCTGGCACCCGCGCTGTTCGCGCTGACGACGACCATCGCGTCGAATCGCGCCGTTCGCGATCAGGAGCGACCGCTGAAGATGCCGGTGATCGGCGCGGAGCGCGCACCGAACCTGATGCAGTTCCTGGCTGAGCACGGGGCCGAGATCGAGTCGGTGACGTTTGGCCCGGACGATGCGGTCGCCAGGGTGCGTTCCGGAGACTACAACTTCGTGCTCATCGTGCCCGATGCGTATGGTGAGAAACTCGCTCGCGGTGAACCGGCGCCCCTCAATCTCGTCTTGGATACTGCGAACACACGGGCGGGCGGAACGACCGAACGAGCGAGAAGGCTTCTCGATGCATATGGGCGGCAGTCAGCAGCACTGCGACTGCTGGCGCGAGGCATCGGTCCGGAAGTCATGACACCTGTGGAAGTGCGCGGCATCGATGTTGCGACGCCGGCGGGTCGCTCGGTGCTCATTCTCGGCATGATGACTTACTTCTGCCTGATGTCGATGCTGGTGGGCGGCTTCTATCTGGCGATCGACACCACGGCCGGCGAACGCGAACGAGGTTCGCTCGAGCCGTTGCTGTCCCTGCCGGTCACGCGCGCCCAGCTCATCGTCGGAAAGATTCTGGCGACCTGCGCCTTCATGGCCGTGTCGCTGCTGCTGACGTTGATCGCAACGGCCATCGCGCTGTCGTTCGTGCCCCTGGAGGCGCTCGGCATGTCGGCGAACTTCGGTCCGAAGATCGTGCTGGCGATCTTCGGCGTGATGGTCGCGTTCGTACCGCTCGGTGCGGGACTCATGACCGTTGTCGCGTCGTTCACGCGCAGCAATCGCGAAGCGCAGACGTGGCTGTCCGTCGTGCTGATGGTGCCGCTCGCGCCGATCATGTTCGCCGTGATGAACGGCACGCGGCCCACCGCGAATCTCATGGCGATCCCGAGTCTCAGTCAGCATCTGCTGGCGACCGATCTGATGCGCGGCGACGGCATCGATCCGCTGCACGTCGCCATCTCGGTCGCAACGACACTGGGTCTGGGGCTCGTCCTGATCTGGGTCGCAACCCGCCTGTACCGGCGCGAAGCCATTCTCGGCTGACGAATGCGGCGATTCGCGCGCGGAAGCTTGCGCGCGATACAACGAATTCCTTCAGACCGATTCGCAACCGCACGCGCGGCGAACATTGATGCCTCGTGTCCTTCTCTTCAGTTGCACACGGCAATTCTCATCAGACACTCCCTGAGCGCGCTTTGATGCGCCACCCGGCGCCGCATGCGAAGAGTCGCAGAACGTCGATATTCCCGCTGATCCAGGCGTATTGTCGCGATTCACCGTCAAGTGTCATGCACGCGGCGGAAAAAAATTCAGACGTCTGTCGGGCGACTCAGACATTTGCGACATAACACTTTTCTTTGTCTACTCGCGCTCGCCAAGCAGGCAACCGTTCGTTACTACGTTCAGCGCGCATCTCTCGAAGATGCAGGAGTGATGGGGTAAAGACGACGGCCGTCGCAACCAAGCGGGTTGCACGGGCGCGAAGGAACATCGGGACCTTCGCGGCAAATCGCCTGCATGGACCAAAGAGCGCTTCGTTGGTTGGCGAAGCTTTCGTGTTTTGAAAAGGGCAAACCCGTCGTGAGATGGGGACGCAAAGCCACCGGTCCAGCGCAGTGTTGCGCAGGATGGCGGGGCTACCGAAACACCATCGGCGTGCGCGTGCACGCTGCTGCGTTATCGATCACGTCCCCTGCAACTCCCGAACCGCTGCTGCTGTTCCGCCGCAGTCTTCAGGAGCCGATCACCGCGACTGGCTGCGTCCTTGAGACGATGAGGTCGCTTCCATGTCTATCGCACAGCGCACCGTACCGGGCAGCGTGCAACGGTTCCTCCTTGCGTTCATCGCCGCCGCGGGCTTCATGCCCCTGGCCAATGCCGCAATCAACAAGCCGCCCGTGATCTCGGGCACGCCGTCGACGACAGCAACCGTCGGTCAGGCCTATTCGTTCACGCCCTCGGCTCGCGATCCGGAAGGCGGGTATGTGAGCTTCGGTATCCGCAACCAGCCGTCGTGGGCGACGTTCAGTCGCACGACCGGCAAGCTCAGCGGCACGCCGAAGAGCACGGGCACCTTCTCCAGAATCGAGATCTATGCGTGGGACGGCGTGAATGCGAAAGCGTTGCCGCGCTTCTCGATCACCGTGAAGTCGTCGGGATCGAACCGTGCGCCGACCATCTCCGGCTCACCCGCAACCTCGGTCACCGCGGGAAGCTCGTACAGCTTCAAGCCGACGGCTTCCGATCCGGACGGCAACTCGCTCGGCTTCACGATCACGAATCGCCCGGCCTGGGCCTCGTTCAATACGTCGACCGGCCAGCTCTCGGGTTCGCCGACGAGCAGCCACGTAGGCACGTATTCGAACATCGTCATCAAGGTGAGCGATGGCAAGGCGACGGCATCGCTGCCGGCGTTCTCGATCCAGGTGAAGTCCTCCGGCTCGTCGAATACGGCACCGCGCATCAGCGGCACGCCGACGACGTCGATCAAGGCAGGCAGCGCCTATTCGTTCACGCCGAGCGCGAGCGACGCCAACGGCGACTCGCTGACCTTCACCATCACGAACAAGCCTTCCTGGGCCACGTTCAGTGCTTCCACGGGGCGCCTCTCGGGCACACCGACGGCAGCGCAGGTCGGAACGTACTCGAACATCGTGATCAAGGTGAGCGATGGCCAGGCATCCGCTTCGCTGTCGGCCTTCTCGATCAGCGTGACCGCAACCGCGAACGGCACTGCGTCGCTCTCGTGGACGCCGCCGACCCGCAACACGGACGGTTCGTCGCTCACCAACCTTAGCGGCTACCGCATCTACTACGGCACGAGCTCCAACTCGTTGAACCAGACCGTGCAGGTCAACAACCCGAGCGTGTCGACGTACGTGATCGAGAACCTCTCGCCGGCGACGTACTACTTCGCAGTGAAGTCGTTGACGTCGGGTGGCGCTGAGAGCGCGCTCTCGAACGTTGCAAGCAAGACGGTCAACTAGTAGGCCAGTCGATCGTTGGAACGAGAATCCCGTGCGTCGCGAGGCGCACGGGATTTTCGTGTTGAGCATCCGCGTTCAGCTGTGGGGCCGACTTCAGACGGACGGCAGCGCAGCGCCACCTTCGTCGGTAACGCCCCGCTCAAGCAGGAGCCACACGGAGAAGGAGCCCGTAGGTTGTTCTCTTC
>JACZCZ010046818.1_pt1 | contig 13907 bp, 13 predicted proteins | sample 8641811 | NCBI WGS metagenome assembly JACZCZ01 (sample SAMN15324610, study PRJNA640507) | soil metagenome | isolation source: intercropping peanut in the first line | place: China: Luxin town, Laibin City, Guangxi Province | collected 2019-07-25 | depth 10cm m | reverse complement strand
TTTTCAGGGTTTCTAAAAAATTGTATTTTCGAGAAAAATATTTTTTCGTTTCTGAATTTATTTTATAAAAAAGGAAATTCGAATTTAATTAAATTAGAAAATAAAATATTTCGGAAATTTTTCTTAATTTATTTCAGTGGTATTAGATTCTAGCCAGAGAAGAGTTCTCTTCCATTTAACCACATAATTTCACCAATGGGCTGGTAGGAAACTTTTCTTAAATTCCAGTTTTCAGCCACTTCTGACCAGTCAATTTTCTGATCGCTGTATTTCTGAAATGATTTGAGGCCTTGAACATTTCGGGTAGCAATAGATTGCCACAATATCTTTTTCTTTTCCCAACTTGCGTTTTTGTCGACATTGAGAATCAATTTTCGAAATTCAATTGTTGTATGAAATTCGAAATACATGCCATTGATTTGAAAAGCATAATTCATGTTTAACAAAAATGAAATTGTCGAATCAATTTGAAAAACGATTTTTACATTTGAAAATCTGAATCTTCCGAAGTATGATAGCTTGCGACGTCATCAAAAGAAGAAATATCTTCTACCAATAATTCATCTTCCTGATCCAAAGAAGAATTAGATGAATCAAATTGATATTCGTCGTTGTCGAGCCATTGACACTCCCAGCAAAGTTCTTTAGGACCAGAGTGTCGAATGTGACAGCGTTCACAAAAGACAATATTCTGACTTGGGTTACTTTCCAAAAATATATGATTCAAATCATGACTTAATTGTTGACTTTTCCAATCAGCCTTGCAATCCGAGCAAATCCGATGCATGGCATAGCTCATCTCTTCTTCGCTTTTCAATTCTCGAGGACAGTCTTGGCATTCGTACCAAACATCTTGATTGTCGAGCCAACGAAAACAATTGCTACATTCAATTCTAGCACACTCGGAATCGATGAATCGATGAGAATGCGCTTCCCTTAAAGCGCAATTCTCGCACCAAACTCGATCTTTGCAACTGCTCTCTTTGCAGAAGCAATGCCGCTCAAAGCCGGCAAAGATTTTGGAGCAACAATAACATTGCCAGAGAATATCGACTCGCCAGAATTCTTCCTTGCCGCCTTTGCAAGGATGTGGTTCTATGGCTGGACCTGTAAAACAATCAACGCAAAATTGAATGTCTCGACAGGTTTTGCACCAGAAGCGATATTCCTGTGCAGAGACATTGCAAGCAGAACATGGGCGATCATCGATTAGATTAGAATTTGATCTTCCTTTTGGGAAGAGCCAATAATCTTGCAAAAAATCTAGAGGTGGTGATTCCAACGAGATTGATTTGTAAGAGAGAGAACCCCAGAAGAAGCAATCGGACAAGAATTGAGGCAGCGATTTTGCGACTAAAACTCGATTGTGAGATGTCCCAGCAAGCACACCTACCCCACTCCTAAACCACCAATGAATATGTTCATAAGGATCAGTTAAAAAAGGTTCATTGTCATCGGGTAATTGATTTGCTAGTTTTTGATGTTGTCCAAACTCAAAATCTCCAATTGTCTTCCACAACTCTTGTAGGTTTGTAAATGATATAAATTCCTTTTGAATGGGAATTTCAGGAACAAACATTTTATCAGTGCACACATAGAATAGAGTTTGTATACGATATTCTGGTACTGGAGGGAGAGCGCTGCGGCGAACAATTAAATATTGTCCGAGATTGGAGAAGATTTGCTGCATCATGCCTTCATTGGTGAGGAATTCTGAATGAATTTTACTTAGAATAACTAGTTTTGGAAACAATCTGGGATCGAGAATACATAGGGCCAGACAAAACTCTAAATTATTGAACAGAAGCATTCTTTGCTCCAAGGCAAAGGGAAAATTTTTTAAAATGTTGCTTTCGAGAAAACAAAAAGCAGAGCTTTCGTCTGCATAAAGAAAATGTCCCACTGTAAGCACATGAAATCGACTTGCGAGAAAGAGACCATTGTCAATATTGAGAGCCGTGCTCATGCTCGAGCAATCCCGACTCGCCCTTGCAATGTAGATTTTGATGTTGAGTTGGATGTCAAGGCTGGCAAATGCTGCCATATTGAGCAGAAACGCGTGAATATTGACCGCTGTGGAAATCCTTGCTCTTGCACCTTTGAGGTTACAATCCCCTTTGACATTGATGCCCGAATCAAGGGCCCTGCCGTCAAGCATACCCAATGCCCTGTCCGTCTTGAGGTTGAGGCCGATCACAGAATCGAGTGTGAGAAGCCCAAAACGATTTGCAGACCCTGCTGCCAGCCCAAGAATTGCTCACCGCGCCGGCCTTGTCGTAACTGTGCTCGCAGACATCATTAAAAACTGTTTTTATGTTTCTACTTTAAAAACATCTTTTACAAGCATTGATTGAACTTTCAGACAGTCGGCCAAAGTGGGAAGGTCAAATGTATGCACTTTTTTAGGATTCAGCAATGCTTGATCCAATTGCCACAATTCCAATTGAGCAAAGGTAGATTCCATAGAGAATGTGTAGACAAATTTCACAATACTTGGAGATTGCTCAGACTCAATAACAAATTCAATGTCATTGATTTGAAATTTGAAGTTTGTATCGAGTGAAATCATTCTGGAGCGAAATTCAAATTGGTTGCTGTTCAAAGAGAAGATCGGATAGGGTCGGCCATAATAATAAATTGTAAACTCCGTATAGTAATCGACACAATATCCTTTCTGATGTGTGTCCGTCAAGACAAAATCAAGGGCATTCAAGAATAAGCAACATTTGATGGCAGATTCAACTTGCATTAGGAAAACTTTGAAATTTGCATAGAAGCAAGTAGTGTCCCGTGAAGCAGAAAGCGATATCCAATAACCTTTTGGATGCGAGAATCCAATAAAGAGGTCGATTGTATAGAAAGCGTTGACCGTCATTGTGAGCCAATCGAAACAGAGATCATATGCGGGCAGTCGAACCATCCATTTCTCAGGAGTCTGGTGATTGTATAATAGATCTTTCGAGAATTTCAAAGATAAATCTCTGATCTGCTGTTTGAAATGCCTCCTCAAATACTTTTCTCTAATTCTGATTTTCGTATCAAGACTCAGACTCTCATAGATCGCCTCCAAAACTGATGAATCGCATTCGAGCGAATGGAAAAGATAAAAAAGCAGAAAGTCAACATTTCTGCTTATCATCTGTATTCTTAAGTTTTGATTATTGGTTATTTTGAAAAATCATTTTTACAACTTTGAATGTTTTTGAAAATTATGTCATATTTTCCCACATGTGTAGCAAAAATATTTACTTTAAAAAATGCCGAACACTCAATGGACAATTCTCTATTTTGGAATTTGTTTTGACTGTGATTACTCAATCTTAGAGACAATCGAGATGAATTGGTTTTTTGGTTCAATTTATGCAATTTGGTGCAGATTACCTGAGAACTATTCCAGTTTGGATTTAATATCACCTGTCCAAGAGATGGTTAACAAGTTTCAAGGATCATGGCGATATCATAGATCTACTAGGCATTTTCAAATATGCCCTAAAGTTAAGTACTATGATAATGTATGCCTTGCTATAGAATTCTTGCAACTTGAGCAAATTATGTTTATAACGGAATTCAGCCAAATTGATTATGATCAGTCTTCCTGGGTAATTCAAATCAATCACAAAAATGAAATTGAGGTTAATCTTTACATCGGCAATATGACAGAGGTCGTCACGGATAAATTCCTAGATGATGCTCCTCTGAAAAAGAAAATACTCAGAGCGCATTATCTTTTGAAGGAATGGAAAAAGAAAATATTACCCTATCCAGATTATTAACACGAAATAGTAAAAATTTATTCAAGGTGATAGTTTTTCCAAACAGGTCTTTTCTCAATAATTTATTTGAAAGCTTGACCAAAAAAAGCAAAATAAATTTTTGTTCATTTAATTTTTTAAATTTTACATCGCGAATGTTGGAATGGCTTCGGCTTTATAGTTTAATTGGTTTGAATTCTCCAATTTTAGTTGCCGATGCTATTGTTCACCATTATTTTCAACAATTCTGTTCTTTAGAGAAAATACACGAATTGGTCAAACAAGAACTTGAATGTCGTGGATGTTATCTCCGAAACAATTGTAGCAATTTTAGTGTAATTTGGTCATATATTTACAATGACAAATACATCCCTCTCTACAAAAGAGCTCAAGATCAGATTTCATATGCATTTGAGCAAGACATATTTTTCTGCACTCCCTTCAAGAAACCAGTGGTTAATTGTCGATATAATTTTTCTTCGGATGATGTCTCCTCTGCATATCTCATCATACTGGATGATACTAACAAGCATCTCTTTTTCAGGCTTACCTTTGATGATGCACAATTTGTTGCTACACTTTACTACGACGCTCCCAGAGAAAAGAATTGGGATCATACCGCTTTTAAGCAACAGCTATCTCTTGAATTTTTTCTGCAAATGATGCTACTTTTCGAAGAGGACTCATCTCGCAACATCCTCAATCCGGTCGAAAAAATATTTCCTATTTATTTAACCAATGAGAAGGCAGCTTGCAAATGAGAATTTTAATAGATATAACAATCGATTTTAAGGGGTTATAAATTCTTCAGCGCCAAAATCACCTTGGAGAAGAGACCATCTTTACCGTCGGCTGGAGAGCCGAATCGAGAATCTTGAATTGACACATAGGAGAAAAGATGGTCATCCTGTGGATCAGCTCCCATCAATTCACCATATTCATTGTCTGAAAAAGGTTGGTCATTCATTTTCAAAGATGTAACACCAAACAACGGTAGCTCAGCAGAGTTACTGAACTCACCTTCCTGTGTTGCAAGCTCATAGGTCACCCAGCTACCAGCTGTAGAGTCTTCACCTGTCCCTCCTTGGACTTGCCACGCAACAATATTGTCCATCTGATCCAAAAGTTGAACTAGTTTTCTCGCGGGGTCCAAAGGCATGAAGCCGGACAAATACGCTTTTTCTTTGAGATAAATACCTCGAGTAAATTTCCCGCCCCGTTTCGTATATTCTACTCGAATGTTTGTCTCGACTATCTCTTGTTCTTCATCCATAAAGGTCGAAGCCAACTCTTTTGTAATTTCGGCAAACAAAGCACGATCGATGGGAACATTACCTTTGAGAATTCTTCCCTGTTGAGAATCTTCTGTTAGCAAACCCAATTCATTGATTCGAATCAACTGACCAATTCCGGGGCTGCTCTCTGGATGAAGAGCATTGACTTCTCCCTGTCCAAAATCCTTTAATAACTGAATTCTTGCTTTGTCAAATTTTGGGCTTTTAGGAAAACGAACAAACCGTTCTGATTCCGTTTGAATAACGTTTTGTAGAGATCTATGCATTGTCCAATATGATTAATGGCAATAGATAAAATTTCACCAACAATCAATTTTATATCAAATTTTAGATCTTGAGAACAAGGCATTATTTGGACAGCATTTTCGACATGGACCTTTGTAACGTTCAACATAGATCATTCCGTTATTGTTGCATCTTTGACAAGGCCCTGACCAATTATGGTAATCAATTTGACGACCAGTTCCTCCGCATTGCCAACATTTCTCATAACTCAAAATTAATTTTTCAAGTACCTGAGATCAATTTCCAATTTTTCTCCCTGGCATGTATTGCATGACATTTTTTGATTCAATTGTTTTTTTTAAATTGTTCTCCAAATCTGTAACTTTAAAAAAATATTTTTCAAACAGCTATCAGCAAAATTTAGCTCAAAACAAAATGCGCGATCCTCGATGGTTGGCAGTTTTCTTTGGAATTGGATTGAACTGCGATTCACCTATATTAGAGGCATTGTTGTTGACTGGACTTTCGACAGGACGAGGAGATGAGATTTGGAGGAAGCTAATTGAGATTGGATTCAATGAAGCGACACCTTCAAGAGAATTGAATGAAATTTTACAACAATATAATTGGATTCAAAGACCATCGCCATCGAAGACCAAAATCTTTTTGGAGAGCAACACATGTCCCCAAAATAACATTATAATTCAATTGTATGACCACTGCAAACGCTACGTGGAAATGTTTATTGCTGAAGATGCACTACAATACTCTGTTGCTCTCTGTGTTTTGAATGAACCTTTTGCAAATTTTGCCGTCATGGTTCAGTATGACACGAACGGCCATTATAAGCAAGAAAAGAAACTCTGGCGGATCGTTAATCCAAATCATGACATCCCAAGACATTTGTTTTATATGCACTCTCTGAGCCGATTCCTGAATGGACAATCAACTCAAATCCATTCTCCGACAGAGGGATCGAATAATATGGATGAGTGTTTTGGAATTTTTCCAAAACCAACATTTATCAAATGTTAAAAGGGACAAATGATTATTTTAAAAAGCCACAAACGATGTGCACTCTCGCAGTATGGAAATTTATTGAAAGTGTAGAGAAAGATATTTGCTTCAAATATCCGAATTCAAGCTCTGGAGAAGACGATTTGACCAGGTTTAATTGCGAAAATGGACATCTAACCTTTCTTGGAAAACTTTCAGCCAACTATTCGCCGAATGATGGAGATAGAGAGCCGCACTATATTTTCAAAACGTGGACATCCTCAAAATCCGACGAATTGAATTGCTCACAAAGGGGAATCTGGCAATCGGGAGATTGGCAATCACCCAAATTTGCAAAAAGACCTAGAACAATGCTGTCAACTAATTCCTTTCCATTCAAAAGGAAAAACTAAAAATGAAAAATAAAAATTTAGATTCAATTTGTTTATTTGAATTCAAACAAACAAAACAAAAAGAATGTCAACTGAGCCATTCACACTGATTTTGACTCACAAAGGATGTTTCGATGGTTATTTGGCCTATGTGATTGCGCGCTCAGCTCGAGGCAATCTTCCCACCATATATCATGGATTCACACCCAATGATTTGGAAAGAAAACTGGATCGATATTTCGAGAACATGCAAGGCATTCCATTTGGAGAGATTCTCTCATTTGACCTCTCTTTCAGCCCTGGAGCGCTTGCAATTTGTCAAAAGATTACGCCGCGAGTTCATATCTACGATCATCATCAGACGACAGTGAGAAGATTCGGTGACCATCTGCCCTCCAATGTCATATTTGACAATTCCAAATCAGGGGCGAGTTTGGCTTGGGATTTCTTCTATCCTGACAAGCCAGCTCCTCCTCTTGTTCGCTATATCGAGGCTCGAGATCTATGGCAATTCGATCGTATCGAGAATTCAAAACCCATTACCGATGTGCTCTATGCCACACTGGAGGCCACAGGTTTTGAAGCGGGTTCAGAGAATCTGAAGAATTGGTGTGTCTTGTTGGCTAAAACAAAAGAAGAAGATTTCCTTCCCATTCTCAATCAAGCTCCCTGTGTTGAGTTGACCAAAACCAATCAAATCAATCGAGCATTGAGCAAAGGAAAAACTCACATTTGGAAGTTTGGAGGACAGACGCTGCGAGTTTTTTGCATCAACTCTGATACTCATATCTCCGATCTAGGAGCAGCTGCTTTGGCCCTTCGCTCTACTGAGGAAGATTCGGACAATATGCTTTTGAATGATTTGGCACTGATTTGGTATTGGAACGACAAATCACGACAATTCCATGTCAGTCTGCGTTCTTATTCAGAGAGTCCAGCGGATGCTTCGGCAATTGCCGAATCGTTTGGCGGAGGTGGACACAGGAATGCAGCCGGCTTCAGTTCAAAGACTGATGATTTTTTGAGAGGAACACATTTCCCTGTTTCCTCTCGATTTGATTTCTTTTCGGGAATTGTGCTGTTTGTCGCCTATCTAGGCTTTGCATTCTACACACGATAAATATCTGCTCTTCTTTAATGTTGTCGTAATAACAATTAAAAGTACAATGATGATTAGCAATAGTATGAGCGGGCTCAAGATGCCCCTTTTTGCAATTTTTCGGTAGGTGTCAAAAAGAAAACCTTTACGCCAAGAGATGTCATTGTGGTGAATGACAAATGCTGTTTTCTCATCTTTTTTTGTTTTCCAAAAATTTTTAAGACTTCCAATTCCCTTCCAACAAACAATACTTGTAGGATAAATTCCAACTTGTTCAGAAATATTTTGCCATTGTAATTTTTTGAATAAGAAATTTTGCATCATTGCAGGTCCTGTTGATTTCAAAACCGATAGTTGAGGAGAATAATTGTTTTGAATTTCTTTCAAAATAGCTGGCCAGAAAGGATGTTGGCTGGTTTTTGAAACCATAAAACAATTGGCCACTTGATAGAGAGGATCATTGGAGAGTCCGACGGATTGGCTGTTGGACAAAGTGAGAAGCTCATCCATTGATTTTTTACAAGTTGTATCCATGTCGGCATAGACTCCACCGTAGCGATGCAAAACACAGTAGCGCATAAAATCAGATCTTTGAATGGGTTTCGGGAATGATTTGTACAATTCAGAATATTGTCCATAATATTTCTCTACACATGCTAAGGATAGCTCTGGAGTCCAAAGAACATGTTTCCAGTTGGGGTTTAGATCAGACCAAGAATTGAACTTTTCTTGAAATTCCAAAGGTAAAGGCGGATAAGGAGGTTTAGAATCATAGAGGAAATAAAAACATTGATGTATTATTTTTCCATTTGCAGACAAGAGTTGTTGATCAAGCGAGTCAAAATCTTTCTCTACCATTTCTCTCTTAACTCTTATAGATTTTCTTTATCAAAAAAAACGTTTACTAAAATACAATTTCTATTTATTAAAGAAAAAGAATTAACAGAACTTATGCTGACTGAAGAGAAGATTGATTTTTTGAGAACCAAAGTACCTCACTCAGCCAAGTTGCGCTATTTCATTGTTGGGGATGGAAAATCAGGAACAGTGACTTGTTGGCATTCTTTGATGAAAGGAAATTCTAATCAGAGATTAAGCATTCATGCGCATTATCACGAGTATTTGTGGTCTACTCGGATGCCAATTCTCAAGGAACTTCAGATCGATCTTTTTGATCTGGTCCAATATGCTCACCAATCTCAAGCATGCAAACCTTTGATCGTCTATTCCTTTCGAGAGCCAATAGGAAGAACAATTTCAGCATTTTTCCAAAATTTCAATTTCTTTTGCAAAAATCTCAGTAACGAAGACAAAAAATCATCTTCTTCTGTATGTGCTTGTCTGTTGGACAATCTTCAGAGTGAAAACTATCATTCTTGCGAGGTTCCAAGTCAAATGGGCGGCTTTGACTGCTACAGTCAACCGTTTGACAAAGAGCGTGGTTGGTCCCTCTACGAGACAGAATTCGCACGAGTCTTATTTTTAAAATTTGAGAAAATTCAGAATTGGATTGATGCTTTCAAGGCAGCTCTAAGCGAAGAAGAGCAGATTGACTTTTCGTGGAGACCCTCTCATTTGACAAAAGACAAATCGATCTATGCATTCTATCAAAAGGTCAAAGAAGAGTTCACGCCAACTCAACAGGCTTTAGATGAAAAATTTGCAACTCATGAGAAGTTTATGAATCACTTTTACACAGAGAATGAGATAGCTGAATTGAAAGCAACCTGGTATGCTCGTTGTCAAGAACAAAAATAAATTGTTTGTTCTCACCATCGTCTCCACCAAGCCCAAATACCTTCTTTTTCTGAGAAAACCGCGTTACAACTCCAACTCCATATATGAAGATGGTGATTTTTTGGAAAATTTGAAATACTGCTTGTGAATTTTGCTCGTCGTTTTGGTCTTTCAAAAAGTTCCTCGATCGCTTGACCAACGTGTCTATCAAATGCTTCAAGTATAGGCACATCACAATTTAAAAGAAGCATCAAATAACACGCCAATCCAAATGGCATTCTTTTTGTTATAGATAATATCTCTAATTCACAAGATGGAAAAAGAACCAACTGTCATAACAGTTTTCAAAGACAGCAAATTTCTTTGGGGTATCCCACCCAATGTTGTAGACGTAACATTTGTTCTCAAACCTCTGGTTGATTGCAAAGAGTCTTTTTGTGTTACAAATGATTTGATGCAATGCGATCCTCTTGTCGGCACACAAAAAGAACTAATCATGATGACACCTGGATTGGACAATGTTAAAGTTGAAGAGAATCAACTTATTCAACTTGTCTCTGATGCTCCCAAAGCAAAGCAAGTGATTCCAATTTATATTTATTTCCACATTTGTCAAATTGGAACTTGGAGACAAGTGGTGAGAGATCTTTTCAACAACTTGGTGATCTCTGGTCTTTTGGAACAAGCAGATGAGCTTTGTTTGGGAATCCTGGGCGACTCTCCAGAACAGGTTCTAGAACTTCTCGGATATCATCCTAAAGCGCGAATTGTTGCTTCCAATCCAGATTGTTCAATTTTCGAGAGATTGACTCTACATGAATTGAGAAGAAGGGCTGCAAAGGAGACGTTTAGAGCTTTCTATCTCCACTCGAAAGGCGTAATGCGACTTCAAGTTGCACCAGAACGAGAGCTTGCTGTCAAAGCCTGGGTGTCTTATCTGGTGTATTGGAATATTGAACGTTGGCGCGACTGCCTCCGGGCTTTGGACATTGCTTCTGCTGTCGGCTGTGAATGGTTGGCCAATCATTATCGAGGAAATTTCTGGTGGGCTAATTCATCCTATCTCGCAACACTGCCCGAGACGATTGGTCCCAGTTATACAGACCCGGAATTCTGGATTGCTCTCGGAACTCAAAATGCGATCATGTTCAATTTGCAAAATTCTAATCTCTATCCATATGAAGATGTGATTCCAGAGGAACTCTACAGAAAGAGAGCAATAAGTTATCCGACTCGAATTGAAGGAACATTGCATTGGCTCTCGAATCGAGCAACAAGCTCAGCTTGGTTGGATATAAAATAAAACTTTTCTCAAGAATAGAAAATGATCATCGAGGTCTGGTTTGGCATTAGCAACAACTGGCACAATGTCACCGATGATGCTTTTCATCAATGCTATGATAGAACTAGACGAACTCTTCTGATTCCGGTTGGAGATGAAGTTCGTTCAAATATGTTTGGCGACCCGATGTTTGGAACGTTAAAGTCAGTTCGAATCACCTCCCAACAAGGATTTGAGAAATTTATTCAAGCGGACACGGAATATGTTTTAGAGGATGTTGATTTGGAAGTCTCTGAACATTTCAAAGCAGAAATTGAGGCAGAGAAATTGCTTGATCAATTGCATTCCGAACTCAAACTCAAAGAAGGTTCTTTTCGAGATGAATTTGCAGAACAAAGAATGGCAGTCATCTATTTGAGACCTAATGATATCGTTTTAGAGATTGGAGGCAACATTGGAAGAAATTCTTGTGTTATTGGAAAATTGCTCTCTGATTCCTCAAATCTAGTAGTGGTAGAATGTGATCCAAAATCTATTGTAAGTTTGAAAGAGAATAGAAATCTCAATAATCTCAATTTTCACATTGAACTTTCTGCCATTTCAAAGGTGCCTTTGAAACAAAACAAATGGAATTCATTCCCAATGGAAGAGAATGAAATCTTAGAGCCCGGTTGGTTTAAAGTCAATACAATTACTTGGCCTTCTTTGAGGCAGAAATATAATTTGAAATTCAACACCTTGATTCTCGACTGCGAAGGAGCATTCTATTACATTCTCAAAGATGCACCTGATATTCTAGATAATATTCGATTGATTATCATTGAGAATGATTTCTTTGATGAGGTGATGAAGAATTCCGTTCTCAACACATTTATCCGCTGCGGCTTTGAATTGGCCTACAATCGTTCCTACGGATACACATTTGATTTTTATCAAGTTTGGCAGAGATAGATTCCAAAAAGTTCAAAAATAAAACCGATTGTAAAAATTAGAGAAAAATGGCTTCTGCGCAACTTGTTCGTCGCTTAGCACGCGTCGGCATCAAATGCGAAGAGAGTTCTGAAGGGGTTTTCAGTATTGACGACTCAACAATTCGGTTGACTTACTATGGAGATGGAAAATGGGTTTTGAAAGTTTGGCCTCTAGGAGATCATCGATTCACCTCAAAATCAACAAGCAAAATAGCCACAGAAGTGGAGAGATTTCTAAACACCCGAGACAAAGAAATCAACTTGCTACAAGAGAAATGGAATGCTAATCGAATTGGACTTGAACTTGTTAAGAATATCGTTTTGTAATTAAATTTCCTTTTATTGAAATATTCATTGAAATATTTGTCTGAAAATTTCCTAATTAATTTTAATTAAATTCAGAAAATTCTTTTTTTACAAAACAAAATCAGAAACCAAAAAATAATTTTCTCGAAAATACAATTTTTTAAAAACTCTGAAAAACGATTTCAGAATTAATTATAAAAATTAGATGAAAACATGAAATATTTCAGAAAACAGAAATCTGAATTTGTGCACTGGGATTAATTTTCAGTATATTTTCAGTTTTTCATCTAATTTTTATAATTAATTAAAATTAAAATTGTTTTTCAGAGTTTCTAAAAAATTGTATTTTCGAGAAAATTATTTTTTGGTTTCTGAATTTGTTTAACAAAAACGGAATTTCCATATTAATTAAATTTAAAATTCCATTTTTCAATTATTTCACGAAATTTTCATAAATTATAATTTGGACGGCATGAATTATTTTCAACGAAGAAATATTGTTAAACATTTTCAAAATTCTTATTTCTACAAAAATTTCACAAAATAAAATAATTTTCTAGAAAATCAAATGTAATAATTTCACTTAGAAATGCAAATTATCATTGAAATTTAATGACACTCTACAAATTGATATTTGTAATTATGAAAATATTTTCATTTTAAATCAAAACCATTTTTAAACAAAGAATTTTTAATTGTGTTTGCTTGTGTTGCCGCGTTCTTTTTGCGAGAACACACCAGTGAAAATAGTTTGATCACCATCATTCTTCTCAGTGACATAGAGAGACATTGGCAAATCAGAGCCATTCTTGTGTCGAACCATGACATCTCGACCAACTCCAATAATGGCAGATTTTCCAGTCTTCAAATAGTTGCTCACATAGGCATCATGTTTGGCAGCCACCTCAGGAGGCATGAGCTTGTTGACATTCTGATTGATCAACTCAATGAATTTGTAGCCGACCAACTGTTCGACTTTGCTATTCAAGAAGAGAATATTGGCCTTTGAATCAATGATAATCGCTGGTGCGCTGAGGCTCTCCACAGTCTCGCGCTCAGTCTGAAGCATAGTTCGAGTAGCTGCGCCCTCGAGATCGAGAACTCGCAGCATTCCAATGAAAAAGCGTTGATCTCCCTCATAGCGTTGCTCAATCAAAGTCAAATGCAGAGGAATCAGCTGACCACTCGAGCTTTGACCAATTACAGTTCGCCCAGTGCCGATAACCTTGGCGATTCCTGAGCGACGGAAATTTCGCAAGTAACCATCATGCTTAACAGCATCATCTTTGGGCATTATAATTTTCACATTTTGACCAACAAGATCTTTGTAACCAAATACAGTGACCGCGGCAGTATTCGTAAACTGGATCAAGCCACGAGAATCAATAATGATAACGACATCCTTCATATGTTCATAGGTGATGGACCAGATTTGCGCCAGAGTCGAGGTCTGCTTCTGATGAACGGTGGCGGTGAATGTATGCCTATTCTTGGTCTGATTCTCAGTCAGTGTGACTTCGCGCCTCTCAATCTGACCGCCAACACGAACCTCCATCATAGTTCGGTGATTGAGATATTTGCAATTTCCAGTGTTGATATAATGAGGAATATCAATATCAGGAAACATCTGGAAAGCATTTGCGCCACCCAGAGCAGTGGAAGCACTGTTCCGATAAACAAATCGTCCTGTCTTGGAGAAGACTAGAACCGGTTCAATAATACCCTCCAAAAGGGTCTTCTCTGCGTCGGTAATGTGATTCCTCTTGTGCTTGGGTCGAATCAACAAGCGAAGGGTTGAGGAGCCGACCTCTTTGACAATCTCTTCCAAATCATCGTCGGACGTAATCTCAAT
>JACZCZ010139903.1_pt1 | contig 13925 bp, 14 predicted proteins | sample 8641811 | NCBI WGS metagenome assembly JACZCZ01 (sample SAMN15324610, study PRJNA640507) | soil metagenome | isolation source: intercropping peanut in the first line | place: China: Luxin town, Laibin City, Guangxi Province | collected 2019-07-25 | depth 10cm m | reverse complement strand
CCCGAAGCCGCCGTCCCGGACGGCGAGGCGCCATGAAGCTCCGCACGCTCGCCTGGTTCTACGGACGGCGCCTGCGCGTCCATTGGATGCAGGAACTGCTGGCAGGGGCCGGGATCGCGATCGGAGTCGCGCTCGTGTTCGCGGTGCAGATCGCGAACAGCAGCATCACGGGCTCCGCTCAGCAGATGCTCAACGCGATCGCGGGCGACGCGACGATCCAGATCGCTGCGCGCGACTCGCGCGGGTTCGACGGTGCGATGACCGAGCGCGTCGGTGCCGTTCCGGGCGTCGCCGCTGTGGCTCCGATCATCGAGCAGCGTGCCACGGTGATCTACCGCGGTCGCCGCGTTCCGATCGATCTCGTCGGCGTCGATCAGCACCTCACCGGACTCGGCGGCGCCGCGGCGCGCGGCTTCGTGCTCGGAGCCCTGCTCGGACAGCGGGGGATACTCCTCCCCGCTGGCGTTGGCACGACGCTCGGCTTGTCGACCGAGACCGACGCGATCTCGCCCCCGCGCGTGTCGATCGACGTCCGCGGTCGTCGCTCTACGGTTCCAGTTCGCGCGGTCGTCGGCGAAGACGCGATCGGCCCGTTGGCGAACGCGTTGATGGGAGTTGGGTTCCTGCCCTATGTGCAGCGGCTCGCGGCGCTGCCGGATCGCGCGACGCGCATCCTCGTGCAGCCGAGACTAGGCGCCGAGGAACGCGTCCGTCACGAGCTGACGACACTGGCGGGCGACCGGCTGACGGTTGCGCCGATCGACAGCGAGATCACCGCGTTGGAGCAGGCGGTCGCCCCCAACGACCAAGCGACTGGCCTGTTCGCTCTGATCAGCGCGCTCGTCGGCCTGCTGTTCGCGTTCAACGCGATGCTGCTGACGATGCCCGAGCGCCGGTGTGCGATCGCGGAGCTGCGGATCCACGGCTATGAGACCGGCAAGATCGTGATGCTCGTCGCCTTCCAGGCGCTGGTGCTCGGGGCCTTGGCGTCCGGCCTGGGTCTCGGGCTCGGCGACCTGCTCTCGCGCGCTGCCGCGCAGACCCCGCCGAGCTATCTCTCGTTCGCGTTCCCGCTCGGCACGCACCGCGTCGTCCCGCTCAGCTCGTTGCTCGTCGCCTGGATCGGCGGCGTTGGCATCACCTGCCTCGTTGCGGCGGTGTCGCTGCTCGACCTGCGCAACGCGCATCCCACGAGCGCGATCGCCAGCGCCGACAGCGAGCCGGGCAACGCGCTCTCGCCGCGCCTCGCGACACGCCTCGCGGCCGTCGGGGCAGGCATCGCCGCGGTGACGTCAGTCGTCGTCGTGCTCTCCCCGTCCACGACCGTCGTCGGCCTGCTCGGCATCACCATCGCGACCGTCCTCGTCGTGCCGACGGCGTTCCGCCTTGTGCTGCGTCTGCTCGACTCGCCCGCGCGACGCTTTCGCATGAACTCGCTGGTGCTCGCCTTGCGGGCGCTGCGTGCTACCTCGATCCGCTCGCTCGCGCTCGCAGCAACCGGCGCCGTCGCGGTCTTCGGGAGCGTCGCAATCGAGGGAGCTCACCGCGACCTCGTCAACGGACTCGACCACAACTTCGCCGACTACCTCAGTTCCGGCGATCTGTGGGCGACCACCGGCGGCGACGAGAACAGCCTGACGACACAAAGCTTCCCCGCCGGCGAAGCGCTCGCCCGCGTACGCGCGCTGCCCTCCGTCGCGGCCGCACGCCCGTACTTCGGCAGCATGCTCGACGTGGGCGGACGGCGGGCATGGATCATCGGGCGTCCACCGCAGGATCGCGACATCGTGCCGCCCAGCCAGCTCGACGAGGGAAACCTCGCGACCGCCGGCGACCTGATCCGACGCGGCGGATGGGCCGCCGTCTCGCGTGTCCTGGCCGACGGACTTGGAACGGGGATCAACGGGCGCATCACCCTGCCGACGCCGTCGGGCATGCGCACCTTCCGGATTGCGGCGACGCTCACGAACCTCGGATGGGGCCCCGGAGCCGTGATCATCAACGCGAACGACTACCGCCGCGCGTGGCGCACGAACAACCCTTCCGCCATCGAGGTCAATCTCCGACCCGGGGTCAGTCCTCTCACGACGCGTCGCGAAGTCCAAGCCGCCCTCGGACCCAGCGCGGCGCTCCGCGTGCAGACGTACGACGAGCGCAACCACCAGTTCCAGACGCTGGCACGGCAGGGCCTGACGCGGCTGTCGCAGATCTCGGCGCTGCTGCTGATCGCGGCGGCGCTGGCGATGGCGGCAGCCATGGGCGCCGCCATCTGGCAGCGCCGAATCCCGCTCGCCCGCATGCGCATCGACGGCTTCGAGCCGACCAAGCTGTGGACCACGCTCATGCTCGAGGCTGGTGTCGTGCTCGCGATCGGATGCGCGATCGGAGCGACCGTCGGGACCTACGGCCACCTCCTCGGCGGGCGCTGGCTCAGCACGACCACGGGGTTCCCCGCCCCGTTCGAGATCGGCGTCCTCTCCGCGATCACGACCTGCCTGCTGGTCGGCGCAGGCGCACTCGCCGTGACGACGATCCCCGGCGCCTTCGCTGCGAACACGAGCCCGCGCGTGGGGCTGCAAGAGCAGTAGCGGCGGACTCAGCGACTGAGCCACCGTCGCGCACGCATCGCGACGAGGATCGCCCAGACGGCGGGACTCGCCTGCGCGAGCAGCTCCTGCTTGATCGGCCGCGCATACGCGGTGCGTGCTCCGGGTGCACTCAGATAGAAGCCCAGCACGCCAGCAAGGATCACCTCGTGCCGGCGATGTCGATGAAGCACGCGAAGATCAGCGCTGACGCCGCACGCAATCGACGCGAGCCGCACAGCCGCCACGGCCGGGCGGGAGTAGTAGTCCAGGTAGTTGTGCCCGCCATCGGCGAGGTCAGCCTCGCGATCCACCACGTTGTCGAGCAGGACCGTCAGCGAGCCGATCCCAAACCGGTACGCCGCATCAATCCGCTCGGCGTCCGCCGATGTCGTCCGTGCATCGGCAGCTGCCGCGACCAGCGCATGGACAGCCACCGACGAGCTGGCGCCGGCGGCCGCCTCCCACCAGCGGTAGTCAGTCTGATGCGCCAGCGTCGTTGCCCAGGTCTCGAGTCGCTGCGGTCCGAGATGAATCGCGTCGTGGGTGTAGCTCTGCCCTGCTCCGCAGCGGCGCGCGGCGCCGACGGCGGTCGCGCGAACGACCTCTGCCGCAGGCAGCACGTCCAACGTCTGCTGGCAGAAACCAACGAGCTGCGTCACGTAGCCGCCGTCGTCGCGCTGTGGGTGGTACCGGTAGTAGTCACTGGCAGAACTCGCAGGCCGGACCGCGTCCACCAATGCCTCGTGCAACGACAGGCTGTTGCGAAGCGGTTCCCGTACCTCCACCTCGCTGACGCCGTCGAGGAAGTCCGTCAGCACCTGCAACGCGACGAGCAGCGCCACGACGTCCGCTCGCCGCCGGCGCGGGGCCAGCAGCGAGAAGACCGCAGCTGCCTCCGCGTTCGACCTTTTCCCACGCAGCGAAGCGAGCGCCTGCGACCGCAACGCGATGTCAGGGATGGCGTCGGCGACCTGCTCCCAGCGGCGCAGATGCAGGCGCACACGCGGAACCACCGCGGTTGCGAACACCGCGAGCGCGCGCACCGCGCCGAACACGCCGAGCCAAGCAGGCGCCAAGGCCCGAAGCCGGTGAGTCCACACGACCTCAGCTTGCCTGAGCCACTCCTACGGGGCGGTCGTGCGCGCCATGCAACCAGTCGTGCCCGCCGCGTCCGGTTTGCACCGCCACTCGCGTCTATACCCACGGAGACCCGACAGCTGGCCGAACTTTTCCTCGCTGCGGCTGAGTTCGTCTCACGCGAAGCGGCTCAGGGAAACCGCTATGGCTGGCAGCGGCGCGAGCACCTCGAGCGGGCCGTCATCGCGGCATTGCGCCATGCCGCCCTGAAGCATTGGCGCACGGTGAACAGCCTGAAGCGTCGGGGTGATCGCGATGCGGTGGCGGGCGTCGACGCTCGGCGAATGGATCGCCGACAGATGGGCGCCCGAGCATGCGGCGACGCTGGAGCAGTCCACTCGCGACCACTACGCCGACGCCTACCGGCTGCACATTGAACCCTGGCTCGGCGAGCTGCCGCTCACCGAGTTCACGGTCGGACGGCTGCGCTCATGGCAAGCCGAGCGGCTCGCCGACGGCGTCGGCGGCGGCACGATCGACAAGGCACGCACCGTCCTCTCCTCGGTCCTGCGCCACGCCGCCGAGTCCGAGGCGATCCCGGCATCCCGCTCACGCTTGGCGCGGGACGCGCTCAGCAGCGAGAGAGCACATGAATCTCGCGCTCGCCGTCAGCGGGCGAGCTAAGAGGCGATGGCTCGCCGTGCCGGCAGCGCCGGCTGACCTACCAGTCGGGGTGTGACGGATCCGTGGCATCGTGGCGCCACTCGTCTGAGGTGTGGATGTCCCGCGGTGGCTCGGCGTCGCCGACGTATTGCCAGCCGACGAACTCTCCTTCTGCACCTGCGATGCCGAAGACAAGCCCTGGTGGCGTGGACGTCCACGCTCGGTAGGAGCCGCTTCCTTCCGCGACTTGGATGACGATGTCGCGCGGCAGACGTCCGCCTTGATCCAGGTCTTCGACGCTCGCTGCGTAGCAGCCGTGCCGAGTGAAGTAGCCGTGCTGATAGGTGGCGAGGGTCATCAGCGCTTGCTTGGCTTGGGAGAATCCACGTCGATCGCGCAGGCGTCCGAACTCGTCGCGCTCTCTGCTTCCCGCCCATCGCTCCTCGCGCTCGCGAGCGAGGCGATCAGCTTCTGCTCGGCCGAATGGTGCAGCCCACTCGAGTACGGCGGCGAGCGCAACGAGCGTCTTGACCGAGTTGCGCCGGTCGTCGAAGCCGAGCTCGCGCCCATGGAGGATGCCGTGCCGGCGCAGCTCGCCGTCGACCACCGTTCTATTCCGATCCTTGGTGAACAAGCGCGCGAGAACTTGAAGGCCATTGGGGTGACCGGCGAATGTCGTCTCGTCTTGGAGGTGTCTGGCCTTGCACCCGGTTGCGAAGAACGACTTCGCCTCTCTGCCGGTCATGTCGAATACGACGCCGTCGATCTGCGTAAGTGCAAGAGCGATGGCGCTGGCGAAACGACCGTCGGCGTGGTTGTCGCACACCTCGTTGAGCAGATGCCAGCGCCGGTGGCAAATTGCGGACAGCTCCTCGGGATAAGCCGTCTTGACGAGTCGAGTGAGGAAGAACCGGAGTCGATCGTCCTCCTCCCATGCCGCAACGAGCAACTCCTCCGCTGCGTCGGCCTCTCCAGCAGCGGCGAGCGCCGCGGCTGCTCGATACTCGTCAACCGGCATCTCGCCAAAAGCAATCCATCCGAGCGGTGCAAGGTGCTCCGCCACCTGCTCTGGCGCATTCACGAGCGCGGCGTACTCACCCTGCGCGGACCGCATTCGCTCGAGGACATCCTTCTCGACTCCCAGCCGATGCAGGATCGAACCGAAGATGCCGCTTGACATCGCGGCCAGACCAGCGACGAGCTCCGCTGTTTCGCGATCAAGGTCGAGTCGGTCTTGGTAGGAGAATGCCATCTATCTCCTGTTACTCGCGCGTACGGCGAGTTCGGTGAATGCGTCCCACGGGCCATGCTCAGCTGCGAGTCTCAGGCGTGTCTCACGCAGCTCGTCCACCGTCAAGTGGGCGTCACCAACGAACTCGTTCATGCGGCGGACCTCGGCACCGAGGAGGCTGATGAGTGGTTCGCGGCCGGTGTGCTCGGCGGAAGGGAGCGGGTCAGCGTCTGCCGCGTGCTCGTAGATAATCGCGCGGGCGTGCCAGATTGCTGAGGCCGGCGTCGAGAAGTAGTCGAAGCCGTACGCACGACGCTCCATCACGCTAGCTGCGCCTGCAACTGCGACCAGCCACTCAGCGACCTTCGCGGGCGGATAGGTCTGGCGCCACGACGGATCCGCTCGATACGCCATGGCAGGACCGGCGGGGGCTCGGGCATGCACCAAGCCGTTCCGTACATCGAACAGCTCGCGCAGATGAGGCATGACCTCGTCGCCCTCATTGAACAGTGGTCCGTACGCTTGCGCGACCGCCTCGACGTACTTCCGCCCTATCGGCAGGCGGTCGATCCTTCTAAACGCCGCTCTCGACAGCTCAGGCATGAGATGCACGGCCAGAAAGTCATTCACGAATGCCTCGGCCGCAAAGGCCGTGAACAGACTCGCTGTGCAACAGAACCGCTGCTGCGTGATGTCGGCGAGGGTCCGCCACATCGCAGGAGGATCGTCTGATCTGAGCGGCCAGATGCGGCGCGGCGTGAGCACTGCCTCAGGCGTACATGCGTCGTCGAACGCGTCAAGAGCGTGCGCGAGGTGGGCGGGCGCAAGCGAGCGCGGAGCGGGCCGTCGCACCCCGGCCAGCTCCTCCTCGATCCGCTGACGGTCTCTCTCCAGCACACCCCGAGGCTAGATCTTCCGACCGACAGACGCAGCGCGTCGTCAGAGCCGATGACGGGTCGCGCCCAGGCTGATGTACACGCTTGGTACACAAAGTCGCCGATTGCGTCGTCGCGGACGCTCGCCAAAGAACAGCAAAGTGCGCCGATTGCAGCGCTTTCCCATCGATGGAGGCGGGGGGAATCGAACCCCCAACTCCGCCTTGCAAAGGCCTTCCGACGTGCCGCGGCGTTCCCGTCCGTCCCCGCTGCCCGGCGTTTCTCTGAGTTCCGGGGAGCGTCGCGGAGCGAGGCGTGTACCCGCGCGGTACCCGCGGAGTACCCGCCGGCAGGGGCGGCGAGGAGATGACAGATCTATGGGGTGGTGCTCGCGCGCGGTGGCCGGGATGCTTCCGCCGTGCGTTTCAGCCGGCACGCGAAGAACGAGATGCGCCTCTACGGGATCGCGCGTTCCGACGTCGAGGCTGTGGTCGCCGCACCGCGCGCGGCCGGCGAGGACACGCGCGGCAATCGCCGGCTGACTGGACCGGACGCCAACGGCCGTGCGATCATCGTCGTAGTCGCCGACGACGATCCCGATTTCGTCATCACGACCTTCCCGGACGACTGACCATGCGCGCCGACTACGACAGCAAGGCGAACGCCATCTCGATCACGCTCGCGCCGGTCGATCACGCCGAGCGGGCCGATCAGGTGCACGAGCGCGCCATCGTTGCGCTGCACGACGGCCATCCGGTGGAGCTGCAACTGCTCTATCCGGACCTTGGCATCGAGGAGCCGATCGCGGCCGTCGCCGGCCGCTACGACCTCGACAGGGGCGCGCTCGAAGCCGCAGCTCGCTCGGCGCTTGCGGTGCCGGATCGCGTCGTCGTGCTCGACGTGCTCGCGCCTGCGGCCTGAGCGCGGCGCTCCGCGGTACCCGCCGTGGCGTACGTGCGTCGTACGTGCCGTTGCCGGTTCCCCACTAGCCGCCGAAGAGGTTGATTGGTCGCAAGCGATTCCGCGCTGCTTCCGGAAGGTCACCGCCGGTCCATCCCTCCACGACCGCGCGTCCGGTTCTCAGGGCACCGTGAATCGACGGCACCGCTTCGTAGTACTTGCGTGCAAATGGCAGCGCGTAATCGTCGAGGAAGCGGTCCACGAATGAGGCATGCACAATGTCCACGACGTCAAACCGATCAGCGCGCCAAGTGCGGGTCGGCGGACGACGGCTCACCACCCGCACCCAGTTCGCTGCCACGAGGTCGCTGTTTCCAGGAGTCCCACGAACCAGGACGAGGGGCGCGTCGATTACCGCGACTGGCAGCACCAATCGGCCTACGAGATTGAGCGAACCTACGCGACCTTGGATCGACTGGTGCCAGTGCTCGCGATACGCGCTAGCAGCCTTCACAAGCGGGCGAATGACTGCGTTGTACGGCTCTTCCCCGGAAAGCTCGAACTCTTTTCCCTTGGCAACAGCGCGGCTCAGGGTCGTTGCAGTGGGCGGATGCTGCACGAGTGGCTCATCCGCCATGGAGAGAATCACCGAAACAGGAAACTCGCGAAACCAGTTTTGGGTCTCATCATCTGGCTTCAGCTCGATGATCCGCCTGCCGAGCCCGACCACTGGCGGGTAGCGATCAAAAGCCGGCGGCGCGACGGCCTCGAAGGCGAGATACGGATGCCTCGACTGCTTGCATTCGATGAGAAGCGCCAGAAGGACAGTCGTTGCCACGTCGTCGGTACTGACAAAATCGCCCGCCGAGTACTCGCCGAGAACATCGAGTGCCCGGTGCTTCGCCGACTCGGGATCCTCGAAGGTCCACTCCTCTTCCACGCGAAGGCCGCGGGCAGCGAGCTTCGCGGCGACCACTGTTTGGAGCGGATAGCCAGATCTATCGACGGCCTCGGCAAGCTTTTCTGCGCTCATGCTGGGGCCGAGCGCGCGCTCTAGCTCGGTATCCGCGCGCCAGCTCGCCGATGAGGGTTTGTTTGCTCTTGGCATGCGGCTCGATTCTCCACTCGAAGGGCTCGCGACGGCGCAGGTTCTCGAAATGCAAAATCGCATTCCTTGCTTCGCCTCGCGTCCGAGGCCAGCACGCGCACCCGCCCTCGCGCGTGCCTGACTGAAGGTCAACGCGGCCGGGCCGGCCCACCGGGGGGTAGGAAGGCGATCGAGCGGATAGCTCGATGGGTCCCATGCGCGCTTCGCGGATTTTCTCGCCGTACCGCTGTCTTTACAGGCGACGCACCTATACACGCGCGGTTGCCGCCGGAGGCGGTGGTTAGATCCTTCCTGCTAGCTGCGCTGCTTCGCACTGGCATGGCGGCGGGCTTTCCACACCGTCGCACGCATCGAGGCCCGCTCTAGGCGGGCTCTCGGTCGTTCCGTCCACCGGCGGGCGTACCGTCGTTCGCTGTTGTGCGGTGCCGTGGAAAGCACCGGAAGCGAAGAAGGAGCAGCGTATGCGAGCAGTACCCGAGCAGTACGAGACACCGGAATTTCCGGTCGCGCTCAGCCCGAAGCAGGAAGCGAGACTCAAGCGCGCTTGCCAGCGGAGCGTTCGACGGCTGATGCGCAAGCGTCGGCGTCAGCGCGAGCGCGAGGGAGCGCGCCGGTTGCGCGAGCTGCGTGCCCTGATGACGCACCCGGACGTGAAGCTCCTGCGCGAGAGAGTCCGCAATGCGGCTCGTCCGTGTCTGGCTCCGTCGTCGCGGCTTCGCCGTGTCGGGACGCGCCGTCGTGGTGCGGGGCGTCCGCGGGGGATGGCGCGCTCCTGCGCGCGCAGCGGCGACAGCGGCGATAGCTCCGGCTCATCCGACCCTGAGCCGTCTTCGGCTCGCCGCTTTGGGCGGCGGGCCTGTCTGCGCGTCCTCGCGGCCGGGAGGGCAGAGCGGTGAGCGCGTCGGCTCAGCAGGTCGTCACGGCGCTCGCCGGCCTCGGCTACGACACTCGTCCTGACGAGTTCGGTGCGCGGGCGTGGGACGCGGATTGCCCGTGCTGCAATCCGATCTCGGATGCGATGTGGCCGCTGCGGATTACGGAGTGCTCACCGGGCGGTCCGGCGCGGCTGCGGTGCATCACGCACTGTGACGAGCACGCGATCCTGACGGCGCTCGGCCTCGCGGTAGAGAGGGCCGACGCGGCTGCGGTGAGCGACCGGCTGCGGTCGGGGCTGCGGCTGCTCGACACGGACCGTATGGCCGTGACCGAGCCGCCGAAGGTGCCGTGGCTCGGCGAGCCGCTGCTTGCTCGCGGCGCGGTGACGATGCTCGTCGGCCGCGAGGGGCAGGGCAAGTCGATGCTCGGGCTCGCGCTGGCCGCGGCGATCGGGCACGGCGGCAACGTCGCGGGGATCGCGTGTCGGCCCGGTCGCGTGCTGGTGATCGATGCCGAGAACGGCGAGGCGGAGATCCACCGTCGCGTTCGCGGCCTGGGCGTAAAGCCGGGCACGCTCGTCTACGTCGAGGCGGAGCGGTTCGACCTGCGCGCGGACTTGGGCGACGTGGAGGCGCTGCTGGCGCACTACCGGCCGGACGCGCTGATGCTCGACTCGCTGCGCTCGCTGGCGCCCGGCCTCGACGAGAACGACTCCGGTCCGGTCGAGGCGGTCCTCGGGCCGCTGCGCGGCGTCTCGCGGCGTCACAACCTCGCGACGCTCGTCCTGCACCATGCGGGCAAGGCGAGCAACGGCTATCGCGGCTCGACTGCGATCGGCGCGGCCGTCGATCTCGGCTTCACGCTCGCCCGCGAGGGAGAGGACCCGCACCGTCGCACGCTGACCTGCTGGAAGTCGCGGCTCGCGGCAGAGCCGCCGCCGCTCACACTCTCCCTCAAGGCGAGCGACGGACGCATCGCGGTCACGGCCGCGCTGCCGGCGAATAGCACGCCGTCAGCGTCACGAACCGACGATCTCGCGGATCGACTCGCGACGATCGTCGCGGATCGCGGCGTGCTCGGGTGGAGCGAGCTGGCCGCGCTCGCCGGAGTCGAGCCGGAGTCCGGGACCGCCAAGCGCGCACGCAGACGCGCGATCGATGACCGCAAGCTGGCGGCGCACGGCCGCGGCTTCTACGGGCCGCCCGACGGATCGTCCGCCCGGCCGACCCCCGTAGGGGGCGTGGACGGACGGACGGTCGCCGAAGGCGGGGAGCAGGCGGCATGAAGCCTGCCCCGTCCCTCGGCGCCGCGCTGCTCGGTGCCCTCGATGAAGAGACGATCGCGCAGCTCGCGCAACGCCTGCGGCCCTACCTCGAAGACCGGTCCCGCACGGATGGGCTGCTGACGCCGGCCGAAGCGGCGGAGCGGCTGCGGCTGCATCCCAAGACGGTCGTGCGCATGGCGCGTGACGGACGCCTTCCCGCCGTCAAGGTTGGCACCGGCTGGCGCTTTCATCCCGACCGGCTCGCGGTCGAGCCGCGAATGTCGCCGCAGACCCCGCGTGCGGGCCGCTCACGGCCTCACGCGTGCGTCGGCGGGGTGCCGGCCTCGGTGCGTGCGATCCGCGGCGAAGGCGGTTCACGATGAGGCGCGGCAGCTCAGCCGGTCGGCGTGACGCCGGCCTCGTGGAGCGCGTCGTAGACGGCGCGGTTCGTCATGCCGGTCAGCCGCGCGATCTCCGTCACGCCGATGCCGGCTCTGTAGGCGCGCGGGATCAAGCCGGCGATTCTTCTCGTCGCGGCTTTGCGCGCTTCGATCGCCTGCTCGCGTTCGCGGCCCGCTTCGGCGAGCTGGGCGGTCAGCTTCTCGCGGCTCACCGGCGGGAACCTACTTGTCGCGTCGGCCGCTGTGAAGTAGATTCGTGGCAGAAAGTCGCTTCATACGAAGCGGGTACACAATCTAATAGGGGCCCGACGGGTGCGGTAACACCCGCCGGGCCGGCACAGGAGTTGTTGGCACCCATGCGCCACCAGCGTACCCCGCGGCCGGGGCTTTCGGCCGACCATGACGCCCTCGGTCGAGCCGTCCGAGAGGTGCGGGCACGCCGCGGTCTTTCCCAGGAAGAGCTGGGCTTTCGCTCGACGCTCCACCGCAACTACGTCGGCGCCGTAGAGCGCGGCGAGATCAACCCCACGTTCCGCACACTGCTCCACCTGACCGACGGCTTGGAGGTCGAGCTGTCCGAACTCGTGAGCGTCTACGAGCGCCAAGCGACGGAGGCGGCACGATGAGCGTCGAGCGCGTCACCCGCAAGAGCGGCGCTCGCGTCTACCGTGTTCGCTGGCGAGAACACGGCCGCAACCGCGCACGCACCTTCGACCGCCGCGCAGACGCCGAAGCGTGGGACCGCGAGGTCAAGCGCCGGCAGCAGCTCGGCGTGCTGGCCGTGCAGCAGCTCACGGACCGCGGCATGACGCTCGGCGAGTGGATCGTGGAGCGGTGGACGCCCGAGCACGCGGTCACGCTGGAGCAGACGACGCGCGACCGTTACGCCAACGCGCACGCACTTCACATCGCGCCCGCGCTCGATGACGTGCCGCTCCGCGAAATCACGGTCGGCGCGCTGCGCCGGTGGCAAGCCGGCCTGATCGCGAGAGGGATGAAGGCGGCAAGCGTCCACAAGTGCCGGACGTTCCTCTCGTCGGTCCTGCGTCACGCGGCTGAGGCGGAGGCGATCCCTGCCAATCCGCTGGCGCTCGTGCGGGCCCCGCGTGCGGAGCATCGCGAGCAGGTTCGACCGCTCGCTCCGGCGACCGTGGAGCGCATCCGGGCGGCGCTCGACGCTGAGGGAGCCGCGGTCGTCTCTGTCCTCGCTTACGCCGGCCTGCGGCCGGGCGAGTTGCGCGCACTCCGCTGGGGCGACGTGCGCGAACACACGCTGCTGATCCAGCGTGGGGCCGATCCGACCGGCAAGGCCAAGACGACGAAGACGCGATCGGTTCGCACGGTGCGGCTCCTCGCCGCGCTCGCGGCCGATCTCAAGGAGTGGCGGATGGCCTCAGGCCGCCCGAGCGACACCGCCCTCGTCTTCCCGGCGGCGGACGGCTCAGCGTGGACGAAGGACGACTGGGACGTGTTCCGCGCGAACGGTTGGAAGACCGCGTGCAAGCGTGCTGGCCTCGTCCCGGTGCCGCGTCCCTACGACCTTCGCCACTCGTTCGCCTCGCTGCTGCTCGCCGAGGGGCGCACGGTCCACTACGTGGCTGCGCAGCTCGGGCACTCTCCGGTCCTGACGCTCTCGACGTACGGGCATCTGATCGCGGAATACACCGACAGCGGGCCGATCGATGCCGAGGCGGAGATCATGGCTGCTCGGCGGAAGCCGAGCTTTTCAGCGGCGGCTTCCCGACATCGTGCAGCTTCGCGTTGAGAACGTCGCGCTTTTCCTTGAGCGCGGCCGGCTCGACAAAGTAGAAGCCGAACAACCCCTCCAAGACATCCAGAAGCCACTCGGCCTCACCCGCCTCGACATCGACTACCTCGCCGGTGCTTCTGCTCTTCACCGGGTGCGCCGCGAAGTTCCCGACGTTGCGCACAGCGTCGATCGCGTCGGCGAGATACGGCGGAAGGCCTGGCATGGCGGCGTCGATCTCGCGGCTGAGATCCGATGGCTTGACCGCTGCCTTCTCGCGCAGCACCGCCTGAAGACACCTTCGCGAGAGCGCGGCGCTTGCCTTAGGGCTGTCATCCAGTACCAGGCAGGCCTCGCGATAGTCCTGTGCAAAAGGGTCGGGAACCTCGGATGGAGGCGGTGGTCGCACGGCGACGCGTGGGTACAGGATCGTGTCTCTCGTCGTAGTCGACAGGCCGTCGTTTCTGTTGATGACGGTGTAGTCCGTCTGCATCTTGAGAATCAGCCGATTGCACTCGGGACAGCCCATGAAGTAGAGGCCAAAATTCGTGTGGTCAGCATCAGCGCCGAGGTCGCTGATGTGGCGCCACCCCTCGTGGATCGTGGTGGTGCAGTGGGGGCATTGCATCGCGCCCGGAGGCTAGGGCTCACGAAAGCCGCTTGCGCCACTTGCCGCCCGCGCTGTACCCGCCTGGTACCCGCGCCGCGGACAATCCGCGGCGACACTGCGCAGGCGTTGCGACGAATCACGCTGCTAGCAGGCCCTTCCCGTCGATGGAGGCGGGGGGAATCGAACCCCCAACTCCGCCTTGCAAAGGCGGCGTGTTCCCGTTAGCACCACGCCCCCGGGCGGTTCGAGTCTAACGACGGGGCTCGGCGGTCGCGGCGTGCGCGGGCTTGGCGCTTGTGCGCGCGATCTGCTGTGATGCCGCGCGATGCTCGCGACGGTCTTGGACGTGGTGCTGGGCCTGCTGCTGCTCGGCTCCGCGACCGCGAAGCTCGCGGCGCCGACCCGCACGCGGGCGGCGCTCGTCGTGTTCCGGCTCTCGACGCCGCGCGCCCGGACGGCCGCATGGGGCGTCGCGATCGCGGCGGAGCTCCTCATCGGCGTTGGCGTGCTGGTCGGAAGCGATGCGGCGCCCCTCGCCGCGACGGCGCTGATGCTCGCCTTCGCCGGGCTGCTCGAGCGCGCGCT
>JACZCZ010223433.1_pt1 | contig 13979 bp, 15 predicted proteins | sample 8641811 | NCBI WGS metagenome assembly JACZCZ01 (sample SAMN15324610, study PRJNA640507) | soil metagenome | isolation source: intercropping peanut in the first line | place: China: Luxin town, Laibin City, Guangxi Province | collected 2019-07-25 | depth 10cm m | reverse complement strand
CCGCAGGCGAAGGCGCTCTGGTACCCAATCGCCCAGGCGTGATCGCGTTCGAGAAGGACGGAGACCTCGTCGAAGAGCTTCGCTACTGGCGCCCTCATGCGTCTGTGGTGAACTACGACTTCTTGGAAGCGACGCCGTTCCTGCGCGTTGACGTCACGGTCGGCAACATGCCGTTCCACGACGATGGTGAAGGTCGCTTCATGCGCCGTAGCCTCGACTGGTCACCGCGTTCGTGTTTCCTCATGCGTGTCGCAGCGCTGCAAGGTGAGAGTCGATACTTGAAGTGCTGGCGTTTCGTCCAAGTCGATCGCCTCGCTGTGCTCGTGCACCGCCCCGGCTTCCTCGGCCCCGGCAACACGCCTTCACCGCATTCACCTGCGGTAGCCTACGGTGCCTTCGAGTGCTCGCTACGCGCGAAGCCTCTGCCCGAAGAAGGCTACAACGACTTCACGCACACGATCCGCGAGTTCAGTTTCGTGGACTGGAGATAGCCATGACCGACAACGTCGCGCAGCTCGTACAACTGTCTCTCATACGTATGCTGCCTGAAGAGCGCGGCGCCATGCTCTGCTACCCCCTGCCCGAAAAGCACGCAGGCGGTTTCGAGCAAGCCGGACGCATCGTGTTGTTCTGCGGCGAGCACAGCCTGCACGGTGTCGGTCAGTTGCAAGTCGTGCAGCCCGGTGGTCACACCATCGTTCAAGACATCCCGCCGAGCGACTTCCAAGAGCGCACCGCCTTCGCTGCGATCGCGTTCGTCAGCTCGCTCTACGAGCGCTGGGACCAGCTCCAGCCGATCGAGCGCTTGCAGCAGCAGCGCGCCTTGTTGATCGGCGAGATGAAGCACGCAGAGCACGAGCTGCGCATCGCCACGCAAGTGGTTGTTCCGGCTGACGACGACGCAGAAGCGCCTAGCGACCGCTGGGACATCACCGGACTCGCATGTCTGGTCGAGAACTTGGCGCGCATTCAACTCAAGATCGAGACGTTGGACACCACCCTCGCCTGCTTCAAGTAGGAGAACGCGCTCGCCACGGAACCTCGGGAGAAACGTGACGAGCGCGTTCAAGGGGGCAATCCAACCAGCCAACGCCCAGGGGGGCGGGGTGCGGGCTCGTCAGACCTTGGAAAGCGTATAGGAGCTAACGTCGACTGCCAAGTCTTTGACCTGCTTCAGGTGCGCCGCTTCGAGCGACACGAACTCGCGACGGACCTTGCGCAGGTCTTGCTGTGCGATCTTTCGGAGCTTGGCCATCACGCGCCCTACCTCCAGATTCAGCTCCTTGCTCAGGTGTCGACGCAAGCGCCCTACGACGCGCTCCGGCAGCTTGCGTGCCTGTCGCGAGCTGTTGCACCGCCCACACGCCGTGACGAGGTTGTCGGGCATATCCGTGCCGCCAGCGCTGCGCGTGACCACGTGGTCGAGCGTGAGTCCTTCGCCGGTGTACCGCGGCTCAGAGCGGCAGTAGACGCACCTGAAGTTGTCGCGGTGATAGATCGCGAAGCGAAGCGCGACCGTGATCCACTTCGAGCTTCGACCCTTGCGTTGTGCCCACTGCTTGCGATTCACGTCACTGCCTTCCGCTGAAGACGATCAGCGCTGTGATGAACAGCGCAACGAACCCTGCGGCACCGAACAACGTGGCGCTGAGCGCAGCTGCCCAGATGTTGTCGCAGTAGATGCTCGCAGCCGTGGCGCCTGCGCCGAGCCCGGCCAGCGCAAACGCGCCTTGGTACCAACTCAGAGCACTAGGCTTCGTGCGCTCAAACACGTCATCGCTCATGTGCGTTACTCCGCAGCAGATGCGCGTGTGCGCACTTGGCCATCGGGGTAGAAGCGGACGCCGGGGATCGGCGTAGGTTCACGCTGTGTCGAGTGGGAGCAGTGTTCGTGGATGAGCGTCATGTTCGGCATCAGGAACTCGCGCGGCAGCAAGCTCTCGTCTTCGATCTCGAACGACCACTTCGTGATGATCGAAGTACCTTCCAGGTCTGTCGCAGAGTGCACGCGCTCCAGCGCCGCAGCGTGCCCTTCGGCATCGCCACGATCGTGAGCATCCATCGCCTCGGCCAGCGCCTTCTTGTTGTTCGAGTCCTCCAGCAGACGCGCTGTGATCAGCTTGCGCTTCAAGCGCAACTCGACGTCTGCCCAAGCGGTCTTGGCCGGACGGAAGAGCGCACGCACGCGTTGCAACGCGGTCGTCTGCGGCTGCGTGATCGACTTCTCATCAGCTTCGAGCTTCTTGAGCTTGGCCTTCACGTCCCGCAGCAGCGCATTGGCGAACTCCAAGCCTTCCTGCGTTTGAACATCGAGCCCATCGATGATGTCGAGGATGTCTTTGCCTTCAGCAGCTTCGCGCGCTGTGTCCGTGGCGACCGCCTCCAGCGCTTCACCTTCCGAAAGCGCACGCTTTTCGGGTTTGAAGTCCGGGTTGGCGGTGTGGAAGTCGTCTGCGAGCTTGGTGTGGTACTCACACAAGTACACCTTGTTGACGCCCCACAAGTCGACAGGATGTTCAATCGCGGTGCCGCCTTCATCTTGCCAATGCTGACTATTGGTGCAACGCATGGCGTGGCATTCCGTGGGCTTTCGTGTCTTCTTCAGATTGAACAACGCCATCGCTTTCCTCCCTAGTTCCAATCGACTCGAACTTCACTGTGCCGATCGCGGTACGATTCCCAGCGACCGTCACGCGCTAGGTCGTACGGCTGCAAACGGCCGTTGCGGTCGTACACCGCTTCCACATCCTTCGACCAATGCAGGCACACCGCAGGCTCGCAGCGCACCGGCACGTCGGGTAGGTACACGTTGCACGCATCCACCATGACCTTGGCCATCTCGATCGCTTGCTCGTGTGCAAGTTCGCGGAACACCTCGGCCAAGATCTCATCGTGGATGAACGCCACAGGACGCGCACCGTACAGCACCGACTGCATTTCACGCACGTAGCAACGACGCGCAACTTCATAGAGCGCCTTCTTAGCGCCGTCTGCGCCGAGACCTTGGAACATGCTGTTGCAGGCTGCCGTGTACGTGACGCCACCGCGCACGCGCTCGGTGTAGAGCTGGTTGATGCGGCCGGTGCCTTCAGCGGGATCAATGTGTGCGCGAATCTCACGGAAGTAGTCGACCCACTCAGGGAACGCCTCGAACCACTCGTCGCGCAGTTTCTTCGCTTCCTCAAACGAAAGCTTCAAGCCGTAGCCACGTGCGAAACGCATCAGACCCTTGACACCGAGACCGCCCGGCAGACCGAAGTTGGCGGGCTTGGCCAGCTGACGTGCTTGTTTGATCTTCTTGTCGTGCTTGTTCTTGAGCGCGTCTTCGTACGAGATGCCGAGCATTTTTGCGCCGAACTGTAGATGCGGATCGCGTCTGGCGTTCAACGCTTTCGCAAGCTCTGAATATCCTACGAGCTTGATGCAAGCTTGCGCGCCAGTGTGTAGCTCCAAGCCTGAGAAGTCGTTGTCGGCGAAGTACATACCATCGCGCGGCATGAAACACTCGCGGATACCTACACCTGTTGGGAACTCGGTCAACGCACGACGCGGATTCTGCATCTGGTAGCCGTTGGTGGGTGGTGGCTTCGGGTTGGCCTTCTTTTTCTTGCGGTCGTCACCTTTCGTACACGAAGTGCGCCCCGTCTCTACGAACGTGTTGTAACGAGGCTGAATCGGTAGATCTACACCTTTGCGCAGGTCGGGCACGTGTGTGTCGTAGATGCTCTTGACCTTGATGCGCTTAGCGTACTGCTGAAGCGTAGAGTCGCCGCTCTCCTCGCAGTTCTCCGCATCGATCGCGGTGTACTTGATCAGCTCTTCTCGCGAGAAGAAGTCGCTGACCGCAGCGTTTTTCACACCTGCCGCTCGATCTGCGAACAGCTTGAAGCCCGTATCCGTAAGCACGTGTTCGAGCCCTTGCTTGACCGTGGTCTCGAACATGCGCAGCTGCGCAACGCGCGTGTTGCGCGTGCCGATCTTGCCTTTGGGTGTCTTCTTGCCCGTGACTAGGCTCACAGGTCCACGAATCAGGGACTCGCGCGGTGCACACAGCGTGCACGTCACAGACTCGTGCTCGACACACGGGGGTGCTTGCGCCAACAGAGCGTCGAGCTGTTTCAGAAGCTCACGCGCTGCGACTTCCAACTTGTCGATCTGCTTAGGGTCCGTCTTCACGCCCCAACACATCATCAACTGCAAAGCGAACGCAGCGCGCGATTGCGACGGCGCGTCGCCGATCAAGTCGCGATGCTTGTGCATCTGGTGCAAGCCGACCGCTAGCGCATCGTCTGCGTCTTCGACCGCGTACGTGCTTGCAGCTTCAGGCCATGCAGCCAAAGGCACTGCTTCCAGCTCGTTGTAGCGGAAGCGCCACGCATCTTCTTCGTCTTTGCCCGTGCGTGTCTTCTTCAAGATACGCTGCGACAACCCTGCCTGCGAATAGCCAGATGGTTTGAGGTTGTCGAAGAACTTCATGCGGCCATCGGCGTTGTCGATGAGCCTCTGCATGAGTGAAACATCTACGATGCGATCATCGTCGTACGCCGCAAATACCTTTGAGAATAGATGCGGCCACTTCTCCAAGCACACACAGATGTCGTAGGCGATGTTGACGTTGAGTAGCGGGTCTTGTTCCAGTAGCCACTCGAAGTGCTTCTCTGCGGAGGACGCAACATCTGTCGACTTTGCGCCTCCGAATACCATCGGACCTTCTGGCATCATCGCGGGATCTGCGTGGTGCAAGAAGCTCCCGCCTCCTTCGATGGCGGAAGACAAACACACCATCGTCGGCGCTAGATTCGCCGGTCGAATGAGGTGTGTCTCCGTATCGAAAGAGGCGGGTACTCCCATGACGAACTACGCGACCTCGCGCGGCTGCCAGAGGTGCTTGGTGAACTCGCCGTCCTTGTTCTGACCCGTCTTGATCAGGCGGCACTCCAAGTCCATCTCCAAGTCCTTGAGGGGCTGGTCGTCGCTGACGAACAGATCGCAGATCTGCTCGAAGTCGACATTCACACCCAGCTCCTTGGTCCAGTGTGCCTCGACCAGCTCGTTGAGGTTTTCATCGTTGGGGTCGACGCCGGACACCGCGCCAACGAAGATCTTGATGTTGGGGAACGCCATGACGTTACTCATGTTGATGACCTGCGAATACTCCGCGCCGATCTTGAGGTCAGGGTTGTCGGTGCTGAGCAGCATCATCTCGATGATGAAGAAGCTCTCGCGAGAGTTCGCGCTGGAGTTGATCGTCTTCACCGCCAGAAGCTTCACGCGGTGAAACCCCTCGCTCAACCAAGTCCCCGTCTTGCTGACCTTAGCAGCCCTCACACCTTTGAAGAAACTCATTGCAGTACCTCGTACGTGTTCTTGTGCTTGTTCTTGTGCTTGAACCCTGCAACATGCAGAGAACTAACCCTTAGATATTCGCAAGATATAGTCACTGACTTCTTGCGCTGCTCTGTCGACCAAAGCGTAACCGATCGTCTTGGGCTCCGACGTCAAGTACGAAACCCAGAACATCATCGTGCCGGCGAACCACGCCTCAGATCGCCGACCAAAACGCAGAACAGGCTGACCATCGACCAGCACGGTGCCTGAACCTTTGTCGTCATTCTTGCTGTTCAAGAAGCGAACGCGACCTCTCGGCCAACGCGAGGTGTCGAGCATGTCCGTGAACGCGATGTTGTCCATGTTACTCACGCGAAGACGGTTTCTGCCACAAGACGGACTTGCAGTCTACTAGGTTGAAGTCTCTATTTACGGAAGCGTAAGTCAATTTCTTTCGGTTGTTGATGTCCGTAGCGAACTCGGCATCGGCCATCGCTTGCGACCAACACTCCCACTCCACAAGACAGCCGAACACCACGTCGAAGTTGACCTCGTCGGCTTCTTGCTTCGGGCGGTGTGTGCGGCCGAGCGTTTGTTCCCACTCCGAGCCCGTAGGCATGGGACTGATGACGAGGTTGTTGCTCCACTTGAACTGAAGATTTCGTCCTTCGCCGTTGCTCTTGACGCTGGCCACGATACAGCGGTCGTTGTCCGCGTCTTCGATGAAGCGCTTCTGCGCGTCGAGCCCTTTGTTGTGGTAGTAGGCGAGCCCAAGATCTGCCTCAAGCCGCTGCCCAAGCGCCACCTCATTGACCCAGATGATGCCGGTGTTGTTGCGCGCCCAGTCGTCAACGAAATGAATGATCCTGTCGTCTACCCACACAGGCGACCGCGCCTCTTTGTACGTATCGCGTATCGCGTGCCACGCCTCCAGCAGCGGCTGCCCCTTCGACTGCATGCGTGGTATGCGCGTGTCGCCGCGGCTCACAGCCTGTGTCACCAACGCTTCAGACTCCAACCCTTTCAAGCTGTGCTGAATCGCGTAGTCCATCGTTGAGCTTACGAAAGCTTTCCAAGCCGAACGCGCTTCGCGCCAACCAGCGGGTGGTGGCGGGTTCCACTCGTACCAGAAGCCGCTAGTGAGCGTGCGGTACGTTGCCCAACGCGACGCGAGGTCTTTGTCGGTGACAGGGTCGCCGTTGGGTTTGATGCCGTCGAGCAGCTGTTGCGCCAGCTTGTGTGTCTCACTGTTGTAGCCTTCTACGAGCTGCAAGTTGATGTTCAAGCTCGCACGCACGTCTGGTGCATCTGACGACACGATGCCCGGAGTTTCTTTCATGCGCCGACGTATGGCTTGACGAACACCTTTGCGACCTAGCTTCTTCTCTTCGTCGTTGCAGAAGTACATCAACGCGCCGACAGGCTCAGGCACTTGTGCGCTCTTCAGCTTGATCAAGTCTACCGCAGCGGCCCAAGCTGCCAGCTCCAGATCCGACAGTGGCAGTGGGTAGAGAATCAGAGGCAGCGCCCACTTCAAGATCGTGGCGCTGTCGAGCAAGCTTCTTTCCACGATCGTGCCGCTCATGGCGACCATGCGCGTTTTCTTGTGGTTGCTCATCCACCAATCAATCTTGCGCGTCACCGCAGCTCGCGGATTCCGTACCTTGTGCGCTTCGTCGAGCACGAGCAGGTCGGGATTCACGCGCTCCAAAAACGCAGAACCGTCACCACGGCTCAGCTTCTCGTAGTTCACGATCGCGTAGTTCGGATGTGTCACCCACGCTTGCGTAAGATCTCGGAAGTCACGTTCTGTCTTCTCGCGAAGCTTAGCCGGTATCACGAGCAGCGGACGCTCTGCGCCCATCAACGTCGGCACGAGGAACGAAAGCAGCGTCTTGCCTGCGCCGACCGGGAAGTCGCCGAACAGACCACCGTAGTCGTGCGCTTCTTGCAGCGCTTTTGCCTGCGTGATCCACAACCGAGCATCTGCAACCTCTACGCCCGGCTTGCGTAGGTAGGTGCTCAACTGCTCCGCAAGCTGCTCGACTGTGAACCCTTCGTAGAGGTCGCGCTGCCAGTCACGTCGTGGAAGAGCCAGCACACGACGCAGCTCCAACGTGTCGGGCACACCGTCGCGCTTGTACATGCGCCCGACACGTTTTTGCAGCTTCTGTTTTTGCTCCTCCGTGAACATTACTCTTGCGGAGTAGGCGTGATAGTCGGCGCGGTGCCGCCTGCGGTCTCGGGGAAGAGGATCGCTTGCATCGCTGCCACCGACTGCGCAGCGACCTTCGCGAACTCGACGATCTCGTCGGACTTGAGCGCACGATCCTTGATCGACGCGATCAGGATTTCCTTCGCCACGTCCATCAAGTGCTTGCCGTTGTCGGTCGCGTTGTTGTCGAAGAAGCAGTCGGTGAACGCTTGGATGAACTGCGGCACGATCGTCTTGTAGAACTCGGTCGTCTGTTCCGCCTGTGCAGCCATCTGCTGCGCGAACGCGCTCGGTGCAGGGCTTGGGATCGGACCGCTGCTGTTCGACGGTGCCGAAGCGGCCTTGCCGTTCTCAGGCGGGTTCACCTTGGGTGTGGTGTTCGCCACCTCGGCCTGCTTGGCCACAGCCTTCGCTGCGTCGGTGTCTTCCGCTTTCGCAGTCGCAGACGCTTTCGTCTGGGTCGCCGTAGCTGTGGCTGCGGGCTTCGCAGCTGCGCCTCCACCTTGCTTCGCCAACTGTGCCTTGAGCTTGTCTGCCAACGATTCTTTTGCTGCTTGTTCCATACGCGCTTTCATCTCCTGTCCAAACGTCAACTTGCACGGGTTGTTACGGTAGTGACACCCGCCAAACGCATTACATCCTCGCAAGTCTACAGGCAGATCTTCTGCCTTGTGCCCTTGTCGATGGTGGTCGAGCAGTTCCGCGGCCAAAGTCTCGATCTCTTGGAACCGCTCGCCCAGCTCCGCATGTCCCATAACCCCGAAGTGCTCGGGTCGCACGTGCTTGTCGGGTCGCGCTTGTACACCGCTCGGCAGCACGTGTAGTTGCACCTTGCGTGCTGCCGGCTTCTTGGGATCTGCGCGGTAGTAGACCCAATCCTGCTGCACTTCGATGGTCTCCATCGTAGCGTTCGGCGGTGCTTTCGGGTCTTGCAACGCAAGCGTAAGCGCTGCGACTGCGTATAGGTTGGCCTGGTAGTCTTTACGCAGCTGCTCTGGCGTCTTCAACCACTTGAAGTCTGTCGTCGTCTTGTGGTCGAGAATGTGGATGCGCAAGATGCTCCAGTTGACGAGGATTCGACTGAGATCCATGCGCCCAACGTAGATCGCAGTCTCCGTCTCCAGATGAAAGTCTTGCTCGGACTTCGCCACCTTCGGCGCCGGCAAGAACTTCAAACCTGGCGAGATGATCTTGCCGATGTCCGTCGTGAAATCGACGGGAAGACCTTCGTTGTAGTCCTCCAACGCCTTGTGCACAGCAGTGCCGCGCTCTGCGTACTTGTTCGGCTTGTCGGGCAAGCCGTTGAGCTTGTTGTAGCCCCACTTGCGCGGACAGAGCGCGTAGTTCGATAGCTGTGTTGCGCTCACGTGCTTTGTGAGCGCTATCTGATCGAGCACACGCAACTCTCCACGCGCAACTCCACGCAGGGAGTCGCAACCCTATCAAGCGTGGCCACTCTGCATGTGTGTAGCGCAGCTGTCAACAGGGTTGCCTTGCCTGCCGAAACCGCGGCATGCTGTCAACCGCAAACACAACACGCGCCCTGTTACGAACCCGCAGCCGCTATCGGTGGTGGCCCTATCAAGCAACCCCACCTGACAAGCGCATGCGGGTTTCGTTTTTTAGTTGACGGGTAGGTTACACACGCGTAGTCCTGTCCTTCCTTCGGTCTTCCACCACTAGAATGTGCGTTTGAGGCGTCTGTGTTTTGACGCTCGTGTACTACCTCGGGCGTCAACGCACCGACTGAAGGAGGCGTCTCAATCGCACATTCTAGTAGTGGACGAAGATGAACCCCGGCTGGCCTAAATGCTGATCATCTCCGGTTGCGAAAACGTAGCGAAGTCTCGCTTCGTCGATTACCAAGAACCAGTCGCTGACTGGGACGCGCTGTATGCGATGTTCCAGAACTTCACGCCCGCAGAGACCAAAGACGCTCTGCCGCTGTACATGGCCGCCGAATACGCATGCGCCGGCATGCGCCGCTGCGCCGCAAACGTATTGCGCGTGCACTTCTTGGTGCTCGACATGGACCGCGGTCCTGCGGACATGCAGTACGAATCGTTGAACCTTGTTGAGCGCTTCGGACACATCGTTCACACCACAGCGAGTCACAACCCCGCAGGGCAGTTCAAGTTCCGCGCTCTGGTGAAGCTCAGTCGCCCAGTCGACGTGAAGGACTGGTCGCGCTTCTACCCACGCGCTGTCGACTACTTCGACCTGATGCGGCACGACCCGGAGTCCGGCAAACCTCTCGCCGATCTCAGCTGCTCCGACCCATGCCACCAGTTCTACGTGCCAGGTGGCGACGTTACGAAGTTCATGTGCTTCGGCAGCGACGGCCCCGCCCTCAACGTAGACGAAGTGCTCGCGCGCGAGCTGCCCGAAGGTTTGCACGACCTGCCGGAAGTCGAACGCGCTGTCGACGAGTCCGAGCGTGGCGAGATCACAGAGAACATCCGCGACATCTGGAACGCCAAGCTCGACAACCTCTGCAACGAGATTCGTCGAGCGCCTTTTCCAGGCAGCTACTACGAGCTGAAGTCCCACGGCGTCTACGGTGTTTCGCGCGGCGTCCCGCACATTATCAGCGAAGACCGCGTGCGCAACATGGTGCGCAAAGCGATCGACGCCCGCTACCGCAAAGCTGGCAATGAAGACATCGAAGCACTGCGCGACAAGTCGTACGAACAAGTCGACATTGCGATCGACGAAGGCTCCGCAGACCCTTGGTGGCCACTGCGCGCCGACAGCATCACGACCCACCCGCTGACCGAGTACGGCCTGCGGGAACGCCTGCTCGAACAGCACGGCAAAGACCTCGCCTTCGAGGGCTCATGGCGCAACTGGCTCGTGTGGACAGGACAGTTCTGGAACCTCGAAGCCGGTGCTCTGCTTGTACAAGAGAGAATGGTCGCCACCGTTCGCAAGATCCCCGAAGAAGCAGACGCACACGAAGGCGATCGCTGGGCCGCCAACGAAGCGTTCGAGCGCGTGAAAGACGATCCCAACATCGACGATGCCACCAAAGGCAAGCTGGAGACTGAAGCTAAGCGCCTCAACAAGCTCGTCGAGACACTACATGGCTTCTCCGACAAAGCGCAGACACGCAGCAAGACATCTGCTGGCGTCGAACTCGCCAGCTCCGACACGCGCGTGCTCGTCAACCACGAGATGTTCAACCGTGACCCCTACGCGTTGAACTTCCAGAACGGCATCTTAGACTTACGCACAGGTAAACTCATCGCGCACAGACGCGAAGCGTACTTGACGCGAATCGTCCCCTACGACTTCAACCCCTACGCGGTCTGTCCGACGTTCGATCGATTCCTCGCCGAGTGCATGGTCGACAACCTGAACCTCGTGTCATTCCTCTGGCGCCTCGTCGGCTACACCGCCGTGGGCATCACGTCCGAGCAGATCATGCCCATGCTCATTGGCGACGGCGCCAACGGCAAGAGCACGTTCATCAGCACGCTGCTCAAGATGTTCGGCACCGGCGAAAAAGGCTACGGCTTAGCAACGCAGAGCGAAAACCTGCTCACACGCAACGGTGCCAACCAGCACGCGACGTGGCGCATGAGCATGTTCGGCAAGCGCATCGTCACCGTGCAGGAAGTCGAAGAAGGTCGCGCCTTCAACGAGTCGCTGATCAAAGAGATCACCGGCAGCGACACCATCACCGGTCGACGCATGCGCCAAGACGAGTGGAGCTACGTGCCGACCTTCACGCCGTGGTTCGCAGCCAACCACCTGCCGCACGTGCGCGGCATCGACGAAGGTATCTGGCGCCGTCTGTTGGTCATCCCGTGGAACGCCAACTTCCGCGGTCGAGCTGACAAGAACCTGCCCGCCAAGCTCGAACAAGAGATCCCCGGAATCTGGGCACGCGTTGCGCGCGAAGCGGTTGCGTATGCTGAGAAAGGTCTTGAGATCCCATCTGAAGTCAGCGCAGCCACCGAAGACTACCGCACAGAACAAGATCCTCTGCGTCCGTTCTTCGACAGCTCGTGCGAGATCGCGATCGACGCGTGGGTGTCGCGTGACGCGCTCTGGGCGGGCTATCTGCTGCACTGCGAGTCGGTCAAAGACCAAGTGTTCCACGAACGCAAGCGCTTCGTGTCGGCCATCCGCAAGCGCTTCAACGAGATCAAGCGCCGCGGCAAGCGCGGCTTCCAAGGCATCCGTCTGTTGAGCCCACAAGAGCGCCTAGACCGTATGCCGCAAGCGGTGCTGCGCCGCGAGCGCGAGATGCAAGAAGAGGCACCGGCTGCCACGCAGAGTGGTCGCCGCAAGAGTGAGCCCCAGGCCGTCTACGTGCCGCGCCGCAGCCTGCAACGCCGCTCACGTGACACCCAGCGCCCACGTGCTGAACTGCGCGCCGTTGCGCCGCCGATGCCACGTTCAATGCGCTCGGGCGCCCCTGGACGCTCACGTCGCTGACGCGCAAAAGAAAACCCCCTGCTCGGAGTCAGTCGAGCAGGGGGTCAGATTGTCGCGCCCTGAGAAGACGCTCAAGGTACCTCAGCAGCTGCGCAATGCAACAGCGCGGTAGCCGAGCTGCCAGTTGCGCACCTGCACCAGCTCGGGCTCCACGACCGAGACCAGACGCTGCAACCGCATCGGGTGCTTCGGTGTCGTGAGCACCGGCGCCGGCACGAAGACCGACACAACGACCTGCACCGACTCCACCGAGTTGCCTGACGACGACGGCAGCACTTCGACCTGCGCCATGCCGACCAGCAGCAGGAAGCTCAAGACCGTGATCACATTGGTCAACCAGAAACAGTACGTCCAACGCATGGCTTTTACCTTTCGTATCTACATAACCTTAGTGAATCCCAGCCGCAGCTGAAGCTCATCCAAGTACGCGAACAGGGTATCAGAGTCCTCATCCACAACAAGCGTGTCAGGCAGCGAACCGATCGCCTCAAGAGGCTGACACGAGGCGTGATGTGGGTTGTCCCAGTGGTACTCGGTGAAGAGATACCGACTGCCGAACTTATGACGTATCCCCATGAAGCCGTCTTTTCCGTCGAACACGGCTAGCTCGAAGCAGCGCGCCTTGACACGGTAGACATGACGACTTCGACACTCCGACAACGCAAGATATTTAGGCTCAGACATCGACACACCTTCTTCAGACCTGCACAGGAATGGTTTCCCAGTCATCAGCTAGCAGATCTGCGCTCGTAGCCTCCCACTCGATCACCATGATGCGATCGTAGTAGTGGTAGCTATACGCAAGCGTCTTGGGGTTCTCTGTGTAGTGGCTCCGACTCACCGCAGAAGAATCCGTCTCGTAGACCATAGCGTTTGCGTGATGCCGCTTCTCCTCGCGAACCCACGCGGCGCGACGCACACGGTTGCCCATGGTCACTTCACGAATCGCATCCCCGATGTTCATCAAGCCTCCCTGGTGTAGTCACCGGGGTTGAGCCTAGTCGCTTCCGCAGGTAAAGGGTATGGCTTCGATGACAACTCATAGTGCAGATGCGGAGCACCGCATCGGTGGTTCAAGTTGTTGGGCCTGTCGCACGCGTCGCCGATGCCGCCGATGACTTGACCTTGCGTAACCGCATCACCCTTGTTCACGTTGACGGTCTCCAAGTGGCCGTACAACGTGTGTTTTCCGTTGGCGTGTTGAATCACCACTGCACGGCCATAGCCGCGAAAGCCAGGCGTACCGATGGTGCGCACCGCGTGTGTCACGATGCCGTCTGCGGCGGCCACGACGGGCTCACCTCGCGCACCAGGGATGTCGACACCGCGATGCGTGTGCGTAGCCGTTCGTTGCACGCCGACCGCAGCGTTGCCGTGTCGCGGGATGCTCTTGCCGGGCACAGGCGAGATCAGGAACTTGTCCTTGCGCAGAGCTGCGGCTGTCACCATCGCAGCCGGTACGAGCCATAGGACAAGGGGGAGCGGCATAGGTGTTCGCCTATATGAAGCGGCGCCCTTTACGTTCTTCCGCTTCAACGAACGAACCATAGTCCGTGGCTATGAACCGATCTTTCTTCAAGTCGATCAACAGCGTGGGGGTGTATGCGTCGCCGGTGTTCACGTAATAGGCGCCGCGCTCATTCCTCCAGTTGTCAGAATCTTCATCCTCAGGACGAAGGTACTCGATACCGTGTGCGTCCATCAGCGCATTGGCTTCCTCTAAGATGCTGCGAGCGGTAATGCCACCCGCATGCGCCCGCCACGCAACCAGATGCTCGTAGAGCTGCTTCAGGTCTTCAGGATTGGAACTCACAGGCCCTAACGTCGTCACCAAAGCCTTCAACGTGGGTATTTGACGTGCCATCGGCGACAAGCCTCGCAGGCGAGCCCTACGACCGTCAAGAAGCATATGCGTGTTCCAGCCTACGTGTAATGTGACGTTGCGTTACTGCTCGCGCGCTCACAACTGTGCAAACGTCAACGGGGGGCACTT
>JACZCZ010265598.1_pt1 | contig 13992 bp, 20 predicted proteins | sample 8641811 | NCBI WGS metagenome assembly JACZCZ01 (sample SAMN15324610, study PRJNA640507) | soil metagenome | isolation source: intercropping peanut in the first line | place: China: Luxin town, Laibin City, Guangxi Province | collected 2019-07-25 | depth 10cm m | reverse complement strand
TAACCCCGTCTTTTTCAAGCGCGGTGTCAGATCAAGTCGAAACTAATACAGTTGAGCACCGAGCAACCCGACGCTCTGTAGAAGTTTATTTCTTTAGCAGCTTCCAGACCTTCTTGGCGATTTCTCTGGCCAGCAGTGGTGGGACAGCATTCCCGACCTGGATGTATTGCTCTGTCCGGTTCCCCTCGAAGAAGTAGTCATCCGGGAACGTCTGCAGCCGCGCGGCCTCTCGTACCGTCAGGCTGCGGCATTGCCGCGGGTCGTGGTGGATGTAGTAATGACCGTCCTTCGCAATGTGGCAAGTGACAGTCGTAGACGGCTCGTTTCTGACTTGCACACGGAATCGATCAGCGAAGCTGCCGGTGAACCAGTTGTCGTGCTTCGGTGCGAGGGCTTTGGGGAAATCCTCTTGGGACGGAGAGACCTTCTTGACCTTGGCATAGGCCGCAGCGAACAGATATCTACCCAGGTCCGTGGCCATATGCCCTCGGGCCTCGTGGTTGAGAACCACGTTCTGTAGTTTCGGCTCGCGCAATCTCCGGGTGAACTGGTTGGCTCGCGCGAGGGAATGGTTCATGCGTAGCGCACCTCTGCCCTGGTGCGGGAGACTGCCCTTTAGCACCTGACGCAATGCGGCCTTGATCTTCTTCTGGTCAACGGGACTTTTCAGCTCCTTCAGGGACTCAGCAACCAGACCGGCTTGTTCTTTTACCGTCGCCTGCCAGCTCTCCAGACTATCCTTGCTGGAAAGGCAGCTGCGCAACTTCGGCAGATCGCTGATGGCCTCGCGGACTTTGACCTTGTGCTTCTTTTCGAGCGGATAGAAGACTCTGGGTGCCAAGTCCTCTCGTACACCAACCAGGATTACGCGATGCCTGGCCTGCGGGATTCCATGCAGTTCGGCGCGCACGACGAAATCATGCGGGTCCACAGCATTCCCTTCGGGACCTCTGTAAACGACCCTGCCCTTCGAGAGGCTATATACGCGGTAGCTCTTGGCGCCCTTGTCATCGACGGCCCTCAGATCTTCCAGCATCCGAGTGAAGATGCTGGACCCTGAGATTTTCGAAGACAGAATTCCTTTAACGTTTTCCATCACGAACACGGCAGGCCGGAACTCCCGGATCAGCTCCAGGTAGTGCTTGTAGAGAAAATGCCGCTTGTCCTTCTCGGGTTCGTAGTCATCCTTGCCCATGTTTCGGGACCTCCCCACGATGGAGTAGGCTTGGCAAGGTGGGCCGCCAATTAGAACCCAATCCGGGTTCTTCTCCGCAATGGCCTGGACCTTCTCGTGAAGGATCTTGCTCGCGGCTCCCGCACCGATTTCCAGCTGCAATGCCTCCTTGCCTGAGGCTTCCCAGTATTTGCGAGTATCCGCTGTGAAAGGAAACTCCGCCTTGCCTGTGACGTAGGCGTAGTACTGGTCCAATGAGGCATCGTTCACCTTCAGCAGGCGATAGAACGAACGCAAGCGCAGCGTACTGTGCGCGAATTCTTCCTTTTCAACGGAGAGTGCAATGCGAAAGGGGGGCTCACGCTTGCCGTTGCCACTGGGGGCTTCGTACGATGAGAACCCCTCGCCCAGTCCTCCCGGACCAGCGAACAAATCCACTACTGGTATGGCCTTTTCCATCACTCCGTCGCCGAGCAAAAAACATGGCTGACGTCGTGAAGCCAGAAGTCCGCTCTCGGATGATGAGCGGAATCCGCGGGAAAGACACCCAGCCCGAACTTGTCCTGCGCAAGGGGCTCTTCCACCGGGGTGTCCGGTTCCGCCTGCATTCGGCAAGTCTGCCAGGTAGACCCGACATTGTCATCGGCAGATACAGGGTTGCGATTCTCGTCCATGGATGCTTCTGGCACTCCCATCAAGGATGCAGGTTTTTCCGGATTCCGGAGAACAACAGGGACTTCTGGGAAGAGAAGCTTGGTCGCAACCGAGTCCGGGACACACGGAATCTGGCAGCCCTCAAAGCTGCCAGCTGGAGGGTCGGGGTGGTCTGGGAATGCGCAACCCGCGCCGAGCCGGAGAGAGTTCTAGACACACTGATCGCGTTCATCAAGGGACATCAGCCGTTCATCGAAATTTCTGGGGATATGGCATCAGGCACGGCGAAGGAATCGCTGTCACTGCTCGTTTCGACGATATCGCAGCGGTAAGTGTGTACGAGTTGCGGTCGTACTCACCGTCAGAGTCTGTTCGCCGACACTATCAGCTCGGTGCAATCACATCGATTCGACTGAGTATCGCCACATGGAACTGCCTAACATGACCAACTCGGCCGCTCACGCCCGGCGCTGATCCAGAAAGTTCGGGCTTGAGTCAAATCTTCATCAGCATCTGTAGTAGCCACGCCTCGCATCCAAGACCTAACGCTCACGTGATCGCACCTGCGCCCGCTGATGAATCTGATCTCTCTGGTGAGCAGCGATCAGCTCAGCCTCGGTACGTGGCGAAGGCATGCGCTCAACGAAACGCACAGCAGCTTGGGCAAGTGACACTTCACCTTGCTGATTGAGCTGGGACGCAATCCAGAGCCAGCCATTCGTCACGCTGTGACGCGTCGCCTTTAGCTTCGCTCTACCTGGTTCAACGATCGGTGCTCTTCTCGCTACCGCATCCTCAATCTCATTGACCTTGACGCGCTCGTGGGTCGAGATCCGCCGCGGATCCTTCATGGCACGGTAGATCGGATCCAGCTTCGCCTTCAGGACCTGTCCACGTACTGCACGCTCAGTGGCATTGGCCGCAACTCCCTGCGCTCGCAGATGTCGCGCGAACTCCGCACGCCATCGCCTTAGTGTCGCTTTGCGTATGTGCAGACGCTCTCCTTGCTCGCTCACCGCCTTCACAACCGCATGGACGTGCGGATGAGGCTCATCCGTATGCAGCACGAACGCATAGCGATGCTTGAGCCCGAACTCCTCCCGAAGCAGAGTTCTTGTCGCCTTCAACACGGCCGACGGCGGCGTCCCGGCTGGCATGGAGAACATGAGCTTGTGGACCAGCTTTGCGGGCTTGCGCCCCTTCCCTGCCTTCAGCTCGTTCGTTCGTCGGTGCTCGTCGAGATCCAGATTCCAGCGATCGATTAGTGTGCGCCCGATTCGCGTACCACTCACCCGCTCTCCGTCATCGGTCTCTATGTCAAGTTTTCCGTCCCGACCAATGTAGCCGAAGTGTCCAGCCACCGACGACAGACCGCTCGAGTTCCCAGCGAGCACTTTGACCATCACTTCCGGACTGCGACCGACCGTCCGCGAGATACAGGCGATCTCCGCAGGCGACAGTCGATCGCGTCGACCCGGACCGGCACGTCCAAAGCTGCCGATATCGAACAGGGGGCGGCCCGCGAAGGGCTCAATCCTGAACGCGGGCATGGCCCACCTCCCATGACTCTTCATTCGCGCGAATCAGGCCCTTCGTGTGATTCAGGAGAGCCTGACAGGCCTTGAGGATCTGCATCAACGAACCATCGCTTACTGTGATCCGCTGCCCTTGATTCGCGGCTCGAGCGAGCTGGTTGAGGTTGCGGCCGATGGCGGACAGTTCGGCAACTGAGTGTTTGAGCGCCTTAATCTCCTCCCTAGGCAGGGGAGTGAGGTCGCGAAGATGCGCCCGCACCAGAACCGCGACATAGGTGGAGGACGCGAGACCACGGGCCGCCGAGCGCTCACGCAACAGCAGCTGATCTTCCCTACGCAGGCGTAGGCACACCCGGCCGGTCAGGCGATCTGCGGAGTCCGCTAGAACGTCAACATCGCGTGGCGGGGAAGTGGATGGTCGCCGAGACTGGCCCTCCGGGCCATCCAATGCAGCGGCCACGACGCGTCGCAGCCAGATGGATTCGTTGAGAAGTTGCTGCTCAGCGAGCTCTTGTACGCGCTGCTTCGTCTCCTTCGAAACCGTGGTCTTCAAGAAATGCGCGTTGGCCATAGGCCAGACTTTGGCCTGTTAGTCACCGCGAAGCTATCCTGCATTCCAACCCAAATAGCATCGAAACTCAGACACACCTCGCTCGCGCAATCTGCTAGATAGACTGGAGCGGCACCGCATTAACAGTGCTGCGATTCGATGATAATTCTGCCGCGAAGGAGTCTCGAACTCTCAGATCCGAAGCGGCGCCCGTCGGTGTCGACCGATGCGGCGCATCGCCTCGTTTCGGGCTTCCGCGACAGCATCCGCTGCTACCACACCAGGCAGATGATCATCGGATCTCATGGCTAATTCCTTGGTTCTGAATTGGGTAAAAAAGACACCATTTGTTAACAATTGGTGCTATTATTACCCAGCATGAAAACCCGCGATCTCGACACTGCGCTTAAAGCATTCCGCGCCAAAGGCGGGACGCTGCGCACTCGCGACCTCATCGCGCTGGGCATCCATACCGATGCACTCTACACACTACGGGATGATGGTCGCGTCAGTGAGGTGGGCCGTGGCCTCTATCGCCTCGCCGACCTGAGCGAAGCCGAGTATCCCGACCTGGCCGAAGTGGCTGCCCGGGTAAGCAACGCAGCGGTTTGCCTTATCAGCGCACTTTCTTATCACGACATCACCACTCAGGTTCCCTCCTCCATCCATCTGGCTGTCCCCCGGGACAGTTATCACCGCATCAAACTGTCGAATCCGGTGACCATATACCGCTTTGACACCAAGACTTTCGAGGAGGGACTCGAGGCTCACCACGTAAGCGGCAAGTCACTGCGAATCTACAGCCCCGCTCGAACCGTCGTGGATTGCTTCAAGTTCAGGAACAAGATCGGCCTCAATGTGGCACTAGAAGCACTGAGCCTAGCGCGACAGCGTAAGCGCGTGCAGAACCGTGAGCTCCTTCGATACGCGCGCCTGCTTCGGGTCGAGAAACCGATGTCCCCTTACCTGCACGCGGTCGAATGAGCCTGAAAGACAAAAGCAATGTCGTCGCGTCCGTCCTCGCGCGACTCCGCAATCACGCCAAGGAGCATGGCGCACCGTTTCAGCAGGTGCTTCAGCACTATGCCATCGAGCGTTTTCTGTACCGCATCTCGAAGTCCAGGCACGCAGATACAGTCACTCTAAAAGGCGCCTTGCTACTGCGGACGATCGGCATTCCGCGTTCGCGGCCTACGTTGGATATCGACATGCTGCGACAAGGTAAAGCCGACCGCGCCAGCCTGATCGATCTCGTCAAGGACTGTGCTCAGCTGGACGTGGAACCCGATGGGGTTACCTTCGTTGCGCAAAGCATTGTGGCAGAGGAGATCACGAAGGAGGCCGAGTACAAGGGATTGCGCGTGCGCATGGACGCGCGCATGGAAAATGTGCGCCTGAGGCTCCAGGTCGACTTCGGCGTCGGGGACGTTATGGTGCCCGGGCCGAGGCTGATCGAGTACCCGGTCGTGCTGGATGACACGCCCATTCAGCTCCGCGCGTATCCCGTGGAATCGGCCATCGCTGAAAAGCTTCAGGCAATAGTCGCACTGGGCAATGCGAACAGTCGCATGAAGGATTTCTACGATATCTGGATCTGCTCGCGGCATCTCGACTTCGATGCTGACACGCTCTGCAAGGCGATCGCAGCAACATTCGAGAATCGCGATACGCCCATACCAGCCGACAATGTAGAGGCATTCAGCTCTACGTTCGCGACACAACATCAGGTGCAATGGAAAGCGTTCGCCAAGAACATAGGTGAGGAAGCACTCGGAAACGCATTCGATGCAATTCTCGCGGATCTGAAAGCCTTCTTGATGCCGGTACTTGCCTGGATCGAAAATGGAGAATCCACCCGGAGGCTTTGGAAGTCCGGAAAAGCATGGACGGACGGCGAGCATCGATAGCCGCAATGAAAACTCTTAAGCACGAGAACGGCGCGTCAGCCCAACGTTGGCACTGACGCGCCAGCACCCTCAATCAATGGCCGCAAATATCAGCGACGCCTCCGCGTGGTCTCCCGCAAAGCTGCGCAGCCAATAGAAGTGCTCTACCCACATCGCATCGGGATACTCGAACGACAGATGGCTGAAGGTGAACAGACACACCGTGATGCCCGCGGCATCGGCACTCATCTGTCCTGAGAACCCATTGCCGGGAATGCTCAAGCCGTACACTGCCTCGGGCGGACTCATGTAGAACCCGCCATTGCTCAACTCATAGAACTGCCACCAACCACCCTGATAGCTGCTCGAGAACATTCGCATGAAGTCATAGATGCGATCCTCGACGATCTGCATCTTCTGCCCGAAGTGTCTCGGCAGGCTGCTAAGCCGTGCGTCCTCGGGGACGATTCGTGCTTCTATACGCTCCGTGTTCATAGTCGTACTCCGGTATCTTGGGCGAAATTGCCCATGACCCGGTCTCACGACGCGCGGACCAGTCAAGGATCGAAGACCGCCACCGGCGGCGAGTGCTCTGCACTCGTCCTTGATTGCGAGCACGTCGTGATAGGCTCAACCTGGCAAGTGCGCCCTCTTCTCTTCTCCCCCGACTTCCCTGCCATAGCCAGTAGTCCGCCACTTCGCGAGCACGCGCATGCGGAACGACCACGCATTCCGCCGTGACAGATCAGAAGAATCGGAAGCGTCGCGCCAGAAATGAGCAAAAACAGATCCAAATAGATCGATTCAGCTCAGAGGCCTCGACAGGCATCATCGAGCCGTTCGCGATGCATGCATCACTGACGGCCATGCTGAGATCGGACCTCGCAGAAAGGGAGTTGCGGCAGTCACAGCTGATCTATCGGCTGCTGTGCCACGAAGCGCGCACGCAAACGATCCGCAGGTTCACATCGCTATCGGCCCACCAGATCGCCAGGTATCGCCATCGATGGGGCTTCAAGGAGCAGGATCGCAGCCGCGGTCCGTCCCCAACCTCATTCGCTCCATTCTTCCGCTCATCCAGATTGCGCGTTGAGGGCGGCCACGTCGCTCTTATTTGCAAGACGCATCAGCTATGGTCGAAGGAAGTCAATCCGCGCGCCTTCTACACATTCGACCTCGCCGAGCAACTGTGCAACATCCTCGACGCGCATCGCACAACCTTCTCACAGCCCACGTTTACGTTCGATCAGCTTGTGCTGCTTGTCAGAGGTCTTCATGCATCAATCAGTATCCGCCTGGGATCGTGCAAAGCGTGCGGACAGCCGGTCCTGATCGATCCCTTGGAGCCAGGCAAGGTTGCCTGCACCAAATGCATCACGACGACCGAGGAATGCATGATTGCGCCTTCGTCAAGGAAAGCAGCGCCATAGCGATTCCTGCCGAAGCACTCGAGGCGGCTCGCACCCTCCCATCCGATGAAATCGATGCCGCGGTCGTACATAAACCACACGTGTGCGTTGCATCCGCAGGCACTGCTTCGATCATTCCCCTCCACTTCCCATGCCTGGAATTGTCGAAACGGACCTCTTCGGGCTAAACCTGCTCAGATCTCTACGGTCAGGTAGGGATTGAACTCCGGATTGAGATCACCTGGACCATAACCTCTCGGATTGCAGATCACACGCGTCCCCGCGACTGGCATGTAGTCGCACGAACAGTGGGTGTGTCCATGAACCCACAGGCTCACGGGCGGCCGCACGAGATCTTGAAGGTGGCTCGCGAATGCAGGGTTCAATGGATGACCATGGAACTGCCGATTGATGCTCCCGCGGTGCGGCAGGTGATGCGTCACGACGACCGTCTTGCCCTCGAATGGTTCAGCGAGGCGATCAGCCAGCCAGTCGCGAGCCGCGAGGTGTAGCACGCGGGTGTCGTCTGCGTGCAGCATCCGCCCCTCGTAGCGGATCACTTTGAAATCTGACATGGCACGATCCGCATACCACATCGCGAAGCTCGCGCTATGTTGTGGCTCCTCGACTTCGAAGTCAGTCTAGAGCGTGGTTCCCAGAAAGCGCACCCCACCGATCACCACCTGATCCTTTTCGAGCAGGCAAACGTCGAGGCCTTCCGCTTCCTTACGAGCTCGGTCGAGCACGCGCTCGTAGTGCGACTGATAGAACTCGTGATTGCCCAGCACATAGACGATTCGCTGCTGCCGGAATGCGTCGCGTGCCCATGCCAAGCCGTAGTGCTCGGTCAGGATGTCGCCCGCGAGCACGACAACATCGCAGGTCACTTCCTCTTCGGGCTGGAAGGCGGCGAACTCGATGTGTAGATCCGACATCACCCGAATGTTCACCCTGATCTCCGCGACCTAACCCGTGGCGGCGAGGCACCAAGAGTCGACATACGTTGGATTGGGAGGTGCCGATGGCGATCCAGGGCCATCGGCGAACTGCGTTGAGACGTGCCGAGTCAGACTTTCAGTCGTTTGCTTCCAGCTAGAGCACGCAACGTCGCCTTGGCGAGAACGAGGTACTTCTCGACAGTCTGGACCGTGTACCCGAGGCGTTCAGCCACTTCGTGATACGAGTATCCATATCGCTCATGCTCTATCAGCACAAGTCGCTGCGAACATGGCAGCTTAGCTAGCAATCTCTCGACTTGGCGGGCGATATCAATCGATCGGCTAGCGTCCTCCGTTACGCAGGACTCTGGAACGAGTGCCGAGTCTTCCGGCATCTCCGTGAAGAGCTTGCGTTCGCGAGCCTTCTGGTTGTAGTAGTCCGCCAAGGAGTTCCTCGTAACACCGAGAAGGTAGCCCAGCGGATTCTCCGGGTTGCGTGGCGCGGCCAGGTATCGCAGACAAATTTCCTGAGCCAAGTCCTCCACGTCAGGGGATGCGGCCATGCGCCGCCTGAGATATCTCTCAACGTGGAGGCGGTAGGCATTGGGAAGCACTCTGGTGGCTTCGTCCCGCGCGGCGCGCGTACGCTGTGGCGTCTCAGCGAAGCTGGGATTCTCGCAAGCTGGTTGAGAAGCGAGCATGGCTACGCCCTCCTTCCAGCCAGTGGGCGGCCGCGAGCACCCTTCTGAGCGCCGGCGACAGCTTTCAACACCGGTCCGATGAACGCCGCGTCCAGCCGGTTCGCTGCTTCCGTAACTATGGAGAGCGCAATTTCGGCCGATCTCGAATAGTCGGGATCGGTTTGCGGCCCTCGCTCCCCGGCATGGAGGAGCGCGACGTGCAGACATCCTAGAAGAGACGCCAACTGAGATAGGTACGATCGCTGGGCGATGATCGCCGCCTCCAATTGAACCCACGCAGGACGCGGGTCAACCAAAGTCCGTGGCGCAGGTTGGGCATCGGGGGCCAGCTCTCCAGCAGATTCTCCCTTCTGATCCCTGCGCGCATGAAACGACCCATCTCCAACGCCGGTCGCGTTGGACGTAGACTGTCGCTTAGCCATAGTCATCCTCTCGTCAGGCTGGCTGTGGTCAGGCGCCCGGCGGTGCTCCAACACCACCGGGCGCCGCTTCCTTGATGTCGTCGAACTTTGCGGCTTACCTCTATACTTCGAGCAAGCAATCTAGGGCCTATCCTATCCTGATGTGATTTTCACATCAAGCCCGTTGCGACACATCAAAGCAGAACGGAGCACCTTCGTGGGTGAACTGACAGTTGAGCAACAAGCACTGTGTAGCGTGCTAGTCGAAGCAAGGACGAACGCAAAGCTCACACAGCGTGAGTTAGCCACTCGGCTCGATCGAGATCAGTCCGTGATTGCGCGAGTTGAGCTCGGTGAACGCCAGATCACCGTGCTGGAGTTCATCGACTACGCCAATGGCGTCGGAGTGGAGCCTACGAAGTTGCTGGCCAAGGTAGTCCGGGCCACGAAAACTTAGCTCTCTGCACGCTCACGTCGTCGGATTGGCCGTCGTACCCGAGAGAGACCGAGAGTCCGCCGCCGGGAACTCGCTGCTGGGTAGCAATGACACCACTTATGAACAAGTGGTGTCATTTCCACCCACAGGGACAGGCAAGATCCCTTGGCGACACGACGGCAGTCCCGGACGTATCTCTATGGTTCCTCGCTCGGCACCACCTCGCCTGAATGCCGCTCAAGGCGATGCGAGTCGCATCCTTCTCATCCTGGACCTCGATGAAACTCTGGTGCACGCCGAGGAACCGCCAATTTCTCGTGATCCTCACAGCGTACTCTTCGGATACGGCATTCACCTCCGTCCTGGGCTCGCTGATTTTCTGCACCGAGTGGAGAGTGGCTTTCGGCTCGCTGTATGGACTTCTTCTTCGCTGGACTACGCCAGCCGCGTGTGCAACCTGATCTTTCCGAACTCATCAGCTCTCGAGTTCGTTTGGGCGCGTGACAAATGCACTCGCCGGTGGGAGCCGGAATCGCAGACAGAGGTACATGCGAAACGCTTGGCGAAGTTGACGAGGTACGGGTACGACTTGAGGCGCATCCTGGTTGTGGATGACTCTCCTGAGAAGCACGAAAAGAACTACGGGAATCTGGTTCGGATTTCCGCGTTCGAAGGCGACCCCGCGGACGATGAACTCATGCATCTCGCCGAGTATCTCCGCGAACTGTCACAGCAACCCGACATGCGTCGCGTTGAAAAGCGTGGCTGGCGGTCGCGTAGAGATACCTGCCGAGGCGCTCGCTAAACGTTCGATACGTCTGGCACTCCGGCGAATCCCGGGCGGCACGAATGCTCCGAGCCCGTCTACCCATTCCCCGCCGGCCGCTCCTGGGTTAGATTTGGCGTGCGCCAGACCCAGCGGATACAGACATAAGAACCAGGCGCCAATGCAGGTAAGCACCATGGAGCGAACCGCTCGCCTCGCCGTCCTCGTCGATGCCGACAATGCACGGGCTAGCTCAATCAAGGAGTTGCTCGCAGAGGTGGCTCGCTACGGTACCGCCACCGTTAAACGTGCCTACGGAGATTGGACTACGACGGATCTCAAAGGCTGGAAGGCCGAGTTGCATCGATACGCGATCCAGCCCATGCAGCAGTTTCGCTACACAACCGGCAAGAATGCTACTGACTCCGCGCTCATCATCGATGCGATGGACCTGCTTCATTCCAAGAATGTCGACGGCTTCTGCTTGGTTTCATCAGATAGCGACTTCACACGGCTTGCGACTCGCATTCGCGAAGCAGGACTCATCGTCTATGGATTCGGCGAAGAGAAAACGCCCGAGGCGTTTCGGGCAGCATGCAACAAGTTTGTTTTCGTGGAGATTCTGACCCTGCCGTCAGTGTCGGCAGAAACAGAGACACCCAAGCCCGCTGTCCCCGCTGCCAAACTGGAGCCGCTACTGACGAAAGCCGTGGAAGCTGCAGCTCGAGAGGATGGCTGGGCGACTCTTGGTTTGGTTGGATCTACGCTGCAGAAGACTGACTCTTCCTTCGACGAGCGCAACTACGGCTTCAATAAACTGAGCGAGCTCGTTCGCAAGCAGAAATATCTTGAGGTCAAAGAGCAGCGCGGCGGAAAGGATGGTGAGACGGTGCACTTGTTTGTGAGGTTGCGGTCCGGACAGAGGTAAGAATTGGCATGACGCATAGTGATGCCCTCGACATCTTTGACGTCATCCCAGACGACCTATTCGTGCGCCATAGAGCGCGGATCAAGAAGCTAGTAACAGCGATAAACAAGAACAAGGTTCCGCCCAAGAAATAAGCATTTGGTGTGCCCGGAGGAGGAACGAATGCGCGTTGTGGACATTTCTCAGTTCGAGCACTCAGTTGTCATCCACTTTGAAACTGATGACACGCGTATCAACGCGTATACGCTCGCGTCAACCTTGGTTGCGTTCGCTGATGCTGCAAAGGCGGCGAATGCAACTCTCAATGCTGGTTCCGAAATCGAGATTGTCGTTGAAGCGCTTGGCCCAGGGAGCTTCAGGGCCCGGATCCGGACGCTTTATGCGAGCTCCAAGAATCTCTTCTCAAATCAGCTCGTCGTAGGGCTCGCGATCGGCGTACTTGGCAACTACATCTATGAGAGAACGTTGGCTGTAGATGACAAGGTGATTGTCGAGGTGAAAACAGATGAGGTCGTAATCCAACGAGGCGATGATCGAGTGGTCGTGCCGCGCAATGTCTACGACGCCACGCGAAAGGTCGAAAAGAATCCTCAGTTCGTTCAGGCAGTAGCTCGAACGTTTCAAGCGGCTGCGTCGGACGAGAAAGTGAAGAGCCTTGGTCTAGTCAAATCCATGGACTCGCCACCACCGCCGATCCCGATACCACGCTCAACGCTCCTTACACTCGCGTCTCAAGAATCACAAGAGCTAGCAACCAGAACCATTACTGAGCAAGCAGAGCTGCAGATAGTTAAGGCAATCCTCAAGAAATCGAATCGCAAATGGGAGTTCGTATGGCGCGGAGTCACTATCTCGGCGCCAGTTACAGATCAGAAGTTTTACGTCGATTTTTTTGCGCACGAGATAAAGATCGCTCCGGGCGATACGCTGGATGTGACGTTGGCCATCAGTCAGACGAAGGACTCTGACACAGGGATCTTCACCAACATCCGGTATGAAGTGATCGAAGTCCATGAGCACAAGCCAAGAATCAAGCAAATGCTGCTGTCAAGCGATGGCTAGCACCACGCAGCGCCCACACTGTACCGAGAACGCCCGAGCCCTGCAGGTGCGAGTCACACGAGTAAGTTGCTAGGCGCGCTTCGCTAAGGCTTCCAGATGCGAAAGCACTCGTCTTCCATCTATGATCTCTCCGGAGATCCCGATCAATGGAAAGTTCAACTTTGGCGCATACAAGAATCGATGCGCTCGATGAAGAACAATCGTGTTCATATTCGCAACCCCGTCTGCCCCGACTGTCCGAGCCCCATCTTGACCGTCGAATTCACCGAACAGAGATAGGTCCTGGGAAATAGGAAAGTAGACGATCGTATCTTTCAGACCGAAACCTGGATTGTGACGGTAAAAGGGCGGGACAGCATTCTCGTCCTTCCAGAAGAGCGCCACCGGCGAATCACTGGTTATGAAGGGACCGGCAGCTGCGTCCCTCGACACCAGTATCCACTTTCTGTGATGCAGCGCCGGCAGGATCGCTTCGAATCCGACGAACTCCATGTGAATGTGCCATTCACGGGCCACATCGATTCGGTATTGCTTTCGATCGTGGAAGTCCTTCATTTCTTCGTAGGTCGGCCCGCTCTCGACCTGATGTCCGTCCCTTCGCATTGCCTCCATCTGCGATTCCCACCGTTCCTTTGTGGCAAGAGAAAGATCCATCATCCTATCCGCCATCACGGCGTGGAACTTCCTCATGTGCTCCCTTCTTTGTGGGGATCTCACCGCTAGCAACGCCATCAGATTTAGAACGGCGCTCCTATGTGCGCCCTCAAAACTCCCGGTTCGTTCTATGTGCTTCATAGAGGCTGCTGCAACGCTTTCGAATTTTGAAAGGTCCTTCTCCAACGCATCCGGGTCGACTCCACCCGCGTCAATGCGATTGAAGTCCCTTTCGCCACCCACGTTGCGAGGGATGGTGGCGTAGGATTTTTTCTCGACGGCATCGATGACCGTTAGCTTGGACTTCTTGGACCGCCCGTCTGTGAAGCCCTTAAGGTAGGCCTGAGAAAGGTAGTGGTGATGCCGTGCTGTGGTGGTGGCCATACTTCGGTCTGAACTCGGACGACTTCCCAAGAGATGCCGGCGTGGCGTGGTCAACCATGGATCAAACGTCAATGGCCTGCAAGCATGCGGTCCTCGGCAAAGACGTCAACTTTTTCCCGGCAGAATCCGACCGTTGGTAGTCACTGCGAACCCCGATGTCGCCGATGCGTGAATGCCGGCTACCGTCTGCTTCTGCGAAGCTGGCGTTGCACCGCTACATCCACAATTCGACACGACTTGCATCGCGTCGATCTGTGCGAGGAGCACAGCAGCGAATTCGATCTGGTGCTGGAGCAGCCAGCGCAACAGCTCCGCCTCACCTGAACTGAGCGGGCAGCTCTCCATTCCATGCAATCCAATAGGCATTGGCACGACAGGAGGATCCCGGGCATGCTTCCCCCTCGGGACGAGATAACACCCAGAGCGGACGTTGACTCAGATCGTGGCCATAGGCACGCTAAGCGTAAGCTCCCCCGTCAAGGACACAACTCTAAAGTAGACTTTCCGGTGCTTG
>JACZCZ010037150.1_pt1 | contig 13995 bp, 11 predicted proteins | sample 8641811 | NCBI WGS metagenome assembly JACZCZ01 (sample SAMN15324610, study PRJNA640507) | soil metagenome | isolation source: intercropping peanut in the first line | place: China: Luxin town, Laibin City, Guangxi Province | collected 2019-07-25 | depth 10cm m | reverse complement strand
GCTTCGGCGTCGCCGCATCGATCCAGTCTTTCGCGGGCAGCTCTCCGCCCCACAGAGTGTGATCCCAATCGCCGCCCGTGATCCAGGTGCCCTCGGGAACGGTGGCCGCGAACTGCTTGATCCGTTCGACGAACTCCTCGCGTGTCTTCGCATCGCGGAGCTGCACCGATGCCAGGCGGAAACCGCCGTCGAGAAAGTGAACGTGCGCGTCGATGAATCCCGGCACGACCAACCGGCCGGCGGCATCGATCACCGGCGCGGTGCCCGCGGCTGCTTTGACTTCGTCGTTCGAACCTACAAGGGAAATGGTCGATCCGTCGATCGCAAGAGCCTCTGCCCACGGCCGCGACGAATCGCCCGTCCAGATGCGTGCGTTCACGAGCACGAGGGACGGCTCCTTGACAGCCGGCTCAGGGGGCGGCGATTTCGAGCAGCCCGAGAGCAGCATCGCCACCATGACAGTGGTCGCCAGTGTTCTTGTTAGATTCATGGGCATCCACCTTGAGAGGGATGCCGGGCATGGTACAGGAGACCCCATTCCCGCGTACGCGGGAATCCATCCTGCGAAGATGGACTCCTCCGTTCGCGGCAATGACGGAGTGCTTTGCCTCAGACCGTTGCCCAGTAGTCTTCCAGCTTCTTCCTCTGCGCCGCCGTCGGCAGATGACCCCGGCCCGCAAGCTGATTGTCACGAAGGTGCGTGAGTTTCGTCGTGCCCGGAATCACTGCAGTCACCGCCGGATGGGAGATGTCGTACTTGAGCAGCAACTGCGCCCAGCTCGTGGCTTCGAACTCTGCGGCGAAATCCGGGAGTTTCCTGTCCGCCAGCTTCCGCAGCAGATTGCCGTCGCGACGACCGCCGAGCGGCATGTTCACGAGCACCGCAACGCCCTTGTCCTGGGCGAGCGGCAGGATCTCATCGCCCGCACCCCGGTTGTCGATCGAATAGTCGACCTGGATGAAGTCGAGCGGCAATGTCTTCAGCGCATTGACGATCTGCGGATACTGATCGTCGGTGGACGTCGTCACACCGATGTAGCGCACCTTGCCCGCCTGCTTCCATTCCTGCAGCTTCGGGAACAGCACATCGATGCCATGGAAGTTGTGGATCTGCAGCAGATCGAGCTTCTTCACCTGCAGCCGCGCGAACGCGTCTTCCAGCTCGCCGTCACCGGGCTTGAGGTCACCGCGGATCGGTGTCTTCGTTGCGATGAAGAGCTGATCGCGATTGCCAAGCTCCGCGACGAGCTTGCCGATGACGACTTCGGATTCGCCGTAACCCCGCGCTGTGTCGACGACCTTCGCACCGAGCTTCGGGAAGTTCTCCAGCACTTCCCGGCGAGCCGCGATGTCTTCCGGAGACGTTACGCTGTAGGCATTGGTGCCGAGGCCGATGGCCGGCAGCTTCTCGCCACTCTTCGGAATGGCCTTGGTGATGAGAGGACTGTCGGCCGCGAATGCCACGTCACTCAAGGCAGCACCGATGCCCGCGGCAAGCGCGCCTTTGATGACCGTGCGGCGCGATACGTTCGAACGCACTTTCGATTCCATCATCGTCTCCGTTGGTTCTTCAGCTCTGTTGAACGGGCGTTGCCCACCGCGCCCGCAGCGACGCCGAGCTATACAGCAGGCGGTACAGTGCGGGCAATACCAAAAGGGTCAGCACGGTCGAGGACAGGATGCCGCCGATGACGACGGTTGCGAGCGGCCGCTGCACTTCGGAGCCGGTTCCCACGTTCAGAGCCATCGGCACGAAGCCGAGGCTCGCGACCAATGCCGTCATGAGCACGGGCCTCAGACGCGTCAGCGCACCGACTCGAATCGCTTCGTCGAGCGTTGAGCCACGCTCCCGCAGATCGCGGATGAACGACAGCATCACCACGCCGTTCAGCACGGCAATCCCAGACAATGCGATGAAGCCGACACCCGCCGATATCGACAGCGGCATCCCGCGCACGAGCAACGCAAAGACGCCACCCGTCAGCGCGAGCGGAACACCTGTGAACACGATCAGAGTCTCGCGGCCCGAGCCGAACACGGCGTAGAGCAGGCCGAAAACAAGGAGCAGCGTGAGTGGCACGACGATCGACAATCGCCGCGTCGCGGACTCCATCTGCTCGAACGTGCCGCCGTAGTCTATCCAGTAGCCGGTCGGCAGCTTCACGGACGCTTCGATCTGTGTGCGCGCTGCATCGACGAACGAGCCGAGGTCGCGCTCGCGGATGTTCGTCGTGACGACGACACGACGCTTGCCGTTCTCGCGGCTGATCTGGTTCGGCCCGATCGTCACGTCGATCCTTGCCAGCTCGCCGAGCGGCACGAACTCCGGCGAGGACACTGCATCGGCAAAGCGATCACTATCGCGGGCATCGACAGAGGTCACAGGCAATCGAACCGGCAGCCTGGCAAGCACAGCGGGATCCGCTCTCGCCGAGTCTTCGAGACGCACGATGATGCCGAAACGGCGATCCCCTTCGAACAGCACGCCGGCACGATGGCCGCCCAGTGCGGCACGCACGACATCCTGCACGTCCGTCACGGACAGACCATAGCGCGCAAGACGCTCACGATCGGGATCGATCGACAGCAGTGGCAGTCCGGTTGCCTGCTCGGTCTTTGCGTCGGCGGCCCCTTCGATTCCAGCGACGACGGCTTCGATCTGCTGGCCAATCTCCATGAGCCGGTCGAGATCATCGCCATACACCTTCACGGCAAGATCGGATCGGACACCCGAGATCAGCTCGTTGAAGCGCATCTGGATAGGCTGGGTGAACTCGTAGTTGCTGCCCGGAACCCCAGCGGCCGCCGCTTCGAGTTCGCGCACCAGCTGTGCCTTCGGCTTGTCAGGATCCGGCCACTCTGCGCGCGGCTTCATGATCACGAACGTATCAGCGACCGACGGCGGCATCGGGTCGTTCGCGACCTCCGCCGTTCCGAGCTTGCCGAAGACGTGTGACACCTCCGGTATCTCCGTGAGCCTCGATTCCAGCACCGACTGCATCTGCACCGCCTGCGTGAGACTGGTGCCCGGGATGCGCAGCGCATGCAGCGCAATGTCGCCTTCGTCGAGATTGGGGATGAACTCTCGTCCCATCCGAGTCGCAGCGAAACCCGCAATGAGCACGAGCACGGCCGCAGCTGCCACCGTGACACCACGCCGCTCCACGGCCTTGGCCAGCACAGGCTCGTAACTCGCACGGATCGATCGCATGATGCGGTTCTCGCCGTGCGCCACCTCACCCTTCACGAAGAGCGCGACAGCCGCGGGCACGAAGGTCAGCGACAGCACGAGCGCCGCCACCAGGGCGATGACGACCGTGAAGGCCATCGGATGGAACATCTTCCCTTCGATGCCGGTCAGCGAAAAGATCGGCAGGTACACGACCAGGATGATCGTCACGCCGAAGACGCTGGGGCGAATCACCTCGCGCGTCGCGTCCTTCACCACGACCAGCCGCTCCTGCAGGGAAAGCAATCGACCGAGCTGCGCCTGCGACTGCCCCAGATGCCTGAGGCAGTTCTCGACGATGATCACCGCGCCATCGACGATGAGGCCGAAGTCGAGCGCGCCGAGGCTCATCAGATTGCCGGAAACCCGCGAGCCGACCATGCCGCTGATCGTCGCCAGCATGGCAATGGGAATGACCGCAGCCGTCACCAGCGCCGCGCGAATGTTGCCCAGCAGTGCGAACAATACGGCGATCACCAGCAGCGCGCCTTCCGCCAGGTTCGTCGTCACGGTGCGTATCGTCGCGTCGACTAGCGATGAGCGGTTGTAGATCGGCGTGGCCTGAACGCCTTCCGGCAACGACACGGCGATCTCGTTCAGCCGGGACGCTGCCGCGTCGGCAACGGTGCGACTGTTTTCGCCCACCAGCATGAACACCGTGCCGAGGACGATCTCTTCGCCGTCCTGAGTCGCGGCACCGGCGCGCAGTTCGTGACCGATCTGTACTTGCGCGACCTGCGAGAGACGGATCGCCACGCCTTGCCGGTGCGCGAGCACGATGTTTCGCAGCTCATCGATATCGGTCACCTGGCCCGGCGATCGGATCAGATACTGCGAACCGCTGCGCTCGATATAGCCGGCGCCGATGTTTTCGTTGTTGCCGGCGACAGCGCTCACGATGTCGCTGAAAGTCAGGTCGTATGCCATCAGCCGCTGCGGATCGGGCGCAATCACGTACGCCTTTTCGTAGCCACCGATCGTATTGACCTCGACGACACCCGGCGTCTGTCGCAACTGCGGACGAATGATCCAGTCCTGCACGGTGCGCAGGTCAGTTGGCGTGTGTCCGCTGCCCGGCTCCGCCGTCACCGTGTACATGAGGATCTCGCCGAGACCCGTCGCAATCGGGCCGAGTGTCGGTTCGATTCCTTCCGGCAGGCCCGCACGCACTTCATTCAGCCGCTCTGTCACGAGCTGCCGCGCGAAGTAGATATCGGTGCCGTCGCGGAAGACGGCCGTGACTTGCGACAGCCCATAGCGCGACAGCGACCGGGTGTACTCGAGTGCCGGAAGACCCGCCAACGCGGTCTCGACCGCAAACGTGACGCGCTGCTCGGCCTCCAGCGGCGAGTAGCCGGGCGCCTCGGTGTTGATCTGCACCTGCACGTTCGTGATGTCCGGCACAGCATCGATGGGCAGGCGCTGGAAGTTGACCGCGCCCACAAGGGCGACCAGCACAACGGCAGCGAGGATGGCCCAGCGCTGCCGCAGCGAGAACTCTACGATTCGGTTTAGCATGGCGAGAGCCCTTAGTGATCGTGACTCGCGCCAGACTTCTCGATGTCAGCCTTGATCAGGTAACTGTTCCCGATCACGTACCGCGTTCCCGGTTTCAGTCCGCCGGTCACCTCCACGTACTCGTCGTCCGCCCGGCCCAGCTCGAGCATGCGCACCTCGTAGGTGTCGCCGATGCTGGCGAACACGACTTCGAAATCCCTGAACTTCTGCAGGGCATCGCGCTTCACTGCCAGCGGCACCGGTACTTGCGCAACGGTCACGCGCCCCGTCACGAACTGCCCTGGACGCAATTGCCCTGCGGCGTTCTCGATCACCACGCGGGCGCGGACACTCTGGCTTCCATGCGTCGCGAGTGGCGCGATCCTGGCGATCCGGCCGCGCCCGAGCGCATTGCCGTCGAGATCGAACAGTTCAACGGGCTGCCCCTCGTCGACATGCGCCAGCTCGCGCTGAAAGACATCGAGCTCCACCCACACCCGCGTGATGTCGACGATCGTGAACAACGGCACATCGCCCGTCGCTTCGCCGATCTGCGCCTGCTGTTCGACGATGGTCCCTCCGATTGGCGCGATCAACGGATAGTTCTGCAGGCTCTCGTTGCTCTGGATCTGCGCCAGCACCGCACCGCGGGACACGGTACTGAACGGCTGCACCCCGATCTCCCGGACGACACCGGGATAGCGCGCGCGAACACGCGAGATCCTTGTCGGGTCGGCATGCACGGTGCCGGAAAGAACTACCTCGTCCTTCAGCACAGCGGGCCCGGCCTCTTCCGTCACGACGCCCATCGTGGCCGCCGTCGCGGCTGCGATCCTCGTCCTGCCCTCATAAGAACTGAACTTCCAGACATGCGGTTCACCTCCGGAGGAAACGGCGGTCACTTCCACATCAAACGAATGCGGCTCCTCGACCACGCCATTTCCCCGCAGGAAATCGTCCTCCGGCGCAAAGGCAAAGCGGTCGACTCCTCCATCGAGCCGCGTGAGAACGACAGATACCGTCGCAGCCGAAGGGGGCGCCGGCTTGCCGTCTTCGTACAGCCACACCCGGTATTCGGGAGGCACGCCGGCTTCGTAGATCGCCAGTTCGAGTGCAAAGTCGCCGTCGCGCAGCACGCGACCTCCGTGCTGGCCTCGCTCCGCTTCTTCCGCGTGATCGTGAGCGGACTCGTCATGCGCGTGTTCTTCATGCGGCCCGCCGCAGGCCGCAAGCAGCAGCGCTGCGGCCAGTGTCAGGAATGTCTTCATGGGGTGCTTCCTTCCGCGAGCGTGAGCATCGACTGCCCAGTGAGCCGCTCGACTTCGATGAGCTGCAGGTGGAACTGGGCGGCCGCCTGGATGGCATCGAGATCGATCTCCAGGAGCTGACGCTGCGCGTCGGCCAGTTCGAGAAATGAGAATCGGCCGGCGCGATAGCCGGCTTCGGTGGTCTCCAGCATCTGCTGGGCCTGCGGACGAATGCGCTCCCGCAAGGCCAGAGCTTCGGCGCGCGCATGAGTCAGTTCCTGGTACACGCCGAACAGCGTCGAATGAACATCGAGGCGATGCGCCTGCTGCTTCAACGTCAGTGTCGTCCGTTCTGCCGCCACCGCGCGCAACTCACCCTCGGCTCGGCGCGAACCGCCGAACGGCATCGCTACTCCTGCAACGAGAGCAGCGTCGTCGACAGCTTCGAGGCGGCGGACGCCCACGTTGAACGTCAGGCTCGGGCGGCGCATCGATTGCGCAAGACGGGCTCTTGCTTCGAGAACACGTTGGCCCGAAGCAAACGTGCTCAGGGCCGGATTGTTTTCGATCCGCTGCGCATAGCGATCGAACGGCTCGGGGTCATCGAGACGGAACAGAGAACCGCGAACTTCCGCGAACTGCGGATCGACCTCCCCCCATTGCACCGAAAGCGCCACTCGCGAACCGCGCAGTTCGTGCTCGGCGTGTTCGGCTTCGATGCGGGCACGCGCGAGCGCAATCTCCGCACGACTCGATTGGACAGGCGATGCGGCGCCGGCTTGTACTCGCGTCCGCACAGCTCGCGTTGTTTCTTCAGCCAGCGACACCGAGCGTTCGAAAGCGGCCAGTCGCTCCTGATCGGCCAGCACCTCTACGAATCGGCGTGCGACCTCGGCCACAGCGTCGATTCGCTGCGCACCCTGCTCAGACGCCAGCTTATCGAGCTGCGAATCACCGAGCATTCGCCGCGCATCAGCTTTACCGCCGAGTTCCACGACCTTCGACAACTGCAATGTCGACTCGAGCGCCGTCGCACCCGACAGATCGCCCGTGCCGGCGAAATTCTCGAACTGCAGCTCGATGACCGGACTGGGAGCGAGCGCTTGAATGGCGGCTTCTTCGCGCGCTGCTGACGTCTGCGACTCGAAAGCAACCAACGCAGGATTTCGTCCCGCCGTGAAGTCGAGCGCCTCGCGCAATGTGATCGAATCTGGCCCGGCGGCAGCGCCCGACGCCGACCAGCAGGCGATGACGCACACGAGCGGTGCGCGCCTCAATGAAATCTTCATCATGACCTCCGACACGCGCGCGCAAAGACGCACGTGCGTGACAACACCGAAAGAACCGAATCGAGGTGTGGAGGCTTAGAGAGGCGGGCCGCGCAGCGGCGGCTTCAGCGAATGCAGCGCCCGCAGGATCGGGGGGGCATCGTTCGAACGCAGCCAGAGACGGCCGCGCACATCGAACAGGAGCAGCAGGAAGACTGCCGCGAGGAAAGCAGGAATGAGAACGTCAGCAGACTCGCCGACCTTCTTGACCAACGCCGTGTCCAGCATCTGGACATCGCGGTCCTGGTGCTGCGAATCGACGTGGTGAGAATCGTCGTGACCGGCGCCGTCCGTCATGTGGACCGCGGCGGGAGGCTCCTGGCCATCGAAGCAAAGATGCAGGTGCGCATCGACCAGGCGCGTCACCATGAAGGCGATCAGCGCCAGCCAGATCCAACCCCTTGAGGTCCGATGCCACTGCATGGCCGCAAGTATGGCAACCAATTCCCTCCCCCGCTACCGCGGGGGAGGGTCACTCCTGAGCACCGAGCTCAGGCGACACGCTCCCGGCCCGCCGACTGCTCGGCGTTGCCGCTGCCGAACGCAGTCTGGAACATCCGCGTCCGATGTTCGCGCCAGCCTTCGACGATCGCGTGCAGTGCATCGAGGCCGTCGGTCAGCGCCGCCGGGCCGGGCTGCAGGATGAGGGACGACGGGATCGCATGGATCTCGCCGTTCCAGACCGCGGGGACGTCGGCCCAGCCGTTGCGGTGCAGAACGCTCTCACGGTCGAAGGCCTTGCCGTTCCATGCGGCGACGATGATGTCGGGCGCACGACGCACGACTTCATCGCTGTCGTGAACGACACGACCCTCCGGTCGCCGCTGATGGGCCAGCTCCGGAAAGCAATTGTCGCCACCCGCGATCGTGATGAGCTCCGAAACCCAGCTCGTCGCGGTGATCGAAGGCTCATCCCACTCTTCGAAGTAGATGCGCGGCCGACGCTCGTGAACGGAGCGTGCGCGGATCGCTTCGATCCGCCATTCGAGCGTCGCGGCGAAATGCGCAGCTTCGGCATCGCGGCCGACGACACCGCCGACGATCCGGATCATGTCGAGAATGCCGCGCACCGACCTCTGGTTGAACAGGTGCACCGATACGCCCCGCTGCGCGAGGCCGCCGAGCACATCGCCGTGACTCTCACCGAATCCGAGTACGAGATCGGGCTCGAGCGCGCAGATGCGATCGACGCAGGTTGTGGTCTGCACGGAAACACGCGGCTTCGCGTGAATCTCCGCGGGAAGTCTTGCGGGCGAACCGGAGAAGCCGACGATCCGCTGGGCCTCGCCCAGGAGGCAGAGCGTCTCAGAAGTTTCAGGGCTCAAACAGACGATACGGGAGGGATGGGTATTCATGGACGGGTTCCAGCGTCTTCGATCGTTTGTCGATAGGACCCGGGTTCGGCGCACAAAGTTTCAGGTGGGTTTCAAGCACTGTTCACTTGCGTCGAATCCGGGTCGCCGCGATGGCTCGCATGCCTGCCCCAGCGGCAGTTGTTGCGCAGTCCGCGGCTGAACGTCTCTCGTTCCTGCGGCGTCATATGACGCCAGCGGTCATGAAGGCGATGACGATGAGGGTGGTGGCGGTGGCCGAAACCGCGCAGACCGCCGAAAAGGATGCGGCCGAGCACGAACAGGCCGAGCGCCTGCCAGAAGGTAATGGTTTCGAGTCCGAACACCGGCGGCGCAAGCCAGTTCCACAGCAGCATGACCGCCCCACCGATCACGCCACCTGCGATGGTGATGATTCCCACGATGCCGATGCCCTTCTTCCACCAGCTGCTCATGTTCATGTCACTGTGCTCCGCCGTTCGCATACTCGTTGAAAATGTCGCGCAATCTGTTGCGCAGATGTAAAACTGCCGCGTGTTTGCGCGCGAGCAGCGTGTTCATCGGCACGTTGCTCTCGAGCGCCATCTCCTTGAAGCTGCGGCCTTCGATCTCGTGTGCGATGAACACATCGCGCTGCGCTTCGGGCAGCTCGTCCAGGGCGACGAATATCTCGTCAATCAGTATCTGTCGCGCGAATGCGGCTTCGGGGCCTGCGTCTGCATCCGGCAACAGGCGCTCGAGCGTCGGCTCTTCGTCCTGTGCGAGCGCTTCGGGCACCGGCAGATCCACTTCACGACCGCGCTTGCGGAACCGATCCGTAATGCGATTCCTCGCAACGCGGTACAGCCATGCACCGACCTGTTCGATCGGCGTCATCACCCGATAGGCTTCGATGAGCTCGGAGAAGACGTCCTGCAGGATGTCCTCCGCATCGCGCTCGTTCATGACATAGCGCCGGATGAACTGGCGCAGCCGGGGACGTTCGCGCTTGACGTCCGCGACGATCCGCTCGTTCTGGTCCAGAGTCGTCAGGCCCGCAGTCATGTGATTACCGAGTCGTTCCTCGAGGTCCGTCTATTTCCTAGACGAACGACGAGGTCGTTTATTGACAGATTCGCGAAGAAAAATTGCACCCGCCAGCGGTGAGCAATCCCGATCAAACATAGCCCCGGCGGGCAGGCCTATATAAGAGGGGTACGATCCATTGACCGGCCGATTTCGGCCGTTGACCGGTACGCATCATTGAATCCCGTCGCCAAAGCCCTCTGGTACATAGAGAGTCATTACGGGCAGGACATCGCCCTCGATGACATCGCCGACTGTGCCGGCGTCTCGCGCTTCCATCTGTTGCGCGCGTTTGGTGCAGCGACCGGACAATCGATCATGCGTTACGTGCGGGCGCGACGTCTGGCGGAAGCGGCGCGGCGCCTCATTGCGAGTGCCGACGACATTCTTCCCGTTGCACTCGACGCCGGCTACGGATCGCACGAAGCGTTCACTCGCGCGTTTCGCGATCACTTCGGCGTCACCCCCGAATCGGTGCGACGACTGCGCAGTGTCGATCATCTCTCACTGCAGGAGCAGATCCCCATGAGCAGCGTTCCGACCGCAAAACTGAGCCCACCGCGCTTCATCGACAGCAAGGCGCTTCTGATCGCCGGTCTTGCCGAACACTACGACTGCGAACGATCCGGCGCCGGCATTCCGGGCCAGTGGCAGAAGTTCAACGCGTACATCGACAGCATTCCCGGTCGGATCGGCAAGCTCGCGTACGGCGTCTGCTACAACACCGACGACGCCGGCAACATGGACTACCTGTGCGGTGTCGAAGTGAATGAGTTCTCCGGATTGCCGCCGCAGTTCTCGCATCTGCGAATTCCGGAGCATCGGTATGCGGTGTTCCTGCACAAGGAGCACATCTCCGCGATCCGCGGTACGTGGAATGCCATCTGGAATGACTGGCTGCCACAGTCGGATCACCGCGTCGCTGATGCGCCGTTCTTCGAGCTCTACGGGGAGTCGTTCGACCCGCGGTCGGGGAATGGTGGGGTGGAGTTGTGGGTGCCGGTGGAGAAGTAGCCGCGCGCTGTCATTCTCGCGAAAGCGGGAATCCCTCTGCGGAAGGGGCATGGATTCCCGCGTTCGCGGGAATGACGAATCCCTGCTGCACCGGAAATCCCTGCGCCCGCCACGCTTCTAGTCCACCCGCAAGCGGCCGCACGCGTTTGAAGCCTCGCGCCTGCAATGCCTTCGCGACCGTTGCCGCGGAAGCGTCGTTCGGACAGTCGCAATAGACGACGATCTCGTCCTGAGGATCCGCGCGCAGCTCCGACAGATCGCGTACGTGGACGCTGCCCGGAATCCAGCCGCTGCTCTCGCGGCTCTCCTCTGTGCGGGCATCGAGCAGGACCGTGCTCGGCATCGATTGCAGCAGCGACTGCAACTCGCCTGTCGTGATGCGCGCCATGCGGATTTCCATGAGGAACCGATGGCGCTGCCACCATTTGTACGCGACGAACAGCACGATCGCCGCGAGAAGCATCAGCAATGCGACGTGACCGAGATCTTCGAGCGTCTGCAGCAGGGCCTCGACAGCTTCGTGAAATATCGCTCCCAGGAACACCGCGCCGCCGGCCCACAACGCAGCGCCAATGCCATCGTAGATCAGGAAGCGGCGCCAGCTCGTACCGGCCTGACCCGCGAGCGTCGTCGAAACAGCAGCAAAGCCCGGGATGTACTTCGCGAGAATCAGCGACGGCGCACCCCACTTCTCGTAAATGCGCCGCGTCGTGCCGACGCACGAGTCCGGCGACAACGAGATCCTGCACATCAATCGCAGCAACTGCGCGCCGAATCGTCGGCCGCCCGCAAACCAGGCGATATCAGCGATCAGCGCCGCAATCGTCGCGACCAGCAGGATCGGCCACAGCGGCTGCTGCGCATCGGCCGCCAGCGCCGCCGTGACGATCATCGGCGCATACGATGGCGTCGGCAACCCACCCTGGTCGAGCAGGACGCTGACGAACACGACCCACAGGCCGTAGACCTGGATGATGTGAATGAGCGTTTCCATTGTTCTGGCTCGTTGCCCGCCGCTCGCAGCGCATTCCGCGAGAGTCTCACGCCGCCTCGAGCAACGCCACGCTCCCCTGCCCGCCGTCGGCGCAGATGCTGACGATCGCACGACTGCCGGACGGCATCGCAGCCAGTTCCTTCACTGCCTGGCTGAGGATGCGGGCGCCCGTCGCGCCGAATGGATGCCCAAGGGCGACACTGTCGCCGTTGGGATTGAGCCGTTCTCGCGGGAAGTGCCCGAAGCGCGGCTCCTCGGCCGCCTTCTGGCGTACGAAATTCTCGTCTTCGAGCGCTTTGATGTGGAAGAGCACTTGCGCGGCGAATGCTTCGTGGATCTCCCACAGCGCGATGTCTTCGTACCTGAGCGAATGACGTGCCAGCAGCTTCGGGATCGCGAAGGCCGGCGCCATGAGCAGGCCCTCGTGACGGAAGTCGATCGAAGCGATCTCCCAGTCGACGAGCTTCACTCGAGGAACGTCTGACGGCAGCTTCTTCAATCCTGACTCCGTCGCCACCCAGATGCTCGCGGCGCCATCCGTCAGCGGCGACGAATTGCCAGCCGACAGCGTTCCCTTGCCACTCGTGCGATCGAATGCCGGCGAGAGCTTCGCCAGTCTTTCCAGCGACGTATCCTTGCGAGGAATGCCGTCGCGACGCAGATCCCCCATCGGGATCACGAGGTCATCGAAGAAGCCGCGCTCCCAGCCTGCGACCGCCCGCTGATGGCTGTCGAGCGCATTGCGATCCTGATCCTCGCGGGCGATCTGCCATTCCTTCGCCGTGATCTCCGTGTGTTCACCCATGCTCTTGCCGGTTACGCGATTGGTCACCGACGGGATGTACAAGCGGATGTCGCCGAGCCTGAGATCGGTCAGGTGCGAGACCTTCTGCCCCAGCGAGCGCGCCTGCTGGAACTGTCGCAGCCAGTCGGAAAGCGGCTGCGCAAGGCCGAGCTGCACGCGACTCATGCTCTCGACGCCGCCGACCAGGGCAAGATCGCGATTCGCGCCGTTCAGCATGCCGGCGGCTTCGATCACGCCGATCATGCTCGTCGAACACGCCATGATGGTGGAGAACGCAGTCACTGATGGCGACACGCCCGCCTCCATCAGCACTTCGCGCGCGATGTTGCTCCAGGTGAGATTGGGCACGACGGCGCCCCAGACCGCGAACTGCGGCAACTGACCGTTCAGACGATCGATCATGTGGCGCACGACCGGCACCGACAATCCGATCGCATCGAACTTCGACAGTGCGCCATCGACCTTCGCGAACGGAGTACGAACGCCGGCGGCGAGCCAGACTTGCGGAGCGTGTACTTGAGCCATGACAACCTCGCGGGAATACCATTTAGTCGCTCCCGCGGAAGCGGGGCCCATCCTTCGACATCAGACGCTCTCAATTCCCCCATATCGTTCGGTGCGAATCACATCCGCATTCACCGCGGCGGCGATGAGCGCCTGCGATGCCGCCTCGACGAAGGGATTCGAGCCGCAGACAAGACACTGCCGCGGCGTCTGTGACAAGCGCGCCAGCATCGCTGCAATCATTTCCCGATCGATCCGACGCTCGAAATCCCCCGGTCGGCGCGCCCCTTCGCGTGTCGTCGTCAGCATGAGCTGGAAGCCGTCCTGCCGCGCGGCGAACTGCAACAGCTCATCCCGATAAAGAACGTCGTCCCACGTTCTCGCCGATGCGAGCAGGACGAACGGCGTAGTCACCCGCCGGGCGGCCCGATGACGAATCATGCTCACGAGCGGCACGAGCCCTGATCCGCCGCCAATCAGGACGATTGGGCCCACATCCCCGATCGACCATACGAAGTAACCACCGATCGGCCCGCGCAGCTCGATTTCATCGCCGGTCGCGGCAACATCGTGGAAAAAAGGCGAGACCTCGCCGTCCTCCAGCCGCTCGATGGCAAGCTCGATTTCGCCTGCGCCCGGTGCCGATGCGATCGAATAGCTGCGCTGCGCCTGGTAGCCGTCCTCAGCGGTCAATCGCACATCGACATGCTGACCGGCGAGGAAATCGAAGGGCAGCGGAAGGCGGAAGAAAAAGCTCTTGATGCGCGCCGTGCGCGGAACGATGGCGGTAATGACGGCGGACTGCCATTGGAGGCGGCTCGGATGGAGGTCGGGAGTGGGCGTGTCTGTTGTCATGAAGCAGGCAAGAGCGTTGACGCCCTGGGCGTCAACGAAGCATGCCTCCGGCATGACGTCCGACTGAAGTCGGACCCACAATCGAACCGAGAACCCGCGGTCCGTCGTAGCTGACCCCGCTCCGGC
>JACZCZ010093970.1_pt1 | contig 14000 bp, 11 predicted proteins | sample 8641811 | NCBI WGS metagenome assembly JACZCZ01 (sample SAMN15324610, study PRJNA640507) | soil metagenome | isolation source: intercropping peanut in the first line | place: China: Luxin town, Laibin City, Guangxi Province | collected 2019-07-25 | depth 10cm m | reverse complement strand
TTGTTGCCGTCGACGAAGATTTCATAGTGCCGCGCACGGATTCCGGTTACCGCTCCGGTTCCGATCGCGCCGACCATGAACAAGCCATTTTCCTTGTTGTAAACGTTTTTCAGAGGTTCCGCGACGCTCTGGTTCGGGCTGTTGACGATGTTAGGAAGCGGAACACCGTTCGGATCCGGCGCGGTGATCCGGATGTTGGCGACCATCAGCATGCTGGACTCGGCGGGACGGCTCGTCTCGCCATGCAGTTCCAGGATGAAGTTCGAGGAATTGCCGACGGTCGCGTTGACGCTGTGACGAGCCATCAACCAGGTTTCACCGTTGTAGCTGCCGACCCAGTCGGGGTTGAGGTCGTTGTACCGGTACTCGCGCAGGTACGTGTCGATATCGGAGTTAACGTTCCGGATCCGGAACCGCATCATCTTGCCCTGCGCGCTCTTCGGGTAATACACCTCGAACTCGATGGTCGCGCCTCCGGGGACACTCACCGTCGAGGACAGCGGCGACTGCATCGTGATTCCACCGAACGTGCTCGTCCCGTTGTGGACGTAATTGATCTTGAGCACATTCGCTTTGCCTTCGGAATCGGCAAACGGATACGGAATCATCTCGAACGAGCCACCGGCGAAGTTGGCGGGGACACGGTTGTCCAGCGGGGTTCTCGCGGTCCAGGCATTCGTGGGTGTGGCAATCGTGACCGGCAATCTGCCGGGACCCGGATTGAGACGGAAATACGGATCAGAACCGTCCGCTTTGATGTTGCCTCTGAATCCCGCCATCGCGTCGTCGAGGCCGACGGCGGCTTCGGCGGCCCAGACGATGGGTGCATGACGCGCGTACGCAATCGCGTCGTCGAGAGCTTTGAGCTCGTTCGCGTACACCCACGGGAAAGCTTTGTTCACATCGGAGCCGTCGCTCGTACGACTGACCTGTACTGGGAATTCAGTGTTGCCGGCTTTCAAGGCTTCGGCTTGTGTAATGAGGTCGTTCAGTTCGGCGACGATTTCGGGATACGGCACGCTGCCGAGAGGACGCTGAAGCGCCTCATCGATGAACACCATGTTGATGTTCTTGGTGGACGCAACTTGATCGAGCAGGAACACGAAGCCACCGTCGCTCGTTCGTTGCTGACCAGGGTTGGGCGCGATCAAGTAGTCCGTGTAGGTGTTGGCTACTTTCGTGGTTACCGTGAAGCTGGCGTACTTCCTGAATACTTCGGCGCCGACTTTCAAATAGCCCCGGTCCTTCTGTTTCGCATCGAAAATGAAGTAGATGCCGGGGAACGCATCGCTACTGGCGTTGGACGTGATCTTGGCGCCGGAAGCGTTGCCGCGAGTTTCGTTCGCATAACCTTCGACTTGCACAGCCGCGGCCTTGTCGGCGTCGCCATTCCAGACGATGGCCGCGGTAGCCACGACGGGCGCCAACGCGAATACGGAGAGCAGCATGATGACTGCGAGAACGCGGGCATAGGCGCCTGCGGAAGTCTTGTGGACCATAGGAATTCATCCCCCTGCAATTGACGTGAGCTCGATGTGGTGTCAGCGACGCGGGCAAGTCGCAGGACCGCGCGCTCTCACCCGACCGTAGCAATTGGTAAGACCAAATACAACGTCATGCCTGACCAGTTTCGGAGGGGTTGTTCGTGCCGAATGTGAGAACTCGTATGCTTCGGCCTGTTTCCGGCAACCGCCGCGGAGCGCGAAGAGCGCCAAGCGACGCGTCCACACGCGATGCATAGACGGCGCAAGAACATTTGCCCTGCCATGCAATTCTCCGATGAGGGGGAAACCCGGATACGTACTTGGGTATGCGGATGTACGTTTTGTTAGTGATATTTCATCATTCGAGCAACGCTGCTTCCCCGCGTTGCGACTCACGTGCGTCTGCGCACCCAGACCGATGAATAGCCGCCCGCAGGATAAATCGCCCGGATGGGCGGTTTCGCGGAGGAGATCTCAAACGCGAGCATCACCGGCAGGAATTCTTCGAGGAAACACTTCAGCTCCATGCGGGCAAGCGGAGCGCCAGGGCATACGTGAATGCCGGCGCCGTACAGCAGATTCAGCGCCGGATCCCGATCGGGACGAAACTCGTCAGGGTCTCCAAACACGTCGTCGTCACGATTGGCCGACGCCCACATGAGCGTGACGCGCCCGCGGGCCGGCAGCGTGGGTCCGCCCAGATCGACTTCAGCCGTGGTCAGGCGTCGCGAGGTCAACAACGGCGCATCGATGCGCAGGATCTCATCGATGGCGGCGGACAGCATCGATGGGGACCGCAGGAGTTGCTGCTGCAACCGCGGGCGCGTTGCTAGATAACACACGAGAATGCCGATCGATGCCGCGATGGTACCGAGCTCCCCCACCGTCCAGTTGCGCAGGATGCTGACGATTTCTTCATCGGTGAGATTCCGGCCGTGAACCTGTTCGCGCAGGAGCTGGCTTGCGACGTCATTCCGCTGCGGACCGGACGCACCGCGCCTGGCCGCGAGCACTGCTCTTATGTGTGCATCGAATTCGCTGGCCACCGCGGAAATTGCACCGCGATCCCGCGAGCGGATCGCCTCGTGATTCTTGCGGACCCAGTCGCGCAGCGGTGCATGATGCTCGAACGGCCAGTCGAGAAATTCACATTGCACGCGCAGCGCGAACTCCTCCGCGAGCTGCGACATGACTTCGATTTCGTCGCCAACCGATGCAATCAATTCTCGAACGACAGCCCGGCAACGCGGCTCCAGGATGCTCATGCGTTCCGGCGAAAAGTATGGCTCGATGATCCGGCGGTACTCGGTGTGCTCGGGAGGATCCATTGAATTCGGCACCGAGCGGCGAGCGGAGACCGCATTGCTGAACGTTGCATGATCCGTGAGCGCACGCGTGACGTCGCGATGACGAAACAACGACCAGCCTAGCGCCTCGCTGTGCGCGACCGGACATCGGCGTCGCAGTTCGTCGGACCGGGCCACCGGATCGTCGTCGGAAGCAAAGGGATCCCAGTCAATCCTTGTGGCCATGAGCCTTTTTAGCAAATGGCTCTTGCACGCGATATACGTGAGAAACCGTGTTTGAGCAGCTCGCGGCCGAAGCCTATGGTTCGTACTCTGGGCTCGTGCGTCGGGAAGCTTCGAATGAGTGAATCAAGAAGCGACCTTCGCCGTCATTCCTTCGGCAACGCCGAGAGAACCCGGGTGACGAAGTCATGGTACGCGCGCATGTAGTCGCGCAGAAACTCGCGCGTCGATTCCACCGTCACGTCGCCCTCTTCCGTCACGAGCCCGGGCGAAAATTGAATGTAGGCCTCGGGGCTCGTCATTTGCGGCGCGTTGCAGAACCCTAACACCGCACGCAAGCTCTGCTGACCCACGGCGGTTCCAATGGCGCCTGGCGACGCGCCAATCACGCCGGACGGCTTTCGCGCGAACGCATTCTCGCCGTACGGGCGACTCGCCCAATCGATCGCGTTCTTCAGCGCGCCGGGGATCGATCGATTGTATTCGGGCGTAATGAAGAGAATGGCGTCCGACTGCGTAATGGCCTGCTTGAACGCGCGTGCAACCGGCGGGTAGTTTGAATCGTGGTCCGGGCTGTAAGCGGGAAGGTCACGGAAGACGATCTCGGTCATCCGCATATCCGCGGGAGCGAGTTTGACCAAGGCTTTCGATAACAGGCGATTGATCGAGGTGCTGGACAAACTTCCGACGAAGTATCCAACCTTGTGATGAACAGTCATGACTTCGTCTTCCGATGGCGGAGGGACAGGCGAGCGAGCGTAGCGCCGTCGCGTTTCCGGATGTCGATCCGCGCACACGATCGCGGCTCCCGCCTACGAGCGCTGTGCTTCCCGGCGCCCGAATGTCCACCGCGGCGCGCCTAGTATGTGTTCAGGCGGGCGCAGAAAATCTCCGCATTGGCGGCGCGGCACATGTCGCCACACCCGGTCAGGAGTTCCCACATGCGAATTCAAGGAAAGATCGCGCTGGTCACCGGCGCCGGCCAGGGCATTGGTCGGGCCATAGTTTTGCGTTTGGCAAAAAACGGCGCGGATGTCGCCATCGTCGACCTCAACGAAGACAAGATGAACGCCGTCGCCGAGGAAGTCAGCAAGCTCGGCCGCAAGGCGACTATCTTCAAGGCGGACGTCTCCAAGCGAGACGAAGTCTATGCGGCGGTCGACCATGCCGAGAAAGAACTCGGCGGTTTCGATGTCATGGTCAACAACGCGGGAATCGCCCAGGTGCTCGCGATCTCGGAGGTCACGCCCGAAGATCTCGAGAAGGTTTTGAGGATCAACGTCGCGGGGGTGCTGTGGGGAATTCAAGCAGCCGCGAAGAAGTTCAAGCAGCGCAAGCAGAAGGGCAAGATCATCTCCGCGTCTTCCATCGCCGGTCATGAAGGTTATGCAATGCTCGGCGTCTACTGCGCGAGCAAGTTCGCCGTGCGAGCGCTCACGCAGGCCGCGGCAAAGGAATTCGCCCGTGACGGCATCACGGTCAATTCCTATGCGCCCGGCGTCGTCGGTACCGACATGTGGGTGGAGATCGATCGACGCTTTGCGGAGATCACGGGCGCCAAGGTCGGTGAGACGTACAAGAAGTTCATCGAAGGAATTGCGCTGGGAAGGGCAGAGACCCCGGAGGATGTCGCTGGATTCGTGGCGTTTCTCGCCAGTCCGCACTCCGACTACATGACCGGGCAGACGCCGTTGATCGATGGCGGCATGGTGTATCGCTGAGCATCTGATGATCGGGGCGGCGGCCCTAAAGCGACCCGCCCGCCCTCCACTTGAATGCCGCCAATCGGCGTGTTAAATACTGAACCATATGGTTCAGTATACGCAGACCCACTTCAATGCCTCGTTCGCCGCCCTCTCGGACGTAACCCGACGCGGCGTTCTGGAACAGCTCGCGCGTGCGGACGCTTCCATTACCGACCTTGCCGAGAAGTTCGACATGACCCTCACGGGAATGAAGAAACATGTCGGCATCCTCGAACAGGCGGGACTCGTCACCACGGAAAAGATCGGGCGCGTGCGGACCTGCAAGCTCGGCCTGTGCCGGCTGGAGGAAGAGGCAGCATGGATCGAGCGGTACCGTCAGCTCTGGGACGCGCGCTTTGACGAACTGGATCGCGTTGTCGAAGAAATGAAAAGAAAGGAGAAGGCCGATGGACGCAGGAAAAAAAGGTGAGCTTGCCCCCATGAAGAACCGCACGACGGTGGAGCGGAAGTCCGATCGTGAGGTTGTCGTCACGCGAACTTTCAACGGCCCGGCGCGAATTGTGTTCAAGGCCTGGACCACGGCCGAACTGTTCAAGCAGTGGTGGGTGCCGAAGTCGATGGGAATGATCCTGCTTTCCTGCGAAATGGATGTGCGTGTCGGGGGCAAATACCGTTTGGTGTTCGCATACGGCGACTCCGAGGCGGCGTTCTTCGGCACTTACACAGAGGTCGTACCGAACTCACGCCTCGTGTGGACCAACGAGGAAAGCGACGAGGGTTCCGTAACGACGGTGACCTTCGAGGAGAAGGACGGCAAGACGTTGCTGGTCATGCACGAGCTTTACCCCTCGAAGGAAGCTCTCGACGCTGCCGGCACCGGCGCGGCGGATGCAATGGTCGAAACATTCGGGCAATTGGACGAGCTTCTCGTCACGCTGGTTAGCGGATGAGGTAGCCGATGCCGCTGGTTGCACCCGTTACTACAGCTACCTTTCCAGTCAGGTCGAGACCCGCAGTGACGTCTTCGGCTGTCGGAAGCATGTTGTGGTTATTTTGGGAGCAGCGCCGAGCACGCCCGTGGATGCCGCTATCAACGCGCACGTGACCCCAGGCACGATCTGCCTGCGATTCATGCTCACCTCCGCGTTGTCAGGAAGAATCCGGGTTGGTACCACTGCGACTCATGTGCGAGTAAATCACCAGTCGCTGGCCTGGCTTGATGATGCTGCGCGAGTTCAGATCGTTCCAGTTGAGGAGATCGCTGAGACGGACGCGGAAACGATGTGCGATACCGGAGGGCGTATCACCCGAACGAACGACGTACTGGGCCGATTTTGCAACGCTGCCTGAGTCCGTCGAAGCGAAGCGAACTTCGCCTGGAATGAGAAGCACCTGGCCGATCGACAACCTGTCATTCACTCTGATGCCGCTCGCCGCCGCGAGGCGGCCCATGGTCGTGCCATGGTGGCGAGCGATGCTCCAGAGGGATTCGCCTCGGCGCACAACATGGCGACTCGCGGCCACGACAGATGCCCCGGACTTTCGCGCTCCGAGACTTGCGACGCGAATGCGTTCTTGTGGAGGCAATGCGCCAATCGCTTCTGCGAAACGCGGTGCGACTGCGATCGGCACTAGCAAGTGGTGAGGTCCGGCCGGATCCGTCATCCAGTGGTTGAACGCCGGATTCAGGGCCAGCAGTTCCTCGGTCGGAAGGCCGGCCAGCTTCGCGGCGACGTGCAAATCGACCTGGCTGTCGAGATCCACCTTCTCGAAGAAGGGCTGATTCGCAATCGGCGCGAACACGAGCCCGTATGCGGTCGGATCGGAGACGATGCGCCGCATCGCCAAGAGTTTGGGCACGTATGCGCGAGTTTCGCGCGGAAGTTTCAAACTGAAGAAGTCTGTCGGCTTTCCTGCCACCCGGTTGCGCCGGATGGCGCGTGCGACGTTTCCTTCGCCGGTGTTGTACGCGGCAACCGCGAGCAGCCAGTCGCCATCGAACTTGTTGAACAGGAATTCCAGGTAGTCGAGCGCGGCAGTGGTGGCCGCAAGAACATCACGCCGGCCATCGTAGTACCAGTTCTGCTTGAGGCCATATTGACGCCCAGTGCCGGGAATGAACTGCCACAGACCAGACGCGCTCTTGCGCGAGTAGGCAACCGGGTTGAACGCGCTTTCGACTACCGGCAGCAGCGCGAACTCCATCGGCATGCCGCGCGCTTCTATCGCGTTGACAATGTGGTACAGGTATCGCTCTCCACGTTTTAACGTGCGATCGAGGTACGCAGGGTGTCGGACGTACCACCCCTCTTCCTGCTCCACCCACGGATGATCGACATCTCTCAGCGTGAAGCCCTGCCGAATGCGCTCGAAAAGATCGCCGGGAGCCGACGCGGGCGCTGGTGCTACGCCGAGCTCACGAACGAGAGGTGACTCGGATTCGGATTGATCATCGAGTGTTTCGATCGCGTCCTCGATCTGCTCGGGCCCGGAGATGCCGATTCCAGCCTCGTCAAGCGGGTTCTCGAATGGCACGTCCTCGACCTTTGGCGTGCTGGTGCACCCACCCATGACGGAAACGAGCGTGACCAGGACGACCAGCCCACGCAAAGATCTGCAACTTCCAGGATGCATGGTTACTCCTCTCCAGGATTCTTCGTGCGGCGCATCGCCGCGGACTCAGTCGATCAGCGACGGATTGGCGATGATCAATGCAGCAGCGTGCACACGTGCCAGATAGGCTTTGTTCTCTTCAGATCCGGCGCCAACGAGCCGCCACGCGTCCCTGGAGCCGGTCGATGCGATTGCGTTCTGAACATGGGTACGACCCATGTTGTATGCGAGCACCGCCACGTTCCAATCACCGAAGTGGAGATACTCCGCCTTCAGCAGGCGAGCGGCAGCATGCGTGAGCAAGACCGGATCGAGTCGGTGGTCAACCTGACTATCTACTCGCAACCCGTATACACGGGCAGTTTTCGGGATGACCTGCCAGATGCCAGCGCTCTGGTTTCTATTTTCCGCCGCGGTCAAATTCTGATAGCCGGATTCCACGATGGGCATTGCGATCAATGGCCCCGGCAAATCGTGTTGGTCGAAAGCGGCGGACACGACGTCAAGATAGGTGTCGAGACGCCGCAGCGATGCCTGCATGAACTCGCGCCCCTGCATCGATCCCGCGTAGCGGTTGAGCTCCCGCAGCACTGCCTCGTTGACGACCACCGGGAATCCGGAGCTGGAGTTCATTCGTGCGGCGAGTTGCTGCGCTTGTTCCAATGTGATGCGTCGATCCTGAACCCAGTTGCCCGCGGCGTATGACGCTAACGTCAAGAACGCAAAGAAGGCGACTGCGAATCCGCGCACGAATCCACGGCTCCGAGACTCTTTGGATCTGAGGAGGTTCTCCATTCTCGTCTTGAGCGTGCAGCTACCGTTTGCTCCCAGCAGCGCCGCCGCGCTCACGATCTGAATACTGCGCCCGCCAGCCCGCAGCGCCACATCCAGAAGGCAATCCCCATAACCCTTGACCGACCATCGGTGACGCTCCATGACCGCTTCGTCGCAGGCGAGCTCTTGAGCCAGGGACACGCGCCGGCTCCACAGATGAGCGAAGGGATTGGCAATACACATCAGGCGCAGTGCGCCGAAGAAGTACAGCCAACGCGTGTCACTTTGCCGATGATGTTGCAGTTCGTGGGCAACGATCATCCGATACGCGCGTGGGTCGACGATGCAGGAGGCCGGCACGACAACATGCGCGCCGCGTGGCGTCCAATACGAGAAGGGAACGATCACTTCATCGCTGCTCCAGATTCGAACGCGCCCGGCCCTTCGGATCAGATGGGCGGAGCGCATCACATGGCGCAGGCTCTTCACGCTCCGGGTGAGATGCAGCAGGCCGATAAGGAGTGAGCCCAAGGCGAAGACAGCCAGGATGCCCGCGATCGCAGTCACGGAGTGAGAGGACGCATGAGACGCGAAGCTCAAGTAGCCCTCCGCACCGACCTGCAATCTGGCTTCACTTTCCGGTAACAGCGTCGAAGGCGCCGACCATACTTTGGCGGCCGGCTCGATGAAATCGCTGCGTGGCAAGGTCGATTGGACGACCAGTGCGCCACCGATAATGGCCGCTACCCAATAGTGCAACCGCAGCAGATCACCCGACCTGATCATCGGGTGCAGCTTTTCCACGATCACCACACCGAGGAAGGCACAGGCAACGGCGGCGTTCAAAGCGCCATAAAGCGAGAGTATCTGGGGCAACGTCACTTGCGATCCTTCAGGCCGTTGAGCAGCTTCTTTATCTCGCGCACCTGATCGTCGGTGAGGTCGACGTTGTCGATGAGCTGGCGAATCAAGGCAAGCGGCGCACCCGCGAACACGCGATCGACCACGTCTCTTACGGTGCTCGCTTCGTACGATGCCTTTTCGAGCAGCGGCACATAGATATGACCTCGCCCCTCCTTGCGTGTCGAAAGCACTCCTTTGCTCTCGAGAATTCGCAGGATGGTGGACACAGACGTGTAGGCGAGATCGCGGCCTGGGGACAAAGCGCCCATGACGTCAGCCACGCTTCCCTCCCCCAACTGCCAGAGAATGGTCATGAGCTCGAGTTCCACATCTGTGAGGCGCTTGAGCGTCGGGACTGATCTTTTCGTTTTTCGCATGAACTACCGCCAGATTTGTCGGCGGTCGAACTCGGCCTTCAATGCCGCCACCGACTCCCAGCGTGACCTCGAACCTCGAACCCCGTTTTGCTCGGCGATGGCCACAATTCGGCCTTGGCCCAGGGCCAGAGTATCGGGCTCGATGGCGGCGATCGGATCGGCGTAAGCGAGTTCGGGACTGATGATCTCCCAGCCATCGCGACGCAATCGCGCAACGAGATCTCCGATAAAGAGCGCCGCGAGATCGTTCTCGTGGAGCAGCAGGACGTGCCGTGGGGACCGCCCTAACTGCTCACGTGCGAGCGCATCGTAGTACTCGATGCTGTCTGCGAGCAGATCGACATACGCATCCCGCAGCTTCTCGTGATCGATGGTCTTCCCCGCTCGGACGGCTTCCTGGAACAGCGAGTCCATGTACCAGTCGTAGTTGTCTATGGTCACGTAAGCGGAGAGGTACTTGATCTGACGCAATGCGATCCTCACCGCATCGCGTTCTTCAAGCGTTTTTACCTCATGCAGGAAGGGATATCTGAACCATTTGCGGACGTTCGGCATGCCTCGCAGTGTCTCGTCGGCAATCCGCGTGTCTTCGAGAAAACGCACGGCGCCGACACGATGAAGATCCAGGTGGCTGTGCGAGTGATTGGCGATCAAATGCCCGGCTTCGGCAAAGGATTCGATGCGGGCGCGGCCTGGCGCGTCGAAACGCTTCGTATTGCAGAAGAAGGCGACCTGCGGGACTTTTGCCGCGGAGAGCCCGGCGATCAGCCTGGCAGTGCGTGTGGTTCCGTCCAGGTGCGCGCTGGATTCGCGCGGCGCGTCGTCGAAGGTGAGTGCAATGGAGCGAGTCTCCGCCATGGATGGCGAAAATGCAGCGAGAATCCAGGCGGTCAAGGCGATAACAGATGTTTTCATGTGTTGCGAGCAACTAAAGTGTTAGTCGTATAGTACTAAACATTTAGTTTTGTGCAAGTCGATGGTCTCCCGAAATACACGGGTGAAGTGGCTCTGGTCCGCAAAACCACACTCGAGAGCGATCTCGGCCAATGTGCGGCCAGCACTCGTCAGCAACCGCATTGCTTTCTCGATCCACAGATGCAGCAGCGGTGCAATCCAAAGCCAACGAACACGCCGCCCGTCAACCGATCGATGAGCGGCAACATGCCGGGCCGACTCGTATCTAGCTACGCGCGCCAACGAACTCGTGCGTTCGTCAGCGGGGCGCCTTGCGCGCCGACAAATCGGCGCGGCGCAGCGGCTGACCATGCAGGAAGACAGTCTCGATCGCATCGTAGGCCTTCACGCCCTCGAGCGGACTTGCGCCCAGCAGCAGTAGATTGGCGACCTTGCCCGGCTCCACGGTGCCGATTCGATCGTCCAGCCGGAACATGCGGGCATTGTCGATCGTGAGCGCGCGAAAGAGCCTTTCGGGCGGGACTCCGCCGGCGATCCAGTGATCCATCTCGATTCGCCCGTTGAGTCCAGGTGGATTGGTGTAGATGGCGTCGCTGGGCGTATCCGATCCGAACAGCAGCCGGGCATTCGACTCGAACAGGACGCGCGTGACTTCATGTGCGCGCGCCGTGGTCGCGCGGATACGCTCATTCGCGTCGGGGCCGAACGTCGAAGACCAGTGAGTCGCGGAGCACTTGCTCTCCTTGCGTGCACACCAATCGATGAAAGTCGCCGTGTAGGCGTCGGCGAGCTCCGGTTGCGCGAGATAGTCCTTCCGCATCATGTCGCGCAGGCTCGTGATCACCTGTGTCGTCGGTTGATAGCCGATGTTCAGGCGGGCGACATCGGCGAGGATCTTGCGCGCCTCGTCATCGAGTGCGGCGTCTTCGTCCGGATCGCGCCACATGCCATGCACGATTGCATCCACACCGGCAGCGACGGCGAATGCCTGCGATCTCTTCCGGTTTGCATGGATGACCACCGGCAGGTTGTGGGCATGAGCCGCTGCGACCAGTGCCTGACCCTCCTGAACGCTCGGCTCCAGGCCGCGGTCATGGACCGTCTTCAAACAGATGGCGCCGCTCGCCGCGATGCGAGCGGACACTGCGTCGGAAGCATTCTGGGCAGCGTCGGCCGGAGCGAGACGTTGCTCGAAGGTCTTGTCGTAGGAGAAGTAAGGATAGAGGATTTGCCGCGCCTGCCCGTTGATGACGGCGGCGGCGCCGCAGAAGAACGCGTCGGGCCGCAGTGCATACGCGTTCCATTGCGCCGTGCGCTCGGGCGTGCCCACGAGATCGACGACAGTCGTGAAGCCGAAGAAAAGGAAGCTCTTGGGGTCCTGCGCGAGCTGGGCTGCGACGATGTCGGGATGCGCCCTGGATTGGTCCGCGGTCATCGCGGCCGGATAGCCAGGAGAAACGGCGAGGTGAACGTGACTGTCGATGAGACCGGGGATGAGAAAGCGGCCGGTCCCGTCGATCTCCTTCTCGCCGCGCAGCGGGCGCTCGCTGACTTCTGCGATTTTTCCGTCGACGATTCGTACATAGGCGTGGGTCAGAGGAGCCGCGCGCTCGGGCGATATGACCGTCACGTCGGATACAACCAGACCCAAGGGCGGTACTTCCTTGGGAGTTACACAGGCAAAGAGCAATAGGCAGGAGCCCGCCAGCGTGGCGGGGGCGATCAGCCGGTTCATACCGATCAATTCCTTTGCTCAGGGAGAACGGCAGATCAGACAACCGGGGCCTGAATCGGGTTGCATCTGTGCGGCGACCCGAACCCGTCAATCACGAAAGTCGGCTATGGGCGGCACAATGGTCAGTCAGGGCCTTGCCAGTATCCACCGCAGCGCCGCATCTTTTCCCGCGCTGAACAACGACCAATCGGGGTCGATTCGCTGATCGGGGAATACAGCGTCACTCTCAGTCAAAGCCGGAAGAAGCTTCACCATGAGCAAAGTTAGAAGCAAGGAGCAGGATGCAGAACAGTTTCTTCATAGGCACATCAGTCTTCAGCTTCGACAGGTGTAGATGTATCAATGCATCCGCAAAGCGCGCTCGCGAGGGCATCTTGTAGAACTTTCGACTTATCGCGCAGTGGATTCACCTGCGGCGATCTCGCCTATCTTGCGCGCCAACGATTCGCGAATGGCGGAACCATCCCGGTTGGTCAGAAGCGCCACGGCGACATTGCTGTCCGGAAACCAGAACAGCAAGGCTGATGCACCACTTTGTCCACCCGTATGAAACCACGCGGGCCGCGCATCGACAGGCCCTACCATGACGCCGATGCCATAGAAGTACTTCGGGTCGCCGAATGGATTGGGTGCCGGTGTGCCATCAATGAGCTTCGGACGCTCGAGCATCTCATCTCGGGTCGTCTGTTTCACGAGCTTGTCTGACTGAAACGCCACTGCGAATCGCACGAGATCTTCGGCGTTCGAGAGCCACCCTCCTGCAGGCAGGTTCTCACTGACGTCGCGATATGCCGCTCGTAGTATGGTGCCATCGGGCGCCTTGCTGTAACCGGCCACACGATGCGGCACAATCGCAAGCGCGTCATCTTCCGTGATTGTCTTCATCTCGGCAGGCTCGAACACGAGATCGCGCATCAGCTTGCGATAGGGCGTTTGTGCTGCACCCTCCAGCACGCATCCCAGCAGTCGATAGCCCAACGAGCTGTACTGCACGCGCGTGCCCGGTTGAAAAACGGGCGGATCGTTCTTGAACGTATCGAGCGGCTTGATGACATCCGTATGGCGTGTGTACTGAGTGATCCTTTCGCGATCAATCAGCTCCTGAAGTGCCGCGCGTTCGGTGTCGGTGTCGCGCTTCTCTCCGTTGTCACCGTGGTTGTGACGTACTCCCGCCATGTGGGTCAGCAGTTGCCGCGATGTAATCGGCCACTTCTTCTGCGGAAACTGCGGGCAGTACTTTTGAATGGGCGCGTCCAGATCGAGCTTGCGGTTTTCGACGAGCCGCATCGCCGCGGTGGCGGTGAACCACTTTGCGACCGAAGCAGTACGAAACATGCTGTGCGCCGTCACTGGAACGTCCTGCTCGAGATCAGCCTTGCCGAATCCCGCGCTCCAGATGCGGTTGTCCTTCGATACGGCGACCGAGAGGCCCAGCAGTTGATTCGTCTCCAGCGCAGTCGATGCGATCCGCGAAATCTCCCGTATCTGCTCGGCGGTGAGTCCGGTGCCGGGCCCGCTCGCGTGGGTCTGCGCGATTGCCTTGCAAGGCAAGCCAAACGGAGTTGCCAGTAGAAAGAGGCATACGCTAACTAGTTTCCTCATAAGATCCCCGCGGCACATGCCACGGACACATGGCCGTGGTGCGAATCAGGCGTTGGATGCACGATCACAACCCTTTTTGCCGCATCGCCGCCAGAAACTGAACGCTGTTGGTGAAGCAGGCGTAATGACCGCCATCGATCGCCGCGAACGCTTTGCCCCGAGACCTGACCTTTTCCCAATAAGTCCGCGCGGGCTCAAGAGGCGTGACGTGGTCGTCGCGGCCTTGAATGAGTATGTACGGCACCGGTATCGACGGAACTTCGGTGATCGCGTCAAAGGCGAGCGATTCATGGCCAACTTTGTTGGCCTGGAATCCGTAACCTTCGATCCACGCCCGCGCCTCGGGCCGGCGATCATCAGGC
>JACZCZ010054730.1_pt1 | contig 14003 bp, 18 predicted proteins | sample 8641811 | NCBI WGS metagenome assembly JACZCZ01 (sample SAMN15324610, study PRJNA640507) | soil metagenome | isolation source: intercropping peanut in the first line | place: China: Luxin town, Laibin City, Guangxi Province | collected 2019-07-25 | depth 10cm m | reverse complement strand
GCCGAGAGCTCATCCGGCAGCGAGCCGTCGTTGCGCAACAGATGGAAGGTCAGGCGCGAAGCCGTCTTCGGCCCCACACCCGGCAGCTTTGAAAGCGCGTCGATCAATCGTTGGATCGGCTCAGGGATCAGCATAAAAGCTTAACCACGAAGAGCACAAAGAAAAAAAGCTTTGTGCTCTTCGTGTCCTTGTGGTTAGGTCTCCTACCCGCCAAGACCAGAGGCCAGCGGCCCCAGGCGCTTCTTTGCCATCTCACGCGAGTCTTCCAGCGCGATGTTGAACGCCTCTTGAATGAGCTCGCTCAATCTCTCGGCGTCACCCGAAGCCACTAACGCCGCGTCGATCTGTACATCCGTCACGCGCTGGTCGCCCGTTACGGTCACCTTCACCGCGCCTTTGCCGGCTTCGGCCGTCACAGTTTCTTTCGCTAATTCCTTTTGCGCTTTGGCCAGGTCGCTCTGCATCTGCTTCAGTTGCTTCAGCATGCCGGCCATATCGCCCAATCCGGGCATCTTATCCATGGTCACTCTCCGTATTTACTCGGCGTTCTTGCCGTCGGCAATTTTGCCGAGGTCATTGCTATCGACGATCTCCCCGCCCAACCGCACAGCCGCGGCCACCATACCGGAGCTATCCAGCCCCGGGGGCAGTTCGCCTGCTTTGCCACTCGCCAGGAAGCATTCCACTTGCAGTTTCCCGCCGATGACCTGATCAAGCACTAGGGTCAGCATCTCAAGGGTCTCGGGTTTCTGCATGCGCTCTTTCAATATATCGCTGGCGAAGCCAAGTAGCAGCGTGTCGCCGCGCAGTTCGCGCGTCTTCACAGAATTTAGCAGCGCCAGCACATGCGGGTCGCGCGCCTTCACAGCTTCCTTGATGCGCGTCCACGATTGATTGTCCACTTGCACTCCAGCAGCCGGTGCCTGCTCGCTTGCGACTGGTGCAGATTGCGCGGCCGCTTTCGGCGCTGTTTTGGCCGCCGGCGTCGATGTCGTAGTCGCCTTGGGTGACTGCATGACAGGCGGAGCCGAACTCGCGCCATTGTCGGAGTCGGCCAGCGATTCTACGAAAGCCATCTCCAGCGGCAAGTTTGGCAGCCAGGCCACCTTGTCGCCGCCGGCTGCTTCATTGAATAAGCGGATCACGCGCAGCAATTCAGGCAGGCTGAAGGCCTTGGCTTGCGCTTGCATACGCTGGCCTTCTTCATTTCCAAATTCGAGACCAAGCTTGGCACCCATGCGCAGCATCAGCACGCCGCGCAGTGCATCCACCACCTGCCGCGTAAACTGGCGCGGGTCAGTGCCTGCATCCAGCGTTCGGTGAATTACGTCCAGGCCAGCTTCGGCGTTCTTCGTCGCGATTGCGTCCATCAAATCGAGCACAGACAGGCTCGCCGACGTACCCAGCACCTGCTGCGCCCAATCCAGCTTCACCTCGCCGCCCGCCGACGCAAGCTGATCCAACAGCGACTCTGCGTCGCGCAGGCTGCCTGTCGCCTGGCGGGCAATGAGCTGCAGGGCGTTCTTGTCGGCTTTGATGCCTTCCTGCCCACAGATCTTCTCAAGCTGAGCCACCATCTCTTCGATGGGCAGACGGCGGAACTCGTGGCGCTGGCAGCGAGAGAGCACGGTCGCCGGGATCTTGTGCATCTCGGTCGTGGCCAAGATAAAGATGGCGTGCGGGGGCGGCTCTTCGAGCGTCTTCAGCAGCGCGTTGAACGCCGCCGCCGAGAGCATGTGAACTTCGTCAATAATGTAGACCTTGTAGCGGCCACGGTTGGGCGAAAAGTTGATCTTGTCGCGTAGGTCACGCACGTCTTCGACGCTGGTGTTCGAAGCCGCGTCAATCTCGATCAGGTCCAGGAAGCTGTTGTTCTGCACCGACACGCAGTTCTCGCAGCTGTCGTCTGGCCGCTTGCTCGCGTCGGGGTTCTCACAATTGACCGCCTTGGCCAGCAGGCGCGCCACGCTGGTCTTGCCGGTGCCACGCGGCCCGGCGAACAGGTACGCGTGGGCCACGCGTTCGGCGGCCACGGCATTGCGCAGCGTATCGATCACGTGCGCCTGCCCGACCACGTCGGACCAATTGCTGGGACGATATTTACGATAGAGTGAAAGGGACATGGCGCTCTATTGCAGCTTAACGAGCCTGCTGTTTTTAGTGTAACACGCGCACTCGCGTAGAAAGCGAAGCCTAATCTTGCGCTCCGAGCTGCGCCAGTTCTTCTTCCATATTGATTGGCTTTCTATAGAGCTTGTCGTGTGGAATGTTGAAGTTGTACGACTTGATCTGCGCGTTCAGCTTCTCCACTGCCGTCGCAAATCGCTGCCGCGCCTTGGCCCACTCGCCGTCTACTAACGTCGTGTCCTCGCCGCCGGCCAGCGCCTGCTGGCGCCAGGCCCAGCTGCGCGCCAGTGCACTGCGGCTGGCGGCTAGTTCCATCTCGATCGCCTGGCGCTGCTCAATAAACTCGGGCGCAAAGCCGTTCTGCTTGAGCAGGTGATAGGCCAGCTGCCACTCAGGATCCACGTTCGGGTTGTCGTCCAAGCTTAGTGGCTGGCCCTTGCCGCGCAAATTCTCGAAGGCGCCTTCTTGCATCGCGTTCTTAATAATTTCGTCTATCGAGCGCATTTTTTGAATTCTACTAGAGCGTCGCCCTGCGAAGCAGAGCTAAAGCGCAGCTTGGCTATGGGGCGGTATACGTCGCCTTGGTCTGGCCGCTGGCATCCGCAAGGATCGCCTGCTCACCGCTCGCCCACACCGCCACCGAGCGGTCCCAATACAGCGCACTGGCGCCATCGTCGCCGCTGGTCGTGTAGATATTCACCTGCGCGCCGGGATGCAGTATTAGCGCAGGAAAGCGGTACTCGTTGCCATTGCTATCCCGCAGCCGCCAGCCCGCCATCGACACATCGCCGTCGCCGGTGTGCTGGATCACCACCCGCTCGTTCGCTAAGTCGCCAGCGCCAATAATGGCATTGATGCCGACTTCGCTATCCGTTTGCACAACGGCTGCCACAGTAGCCGTCGGCTCGCTGCCAAAATCCGGCAGGTTCGCCAGCGTCACGTTCGACCAAACCACCAAGACAAGCAACGTGGTCAACGCCGACACGACGACATTGACCACGAGATAGACCAGCAGCCGCTTGCTAGGATCGAGATTGTTCAGCACACAAGAATCATAGCAGATAGCTTGATGTCCTATCGGCGTTCATCCGTGTTCATCTACGGTTGCGATTAAAATTCCTGGCATGAACCTGCATCTCGTCGACGGCACCTACGAGCTCTTCCGCAATTACTACGGCGCGCCGCCCAAGCAGCTCGCCGACGGGCACCAGGTCGGCGCCGCGCTCGGCCTGCTGCGCAGCCTCATCGCCATGCTCTCGCAGCCCGGCGTAACCCACGTGGCTTACGCGTTCGACCACGTCATTGAGTCCTTCCGCAACGATCTCTATTCCGGCTACAAGACCGGCGACGGCATGGACCCCGACCTCTGGTCACAGTTCCAGCTCGCCGAAGATGTGGTCGCCGCCGCGGGCGTCACCGTGTGGTCGATGGTCGAATTCGAGGCCGACGATGCCCTGGCCGCCGGCGCCGCCCGTTGGAAGGATGACCCGCGCGTCGAGCAGATCCTCATCTGCTCGCCCGATAAGGACCTCACCCAAATGGTCACCGGCGACAAGATCGTGTGTTGGGATCGCCGCCGCGACATCATCCTCAACGAAGAGGGTGTCTTCACCAAGTTCGGCGTGACTCCCACAGCTATCCCTGATTACCTCGCCCTCGTCGGCGACTCGGCCGATGGCTACCCGGGCATTCAAGGCTGGGGTGCTAAGTCCGCCTCTGGCGTGCTCTCGAAATTTGGCAAGCTCGAAGCCATCCCTGAAGATGTGCGCACCTGGCAGATCAAAGGCATGGGACCCGGCCGCGCCGCCAGCCTTTCGCTCAGTCTCGAATCCGCTCGCGACGAAGTGCTGCTCTATCGTCGCCTCGCCACCCTGCGCACCGACGTGCCGCTTACCGAGACCCTCGACGATCTCGAGTGGAAAGGCGCGCTGCCGCACCTGCGCGAGCTGTGCGCGGCGCTCGATGACGACAGCATCCCCGAGCGCGTCACCAAATGGCGAAGCTAGCTAGCAGCCGGTCCCACATAGAATAAAAAAGAGCACCCCAATGGGGTGCTCTTTTTATGAGACTAGATCCAGCTTAGGTTGCCACTGGATATAGGATGCCGCCGAACAACAGCGAGATCACGAGGAGCACAATGAAGACAAAGAAGATCAACTGCGCAATGCCAGCCGCAGTGACTTCTACGCCACGAAAGCCGAACAGGCCGGCAATGATGGCAATGACAAGAAATGCAAGAGCCCAAGTAAGCATACGAACGCCTCCTTTCGAGAGAGAGTCTTGATTTCCCTCTCAAACGAAGATGACTGGAGGTTATTACGCTGGTTGGGCGTTACTAAGCTTGCTAGACGCAGTTTCAAACAACGCAGTAACGCAGGTGAACTGCTTCCTTTGTCTCAACTGCTTCGACCAGTTCTAGCTGGACATGTTCATCATTCAGGGCTGATAACAAATGCGTGCCGTTTCCAAACAATACCGGAACGATATGCAGAACGATCTCATCAATATAACCAAGCTTAATGAATTGAGCTGCCACATTGGCGCCGCCAACATAAATATCCTTGTTGCCCGCCAAAGCTTTCGCCCTCTCCAACGCGGCTTCGATACTTGAGACGAATACGTAGACCCCGCCCTCAGGCCCGCCTTGTGGAACATCGTGCGCAACAATGATCGTAGGTATACGATGTGCGCCACTCGGGCCATCCGCGCCCCAGTTGCTTATTGAGTGGTCGTACGTGACTCTCCCGAAAACAATCGCGCCCGTCTTTGCGTACCAATCCATGAATTCTTGGCTGCGCGGAGATGGGTTATCGAATCCCCACTCGTGCAAGCGTTCACCCCCGTCACCTAACCCGGCTTCCGGGCGAGCGTCGCCAGCGGTAATAAAGCCGTCCAGAGACATGCTGATGTCAAAAATCACTTTGCCCATTCAAGGTCCCTTGAAATTACTGGAAGCTTAACTAAGTGTTGAAAAACTGGAGTGGGCCCACTAGGATTCGAACCTAGAACCAAGCGGTTATGAGCCGCCTGCTCTGCCCTTGAGCTATGGGCCCGTGCGGTGCTTCGCACCGCGGGACAAGCTATTCGGCTTCGCCGAATGGCGCTTCTCCAACCGTGTGGTGCATCGCGGGGTGAAGCCGCTTGGCTGCGCCAAGCTTGGCTTCAGCTAAGTATCCATGGTACTACACGTTAGCTCCCAGCTGCGATCCCTTCACTGCGAAAATTCCACCACGCAGCGAAACCCATTCTTGCTGGTCGCGAATTCGGGGTCCAGCGCTTCGCGCGTCGCCCCTCGCACAAGGAAGCCCGCGTGAGCAAACCAATCACCCCCCTTGGCCACACGCAGCGTTCCGCTTTCCGCACCTTGCGGATCGACCTGCGCCTCGTCGGAATACTCACCAAACCAATCTTGCACCCACTCGGCCATTCCGCCGCTCATGTCCTGCGCCCCCACCCACGACGCGCCTTCGGGGATCTCGCCCGGCACGGGCGGGCTGATCTTTCGCAAAGTAGAAAGCTGCAGCGAGAATTCATTCCCATATGGGTAGATCAGGCCATCCCGGCCGCGAGCGGCAAATTCCCACTCGGCTTCTGTTGCCAATCGCCCGCCGCGCAATTCGCAATAGTCCAGCGCCTGCTGCCAGGTGAATCCTTGCACGGGCAGTTCCAGATCCGGGAACGGTGAGCTCGCCGGCTGCATTGCGATCTGCAGATATTGCAGGTTGGTTGGGGTGATTACATCGATCCAGAACGGATCGCTTATGCAGACTTCGTGGGCTGGCGTCTCTCTTTCAAAACCAACGCGGCAACCCAAAGCGCCGTAGTACCGATCGCAGGATTCTTCGGCGACAGCCAGTTGGCTCGCATTGCTGCCCATCTCGAAGCAGCCCGATGGCACCAACACCATTTCCACCCCATCGAACTTGCGCAAGACTGGCTGCCATTGGTCGTTGCTAGCAACGCCTTCAATGGCCTGTAGAACGGATAACTCAGATACTGCAGCCGGTTGGCAGCTGGCCAAAAGGACAGCAGCCAAAAAGGCGATCAGCCAAGCGGACTTCTTAGAAATCAATCCGGCTCGCAGCTATCCCAACGCCGCGAACAGATCCACCTTGTATCCGTCCGGGTCTTGCACAATGGCGTAGCGCTGCCCCCAGAACGCGTCCCACGGCTCCGTCACTACCTTGAAGCCGGCTTCCGCCACCTTCTTGGCCGCCGCATCCACTTCGGCCGGCGAGTCGTACAAGATCGCAAAGACCGAATGGTTACCGGGCTTCGGGGCTTCGCCCAGGATGTTCGTGATCATCGACACCGAGTCGATCATCAGCCGCGTCCCACCCGGCATCGTCACCGGCTCCAGATGATCCTCATCGTCTTTGAACTCCGGAAACTCGAAGCCGAGCAAAGAATAGAATTTCACCGTCTGCTTCAGATTAGATGAGCTAACGCCTACCGCATCAATTCGCATTCTTATCCACCGTCGTTTCAAAGCCCTTCTTGAACCAGCCATCCGCCCCGCTCGAAAGGCTCTTTACGTCCTTAAATCCGTTCTCGGCCATGATCTCAGCGGCCACCAGCGAGAAACCGCCGCCCGGGCAGATCGTCACGACCTCGCGATCCTTGTAGGCCTCGATCTCTTTGAACTCGGCCTCCAGCTCCTTAACCCGCGCTTTGAATTTGTCTGCGCTGCGAAAGCCACCCAGCAGTTCCATCAACGGCATCCACTTCGCTCCGGGGATGTGCCCAAAGCCACCCTCGAACTCGAACTTCGGCCGCGTGTCGATCAGCAGAGGTGGCTGCGCAGACTTCAGCTTTTCGCGCAGCTCTTCTGCCGAGATCTCGCCCACATTCGCAAAGTGATACTCGCCGCGAATCAGCTTGCTGGTCGCCACTCGAGCGATCTTGAACAGCATCCCCGTACGGCTTAACTTGACTTCTGAATTAGACGGCATATTCCCTCGTGTGCATCAGCCAGACTGAGCGTGAGTTTAGTCTGTATTGAAGGGGACTGCAAGATTAGGCTCGGTTGTACATCTGTTCCAAACGCAAAGCCGTAATACGGCTTTGTGAATTTCGTTAGATTAACAAATCATCCTTACCCATACCAATCAAGGAAGGAGGAGAAAGATGAAACTAGAACGTGGCCAAGCCAGCGCGATTGTTGCGATCTTTGCGATCGTCGTGATTGCTGCACTCGCTTACTATTTTGTCGTCATGGCCCCAACCGGCGGTGGCAACACCATCATCATCCAACCTTAATTCAGCAGCCCTCACAACACAAAACCGGGATTCTTATGGAATCCCGGTTTGGGTTAACGCGCCTTCTGACTGGCCAAGTAAGTCCCATTGGGGCCAGTCTGTAAGGAGCGGGCGGCGGGATTCGAACCCGCGAATGTCAGCTTGGAAGGCTGATGCCTTACCACTTGGCGACGCCCGCGTTGTGGTGCTGCATTATAACAAGCGGGCTGTCCGCCGTCAGAATCGGGTGTTACTATCAAGCAGGTTGAAGGAGCGCATGATATGAGACTTGAAGCGATTCCCATTGGCACCGATGCGCCGAATGAAGTCAACGTTCTCATCGAAATACCCGCGGGTGGCGAACCCATCAAATACGAGTTTGACGAAGCCAGCGGCGCTCTCTTCGTCGATCGCTTCCTCTATACGCCTATGCGCTACCCGGGCAACTACGGTTTTATCCCCAAGACCCTCTCCGGCGACGGTGACCCGTGTGACGTACTCGTCGCCAACACCCGTGCCCTCACCCCCGGCTCTGTGATCGCCGTCCGGCCCATCGGCGTGCTCATCATGCAAGACGAAGCCGGCCACGACGAAAAGATCATCGCCGTCCCCAGCACCCGCCTCACCCAACGCTACGCAAAGATCATGGAAGCCACCGACTTGCCGGTCATCACCCTCAAGCAGATCGAGCACTTCTTCGAACATTACAAAGACCTCGAAGAAGGCAAGTGGGTCAAGATCGTGCGTTGGGGAGACGCCGCCGAAGCCAAACGCATGATCATGGAAGGCAGCCAACACTACGAGGCTAACGCCAAGTAAGAACGCTATTGCCTTTTTCGTCAGAAGGTAGAATTCCGCTAATGGCCACCCCCACCCGAGACCGCATTCCTCTCGAAGATATCCAGCTCGCCCCGGTGCCAATGCGCCGCCCCGACTGGATCCGTGTGCGCGCCCCAATGGGCGAAAGCTACGAGAACATCAAGCGCCTCATGCGCTCCAAGGCTCTCCACACCGTGTGCGAAGAGGCCATGTGCCCCAACATCGGCGAATGCTGGGGGGATGGCACCGCTACCTTCCTCATGCTCGGCGATGTCTGCACCCGCTCCTGCGGCTTCTGCGACATCAAGCGCGGCATGCCTAACGAGATGGACTGGGCCGAGCCGCTGCGCGTCGCCCAGGCCGTGAAGGACATGGATCTCAAGCACGCCGTCATCACCAGCGTCAATCGAGACGAACGCGCCGACGGTGGCGCGCCCATCTTCGCCATGGTCATCAAGCGCATTCGCCACATTCATCCTGGCTGCTCGATCGAAGTCCTTATCCCTGATTTCAAAGGCTCCGCCTCTGCACTCAAGATCGTTATGGACGCCCGGCCGGAGATCCTCAACCACAACGTTGAGACCGTGCCCCGCCTCTTCAAGAAAGTGCAGCCGCAGGATAACTACGCCTGGGCTGCCGCCACGCTCAGCAACGCCAAGAAGATGGACCCCGAGGTGCTCACCAAGAGCGGCATCATGCTCGGCCTCGGCGAGACCATGGACGAAGTCAAAGCCGTCATGCGCGACCAGCGCGATTGGGGCGTCGACATCCTCACCCTGGGCCAGTACCTGCAGCCCAGCAAAAAGCACCTCCCCATCGATCGCTACTACACCCCCGACGAATTCGCGCACCTCAAGGAATACGGGCTCGGCATCGGCTTCAAGTGGGTGGAGAGCGGCCCGCTGGTGCGCAGCAGCTACCACGCCGCAGAGCAAGTCCGTGTCCTAAGCGCGGTCCACCGCAAACTATACGGCGAACAAGCGCAATAACATAAGAGCGGCCAATTGGCCGCTCTTTTTATCTGTCGATCTTATCGAAGGTAGCTCCAAAGATCAGCGAGTTGCCTTCAAGGAAATTATGGGGGAAACCGAGATCGATCTTGCTCACCTCGTCCAGCCGCGCCATCTGCTCGGCGCTCAGCCGCCACTCCGCCGCGGCCAGGTTGCCCGCCAGCTGCGCCGCCGAGCGTCCCGCAATGATGGGGATGACGCCGCGCTGCTGGCGCACCCAATTGATCGCCACCTGCGCCATCGGCCGCTCGCATTCCTTGGCGATCTCGCCAACCACGTCGAGCACCCGCTGCGTCTCCTGGCTGATCTTCATGCGTTCTCGGTTCATCCGCGCAGGTTCATCGCTCTTGGTCGCGTACTTGCCGCTCAGCAAGCCGCCTTCCAGCACACCCCATGCCAGCGTGCTCATGCCCCAATGGCGCGCCATCGGCAGCAGCGATCGCTCAGGCGCACGGTCCGCCACGGAGTACGGGATCTGCAGCGCCACCGGCCGCGCCCAACTCCGCTGCTGCGCCAGCGTGCTCGCCTCAGCCACGATCCAATCCGGCGTGTCGGAGAAGCCCACATACAGCACCTTGCCGCTGTTAACCAGCTGCTGCAAGCCGGCCATCACTTCTTCCACCGGCGTCATGTAATCCCACATGTGCAGATACAGCAGGTCTATGTAGTCGCTCTTCAATCGGCGCAGGCTGGCTTCCACTGCCCGCCGCATGGACTTGATGCTGTTGCCGCCCGCATTCGGATCCGGGTTCTCTCGCGTGGTCAGCGAGTATTTCGTAGCCAGCACGAAGCGGTCGCGCTCGCGGCTCATGAATTCGCCAAGGTACTCTTCGCTGGTCCCGTCAGTGTAGTTCACCGAGGTGTCGATGAAGTTGCCGCCCGCCTCCGCGAACAGCTCGAATTGCTTGCGGCTCTCGTCCTTGCTCGCGCCCCATCCCCAGGTCTCGCCGAAGGTCATGGTGCCAAGGCACAGCTCGGAGACGCGCAGGCCGCTGCCGCCCAGCAGTTGGTAGCGCAAGGTCATTGCTTGCTTCCCAGCAGCGTGGCGAACATGCCGCGCAGATCCTCGATGCGCTCCCAGCCGTGGCCTTCGTCTACGCGCTCCACTTCGATCTGCGCGAAGTATTCATCCAGCACCGCGGCGCGTTCCTGCGCCAGCGGAGGCCGGCAATAATCCTCCTCCTCCCAGATCGCAGTTCCGTCGTCTTTCAGCTTGGCGTTCTCCAGGCTGTAATGCAGCGCCTCGCCAAATGGCCGCATCTTGCTGATCTCGCCGCTCTTCAAGCGCTTGCGCAATTCGGCCATTCGCGCTTCGTCGGGTTTCGCAGTCACAATGTAGTAAGCCATCTCTCATTTCCTCTCGATGGGGATTTGCAGTTCAGTCACGAATTCTTCGTCTTTGGTAGCTAGGTAGCCCGCCGGCAGCCTGTAGCCCTGCTGGTCCGCGCCGAAGCGATAGTAGACCTCCCGCATCGGTCGCGTCGCCGGGCCGGCTGCCGCGTACGGGTTGGCTTCGATCCAGCGCATCAGCGCGCTCCCGGCTAGGTGCATGGTCTCGTAGCCGCCGTGATGCACCACGCAGGCCATCAGCTCGCCCGGCAATTCCATCACTTGCACGCGCTCATTCTCGGCAAGCTCTGCTTTCAGGGGTACCGCAACTGCAAGCTCACTGTCCCCGTTCCCAGCTTCATCGCCAAAGTACAGCGCCAGCGGCGGTTGTTCCTGTCTAGCTTTATGACGACTAACATAGAATTCCAACTCCTCGAACAACAGCGTAAGATTTTCCGCCTCCCGGGCCATGATCAGTGCGACGCGCAAGGGTTCGACGCTGCGCACAACCACGTCGTATTGCGCATGGTCGCTCTCCTCAACCTGGCGAATGCGCTCGCCGATCCGGTTCAGCCTCTCCAGGTCGTCTTCCAGCTTGGTCTGCAGCTCGGCTTGCTTCAGCATTAGCATGCCGCGCATCTCCTCGGCGCTCACCGGCCGCTCGAGCAGGCCACGGATCTGCTCCAGGCTGAAGCCGATGTCCTGCAAAGCGATGATGCGGTGCAGCCTCGGCAGTTGGTCGGCAGTGTAGTACCGATACTCAGTAGTCGGGTCGACGTGCGCCGGGCGCAGTAAGCCCAGCTGGTCGTAATGGCGCAGCATGCGCACCGAAACCCTGCTGAACTTGGAGAACTCGCCGATCCGGAACATGGCAAGAGTATACGGTCTCACATTGTGAGAGAGTCAAGCGCTTGCTTGACGAAAAATTTAGAGGTGACGGAGAAAGGATTCGGGGTCAGCCAGAAAGTCGCGCGTGAGGCTGACATGCTCCAGCGACGCATACTCGATCGGCTTGATGGGCGCGTGATCAAAGCTCAGGATCTTTGCATCCGGGAACGCCATCAGGATCGGGGAATGCGTAGCAATAATGAATTGCGCGTCTTTGGCGATCATCTGCTTCAGCACCGAGAGCAGGCTCAGCTGCCGCAGCGGCGAGAGCGGCGCCTCCGGCTCGTCCAGCAGATACAAGCCGCCGGGCACGAACCGCTCCTGGAACAGGTCCAGAAAGCTCTCCCCATGCGAGCGGACTTGCAGGCCTTTCCCATAGCGGCGTTGCATATCCACCAGCTGGCCTACAATTGCGGAGCGGGCCATGCCCCTGGCGTAGTCTGAGCGGTCCTTGTACTCCTCGTCGATCTGCTTTAGATCGTTATGCATTTCCTGCCGCATGCGCGATTGCGCCTTTACCCAGCCGAAAAAATCTTCGGCCCGCAAAAAGAAGCCGCGGCGCGTGCGCTGGTTCCAGACCAGCTTGAGCGCGTTGGCCAGGCGGGTTACATGCTCCAAGGTCTGATCGGCGGCAGCTTCCGTACTCCCAACCGTAATGATCTGCGCCGCCACCGCAATCGACTCCATCAGCGTAGATTTGCCGCTGCCGTTCTCGCCGACAAAGAACGTCACCGGCGCGTTGAATTCAAGCTCCTGCCAATTCTGCAGGAAGCTGAGATTGAAGGGGAATTCGTTGTTGGGGAGTTCGTCGATGCGGATGCTGCGCAGGTGCAGTTGGCTTGGCTGCATGCTCGCTTAGTTGACGCGCTGCACTAGGTCGCGCAGCGGCAGGTCCGCCATCGAGTCGACCCGCAGGTCGGCATGGTCCAGCTTCATCAGCGCCGTTACGCGATTGGGGATCGCCACGCAGAAGATGCCAGCCGCCTTGGCCGCCGTCACGCCGTTCGGCGAGTCTTCGAAGACTACGGCTTCCTGCGGCTGCCGACCCAGCGCGCTCAGCGCAGCCAGATACAGCTCCGGGTCGGGCTTGGTGCGCTTCACATCATCCGCGGTCTTGATCGCATCGAAGCGCTGATACAAGCCCAATCGCGCCAAGTGCCCGCGCACCCAGTTCTCCGGCGAGCTCGACGCGACCGCCAGTTGCAAGCCCATGCTCTTGGCGTCGTCCAGCATTTCAACAACACCGGGCAGTACAGGTTGGCTTGTGATCGTGTCGAGATATTGCTTGCGGCGATTCACCCAGATCTCGTCGCGATCCAGCTTCTGGCCGCACAGGGTCTCAAGATGCGAATGCGGGTCGAAGTCCGACGCGCCAGTTCCGCCTACGATCTGCCCCCACGCGTCGATGGCCAGGTCGCAGCCATAGCTCTGGTACACCTGCTGCCACGACTCGTAGTCCGGCGCTTCGGTATCCAGGATCAGTCCATCAAAATCAAAGATCAGGGCTTTGAGAGCCATAGGTTCGGCAGTATACCTGAAACAAAAACGCCCTCTTGCGAGGGCGTTTGCTTAGAAGATATGCAGTACCGCGTCCGCCGCCCAGGCGAACAACGGTTCCGAGAACACGAACAGCACCACGGTCCCCACTGCTGTCACGCCTGCGGTGATATTGATCCAGCGCTCTTTGTAGACCTCGGGTTCGCCGTCCTGCATGAACATCACGATCACCAGGCGCAGATAGTAGTACGCCGAGATCACCGAGGTGACCACGCCCAGGATAGCTAGACCAACGTACCCGCCTTCAAGCACAGCCCGGAAGACAAAGAACTTGGCGGCGAAGCCAAGCGTAGGCGGCACGCCGGTGAACGAGAGCATGAAGATTGTCATCGCCAGGGCCAGCCCCACATGCTTATGGCCCAAACCGGCGTAATCTTTGAACTCCAGCCCGCGGCCTTCGCGCTGCTCCAACGCCATCACCACTGCCCATGAACCGAAGCTCGTGATCGCGAAGGCGAGCAAATAGAACAGCACCGATGCGACCACATCGAAGCGGGCCGCATCATTGCCGTAAGCAACCAGCGCCATCAAGATGAAGCCGGCGTGAGAAATACTCGAATAGGCCAGCATGCGTTTGATATTGCTCTGCGTGACCGCCAGCAGGTTGCCCACGATCAGCGTCGCGGCAGTAATGCCAACCAGCACCGGCGCCATCTGCTGGCTAATAGTCGGGAAAGCGACAATGAATATGCGCAACAGTGCCGCAAACCCCGCTGCCTTGGCGCCGACAGCCATGAAGGCCGTGGCGGGCGTGGGCGAGCCGTGATACACATCCGGCGTCCACATATGGAACGGCACCGCCGCGACCTTGAAACCGAGGCCGACCAGGATCAGCGCCGCGCCTAGCAGCAAATACAGCGGCTGCTCGACGCCCGTGGTTGCCGCCGTCACGATCGCGCTCAGCGCGGTCGAGCCGGTAGCGCCATACACCAGCGCAATGCCGTACAGTAGGAAGCCGCTGGCAAACGCGCCCAGCAGGAAATATTTGAGGCCAGCTACTTCCGAACGCGGCTCAGGGCGGGCAAAGGCCGCCAT
>JACZCZ010067998.1_pt1 | contig 14011 bp, 13 predicted proteins | sample 8641811 | NCBI WGS metagenome assembly JACZCZ01 (sample SAMN15324610, study PRJNA640507) | soil metagenome | isolation source: intercropping peanut in the first line | place: China: Luxin town, Laibin City, Guangxi Province | collected 2019-07-25 | depth 10cm m | reverse complement strand
TGTCGCCGTTAAAGGTCCGCAGTTGGATGGCGCGGCCGCCGCCGCCGATCGCATAGCGCGTCTCGCGCTGCATGCGCACCCGGTAGCGGCCCGAGGCGTCCTGGTTACGCTGCACGTCGGTGGGATCCTGCCGCTCCGTGAAGTCGAAGTCCGTGTAGACGTCGCCTTGCTGGCTCGTGACCAGCAAATCGGCAGCGAGATTTGCCGGCAGCGCGACGTCGACGTCGCCGTTGAACGACGTGAACGACATCGGCCGATCGCCGGACACGGACGCAAACGTCGCGCGCCCGTCGCCGTTCGTGGAGCCGAAGACGCCGGAGCCCGAGATGTCCGTTGCGACAACGTCGCCGTTGACGTTCTGCAGCTCGTGCTCGCCGGTCACGCCCGTGATGGCGATGTCGCCGCCGTTGACGAGGTTGGCGTGCACGGAGGTGCGGCGCGGCACGCGGATCTCGAGATCCACGTTCTTCGGGCTGAAATCCATGCGCAGCGACACTTTGTTGTCGCCTTCCTCGACCGTCAGCGCAACTGACGAGCTCTGAATTCGACGCAAGCCGTCGGCGCGTGGCGGCTCCTCCGCGCCTGCTCCCTGGATCGGCGCGTCCGCGATGATGACGATCTCGTTGCCGTCGTAGCCCTCGACCTCGATGTCGCCGGAGAATAGCGCGACCTCGAGCACGGCCGGGCGCGACGGATCGCTGAGCGGCACGACGAGGCGCTCGTCGCCTTGCGCGAGCGCACTCGTGGCGAGGGCGCTCAAAACCGCTGCCGAAACTGCAGTGAAGCTCGTTGAAGTGTTCATCGGGTTGCCTTGCGAACGTCGCATCGATTGTTTCCTTAAATTCCCGTATCGGCCGGCGCCGGATCCGCGCCTACCTCGCTCAACGCCATTTGCAGGTACTCGCGTACCGCGGGATCGAGCTCGCTGCGCGCCAAGACCGCGCGCACGGCTTCGATGCCGATGCCGCCGCCCGAGGCGAGCAGCGCGTCGGTCACCGCGACCTGCACCAGCGGCGACTCTTGGCGCCCGAGCGCGGCGGCGAGCCCTGCGCTCGCCTCGGGCCGATCGAGCGCGCGTAACGCGTCGACGGCCGCGAGCCGCACGTTCAGATTCGCGTCGTACTGCACGCGCTCCAAGAGCGCCGCGACGAGCTCGGGCGTCGGCGAAGCGCGCTGCGACCATTCGATGCCGAGCAAGCGCTCGGATGCCGACTGGTGGTCGAGCAGCGCGAGACCGACGGTGCGCACCTCGGCGCGCAGCGCCGCGACCTCGGCGTCGACGGGTGACGGCAGCTGCTGGCCGACGAGCACGCCGACCAAGGCGAACGCGGCCGCAAGCCCGAGTTGCAGCACCGGCTGTTTCGGCCACCAGAGATCGAGAAAGCGCTCGGTCCAATGGCGCGACTCGCGCGCTTCGTAGGCCGCGAGCCCCGCGTGGAAACGCGCGCGCAGCCGCTCGTGCGGCACGTCGTCGTCGAGCTCGCCGAGCTGGTTCCAGGTCGACGTCATGAGCTCGGCTTCCGTCTTGCATGTGGCGCATGCCGCCAAGTGTGCGGCGAGCGTCTGCTCGTCGGCTGCAGAGATTTGTCCTTTGAGCCGATCCATGAGTAGCTCCGTCATGCTCTCGCAGCTCATGTCGATACCTCTCCCTCTCCGGCCATGGCGAGATAGATCTCGCGCAGTTGCTTCAATGCGCGATGTGCGCGGACCTTGACCGCGCCGACCGAGCACTCGAGCGTCTTCGCGATCTCGTCGTACGTCTTGTATTCGAAGCGGCTCAGCACGAGGATTTCGCGCCGGTCCGCGGGCAGCCTCTGCAATGCGCGGCGCACGAGCTCGTCTTCGCCGTCGTGGCGCGACTCTTCCGCGGCCTCGCTCGCTTGCTGTGCCTCGACGTCCGTCTCGGCGAAGTGATCGGTCGCCGCACGGCGCAGCTGCGCGAGACACGCGTTGCGGCCGATGCCGAACATCCACGGCACGAACTCGCTGTCGTCCTTGAACGTCGTTTTGTACTTCAACATCTTCATGAACACGTCCTGCACCAAGTCTTCTGCAGCGGCGCGATTGCCCGTCATGCGCAAGCAGTAGCGGTACAAGCGCGCGTGATGGCGCTCGAACAGCGTCGCGAGCGCCGCCGTGCGGCCGTCGCGAACCTGTCGCATCAAGTCGGAGTCGGGCGTTTCCTTCACGAATCTCTGGCTGCCTTGGGGTGCACTGACTAATATTCGCGAGCGCCGTCGAAGGTTACATGCCCGCGCTCATGTAACTCTTGTGCGGCGCGTTGCATCTAAGGGCAGGGCGTTGCGGCGGCCGAAGGGCGCCCGACGCCGCCGATCGCCTTTGGAATCAGCGGCTTGAGGGGGGCGAAAGCGCATGCATCGCAGTCTCGTGGCGGCTTCGGCCGCGACGTTCTTGGCCGTGGCCGGTGCAGCCTGGGGCCAGGCGGAGGGCGAAGTCGCGGCCAGCCGTGTGGGCAGCCTCGCCATTCCGCATTCCACCGAAGGCGTCAAAGTCGATGGCTTGCTCGACGACCCGATCTGGCAGACCGCGCTCAAGCTGCCGCTGACCGTCGAAACGCAGCCACGCGAGAACCAGCCACCCGAGGTCGAGACGACGGCGTACCTCGTCGAGAACGGCGATCAGCTCTTGATCGCGTTCGACGCGCGCGACCCCGACCCCACCTCCATTCGCGCCTATCTCCGCGATCGCGACTCCGCATTCAACGACGACTTCGTCGGCGTCGTGCTCGACACGTTCAACGACGAGCGCCGCGCGTTCGAGTTCTTCGTCAACGCGCTCGGCGTGCAGATGGATTTGATTCAGGACGACGTCAATCGCAACGAAAGCTCGTCGTGGAACGCGATCTGGGATTCGGCCGGCGAGATCAACGACAACGGCTACACGGTCGAGCTCGCGATTCCGTTCAGTCAGCTACGCTTTCCGAGCGCTGCCGGCGAGCAGACGTGGGGCATCGACGTGCTGCGTTTTCGGCCGCGCGCGCAGCGCGTGCGGATCTCGAACAATGCCCAGGACCGCAATCGCAGTTGCTACCTCTGTCAGTTCGGCAAATTCACGGGCTTCGCAAACGCCGAGCCCGGCAGGGCGATCGAGGTCGTGCCGACCTTGACGGCCGTGCGCACCGACTCGCGGCGGACGGTGGGGGCGCCGCTCGAGCACGGCAGCTTCGAATCCGAAGCGGGGTTGGGCTTGCGCTGGGGCATCACGCCCGACCTCACGCTCGACGTCGCGCTGAACCCCGACTTCTCGCAAGTCGAAGCCGACTTCGCGCAACTCGAGGAGAACGCGACGTTCGCGCTGTTCTATCCCGAGACGCGGCCGTTCTTCCTCGAAGGCGAGGACTACTACGCGAGCCCGCTGCAAGCCGTGTTCACGCGCACGGTCGCCGATCCCGACGTCGGCACGAAATTCACGGGCCGCCTCGGCAGGAGCACGGTCGGCGCATTTGCGACGAACGATACGGTGACGAACTTGCTGATTCCGGGCCCGTTCGGCTCGCAGAGCACCTCGCTGGCGCAGGACAACGACGCGTTCGTGGGCCGTTACACGCTCGGTTTCGGCACGCGCTCGACGATCGGGGCGCTCGTGACGAGCCGCGAAGGGGACGGCTACAGCAACCAAGTGGGAGGCTTCGATGGCCGCTACTTCATCAACGATCAAAGCACGCTGCGTTTTCAGTATCTCGATTCGCGGACGGAGTATCCGTCTGCGACGGCTGCCGCTTTCGGTCAGGAGGAAGAGCTGGACGGTGACGCGTGGCGCGTCGAGTATCGCTACGGCTCGCGCGCTTGGTTCGCGCAGTACTGGCATCAGGATCTCGACCCGAGCTTTCGCGCCGATTCTGGCTTCATCTCGCGCGTCGGCATCGCGCAAGACCGGTTCGAGTTCAACCGCATCTTCTACGGCGACGCCGACGCCTGGTACACGGATTTCCGCATCGGCATGCAGGGCGGGCTCATGGAGGACGCGCGTGGGGAGCTCATCAATCGCAACCTGCAGCCGTTCATGACGTTTCAAGGCCCGCTGCAGTCGTTCATGCGGCTCGGAGCCGGAGTGCGCAAGGAACGCTGGAACGGGCAGGCGTACGATCTGCAGGGCGGCTTCATGTTCGGGCAGTTCCGGCCGCGCAGCGGCCTGAACATCAACATGGAGGTCAATCGCGGCGAGCAGATCGACTACACGAACTCGCGCCTAGCGGATCAGCGGCGCGTCCAGCCGCAAATCGAGTGGAATGCGACGCGGCATCTGCTGATGCGTCTGCGTTACACGAAGGACCGCTTGAGTGCGAAAGACGCGGGCACCGTGTTCGACGCGAAGCTGGTCGACTTGCGGCTGACGTGGCAGTTCAACGTGCGCAGCTTCGTGCGCTTGACGCTGCAGGACCAAGACGTCGAGCGCAACGTCGATCTTTACGTGAACCGGCTGCTCATCGATCCCAGCACGTCGTCGCTCGGCACGCAGCTCTTGTACTCGTACAAGCTGAACCCGCAGACGGTGCTGTTTGCCGGCTACTCCGACAACAGCATCGAGGACGACACGACGCGCGAGCTCGAGAAAATGGGCCGCACGCTGTTCTTCAAGCTGAGCTACGCCTGGACGCCGTGAGCCGCCGCGGCTGTGCGACGCGCGTTACAGCTTGAACACGCGCTCCGCGTTCGTCTGATAGAACGCTTTGTGGTCCTCGTACGAGATGCGTAGCTCGTCCGTGACGTTCACCTCTTCCGGCACGAACTGATACGGATAATCCATCGCGTACATGAGGCGGTCGAAGCCCATGACGTCCTGCACGTAGCGGATCGGCGGCGTCCACGCCATGCCGCTCGTCGTGTAGTAGAAATTCTCGCGCAGGTACTCGCTGGCCTTTTTCTTGAGCTTCGGTTGGCTCGCGTAGCGGCCCGAGCGCACGCTGCCGCCGTGCATGAAATCGATGCGGAACAGCCAATACGGCAGCCCTTCGCCCAAGTGGCCGAGCACGATCTTGAGATTCGGGAAGCGGTCGAACACCCCGCTGACGACGAGGCGCAGCGCGTGCAGCCCCGTCTCGACGGCGAAGCCGAACACGGCGCCGTCGAGCCCGCGCGCCATGAACGGCTTGATCATGTCGTTCGACGGCGTGTTCGGATGGATGTAGACGGGCACGTCGAGCGCCTCGGCCGCCGCGAAGATGTCCCAGAATTTTTCGTCGTCCAAGTACTCGCCGTGCGTGTGCGAGTTGACGATCGCGCCTTTGAGCTTGAGCGTCTGCACGCCGCGCTCGAGCTCGCGAGCGGCGGCGGCCGGGTCTTGCGGCGCGATTGCGGCAAGGCCCGCATAGCGTGTCGGATAAGCGGCGATGGCGGCGGCGAGCTCGTCGTTGCACGCACGTGCGAGCGCCGTGCCGGTCGAGGCATCGAAAATCTGCACGCCCGGCGACGTCAACGACAAGATCTGCAGCGCGACGCCTGTCGCATCCATGTCGGCGATGCGGCGCGCGCCCAGGTCTTGCAGCCGCTCGCTGACCAACCGCGTGCGCTCGCTCGGGTTCTCGAGGTAGTAGCCCATCAGGCTGTTGAAGCCGATGTCGTTCGAGCCTTTGCGCGCGAGCAGCTCGCGATAGGCCTTGATCAGGTCCTTTGTCGCGAATGCTTCTTCGGTGGCGATGCGTTTGAAGCCGAGATCTTTAGGCAACGTCGTGCTCCGGCAGGAAGATGGAAAAGGTCAATTGGCCGCGACGGGCTGCGCCGCGGGCGCAGTCTGGCGTTTCAGCATCGCGACGGCCGCCATGCCGATGACGACCGGCACGATGCAGCCGAGATAGACGAGCCGTGCGTCGTCGGCCGTCGCGACGATGATGCCGCCGATCGTCGGGCCGACGATCGAGCCGACGCGGCCGATGCCGAGCGCCCAGCCGAGCCCCGTCGCACGCATGACGACGGGATACGTCATCGAGGCGAGCGCCGTCGCGCCGACTTGCGCGCCGATGACGCCGACGCCGGCCAGCATCAAGACGGCCGTCGTCGGCCATTGCGCCATGTCCGTCACGGTCGCGAACGTGTAGAAACCGACGACGGCGAGTAGCAGCGCGACGAGCACCATGCGGTGCGCGCCGAGCTTGTCCATGAGCAAGCCGATCGCGTAGGTGCCGATGACGCCGCCGACGTGATACAGCGAGGTCATCACGGCGGCTTGCGTGACCGTGAAGCCCGAGGCGTTCAACGACGTCGGCAGCCAGTTGATCGCGAGGTAGACGTTCAACAGGCTCATGAAGAACGCGACCCACAGGCACACGGTGGCGATGCCGCGGCCGTCTTTGAACAGGTCGGCGACGGTGGCTTTGCCGCCTTCGGGGTCGTCCGAGACGATGCGAATGTCGTCATCGGCGCCGAGCTCGGGTTTGATGTTGCGCAGCAAGCGCTTGGCCTCGGCCTGGCCCTTCGGCAGCACGGCGGCGAAGCGGATCGACTCCGGCAAGTAGCGTGCGAGCAGCGCCGCAAGGATGAGCGGCAGCACGCCGCCGACGAGAAACACCGAGCGCCAGCCGAACGGCGTCACGAGCTGCGCCGTCGCCATGCCCGCAGCGATCGCGCCGAGCGAAATGCCGCTGCCGACGAACATGACCACCAACGAGCGGCGCTTGTGCGGCGCGTACTCCGAGGCGAGGCCGATCGCGTTCGGCAACGCGCTGCCCAAGCCGAGGCCCGTGAAGAAGCGCAGCACGAGCAACTGGCCGAGCGAATCGACGGCGAGCGTCAGCAGCGTAAAGACGCCGAACGCGACACAGGACCAAGCAATGACACGCCTGCGGCCCACGCGGTCCGCGAGCGGCGCCAGAAGAATCGCGCCGAGCATGACGCCGAACAGCCCGGCGCTGAACGTCGTGCCGAGCGCGCCGCGGACGAGGCCCCAGTCCTGGCTGATCGCCGGTGCGACGTAGGTGATGGCCTGCACGTCGAATCCGTCCACGAACAGGACGGCGGCACACAGCAAGAACACACGGAGCTGGAAGGCGCCGACTGCGTTCGAGTCGATGACCTCGGAAACGTTGATGGCTCGGGTCACGTGGGCTTCTCGAGTAGATGGGTTCGTCTGCCGAAAGTCCGGGAATCATAAACGACTGTGACCGATCTCGCTTTTTGGGCCGGGTTTACTTACTAAGATGCCGTCGGCGTCATAGCTTCAACTTCGAGGTCCTTCCCGATGCAGAATCGCAATCCGTACGCGGCTCCGCGGTCGAACGTGGCGCGGGCCGACGGCGACGAGGACTACGGCGAGGTCAAGGTGTTCTCCGCGAGCGGTCGCCTCGGCCGCGTGCGGTACATCGGCTACTCCGTGGGCCTGATGCTCTTGTTCGGTATCGTCTTCGGTGCTATCGGCGCAGTGACGGGCGGCGACTCGACGGCCTTGGGCGTCATCTTCATCGCCGGGTATGTCGCGATGATCGTCATCTCGATTCTGCTGACGATCCAGCGGGCGCACGACATGAACTCGAGCGGGTGGCTCGCGATCCTGCTGTTGGTTCCCCTCGTGAACTTGATCTTCTGGATCGTGCCGGGCACCGACGGCGAGAACAATTACGGTAAGCGGCCACCGCCGAACACGACCGGCGTTGTCCTGCTCGCCTGCGTGTTGCCGCTGATGTTCGTCTTAGGGATCGTGGCCGCGATCGCGATCCCGGCGTACCAAGACTACGCGCTGCGCGCGCAGGCTAGTCAGCAGCGGTAACGGCCGCGCCGCGCGTTGCCGTTGAGCTCGGCACAGGCTGCGCCGAGCGCAGCGCCGCTACCTCCGCTTCGAGCTCCGCGATGCGCCGCTCGCGCTCGTCGAGCTCGCGTGCGACGAGATCCGCGTCGAAGCGCTGCGGGATGTGCTGCGGGCAGTTCTCGTCCCACGCCGTCACGGTGAAGAGCACGATCTGCTCCGCTCGCGCTTTGTAGTCGGCCGGCATCAGCGTGCGCTCGAGCTCCGCATCGTCCTCGACGACGCGCGCCGTACCCCACAGCTTCACGCGTCGGCGCGTCGCGAAGTCGATCAGGAAGATGAAGGCGCGCGGATTGGCGGCGAGATTGCCCTGCGTGATGAATTGACGATTGCCCTTGAAGTCGACGAAGGCGAGCGTCCGTTCGTCGAGCACGTGCAAGAACCCGGGCGGCCCGCCGCGGTGCTGGATGTACGGCTGACCCGCCGCGTTCGCGGTCGCCAGAAAGAAGCTCTCTAGGGCCTCGATGAAGCCTGCGAGCTCCTCGTCGATGCGATCGGCGAAGCCGCCGCGCTCCTCGAGCCGCGCGTAGGCGCCGCGCGAGCCTTTGCGCTGCTGGATGGCTTTGACCGTCGGCGTGAAGGCGACGTCGCTCGTGGGTGCTTGGCTCATGGCGGCCATTCTCACTCTGGTGGTTGGTGCTGATAATCACGTAAATTTGCGTTTTATAATTGCTAAAACGGCAATAACTATGGACCGCTTGGCCGCCATCCGCGCCTTTGCCGCCGTCGTCGACCAGCGCGGGTTTGCCCCCGCCGCGCGCAAGCTCGGGCAATCGCCGTCGGTGACGACGCGGCTCGTCGCCGGCCTCGAGCGCCACCTCAAAGTCCGGTTGCTCAACCGCACGACGCGATCGGTCAGCCTCACGGACGCCGGCGCGCGGTTTCACGCCTACGCGCAACAGATCCTCCATTACCTCGACGAGGCCGAGCGCATGGCGGAGAACGAGCGCGCAGCGCCCGCGGGCCGGCTGACCGTGACGGCGCCGCTCGTCTTCGGCCGCGTGCACGTCGCGCCGCTAGTCGGGCAATACCTGCGCGCTTATCCCGACGTGCGCGCCGAGTTGCTGCTCGGCGATCGCATCGTGAACTTGGTGGAGGACGGTATCGACGTCGCCGTCCGCATCGGCGTATTGCCCGACTCGGGCGACGTCGTGCGCAAGGTCGGCTCGACGCGTCGTGTGCTCGTCGCGTCGCCGGCGTATTGCGAGCGCCGCGGCACGCCGGCGTCGCCATTCGAGCTCGCCGGGCACGACACGATCGCTTTCATGGGCATGAGCCCCATAAACACTTGGCGGTTCGACGCGGACGAGGGGCCGCTCGAGGTCGGCGTCGCGCCGCGCTACGTCACGAATAGCGCGGATGTCGCGATCGCGCACGCCGTGCATGACGGTGGCGTGGTGCTGGCGCTCGGCTATCAGGTGGCCGACGAGGTGAGGCGCGGCGGGTTGCGCGTGCTGCTAGCCGAGTTCGAGCCGGAGCCGCTGCCGATCCAGCTCGTGTATCCCAGCGCGCGCTTGCTCGCGGCCAAGGTCCGGGCGTTCGTCGATCTCGTCGCCGCCAACGCATCCTGGGATTTCGGCGGTGCGCTGTAGCGGTGCTAGGATCGAGCCAGTCGCTATCGCGACCGGGGGGCAACAATGAATCTGCGTCGACTCGCGGTTTGTACTTCTGCGTGCGTAATTGCGTTCGCGGCTAGCACGGTGCTCGCGCAACAGGCTCCTGCTCCCGCCGCGCAGGCGGGCGATTCGCAAATCCTCGACGTTCAGGGCGGGCAACAAATTCGCGTCGTCACGGTAGCCGCCGGGTTGCTGCACCCGTGGAGCATCGCGATGCTGCCCGAGGACAACTCGATGCTCGTCGCGGAGCGCGGCCAAATCCGCCTGATCCGCAACGGCGCGCTCGTCGATGATCCCGTGTGGTCCGCGGCCGGCGTGGCCGCGAACAACGATCTCAAGTGGATCGCGCTGCATCCGCGCTTCGCTTCGAACCAGCTCGTGTATCTGTCGTACTCGAAGGCGGGCACCGCGGAGCAGGGCACGACGCTCGCCGTGGCGCGCGGCAAGTTCGACGGCCGCAAGCTCAGCGATGTGCAGGACATCTTCGTCGCCGATGCGTGGGAAACCGGCGGCAACATCGGCGGCAAGATTTTGTTCGGGCCCGACGAGCTGCTGTACGTGACGATCGGCGATCGCGACCGCCTGTGCTGCACGGGCACCGAGGACAACAGCTTGCGAATGAAGGCGCAGAACTTGAGCAACCACGTCGGCAAAGTTCTTCGCCTCCGCGACGACGGCACGGTGCCGCCGAACAATCCGTTCTTCAGCCGCGCGGGCGCGAAGCCGGAGATTTTCACGTACGGCCACCGCAACGGTTACGGACTCTCGTTCAATCCGCAAACGGGCGAGCTGTGGCAGGCCGAGATCGGCCCGATGGGCGGCGACGAGGTGAACATTCTGATCGCGGGGCACAACTACGGGTGGCCCGTCGTCTCGATGGGGCGCAACTACACGGGCTCGCTCGTCTCTGACAAGCCGTGGTTCCAAGAGGGCATGGATAACCCGCGTATGTTCTGGGTGCCGTCGATCAGCCCGTCGAGCGTGCTCTGGTACAGCGGCGACAAATTTCCGCAGTGGAAGGACAACGTGTTCGTCGGGGCGCTGACGGGCTTGAGCTTGCAGCGCATCGCGTTCGGCCAACCGTCGCAAGCCGAGCGGCGGGAGCCGTTGCTGCGCTCGATGAATCTGCGCGTGCGCGACGTGCAGCAAGGGCGCGACGGGCTCTTGTACGTCGCGACGGAGCGCAGCTTCGGCGGCAGCGCGCGGGACGGCGCGATTCTCAGGCTCGAGCCGATGCCGGCGGCGCCTGCGAGTGCGACGACGTCGACGACGCCTTCTTCGCGCTAATTTCCTGACGAAGCGCTCGGCGTCGTGACGCCGAGCGCTTTCTTCAACTCTGCGATTTCCTGCTCGAGTTGCGTCACGCGCACTTCGAGCGCGGCGAGCGCGCTCGGTGGGCGCGGTGTCGTGTCACCGCTCTCGTCCGCGGTCGCCGACTGCGGCGCCGATTCGATCGGCCCGCTGAAAAGGTGCGCGTACGCGTGATCTTTGCGCCGCGGCTCGCGCGGTAAGCGCGCGACGAACGGTCCGTCGGCTCGGGTCAGCAACGACTCGACCGTGCCTTCGGCCTCGCTCAAGTCCGCGAACTCGTAGAGCCTGCCGCTGTGCGCTTTGAGCTCGCCGGGCGTCTGCGGGCCGCGCAGCAGAAGCAGCGTGATCACCGCGAACTCCGCCGGCGTGAACTTGATCTCCGCGAAGTGCGTGTTGCAGAGCCGTTGCTGGTACTTCTCCACGCGGCTCCCGAACTCCTGAACCATCACGACTTTGTTCGCGATCAAGTCGTTGACGGCGCGCTGCACGACGCCCTGGTCCAGCGATAGCACGGGTTCACGGCTCGATTTTTGGTTACACGCATTGACCAGCGCGTTTAGCGAGAGCGGATATTGGTCGGGCGTGATCACCGACTTCTCCATGAGGCAGCCGATGACGCGCGCTTCGTTCGCCGTGAGCTCGATGTTCAATTGCTGTCCGTTTGCATTCTGCCAATAATCTGGAATATACGACACGAAGCGAAGGTGGCACGCGGCCTCGATGCTCACTATCCCCAGATTTGCCCCACTTCTGTCCGGTTCAATCCGGACATTTATGTCCCATACATCTAGTTGTCCGCCCATATGACGCGGCGCTCTCTTTGGCTCCTCGTCGCGACTATCGGCACAACGACCATCGCCCCCGCCCAAACGATGACGACTCCTTTACAGATCGGTGATGGCAATATCAGCGTCGCTCCATTGGATCCATCGTCTCCTCGCAGAGAATACGTGGCGTGTCGCCGGTTCTACGAGCCGTCCTGGCAACGAGTTTCGGCTGATTCTCCCGTCGTCGTCTCAGCGCAGCCCTATCTGCCCTCTATCGGTCACCACCGAGTCGCGTACTTTACGAACGAGCTTGGTCATTTGCTGCAGTGTATTGACGGCAGTTTTCCGGACGGGTGCGGCGAACAACATGCGGTCTGGAGGCCGCAGGATGGCAAGTGGGTGAGGAAAGGTTGGGGGATAACAATCGTGTGTTGAGTGAAGGGTGTGCCAGCGCCTGGCAAGCAGTTGCAGCGGCCCGTGATACGTCGGCGCCGGCAGGCCGCACATACGCAAGTAGAGTCGTTTTCGGAAGCGACCATCAACCAGGCGAGTCGCCGGGAATGAATTGGCTTGTCGGAGCCGCGGAGGAGAGGGGTAACCATGAGCATGAACGCGCTTTATTCGTCCAATGCGATCTATCGAGTGACGCTCAAAACTTCAGTTCTTGCGCTCGCGTCGCTTGCAGCGATCTTTTTCGCATCGACCGGTTACGGCTTGCTCAAGATGCTGCTGTCCGCTTTGAGCGCCGGCACGGCTGGTGGAGTCTTGGAGCTCACTACGCATAGCGCTCTGACCGCCGCCTGTTTCGCTCTTGCTGCAACCGGCGTTGTCATAGTGAAGAAGTGCGTTGCCTAGCTGAAGCGCGCGACGCTGGAGGTCCATGGTCATGCCGAAGGTCGACATCGCAACGGTGGCGCAACGCCGGGGCTCGGGCTATCCAAGCCCGTTCGATTTGCCGTGCGCCACGCGCGTTCGCCAGCGACTCGGTGACGCGGGCGGGCTCGAAGATTTTGGCGTCAACCTGATGACGCTGCCCCCAGGCGCGTGGTCGAGCCAGCGTCATTGGCATAGCCATGAAGACGAGTTCGTCTACGTGCTCGCTGGCGAAGTGACGCTCGTCGAGGACCAGGGAAGGACTCTGCTGCATGCAGGCGAATGCGCGGCCTTTCCGAAGGGTACGGGCAACGGGCATCACTTGATCAATGAGTCGTCCGAGGTCGCGCTGTATCTCGAGATCGGTTCGCGTCATCCCGACGACCTGACCACGTGTTCCGACATCGACATGAAGAGCGCCAACTCGGACGGACGGTTCGTTCGCAAGAACGGAACGCCGATTGGTTGAAGCGATGAGTCGACGCGTCATCGACTTCTCGTCTCGCACCAACAAGTTCACAGCTGAAATCGCAGAATACTTTTTTATCCTCAGAGGTTTCACCGGCATTGGCGGCGCGTGCTCGCCGCCGATCTCGCGTTCCCGATTGCTATGAGCACCTTCGGGAATCGCGTCGTGATACTCGACGGGTTCCACAGACTCCTGAAGGCGATTAATGCGGGTGCCGAAGTCGTGGAATGCACGAACGAGGTAGCCGCGGCCGCTCGCTAGCTCAGCGCGCGACGCGCCTGCCGTACACCTCGATCTTCGCGAGATTCACGAAGCCGCCCCAGCCGTGCCCGCTGCCCGGCAGCAAGTCCGCGAAGCCGACTTCGTCCACGCGGCTCAAGTCGGGAGTCGCCCACGTCTGCCCGACGGTGACGACGCGCGAGATGTCGAGCGGCAGCCAACGAACGTTCGCGAGCGCGAACTCCGTTTCGAGAAACAGCGTCGAGTTCGCCGATGGCGCACCCTCGGCATAGTCGCCGACGAACCAATTGCCGTCCGCGAGCTTCACGACCGGTCGCACGACGTGAAATCCCGACGTGCGCGTGATCCAGCGGATCTTGGCGCGGCCCGTGAGGTCGACGTAGCTCGAACGGTCGCGCAGCGTCGCGGCGACGGCCGTGTGGCAGACGCCGGTCCACAAGTTCGGCGGGTCCGTCGGTTCGCCGTTCGCGACGCGTTGCGGCGTCGGGTTTTGGTTGTGCCCCGCGAGCTGGATGCACGACGGGCCGCCCCAGTCGCGCGCGACGGAACGCGGCGGCGGGTTGGCGCGATAGCCCGGGATGCTTGCCGCGTCGGGGTCGTAGAGCTTGAGCTCGAGGGTCGGGTTGGTGACGGCCGCTGCCGTGATGCCGCCTTCGGTGACGAAGTCGGCCGGGGCATTGGGGGGTGGAACGATCTGTCGCCATTCCTCACGGAAGAACAGCGGCGGCAGCGGTGGCGGGCCGGCAGATGCGGCCGCGGGCCGTTGCTGTCCGCCTGCAAGCGTCGCCCCGAGCGCGAGCGCCGCGCCGATCGACCAAACCGTCCAACGAGCGATTCGTAGCACCGCCATGAGCCGTCCCCCGGATTGGCAACCGGGCCAGTGTACGGCCGATTCGGGACGATCGGTCCGCCGAGGGCGATCGGGGTCGCCCTCGGCGGGCAAGCGGGTCAGAACTTGATGCGTGTTCCGGACAACGTCG
>JACZCZ010035405.1_pt1 | contig 14015 bp, 11 predicted proteins | sample 8641811 | NCBI WGS metagenome assembly JACZCZ01 (sample SAMN15324610, study PRJNA640507) | soil metagenome | isolation source: intercropping peanut in the first line | place: China: Luxin town, Laibin City, Guangxi Province | collected 2019-07-25 | depth 10cm m | reverse complement strand
GAGCGCCTCCGCGCGATCTCGCACCGGATCGACCACGTCGACGCGCTCGAGGGCGCAGACCTCGAGCAGCGCGTCGAGATGGGCGCGGGCCTGGGCGCCCGCGCCGAACAGGACGAGCCGCGAGGCACCGCCCGGAGCCACGGTGCGCGTGACGAGCGCGGTGAGCGCGGCCGTGCGCACCTCCGTCAGCGCCGCCGCGTCGAGGATCGCCACCGGCGCCGACGTGTCGGCGTCGAACAGTACGAAGCTGCCCTGGATCGCGGGCAGGCCGCGCCGCGGATTCCCGGGGGCGACGGTCACGACCTTGACGCCCGTGGCCCAGGCCGCCGTGCTCGGCATCGTCAGCAGCACGCCGTGCCCGGTGTCGAGGTGCACACGGGGCGGCGTGTCCGGGAAGCCTTCCGCGAGGCGCGCTTCGAGCGCCTCGATGATGAACGTCGCCGACAGGCCGCGGATGGCGGCCCCGTCGATGTGCAGCGGAACGCCCGCCGCAGCCGGGCCGGTCATCGCGCGCCCTTGGGCAGGGTCGATCCCATGCTCGCCTCTCGTCTGTCGTGCACCGCTCGCTCGCGATCCGTGGCCTGAAGTTCAATGTACAATTGTACATAGCGCTCGACGGAGCGCTACATGAATCGCTCCTGACGCGGAGGTACGTGCGCTCACGTGCGGACGGCGCGCGCAGTGCTTGGCGCCGTCGAAGCCGCCCGAAGACAGCGACGGCACCGCAGCGAGTGCGGTGCCGTAGGCGGGAGCGACGGGACTTCGACCCACCTGGGGCACCGCATTGAGATTCGGGCGTGAGGGGGCGGTGTCGCTGAGCGTGTCAGCGCTGCGTCAGCGGCTTGTCAGCGGAAACAATGCATGTGCTGTTGAGCGGCCGGCGCGGGCGCGCAACACTCGTGCCATGCTGCAGTCCTCGCCCAATCGCGACGACTTCGAGCGCTGGCTCGACTCGCGTCCCGAGGACGACGAGCCGCTCACGGACGAGGAGCGCGAAGCGCTCGCCGAGAGTGCCGCGGACACCGCCGCAGGCCGCACCGTCTCCTTCGAGGAGATCAACTCGATCAACCAGGCGACCGCCGGCCTCCCGCCCGACCATGCCTTCACGGACGCGGCCGCGGCCGCATTGGCCGTTGGGCCTACGCGCACATGCAATTTGGGTGTGACACAAGCAAGTCGGTACACTGAAGGCATGAAGACCATCCAGGTCCGCAATGTCCCAGACGACGTTCATCGTGCCCTGCGCACCCGCGCGGCGGCCGCCGGCGTCTCGCTCTCGGACTTCGCCCTCGGTGAGCTTGAGCGTGCTGCGCAGCGCCCGCCGGTCGCCGAGCTGCTGCAGCGTGCCCGCTCGCGCGCCGGCGGCGCGTCGAGCAGAGCGATCGTCGCAGCGGTCCGGTCCGGCCGCGACCGCACCTGAGTCGCCGGTGCTCGTCGTCGACAGCTCAGCAGTGCTCGCAGCGCTCGCCGCCAGCGACCCGGCCCCGGAACTCGTCGAGCGTCTCGCCGATGACGGCGACCTGCACGCCCCCCACCTGATCGACACCGAGGTCCTGCACGCGCTGCGTCGCATGCTGCGCAAAGGACAGATCAGCGTTGAGCGCGCCCACGACGCCCGCACCGACTGCGCCGAGCTGACCCTCGTGCGCTACCCGCACGAACCGCTCAGCGACCGCGTCTGGGAGCTGCGCGAGAACCTCACCGCCTACGACGCCACCTTCGTCGCCCTCGCCGAAGCACTCGGCGCCCCGCTCGTCACCTGCGACGCACGGCTCGCCGCCGCCCCCGGCACCCGCGCACGCATCGACGTGTACGACAGCCGCAGCTAGGCGCATTCCATACGGACGACGCGGCCCACCCGCGATTGTTGCTTCGAGATGGCACACACGCGATGCAACGGCGCAGCCGGCCACGCGCGTCAGAGGAGCGGTTGGACGAAGCGGCTGAGATTGACGGGGTAGCGCCTTCCGGTCCCTCTGCTGATGCGCCACCGCGACGACACGAGATGGACGCGCCGACGCGCGCGCGTGAGTGACACATAGAACTTCCGACGGTCCTCTTCGATCGCGCCTGGGTCGTCGCCCTTGATGCTTCCCCAGTGCGGCATACGACCCTCCTCGCAGTCGCACACGATCACGACGTCAAACTCGAGACCCTTGATGCCGTGGATGGTTGCCGCCATAACACGGCCTTTGGCACGAGCGCGGTCGCCAAGACCTTGGACGGTGAGGTCGCTCAGCGCACCCTGTGGACCGAGCGCATCGCGCATCCGCTCGAGCTCCCGCCCGTCTTGCGACGATCCGGGATCGTGGATCAGGCTGCTAAGCCCAAGTTCCGAGAGTGCTTCGACAAACTGAGCGGCTGATGCTTCGGGCGAGGTGGAAGCAACCAGGTCGATCAGTTCGGTGATATCGGCGTGATCGACCGTCTCCCGAACGGCCGCCTGCCAGGCATCAAGCAGGTCGGCAAGGTCTTCCGCAGGCGGCGGATCCGACGCGGCGTAGACCGCCAGCGCCTCGATCGCCATCGTCACTGGAGTAGTCCCGTAATCGCGGTCCGACCGGGCATATACAGGGATGCCTTCGGCGCGAAGTGCGTCGACGATCAGGTCACGCTCGTCATTCGCCTGTGCCAACACAGTGATTTGCTCGTGTGGCACGTCCTCCGCGATAGCCTCGATCACCAAGTCGACCGCGCGCCGGCGTTGCGCCTCTGGACCATCCGACGGTGTCTCCACGACGATATCGCCACCGTCATCCACACCGCGAACGTTCCGCGCTTGGCCGAGCGCCAGGAGCGACGCCTGGACAATCTCCTCGCCGCACCGGTAGTTGAGCTCGAGGTCTACGCGGGTGACGCCGGGGAGAGCCGCCAGGTCAGCCAGCAGCTCAGGTCGGGTACCCATAAACCCGTTGATCGCCTGGTCCGGATCACCAACCGCGAACAGGGTCGCATCAACCGCCTGGTCGAAAGACAGCGTCCGCACGAGTGCGTCAAGAGTCGGCGGCAAGTCCTGGTACTCGTCGACATAGAGATGCGGATATGTGGCGATCAGAAGTCGTCGGAGCCACTCGTGCTCCTGGACGATCTCGACCGCATTGCGCATCAAATCGTTGAAGTCAAAGGTGCCCCGGCCCATCAGCTCCGCCTCGTACTGGCGTGCCAGCTGTGCAATCTCCGGGCCTCCCAGCATTGGTTTGCCGGAGTAGTCGACCAGTCGGCGAACCTTGTCTACTGTCGACCTCACGCCGATCGGATTTGCGTCTGCACCGAGCACGGCATCGAACGCGCTCTTGAAAGCAACGGTCACCTCGGTAGCGGACGCAAGACGAGAGTCGGCAAGTTCCGCTCGGCCCGCCGCTCGTGCGTACGGCGCGACGATCGACGACAACGCAAACGCATGCACAGTTCCGACGAAGACATTCGGCCGCGGCAAGACACCGAGTCCACGCAATCGCCGGCGAAGCTCCCCGGCGGCCTCGTTGGTCATCGTGATGCAGGCTGCGCCTTGGGGTGGTGGGATCGTCTCGGAGACGAGGTCGTAAGCCACCCGGGTGGTAAGGAGCTTCGTCTTCCCGCTACCGGGTGGAGCGAGCACCGCACAATCGCCGGTTGTGGTGAACGCCTGCCATTGACGTTCGTTCTCTTGGAGTTCCGCAATCGCGGTTCGCAGGCGGCTCATTCCCTCAGGTAGTCCAGCGCACGACGAACATATGCGGGTGCTACGAGCCTTTCGTTGCGAGCTGCTACGCGCTGGGCGAAGCGCCCCTTCGCGACGGCTTCAATGAACACCATCAACCGTTCTGCCGCGAGGCCACCGTCGGCGATCGCCTTCTCCAGCTCCTCCTTTCGCGTCGTCCCCCACTTGAAGCTGCCCAAGGCGCCTAGCAAGGCGCTTGCGTTGTCGGTACTGGCGTCGTAGAGGTCAATCTCGAGGGTGTGTTGGCCGTGGAACAGGCCCAGCACGTGGCTGCGTGACTTCCAGCCCGACCACGCGCTGCGCGAGCGCGTGCTCGCAGCGATCCGCGACGCGACGCACGACGCCGACGCGGATGGCACCCGCCGCCGCGACCTCACCGCCCAGCTCGAACGCCTCCAAGACCTCTACGTCATGGGCGACATCACCAAGCCGCAGTACGTCCAGCGCCGCCAAGCACTGGAGCAAGAGCTGGAACGCCTCGGCCCACCCACCGACCCACAGCTCGACCAAGCCGCCGCGCTGCTCGCCGACTTCGCAAGCTTCTGGGCGATCGAGCCCTCGCCCGCCGAGCGCCGCAAGCTGATCGCGCAGCTCTTCGAGCGCATCTGCGAGCACGGTGGCGCGATCGTCGCGGTCAGACCGCGCGCGGGCTTCGCGCCGTACCTCGAGGCCGCCCAGAAACAACAGCGGCACCGCACAAGCAAGTGCGGTGCCGAAGGCGGGAGCGACGGGACTCGAACCCGCGACCTCCGGCGTGACAGGCCGCAGATCATCTGGGGCCGTTTCGCGAAAATGCCTATACCACGGTGATTTTCGATAATCCGGAGCGTATTCAAAACTGCCTCGAGCCGGGCCTTGGTCCCCTTTTTATCGTCTGAACCTCCGGGGCTTTGTTCGCGCCTGTTCGGGTCGCCCACGACGCGGAGGCTTGTCTCGTTGGAGGCTGTTCGGTGCCGTTCGCAGCTATTCGGTTGTGATGCACAAGACCGACGCCTGACCTCTGGTCACAAGAGGGACCCGGTGGCCAGGTCGTCGAGCAGAAGGCTGTGTTGGAGACGACCGGACCGAGGAGGCAAGCGAACCGGCGCGAACAAGCGCGAACAGACGCGAACGAACCCGAAGAAACCCGGCGGTCCGCGGCGCCGACACGGAGCCAGAGGTCAGGACGCGGAACGCGCATGCAGTTTGGGTGTCACACATGCCGATCGCTACACTCACGTCATGAAGACGATCCAGGTCCGCAACGTCCCAGACGATGTCCATCGTGCTCTGCGCACCCGCGCCGCGTCCGCCGGAGTCTCGCTCTCAGACTTCGCGCTCGGCGAGCTCGAACGCGCAGCGCAGCGCCCACCCGTCGCCGAGCTGCTCCAGCGAGCCCGCTCACGCGCCGGCGGCGCGTCGAGCAGAGCGATCGTCGCGGCGGTCCGCTCCGGCCGCGACCGAGCCTGACACGCAGTGCTCGTCGTCGACAGCTCGGCGGTGCTCGAAGCACTCGCCGCCCTCGACCCCGCCCCAGGACTCGTCGAGCGCCTCGCCGCGGACGGCGACCTGCACGCCCCGCACCTCATCGACACCGAGGTCCTGCACGCGCTGCGTCGCATGCTGCGCAAAGGGCAGATCAGCGCCGAACGCGCCCACGACGCCCGCACCGACTTCTCCGACCTCACCCTCGTGCGCTACCCACACGAACCGCTCAACGACCGCGTCTGGGAACTGCGCGAAAACCTCACCGCCTACGACGCCACCTTCGTCGCACTCGCCGAAGCGCTCGACGTCCCCCTCATCACCTGCGACGCACGCCTCGCCGCCGCCCCCGGCCACCACGCCCACATCGAGCTCCACGACAACCGCCGCTGAAGCGGGGGAGCGGGAGCCCAGACCGAGGTGCGGATCCGGCCAGACGCCGGTAGGCGCAGGTCGGCATGCGAACGTCCCTTCGCCGGAGATCGACTTGAGGACCTTCGCGAGTGGACGTACACCACCGTCCGCAACGGCGATGCCAGACACTGGAGCGGATACATCCGCGATCGCCGCATGTCTACGCACGCCTGCTGGCAGCAGTTCCGCTGGCGCCCAGGCGTAGGGCGCGTCCTCACGCGAGCGCGCTCAGCATCGTGTGGCGCCCAGCTGTCGAAGCACTTCGACGCGATCGCGGTCAGGGACGCGGTCGAGCAACATCATCGAATGGAGCGCCCAACCAGCTGCGGTTGTAGAGACATAGGCAAGCCCCATCTCACGGAGGTGGTCGGTGGGATCAGCAGGAGCATCGGGATTGGCTGCCCCGATGAGGCCGTCCCGGGCAAGCTCGTCGAGTTCGAGCGCAATTCCGTGCTCATCGGAGATTCGGTCTCGATCCTGGATGGCGGCATCACGGTTTCCACGGCCGAAGATCGCGATACAGACGAGCTGCCGGTATGAGAGTCGTTCCGCGAGCTGCTGAAGCTGGTGGCAGTAGGCAGGCGCAAACGAGTCGTCAAATATGAGAGCCACTGTTAGGGCGGCAAGGTAGGGAACCTTCCGCTCCTCGTAGCTTCGGCCCGCGTTCAGCATTCCTGCTTCGACCAACTCGAACACGGGCGCTTGCGGATATCCCCACGGCGCATACAGGCGAGATGCGACAGCCCGCGGCGGGCTGAAGTAGTCGTCGGCACGCGGCTTGTCGCCACGATCGAGACGCTCACCAGCAAGCGCCACTGCCTCGTGTTCGAACAGCCTGATCCGCTCGCGCTCCCGCTCGCCTATCGAGCGGGAGCCGATCTCCGCAGCCACCGCACTAACCACTTGCAGAGCCGCTCCAGGCACGCCACCAACCAGAGCCCCACCTACCGCGCCCACCGATGACGCAAGCTGTCCTTGCCGGCGACGCTGACCTCGGGTGCGCAGGCGATCAGTCCACCGGCGTACCACGGCCGCCCGGCTCCTCGGGATCTGCGAGCCAGTTCGCCGGAATGAGTGCTTCGCCGCCGCGCCAGCGCTGCACGACCGATGTCGAGAACCACTCGTCCTCGAAGTCTGCGTGATCGAGGGCGACCACCTGCAGACGGCCGTCGAGCTCTCTGACGACGCGATGGACGAGCTCATACAGCCGGCGGGTGTTCTCGCGGTCGGTATCGCTGAGTTCGTCGAGGTCGCCGCCTGTCTCGCGGTCGCGTGGAAAGAACGCCTGGCTGGGCTGATCCAACAATATGAACGACGGGACAGGTCGGGTGTTCTCAATGAAGAAATTCTGAAGAGCCAGGTAGGCAGTCAGGTGGTAGCCGACCCAGTTCATGCCGCTGCCGATTCCGCCCGCGTCCATGTACGCGGGCCCGCCGGGGGTGTCCGCAACGATCGTGAGACGGTCGAGGTCGATGAGCGCGCCACCCGTCGCGTGCTCCAGCTCGAGATCTTGGGCCCAGGCCGTCATCTGCCGGCTCACGGTTCGCAGAAGCGAGGTAGTCCGGGAGCGGACGGCGTCATTGTCGAGCGACTCTGCCAGCGTGGTCACAGCAGCTTCGGCCTGCGCGACCTCGCGCCGGAGTCGTTCGATCTCCTCGTCGCCGGTGTCCTCGGAAGTATCGAGGTAGAGCGCGATCCGCCCACGGACGTAGCTCTGGATGTTCACGGTGTCGCGTGTTCGCTGGACGAGTTCGTCACGTGAGGCCAGGGCGTCGAGCGACTGGTCTATATCGCGGATCTCGTTGCGTGCGACGCGCTGTTCCTCCACGAGCGCCGCGCGCGCAGACTCTATTCGGGGCGTGTCGCGTCGCGCAAGATCCAGTCGACGCTCAGCGCGCTGAAGTGCGCGTTCGACGGTGGCTCGTGCTTCGGGATGAGCCTCGAGCGGTTGGCCGCAGAGCGCGCACGCGGCGTCGGCCTTCTCGCTCGGGACGAGGCCGATCGAGCCAAGGCGAGCGTGCTGCTCGGCGAGCTCTGAGAGGTGGCTCTCGTCGGCAGCGGCGAACTGCTCCAGTGCGCGGATCTGCTCCCCTACGTCTCGCACGTGGCGGCTCAGTTCGTGGCGGCGATCACGAAGGCGGTCGAACTCGCCCTCAGTTTCAATAGCGTCTGCACCCGAGAATGGGGTGTCAAGAACAGTGCGCAGCACTCGGCGAGCATCCGCAAGGTTGTCGACCTCAGCACGGTCACCGAGCAAGCCGACGTCAAAGCCCTCGGTCAGGAGCGTCCCAGCCCGATCAAGTCCCGCTGAGCGCTCAGCCTCTGCAGCGCGCAGCCTCTGATTGATCCGGCGCAACTCACGACGCCGCTCAGCCAGTTCCTCGCGCCGACGCAGATCATCGGCACCCTGCGCTCCAAGGAAGTAGGGCAGGGTGTCGCGGATGGTCTGCGGCATCCATTCGCGGTTTTGGCGGTGAAAGAGGATCTCCGGGTTGGCGATCTCGCCCTGCCCTTGAAAGCAATAGAACAACGAGTGCTGGAACCTCGCTGAAAGCGCGTGTCGCGTCTGACCAAGCGCGGGAACATTGCGGTTGTCCTCCACGCCGAGCAAGCCACCCAGGTAGTCGCGTAGCGCACCGCGGCTCGTGTTGTGCTCAAGCTCGTCGAGCGGAGGCGTTGCGACCTCACCGACGACCAGCATGGCATCGTTGCTGTCGTGGTCGCCGGGCGGAGCTTTGCGCGCGATGAAGAACCGCGTCTCGCCGACGTGGGCGTGAAGTGCGTACCAGGCGACCGTGTCGTGGATGGGCCCGAGCGGGACGTTCGGTTTTCTGCTCCCGAGAAGGAACCGCACAATGTTGATGAGGCTGGATTTGCCGGTTCGCGAATCGCCGGTAATGACGTTCATTTCGCCCCGGCTTAGCGTGATCGAGCGCGTGTCGCCATGACGGTTGTAGAAAACCAGTTCGTCGAGTTGCATCATGGCCGCAGCCCCCACAGCGCGAGCGTGGTAACGGGGTCAGGCTGCTCGGAGCACCAGCGGCCGAGGAACCCAGCCTTGTCGATGCACTCGTCTACCTCCGCGGAGCGCGGCATACCGCGCGGGCGACGACGGAGTGCAGCCGCCTTGAGTCCAGTGTCGTCTGCGAGTAGGAGCCCGTGTGCAAGGCCGAGGCGCAAACCGGCCGAAACCATCGGCCGCAGCGCGCGAGCGCGCCGGGCGAGGCCGACGGTCGCCTCAGGATGTGAGCGGATCCACTCCCCCATCTGGGCGGTGACGATGCTCGGCAATGTGCGGCGAGTCGGTCCATGCAGCGCGAGCGGAATCGCCAGGTAGCAGAGCATGGTCGGCAGCGAGCGTCCGCCGGACCTGCCCTCGTGTTCGTCAGCAGCACGCCTTGCCAGTAGGGCCAGGAAGGCGGGATTGAACAGCGCGATCTCCTCGACCGGCCGCGCCTCCACCGCTGCATAGCTCATGCTGCTTCTCCCGCGACGGGAACATCTTGGACTTCGCCGAGACGCTCGCGCAAGTGCGCGATCCAAGCGGGATGCCAGCCGATCTCCAACCGATCGGCGATTACATGCAACGACCCGCGCGCTACCCAGCCTTCGCGCACGTCGCGGCGAATCGGAGCGAGGTTGCTGCGGTCGAGTTCCGCGAACCGATCACGCGCGCGGCGACGGAGGGCATCCTCTTCGAGGTTGGAATCATCGTCCTCGCCGACCGGCAGGAAGTGCCGCTCCCAGGCTTCCTTCAGCTCCCGGTCATACTTGCCAAACTCGCCGACCTCCAAGAGCCGGTCGCGCTGCCTGCGCGACCGCTGAGCAAACGCACGGGTGTGATCGTAGGTGCATTTCCGCAGCCCCTCGCTGCCCATGGCGATGAGTCGCAGCTGTGCCACGAAGATCCGATCGCTCTCCGTTACCTCCTGCTCGGTCGGCTCCGGCATGTCGAGCACGTCGATCGGGAGGCTCTCGTCGCGAAGCGCGTCGGCCAGCTCCAGCAATTCGGCCTCCAGTTCCGCCGCGCCGATGCGATCGGGCATGCCCCTGGCCACCGCATCCAGGTGGGCGATCGCGCGCTTATGCCACCAGCCGCGCAGCCGGTCGACCAATGCCTCGCGACGCTGCGGCCTCGTGCTCTTGCGCACCGCGCGCTCCAGCGACGCATGAATTTCGGCGGCAGGCAAGACCCCGTCATAGATCTCAACCCGATCCAGCAAGACACGACGTTGCTCCTCGCTGAGCGCGAGGAACGCCGCGTAGTACTCCGAGTTCGACGAGTTCGACGACGTCCGTGCGGTCCGTTCAAGACGCTCCATCGCGGCAGGCACATCGCGTGATGAGCCGGGCCGCAGGAGCGCAGCAGCGGGGCCGGCGGTAGCCACGGCGAGGAGTCCGAGCCGGGTGCGTGGGTCGCCGGGCTCGGCGACCCAGTTGGCGATCGTCTTCCACAGGTCGGGGCTTGCATCCGACAAGGAGCGCGTCGTATGGATCGTGTGCTTGCTCTGCAGCTTCGCCGTCGCATCGTCGGTCTTGGCGTCGTGGAAGACGATGTCGTCGAGCGTCTCGATGCTAACGGCGAAGTCGTCTTCGTCATCCATGCGCTCCAACGCGGCGAGCAGCGCATAGTCGACCTGCGCGAGATAGCCGAGGGCAGGGCCAGCGGCACTGAAGGCCGAGGGCGATGCGCCGGATTCCGCCATAGTGGAACGCTATCGTCAAAGGTGGCTGGTGGGCGCAGTTAGCGAGCGTCGCGCACAGCCTGCGCGGATGCGAGTACCGCCGTCGCGAGCCCACTCTGGCGGGCCGAGCGCCTACGCTAACCAGACGTCGGCAGTTCGTCCAAGCGCCGCGCACCAAATCGCCGCTCGAGGTCTGTTGGAAGCACGCCGATAGCCGAGAGTTCCTTGACGATCAACGTACGCAGTGCGACGTCATCGCCGTGTTGACCCCGAGCGCGCACGCGAGCGAGGGCGCCGACGGCCTGCTCAGCAATCTCACGTACTTCCTGCAGCCGCACGACCCCCACGTCATCGGCGTGTATGAGTGCGCTGGCGGTAGTGCGCTCTCGGTTGGAGATGAGAAGTGGAACCACGCGGGCATCGACGGCGAGGTTCTCGTGCTCTCGTGTCCACGCGGCGTGCCCGGCAGCTTGCTGGGCTGTGCGAGCGCCGATCGCACCGTCCGCCTTCTCGCCGCTCTTGGCCTCCCAGACAAAGGCCAGGCGATCAGACGCGACCCAGATCGAGTCCGGATCGTTGTCGCCGCCAGGGTGGTCAGCGGCAAAGCCGAGCAGTCGACCAAGCTGCATGAGTCCTTCCTCGAAACGAGTTGAATCGTCTTCCGCAAGGTCGGCGCGCATGCGGTCGGCGGCACGACGGAAGCCGCGGCCGTTGAAACCCAAACGCCGGAGTCGCGCGTGCACACGCTCAGCCGCCCGAAGGTCATCCGGGTCGATCTCAAGTTCGGCCTCCTCGCCGAGCTCGCCGTAGGCCAACTCAGCGAACCAGCTGACACCTCGACCAGTCGCGGCAGCACCCGCGAACAGCTCACGGGCTCGTTGGCGCATGTCCTCCATCTGGAACTGCGTGTGGGCCAGCCATGCAGCAGCGCCTGCTTGGTAGAGCCACCAGGCGCGGTAGGAGGCGGCTGCGTCTCCACCTAGCTCGTCGGCGACTGCCATTGCGTGTTCCAGCGCGCGTGGGAAATCGCCGCCCCACATCGCGTAGACGAAGTCCACCTCGCGCGCTACTGCGGCCTCAAGTTGCTCGGCCGCTGGATCGACAACCAATCTTGCGTCGTCGCGGAACTCACGGATTTGCTCGTCGGCCTCGGCCCAATCCTCGCCCTGCTCGAATTGGATTTCCATGAGATCAAGGAAATCCCCAGCCTCACGGTTGCGGCTCTCGTCCAGGCCGAAACGAAGCTCTCCCTGAAGCTCCGGGTGAAGCAGCTGGCGCACCTCGCTGCGGGCGCAGAAGTCGTAGGCCTCGCGACTTGCCACGAGGACTGTGCTCCAATCGCCCTCACCGCGCGAACAGCGCCCAACGCCCTGGGTCAGCCGGGTTCGCATGCGCTCACCGAGCAGTCCGGTGGCAGCCAATCGCTGAAAGAGAAACCGCTCCAGAGCGTTCACGGCCACGGGGAGCCCGTCGAGAACCAAGAGGCGGCACTTGTCGCCCGGCAGGTCGATCCCGTCGTAGCGGTTGGCCAGGAGAAGCGCGGCCTGATCCCTCGACGTGAACGGATTGAGGCTTTCCTCGATGTCGCCAGCGCCCAACGTCCTGATCCCAATGTCCTGCAGCTGCTGGCGGCGGGCGGCCACAGCCACCTTTGTTGGCGCGAGGATCAACGCACGCCCAGCGCGACTAACGGCATCAACCACCAGTTGGTCGACCTGCTTCCGGTTGAGACTTGCGCTCGGCAACAGAAACAGGCGTCGGCCAGTGGAGTGGCGTTGCCATTCATCAGGCACTGGAAGCCGGGTGATATCGCGGACACCGAAGATCCGCTCCAGCTCGCCACCGGCTCCGAGTGTCGCCGACATGTAGATGCGCTGGCTCGCATCCCGGAATCCCTCTTGACGTGCAGTGGCTGGCACCAAGGGACGCAGCACGATCTCCTTCCAAGAAACGAGGAGATTGCATGCCGGCAATCCGTCGCGCACATGGTCGTCCCACGCGAAGAACTCGTCTGTGCCGTCAACCTCCTCCTCCAGGAGATCACGGACCGCGTCAACCAGCGGCCACCAGCGAGGGAGCGGCACCAGCTCCACGACGCTCCGCTCCGCCTGGCTCGGCGCTTCCTCCGCCATGACACCCGCAATGCGACGGTCCAGCAAGGGGTCGAGCAAGGTAGCGAGCTTGCGATAGGTGGCCGGCATCTCATCCCGGTCGACGGCAACCGTCCAGTGGCTGGCCACGTACTCGTCCGCAGCGTGGGCGTCATCAAGCACCAATGTCTGCGGGATCGCGAACTTGGGGCGGTAGTTGAAAAGGGATGAGTACGTCGATATCGCCACCGACCGCCCCTCTTGCCAGTCCTCCAACCCGTCATAGTCGGGTTGAAGACACACTTCTGCCCGGATGCCGTAGAGAGGAGCCAAGGCTCCTACTTGGTTCGCCAGTTGCCGGGTTGGACACAGGTAGAGCGCTCGCTCGCCACGCGAACGGCGGCGCCACTCAGCGATCAACAGTCCAATGAGCGTCTTGCCAGTGCCTGTCGGCAGCTCAAGAGCCACATGCGGTGTGTCGAGGTGCTCCTCGTAGCGCTCCAGAATCCGGCCCTGGTGCTCCCACAGATACGGAATCCCAGGATCCCGCGGCAAATCGCGAAACAGCTCCCGGGGATTGGCAGCAACGCCACCGCTGCGTGCGATGCGCCGAAAGCCAGCGCGGCGTCGTTCCTGGGCCATGGGGCAGGAATGTACTCAGGAGGCCCAGTCACCGGTGCCGTACCGAAATGATCGGCAAGTGTTGTCTTCGGAGCTGCCGCTGGCCATCTGGCCGAGTGGGCAGCGCAGCAGCCGTCGACAACGCCAGCATCGCTACACCGCCTCCAGTCGCCGGAAAACCCCGCCCCGATGTCGCACGGCGTGCAGAGCGGGGGCGGGATTCAAACCCGCCCCCGCGCGCTGATGCTTCAGAGCGTGATCACGACCTGAGCGTGCCAGGTTGGCGTCGGAGCGAATCTGGCCCCTTCGCGCGCCCTGTCGAGCCTACGATCGGACGATGCCACCAACCTCAGTTGGAGTGCTGCTAGTCCGCGCCTATCGCGGCCGCCCGTTTCTACGAGGCGAAGTGGCGGGACTCTGAGCGCCGGCAGGTCAAGCAGCGCTTGGGTCCGGCGTGGCTCGAGCGCACGCCAAACGGAGATAGCTGGCACGCTCGCTGGGGTCAGCCGACGAAAGGCTTCCTCGATGAGCGAACAGCTCGGGCCGGGATGGAAGCGGCGATCGTCGCGCATGAGCAGGAGCTCGCGTCGCTGAGCGCCCGCGCGAGCTGTGTCTTTGAGACTGCCGCGGCCGACTGGCGCCGCCACCAGGAGCATGTCACGGGGGCCAAGCCCTCGACGCTTGCCGACTACGACTACCTGCTGATCCCGCTTGGCACGCCTGCGCGCAAGCAGGGCAGACGTCGCGGGGACGGCCGCGTCCTACGCGAGTTCGGCAGCCAGGAGCTGCATACGATCTCGGCGGATCAGATCGAGCGATGGCTCGAGCAGCTCGACGACTTGGGATTGAGCAGGCGCACGGTCAACAAGCACCGCCAGCTGCTCTGCTCCGTCCTCGGCTATGCCGCCAGACGACCGGATCGGTACGGCATCGTCGAGAACGTCGCGGCCACGGTGCCGCTGCGGCGGGAGTCCGGCCGTTGCGCGCTCGACTTCTACGAGCCGAGCGAGATCCAGATGCTCGCCGACGCTGCCCGCATGG
>JACZCZ010138969.1_pt1 | contig 14024 bp, 15 predicted proteins | sample 8641811 | NCBI WGS metagenome assembly JACZCZ01 (sample SAMN15324610, study PRJNA640507) | soil metagenome | isolation source: intercropping peanut in the first line | place: China: Luxin town, Laibin City, Guangxi Province | collected 2019-07-25 | depth 10cm m | reverse complement strand
GCGGTCTTCTTCCTGCTTGTGGCGGGGGCGCTGCAGGTGGTCCGTCAAGACCTGGCCTGGCCCCAGGCCACCCTGAGCCAATATCTGAGCGGTCCCTACGGTCTGCTGTTGCGGTCGGCCTATTGCCTGCTGGCGGCGACCATCGTGCTGCTGGCGTTGGGCCTGCGTGCCCAACTAGCACCGCAGGCGCGCAGCGGCGCTCCGGTATTGCTGTTAGCCCTCGGCGCTGCCGCGCTCGCTGGCGTGGCGGTCGGTGATTCGTGGCTGCCGGCCATGGCGCCCGAGTTCCACGTCTGGTTCCACCACACCTGTGCGATCACGGCGTTCCTGAGCGTCACCGCGGGGATGGTGCTGCAGGCGTGGCGCTTCCGTCTCGATGCGGCCTGGCGCGCGCATTTCCCGCTGGCCGCGGCCTGGTCGCTCGCGTGCTTCGCCTTGCTGTGGGTGCACGCGCTATGGGCGCCGGCCGGAAAGGGTTGGGTGCAGAAACTGCTGATCGCGCTGATCGTGTCCGCCATGCTGTTGGCGGGTACGTGGCTCTGGCGCGCCGCACGCCGCGCGGGCAACGAAGCGCAGCGCTAAGCTTCGGGTAATCACACAGGAGATCCCCTCATGATCCAGCGGTTCGACGTCGGCGCACGCCTCTCCGAAATGGCCATCCACAACGGCGTGATCTACCTGGCAGGGCAGGTGGCGGAAGACGCCACGCAGGGCATCGCCGGGCAGACCCAGCAGGTGCTCGCCGAGATCGACGCGCTGCTGGCGCGTGCGGGCAGCGACAAGGCGAAGATCCTGCGGGCGGAGATCTTCATCAAGGACCTGCAGGACTTCGAAGCGATGAACCGTGTGTGGGACGCGTGGGTGCCGGAGGGCAATGCGCCCCCGCGCGCGACGGTGCAGGCGAACCTGGCGCGTCCGGGATGGCTGATCGAGATCGTGGTGACCGCGGCGGTCTGACCGATGGCGACGCGCAAGCCAGGCCCATGGCAGCGTCCCGCACCGAAAAGGCGGGGCGGTGGCCTCAAGCTCACGCCGACGCAGGTGGAAGAAGCCCGCGCCCGCGCCGAAACCGCGGGTCGGCGCTACCCCAACCTGGTCGACAACATGTATGTGGCCGCGAAGGCACGACGCGAAGGCGAGGGAAAACCGTCCGTCACCGACGAGCCTGAATGAGCATTCAGCGGCCTCAGGCACAGCATGCACATCGGGCCGTAAATGTCTGTAATAAAACTGCTTTGAAACGCTAACCGGACTTCAACAACGGCTCGCGTATCGTGCGCCCACGTTCCGCAGCCGCTGCGGCACGCACTTCCCGGGGTGCGCGCCGCAGCCCCTGCGGACGACCAATCAGGCGTTGCGTTGCGCCAGCCAGTCGACCACGCCCAGCGCGGCCTGGCGGCCGCTGGCGAAGCACGCCGTCAGCAGGTAGCCGCCGGTGGGTGCCTCCCAGTCGAGCATTTCGCCGGCGGCGAACACGCCGGGCAGTCCGCGCAGCATCAGGCGTTCGTCGAGTGTTTCCAGCGGCAGGCCCCCCGCGCTGCTGATCGCTTCCGCGATGGGGCGCGTGCGCTGCAGGCGGAACGGAAACCGCTTCAAGGTGCGCGCGATCCGCGCGGGATCAGCCAACGCCGCCTTGTCGAGCACTTCGTAAAGCAGCGCGGCACGCACGCCGCTGACTCCGGCTTCGCGACGCAGGTGTTCGCTCAGGCTGCGCGAACCCCGCGGTTTGGCCAGCCGGCGCACCAGGTCGTGCTCCTCGCGCCCGGGTAGGAGATCCAGTACCAACGTGGCGTGACCCTCGCGTGCGATGGCGTCGCGCAACATCGGCGAGAGCGCATAGACCAGACTGCCTTCGATGCCCGTGGCGGTCACCACGCACTCGCCTTGGCGCTGCTGTGGCGTGCCGTCGGCGGCATGCCAGTGCGCGGTGACCGGTTTCAACGGTTCACCGGCGAAACGCGTGGCCAGATGCTCGCTCCAGCCGATGTCGAAACCGCAGTTGGAAGGCTGCAGTGGCGCTGTCTCGACGCCACGCGCCTGCAATGCCCCGACCCAGGCACCGTCCGAGCCCAGTTCCGGCCAGCTGCCGCCCCCCATCGCCAGCACGACCGCATCGGGCAGTACGCGGAGATCGCCTGCCGGCGTGGCGAAGCGCAACGCGCCGGCCTCGTCCCAGCCGTGCCAGCGATGCAATACGTGGAAGCGCACACCCTGTTCGCGCAGGCGTCGCACCCAGCCGCGCAGCAGCGGCGCGGCCTTGAGATCGGTAGGGAACACGCGGCCTGACGTCCCCACGAACGTCTCCACGCCGAGTCCGCGCGCCCAGGCGCGCAGCGCGTCCGCGTCGAAATCGCGCAGCCACGCGGCGACCTCACTCGCGCGTTCGCCGTAGCGCGTGACGAAGACATCGAACGGATCGGAGTGGGTGAGGTTCATGCCGCCCTTGCCGGCGATCAGGAACTTCCTTCCCACGGAGCCCTTCGCGTCGTACAGATCGACCTGCAGCCCTGCCGCGCGCAACGTTTCGGCGGCCATCAGGCCGGCGGGGCCACCGCCGATGATGGCGACGGTGAGGGGCGAATGCGGGGTGTCGGGGCTCGGCGAAGGCATCTGCATAGTATGCCGTGCCCGATCAGCACTCCCGGCCGGCGCGCCGGCTGCGGTATCTTCGCGCGGAATGTTCGAACGGGAATGCCTGATGCCTCTGACGTCGCCCGCGGTCATGCGCCGCGCCCTGTTGTTGCTGTGCCTGGCCGCACCTGCAGCCGTTGCGAAGGACGCCGCGCCACCCCCGGGCTTGCAGGACCTCGACGCTTACGTCGAATCCGTGCGCCAGGCGTTCGACGTGCCCGGTATCGCCGTCGCAGTGGTGAAAGACGGCGAAGTGGTCTTGGCGAAAGGGTGGGGAGAGCGCGAGCTCGGCAAGCCGGCGAAGGTCGATGCGCACACGATGTTCGCCATTGCGTCCAACACGAAGGCCTTCACCTCGGCCTCGCTGTCGATGCTGGCCGACGAAGGCAAGCTCTCGCTGGATGACCGTGTGATCGACCACCTGCCGTGGTTTCGCATGGCCGACCCGTACGTCACCCGCGAGATGCGGATCCGCGACCTGCTGGTCCATCGCAGCGGGCTGGGCCTGGGCGCGGGTGACCTGTTGTATTGGCCCACGACGACGTACAGCAATCGCGAAGTGGCGGAGCGCCTGCGCGACGTGCCGCTGACCGGGGGCTTCCGCGAGCGCTATGCCTACGACAACATCCTCTACGGCATCGCGCAGCTGGTGGTCGAAGAGGCCAGCGGCCAGTCCTACGAGCACTTCCTGCGCACGCGCATCTTCCAGCCGTTGGGCATGCGCGAGACCCGCTACAACAGCGACGCCCTGAAGGCGGGCGACAACGTCGCCACCGGTCATGCCAAGGCCGACTTCACCACGCTGCAGCCCGCACCGCGAATGACGTGGAAGAACGTGGCCGGCGCGGGCGGCGTGTATTCCAGCGTGTCGGACATGGCGCACTGGATGAACGCGCAACTGGCTGGCGGCACGTACCGCGATGCGAACGGTCGCGAGCAGGCACTGTTCACGCCCGCCCGGCAAAAAGCGATGTGGTCGCTGGTCACGCCGATTCCGATCTCCGAGCCCAAGGTGGAAGCGCTGAAGGCCGCGAAGCCCAGTTTTCTCGGTTACGGCGAAGGCTGGATGGTGTCCGACTTCCAGGGTCGCAAGCTGGTGTGGCACACCGGTGGCTGGCCGGGCATGGTCTCGCGGGTGACGCTGGTGCCGGAACAGAAGCTCGGCGTGGTAGTGCTGACGAACCAGGAAGTGGGCGCCGCGTTCCATGCGATCACCCTGAAGGTGCTGGACGCCTACCTTGCCAACAGCGGCACCGACTGGCTGGCGGCCTATCGTGCGCAAGTGGCGCAAGCCAACGAAAACGCCGACGAACACTGGCAGAAGCTGCAGGCCGCGCGCGTTGCGACGTCGAAGCCGTCGCTGCCGCTGGCGAAGTACGCCGGCACCTTGCGCGACCCCTGGTACGGCGACGTCACCGTGGCCCAGGAGGGCAAAGGGCTGGTGTTGCGCTTCAGTCGCACGCCGGAGCTGGTCGGTGACCTCCAGCCCTGGCAGCACGACACCTTCGTGGTGCGCTGGCGCGAGCGCTGGCTCAACGCCGATGCCTTCCTGACCTTCTCGCTGAAGCCCGATGGCGGCATCCGCGAAGCGCGGATGGAAGCGATCTCGCCGCTGACGGACTTCAGCTTCGACTTCCACGACCTGCGGCTGGCGCCGGTCGCGGAGGGCAAGGAGTGAGGGCTCACTCGTGCGGTTTGACGTCCAGCAGTTCGACGTCGAACACCAACGAGGCGCCGGGCGGAATCACGCCGCCCGCGCCACTGGTGCCGTAACCGAGGTCCGACGGGATCAGCAGGGTGCGCTTGCCGCCCACCTTCATGCCGGCGACGCCTTCATCCCATCCGCGGATCACCTGGCCGGCACCGAGCAGGAAGGTGAAAGGTTCGCCTCGATCCACCGAACTGTCGAATTTCATCCCGTGCTTGTCGGGTGCGTTCTCGTCGTACAGCCAGCCGGTGTAGTGCACGGTGACATCGCTACCACTGGTGGCGACGGTACCGGTGCCTGCCTGGGTGTCCAGGCGCTGGAGTTCGGCGACGCTGCCGCCGGGTGGCGGGCCTGACGGAGCACAGGCAGCAAGCAAGGCCACCGAAACAGCGAGCAACAGGGAGCGCATCGATCATCCTGGAATAGGGGGGCGTGCAGGGTAACCCACGCGGATTCGCCGGCAGCTGACCGGCTAGACTGTCGCCATGGCGAAACTCTTCCTCAACTTGCGCAACGTACCGGCCGATGAAGCCGATGAGGTGCGCGACCTGCTGCGGTCGAACGCGATCGACTTCTACGAAACGCAGCCGAGCCCGTGGGGCATTTCCGCGGGCGGGCTGTGGATCGAGGACGCCGACCAGTGGGCGCGTGCGAAAGTCCTGATGGCCGGCTACCAGGCGCAGCGGCGCGACCACGCGCGGTCCGAACGCGCCACCGCCGAGCGCGAAGGACGCGCGGAAACCTTCGGCGGACTGCTGCGCGACCGCCCGCTCTACGTGGCCGGCATCGTCGCGGCGATGCTTTTCATCATCGCGGTGACGCTGGCCTTGCCCTGGTTGCTGCTCTGAGGTTCGGGCCGCGGCATCAGAACATCGTTTGCAGGGCGTCGAGCATGTGCGCCCAACCCTGCTGCGTGCGGTCGGCGTAGTCCGCCCAGGCGCGCGGAAGGGCATGGGTGAGGCGGAGCTCGCACCCCATCGGTGTGGGCGTGATGACGATATCCACGCGGCTGCCGTCCTGGTCCGACTCCCCTGCGATACCCCAGGTGAATGACAGCCGATGCGGGCGATCGATCACGAGGTATTCGCCGACATGATCGATGCGCGTGCCATCACGTTCGACCAGCATCGAGAAACGACCGCCGACGCGCGGATCGACATCCAGCCTCAGCACCTTCTCGTCGCGCACGCCCGGGCCGAACATCCACTGCCCCAGCAGGCGTGGCGTAAGCCAGGCATCGAAGACCCGCTCGGCGGGAACCGGGAATACCCGCTGGACGGAGACGTCCACGGTATCGGCGGAGGGCGGAGCGTTCATCGTTGTTTCCGATCGCGTGGGGTGGGTGGAAGGGGCGTCGCTTCGGTTCGTAGCATGGCGTCCTGGAGCACGGCGTCGAGCGCATCCAGTCGCGCATTCCAGAACTGCTCGTAGTGGCGCAACCACGCCTGGCCTTCGGCGAGCGCCTGCGGCTGCAGGTGGCAGAGATGGGTGCGCCCCCGGATCTGCCGCGTCACCAGCCCGGCGCGCTCCAGCACCTTGATGTGCTTGGAGGCCGCCGCGAGCGAGATATGGAAGGGGGCTGCCAGTTCGCCCACGCTGCGCGGCTGCCCACCGAGGCTGCGCAGCATGCGCCGGCGGGTGCCGTCGGCGAGGGCGTGGAAGACGGCATCGAGCCGGGGGGAATCATGTTCAACCATGTGGTTGAGTATCGATCGCTCCCAGGAAACTATCAACCCTTCGGTTGAATGAAGGGGCGAGGTGCCAACGGACGGTAAAATCACCGCATGGTCACCAATATCGCCGCCTACCACTTCACGCCCATCGACGCCCCAGAGGCCTTCGCGGCCGAGATCCGCGCGCGCGCCGAAGCGCTGGCGCTGCGGGGCTCGGTGCTGGTGGCGGGCGAGGGCGTGAACCTGTTCCTTGCCGGCGCCGCCGACGCCATCGGAACGTTCCTCGCGCCGTTGCATGCAGACCCGCGCTTCGCGGGGTTGCGGGTCAAATACAGTACCAGCGCGCAGGTGCCGTTCGCGCGGCTCAAGGTCAAGGTAAAGCCGGAGATCATCAGCTTCCGCCGCCCCGGCACTACGCCGGAAGACGCGCGTGCACCCATGGTCGAACCCCGCACGCTGGCCCGCTGGCTGGCGCAGGGCCATGACGACGCCGGACGTCGCGTGGTGATGCTAGATACGCGCAACGCGCAGGAAGTGGCCTACGGCACCTTCACCGGCGCGCTGAGCTTGCCGATCGACAAGTTCACCGACCTGCCGGCTGCGCTGGAGCCTCATCGCGATGCGTTGAAGGACGCCACCGTGGTGAGTTTCTGCACCGGCGGCATCCGCTGCGAGAAGGCCGCGTTGTGGATGCAGGCCGATGGCATGGACAACGTGCTGCAGTTGGATGACGGCATCCTCGGCTACTTCGAGCAGGTGGGCGGCTTCGGCTACGACGGTGCCTGTTTCGTCTTCGACGAACGCGTCGCACTACATCCGGACCTCACGCCGCTGGTGGACGACGCGGCCGACGCCGCGTGAGCGCGATGCACGCGCTGCGCTTCGACAACCGCTACGTCGACGAACTGCCGGGCGATCCCGAGCAGTCCCCGCATCGCCGCGAGGTGCGCGCTGCGCTGTGGTCGGCGGTAGCGCCCACCCCGGTCGCTGCGCCCGTGCTGCTGGCGCATTCGCCCGAGGTGGCCGCGCTCGTGGGCATCGATGAAACGGACGTGGCATCGCCCGACTTCGCCCGGGTCTTCGGCGGCAACGCGCTGCTGCCGGGCATGCAGCCTTACGCGGGCAATTACGGTGGCCACCAGTTCGGCAGTTGGGCCGGGCAACTGGGCGATGGACGCGCCATCACCCTGGGCGAAGTGGTCAATGCGCGTGGCGAGCGGTGGGAACTGCAGCTCAAGGGCGCCGGACCGACGCCGTATTCGCGTACTGCCGACGGGCGCGCGGTGCTGCGCTCGTCCATCCGCGAGTTCCTTTGCAGCGAGGCCATGCATCACCTGGGCGTGCCGACCACGCGGGCGCTCAGCCTGGTGGGAACCGGTGAACAGGTCGTGCGCGACATGTTCTACGACGGTCACCCCGTGGCCGAGCCCGGCGCGGTGGTGTGCCGGGTGGCGCCTTCCTTCCTGCGTTTCGGTCACTACCAGTTGCCCATGTCGCGGGGCGAAACCGAGGTGCTGCGCACGCTGGTGGATTTCACCCTCCGGCGCGACTTCCCCCACCTGGAGGGCGAGGGCGAAGCGCTGTACGGCGCGTGGTTCGCCGAGGTTTGCGAACGCACGGCGGTGATGGTGGCGCACTGGATGCGGGTGGGCTTCGTCCATGGCGTGATGAACACCGACAACATGTCGGTGCTGGGCCTGACGATCGACTACGGGCCCTATGGCTGGATCGACGACTACGACCCGGATTGGACCCCGAACACCACCGATGCACAGGGACGCCGCTATCGCTTCGGCTGGCAGCCGCGCGTGGCGGGGTGGAACCTGACCCGCCTGGCCCACGCGCTGTCGCCGTTATTCGATGGCGTCGATGCCCTGCAGGACGGACTGCAACGGTTCGCCGATGCCTACGCGCGCGAGGAACGCGACAACACCGTGCGCAAGCTCGGCCTGGCGGCGCATCGCGACGGCGATACCGAGCACATGCAGGCGTTGCAGCTCCTGCTGCAGCAAGGCGAGATCGACATGACGCTGTTCTTCCGTGCGCTGATGGAGGCGGATCTGGGCGACGCGTCGCTGTCGGCGTTCGACGCTGCCTTCTACGATGCGTCGAAACGCGAGGCGGTGGCGCCCGCGTTGCGCGACTGGCTCGCCTTGCACGCGCGACGGATCGACGGCGATCCGCAGGACCCTGCGGCGCGCCGCGAGCGGATGCGCCTGGCCAATCCCCGCTACGTGTTGCGCAATTACCTGGCGCAGCAGGCGATCGATGCGGCGGCGGCCGGCGATCTGTCCGGCGTACACGAATTGCTCGAGGTCATGCGCCGGCCCTACGACGACCAACCCGGTCGCGAACGTTTCGCGCAGCGCCGGCCGGACTGGGCCCGCGACCGCGCGGGGTGTTCGATGCTGTCGTGCAGTTCCTGAGGGTCGGCGCGCGGTAGGATGCGGCATCCCCGCGGAGCGCCTGCATGATCACCGTCCACCACCTCAACAACTCCCGGTCCCAGCGGGTGCTCTGGCTGCTGGAGGAACTCGGGCTGGACTACACGGTGGTGCGCTACCAACGCGACCCGCAGACGATGCTGGCGCCGCCGGAACTGAAGAAGGTGCATCCCCTGGGCAAATCGCCGGTGGTGGTCGATGGCGAGCACGTGCTCGCCGAATCGGGTGCGGTGCTGGAGTACCTGGTGGAGCGCTACGACGCCGCACGCCGCTACGCGCCGTCACCCGGCACGGCGGAGCATCTGCGCTATCGCTACTGGCTGCATTACGCCGAGGGTTCGGCGATGCCGCCGATGCTGCTGAGCCTGGTGTTCTCGCGGTTGAAGAAAGCGCCGATGCCCTTCTTCGCCCGACCGATCGCGCGCGGCATCGCCGACAAGGCGCTGAAGACCTTCGTCGGGCCGCAAGTGAAGCTCCATCTGGGTTACATGGAAAGCGAACTTGGCAAGGCGACGTGGTTCGCGGGCGAACAGTTCAGCGCAGCCGACATCCAGATGAGTTTCCCGGTCGAAGCCGCCGCCGTGCGCGCCGGCCTGGAGGGGTATCCCAACCTCGCCGCCTTCCTGCAGCGCATCCATGCGCGACCGGCCTACCAGCGTGCGCTGGAGCAGGGTGGCCCGTTCGACCTGCTGGGGTGAGCGGGATACAGCATCCCGCCCGCTGAGGTGGAATCGCGCCACGCACGACCCCATGACGATGGCATCGTCATCGCTGGTGGACCCATGATTCCGTATTCGCTCCTCGATCTTGCCCCCGTCTGCGAAGGCAGCGACACCACGCAGGCCTTCGTCCACATGCGCGACCTGGCGCAGCACGCCGAGCGCTGGGGTTACACGCGCTACTGGCTGGCCGAGCACCACAACATGCCGGGCATCGCCAGCGCCGCGACGGCCGTGCTGATCGGCCATGTGGCGGGCGCCACGTCGACGATCCGCGTTGGTGCAGGCGGCATCATGCTGCCCAACCATTCGCCGCTGCAGGTGGCCGAGCAGTTCGGCACGCTGGCCTCGCTGTATCCGGGCCGCATCGACCTGGGCCTGGGCCGCGCGCCCGGCACCGATCAACCCACCGCCCGCGCGTTGCGCCGCTACTTCGACAGTGCAGAGCAGTTCCCGCAGGACGTGCAGGAGCTGTTGCGCTATTTCGAACCGGTGCAGGAAGGCCAGGCGGTACGCGCCGTGCCCGGCGCGGGCCTGGACGTGCCGGTGTGGTTGCTGGGGTCCAGCCTGTTCGGCGCGCAGCTCTCGGCCGCGCTCGGCTTGCCGTATGCCTTCGCGTCGCACTTCGCGCCGGACGCGATGGACCAGGCGCTGTTGCTGTACCACCGCGATTTCCGTCCGTCGAAGCGGCAGCCGAAGCCACACGCGATGCTCGCGCTGAACGTGGTGGCGGCGGAGACCGATGCCGAAGCGAAGCACCTGTTCACCACCCAGCAACAGGCTTTCGTCAATCTGCGGCGTGGCCGTGCGGGCCTGGTGCCGCCCCCGATCGACGATATCGAAACGTTCTGGGAACCGCATGAAAAGGCGGGCGTGGCACAGGCGCTGGCCTGCGCCGTGATCGGCAGCCGCGAGACCGTGCGCAAGGGCATCTCGGACTTCATCCAGCGGCATCGTCCCGACGAGCTGATGCTGACCGCGAACATCTTCGATCACGCCAAGCGACTGCGGTCGTTCGAAATCGCCGCCGAGGTGATGGCCGGCGGCTGACGCTCAGAAGGTGCCGCGTTGAACGAAGGGGGCCTGTTCGTAGAGGCGCCGTTCGCCTCCGCGCGGATCGTCCTGCACCCGCGACGCATCGTCGAAGATCATCGTCTGCCGCTGCGGCAGCGTGTACGGCGACCACGCCGGCAGGCCGGCGTGGTTCGGGTCGCCATGGCGGGCGAGGGCGATCAGGGCCTCGCTCATGCGCGAGGCCATCGCGTGGGCGCGCGCGTCGTCGCCGGTTTTCGACCCCTCTGCCGCGACGTTGTCGAAGACCAGCGGAATATCGAGCGTGTGGAACGCGCGCAGGCGACCACCTTCGGCGGGCGAGCGCCAGTCCAACTGGTAGACCCAGGCAGGCGCGCCCTGCAATGCACGGGTTTCGGCCTCGATGACGGCGCCGCGCCACGAACGGCCGGCCGTGGTGGCGGCGAAGAACACCTCCGATGGCGTGTAGTCCGGATACAGCCGGCGATACTCCGCGATGACCACGTCCGGGGATAGATCCACGTATTGCTGTTCGCGCAGCTTCTGCGGCAACGCGTCCCACGTCAGGGCGAAGTTCGCTTCGTCATTACCCAGGAACGCGCGGGTTTCGTCGCGCGTGTTGCCGATGACCATCGGGATGCGCGCCGATTTCGCAGGTGCGTCGGGATAGAACGGATGCCGCGAGAGGTTGTGCGTATCCAGCACGGGGCCGAAGTAGAGCGCGGTATTCTCCACCCGCGAGGGATCGCGCACGCGCGTGGCTTCCAGCAGGCGCGCCATCGGCATCGCCAGCAGTGCGTCCGTGTCGCGCGGGCTGAGTCCGAGTTCCGCCAGGAACAGCGCCGTACGCTGGGCCGCGGCGCGTGGACCGGCGGCGGTGACCTGTTGCCCGCTCATCGTCATCGCCTTGTGGAACAGGCCATCGGCTTCGGGCATCGCCATCAGCGTGGCGATCTTGGCGCCACCACCGGATTGGCCGAACACGGTGACATTGCCCGCATCGCCGCCGAACTCGTGTGCATGCTCGCGCACCCAGCGCAACGCATCGATCAGGTCCAACTGGCCGGCGTTGCCGGCGTCGCGCAGGCGTTCGTCGCCGCTTTCGCCAAGGTAAAGATAGCCGAACGCGTTGAGCCGATGGTTGACGGTGACCACGACGACGTCGCCTCGTCGGCACAGGTTTACGCCGTCGTAGAGCGGATGCGAGCCGGAGCCGTTGTTGTAGCCACCGCCATGAATGTAGAAAAGGATCGGGCGCTTCCGCCTGTCCCGCAGTGCTGGCGTGTGGATGTTGAGGAACAGGCAGTCTTCGCTGATCGGCTGACCGTCGGCGTCACCGCGCTGCGGGGCGGAGGCGCCGTGGCGGGTCGCATCACGCACGCCGGTCCAGGCCAACTCGCGGGACGCGCGCTGGAAGCGGCGTGTCGACGTATCCGCGCCGTAAGGCACGCCGAGGAAGGCATGGATGCCGCGCTCGGTCCTGCCGGCGATGCGGCCACTGCGTGTGGTCGCGACGGGGGCGCCTCCGGTGGCGGCAGTACTGACGGGCAACGCGACCGACAGGGCGGCGAGCATGGACGTGCCGGCGCACTGGATCAGGAACTGGCGGCGCGGCGGCATGTAATCGGCAGGAGCCATGGAAACCTTCGGATGACACCGGTTTCCAAAGGGTAGCAAGGCCGCTGCCGACAGGAACGCCGCAGTGCGTCAGACCGCCATGCCGGCCGCATGGCCGGACGCCCACGCCCACTGGAAGTTGTAGCCGCCCAGCCAGCCGGTCACATCGAGCACTTCACCGACGAAGAACAGGCCGGGCACGTGCTTCGACATCATCGTGCTGCTGGATACGCCGTCGGTATCCACGCCGCCCAGCGTCACCTCGGCGGTGCGATAGCCCTCCGTGCCACTGGCGACCAGCGGCCAGTCGGCCAGCAGTGCGGCGGCCTCCTTCAACTGGGGCGCGTTGAACTGCTTCATCGGCCGATTGGGCAGCCAGACCTCGCACAGGCGCTGGGCGAAGCGGCGCGGCAGCGCTTCGGACAGGACCGTCTTCAGTTCGGCATCGGGCCGCTGCTTCTGCTGGGTTTCCAGCCAGTCCAGCGCATCGCGGTCGGGCAGCAAGTCCAGGAGCAGGTCGTCGCCAGGTTGCCAGTACGAAGAGACCTGCAGGATCGAGGGACCGCTGACCCCGCGGTGTGTCAGGAGTAAGAAGTTGCGGAAGCGGGCCTTGCCACAGCGCGCTTCCACCGGAAACGACACGCCGCTCAGGTCGGCCAGCCGCTCCTGATGCTTGCCGCTGAGGGTCAGCGGGACGAGCCCCGCGCGCGTCGGCAGCACGTCGTGACCGAACTGCCGGGCCAGCTCGTAGCCGAAGCCGCTGGCGCCCATGCTGGGGATCGACAGCCCGCCGGTGGCGACGACCAGCGACGGCGCAGTGAAGCGGCCCAGCGAGGTGTCCACGCGGAACACGCCGTCGGCCTGTTCGATGCGCTCCACGCGGCAATCCGTCTCGATGCGGACACCGGCGGCGAGACACTCGTCCACCAGCATCTTCACGATCAGCTTGGAGGAGACATCGCAGAACAGCTGTCCGAGTTCCTTCTCGTGGTACGCGATGCGGTGCCGCTCGACCATCTCGATGAAATCGGCGGGCGTGTAGCGGGCGAGCGCCGACTTGCAGAAATGCGGGTTGGCGGACAGGAAGTTGGCCGGCGTCGTGCCGGTATTGGTGAAGTTGCAGCGTCCGCCGCCGGACATCAGGATCTTCTTGCCCACCTTGTTGGCGTGCTCGACCACCAGCACGCGCAGGCCGCGCTGGCCAGCGGTGAGGGCGGTCATCAGGCCGGCGGCACCGCCTCCGATGACCAGCACGTCGTGGGTGGGCAGCACCTCAGCGCCCGCGCGGGGTGCCGGCCTGGCGCACGATGGGGCGAAGGTCCAGGGTGCCCTCGTCTCCGATCCAATGCAGTTCGCCGTCCTGGATCATCACGTTGAAGCGCATCGTGCGGTTCATCCATGTTTCCAGCGTCTCGACCGCCGGAAAGGGGATGTCGATGACGGTGAGGTGGGCGTGGCGGGCCAGGGCGCTGGCATTCTTGTCCCACCACAGATCGGCCGCGCGGCCGCCGTAGTTCACCACGATGACTTCGTTGGCCCGGCCGCAGGCCTTGCGGATGCGGGATTCGTCCGGCTGGCCCAGGTCGATCCACTGGGTGATGTCGCCGGTGTAGTCCTTGCGCCAGAGGTCCGGTTCGTCCTCGGTGCTCAGGCCGCGGCCGAACTCCAGGCGTTCGTCGGCGAACAGGGCGAAGGCCAGCAGGCGGACCATCAGCCGTTGGTCTGTCTCCGAGGGGTGCTGGGCCAGGGTGAGGGTGTGGCCGCCGTAGTAATGACGGTCCATGTCGCTGACCTGCATTTCGGCTTTGACGACGGTGGCTTTGAGCGCCATGGCGGGGGTTCGCGGAAAAAGGGGCGCCATCATACGCCGCCCGGCGGGGCGCCCACCGGGGGCTGCAACCGGTTACACGGGTCGCTCGGATCGCCCTGTTCAGTTTCGATCGTGGAGGGATTCGCTTTTACGTCAAAACCCCGGTAGAGTGCGCGGCACTGTGCTTGCCAGGGTCACCGTGAATCGTGAGCCTGATGCGGTAGATACATCTGCTACATCTTCCCGCTTTACCAACGCCTGCAAACCCAGTCCCGTTCCAGCCAATGCTGGAATCGTGGTCCTTTCATCCATGTTTCAGGAGTTAGTAAAGATGTCTGATCGTCAGACCGGTACCGTCAAGTGGTTCAACGACGCCAAGGGCTTCGGCTT
>JACZCZ010154123.1_pt1 | contig 14026 bp, 12 predicted proteins | sample 8641811 | NCBI WGS metagenome assembly JACZCZ01 (sample SAMN15324610, study PRJNA640507) | soil metagenome | isolation source: intercropping peanut in the first line | place: China: Luxin town, Laibin City, Guangxi Province | collected 2019-07-25 | depth 10cm m | reverse complement strand
CTGCGCGGCACCATCGTGCCGGTGATCGACATGCGCCTGAAGTTCCGCCTGGCACGCGTGGAGTACAACGCCCTGACGGTGATGATCGTGCTCAACGTCGCCGACCGTGTCGTCGGCATGGTCGTCGACAGCGTCTCGGACGTCATCCAGCTCGAGGCCGAACAGATCCGCCCGGTGCCCGACATCGGCTCGGCCATCGACCGCCAGTTCATCACCGGCATCGGCACCCAGGGCGAGCGCATGCTGATCCTGCTCGAGATCGAACGTCTGATGACCAGCGCCGAGATGGGCCTGGTGGCCGAGGCCGTGGCGGCCTGAGGATGCCTCGTGCGGCCAGCTAGGTGATCTTCTTCGCCACCGTCACGCCGAGGATCAGCAGCACGATGGCGATGCCGATGCCGACCCAGAACAGCAGCTTGGCGATGCCCATGGCCGCGCCCGCGGCGCCGGTGAAGCCCAGCGCGCCGGCAACGAGGCCGATGACGGCGAATATGATGGCCCACTTGATCATCGTGCACTCCGCTTGGGATTCGCCGCGAAGCTAGCGTTGATGGCGTCGCGATCGGGTGAGCGCCTTAACCGCGCCCGACGCACCGGGCGCCTGGCGCGCCCTGCTCGACGCCTCGTTCACTCCTTCGACACCACCATCGCCCGATGGTCCCAAGCGAACGAGTGAACCTGCCACCGTGACCGACCTGTTCGATTGCATCGTCGTCGGCGGCGGGCCGGCCGGATTGACTGCTGCCACGTATCTGGCGCGCTACCGCCGGTCGATCGTCGTGTTCGATCATGGCCGCTCGCGGGCGGTCTGGATTCCGACCAGCCACAACTGCCCGGGCTTCCCCGATGGCGTCGGCGGACGCGAACTGCTGGCGCGGATGCGCCGGCAAGCGACGTCGTTCGGCGTCCACACGGTCGACGAGGAAATCGCCGAGCTACGGCGCGAGGAGGACCATTTCGTGCTCGGCCACGGCGATGCCTCCACGCGCGCCCGCAACGTGATCCTGGCCTCGGGCAGCGAGGACATCATGCCGGCGATGGACGGACTGGAGGCCGCCATCGCCTGCGGTGCCGTGCGCCTGTGCGCGATCTGCGATGCGTTTGAAGCCATCGACCAGGAAATCGCCGTATACGGACCCCTGGAACATGCCGCCCCGCATGCCCGGTTCCTGCGTACCTATTCCCGCCGGCTGATCATGATCCCTTCCCGGCAACCGCAGAACGCCGCTGCGGGCGAGGAACTGGAGCGCATCGGGATCGAAGTCACCCGGCCCGCCGGTGTGCCGCGTTTCGACGGCCAGCGCTGCCATTTCGACATCGACGGCGATTCCCGCAGCTTCGATGTCGTGTACCCGTCGATGGGATTGATCTCGCGCTCCAGCCTGGCCACCGACGCCGGCGCCAAGTGCGACGAGGACGGAGCGCTGATCACGGACCGCCATCAGATGACTTCGCTGGACGGGCTGTATGCCATCGGCGATGTCGTCAGCGGCCTCAACCAGATCTCCGTGGCAACGGGACACGCGGCCATCGCCGCCACCGCCGTGCACAACCGTCTCGGGCCCAATGCCTGCTGATGCAGGCGATGCGCCATGGCCGACCCCACTTCACCGCGACCGCAACCGGGGCAACAAGGGCACTCGCTGCGGCGACCGGCGGTGGAGGCGCTGGTCCGACGCGCCCGCGGCAGCCTGCCAGTCGCCCTGGCGCAGCGCTTCGTCGACACCGACCTGATGTCGCAGGCGGCCGCACTGGCGCTTTACGCCGTGCTGTCGCTGGCACCGCTGCTGCTGATCCTGGTGTGGCTGACGAGCGCCCTGCTGCCGGGTGCGCAGGAAGCCCTGATGGACCAGATCGGCACCCTCGCCGGCCGCGAGGCCGAGCAGATCGCGCGGACCATCATCGACAACGCCGAGGCGCGGCCCGACACCGGCTCGATTGCCGGCTGGTGGAGCGCGGCGCTGCTGCTGGTCGGCGCGACCGCGGTTTTCGCGCAGCTCCAGGACGTCCTCAACCGGATCTTCCGCACCGACGCCTCGCGCCTGTCCAGCCTGGTCGCGTGGATGCGCAAGCGGGTCTTCTCGCTGGGCCTGGTGTTCGCGATGGGCTTCCTGCTGCTGGTGTCGATGACCGTCAGCACGGCGCTGCAACTCGCGTTCTCGCGCTACGAGTGGGCATTGCCGGCACTGCTCAACCTCGCCACCTGGCTCATCTACACGCTGTCATTCGCGCTGATGTACCACTACCTGCCCGACCGGCGCGTGGGCTGGAAGCGCGCGCTCGGCGGTGGCGCCACGACAGCCGTGCTGTTCGTGTTGGGGCGCAATGCGATCGGCTGGTACCTGGAGCGCGCCAACCCCGGCTCGGCCTACGGATCCATGGGCGCGCTGCTGCTCGCCCTGGTATGGATCTACTACGCGTCGCTGATCGTCTTCGTCGGCGCGTTGTTCACGGCCGTGGTGGACGAGCGGGCGCTGGCGCGCAGGAGGCCGGCATCGGCAGGAGGGAGTTCCCCCGACCGCTAGCGTCCGGCGGGAGCTGCGTTGACGCGAGGCGACTTCACCCGCGTCGCCAGCGCGATGATCTCATCGGCCGACAAGCCGGCGACCTTGTCCCTGATCGGGACAACGCTGCCCTCGTCAGTGCCGACCACGTCGTAGGCGCTCTTCACGCCTTGCAGATTCAGCATGAGCACCGCGAGCGCCAGCCGCTGCTGCTCTGTCTCGCTGCGTCCGACCATCATGGCCTGGTAGGAAGCTTCCGCCGTCTCCGCACTGGTCGCGTCGATCCGCACCACGTCTGCACCAGACCCCGCGGTCGCGCAACCGGCCAACGCGGCCGCGACCACAACAGCAAGCAAGAACCTGCGCATTTCATTCCCCTTCCCTGATGAAGGGCTGGAGCATAAGCAAAGCCATCGCAAGGAACCAGACCTTCCGGCGATGCCGGCCATCACACGCTCGATGACGGCGAATTGGGCAAAGCCCATACCCGTTGCACGCCGTCCGCTCCTGAATTCCAGGAGCGTCCCGGACGCGCAGGACGACTCCCGCGCAGCATCCTTGCCTGGGTATCAGCTGCGTGGCGCAGTGTCCGTCCGCTCGTTCGACGTCGGCAGGTTCGAACGAATCAGGTTCGCGGTTTCAACCAGTTGCCTGGCGGACACCTGGACCCGCTGTCGACGCTGCGCATCGCCGCCTGGATCGTGCGGCGTGCCCCGCTGGCGTCCGGCGCCATCGAAGGTCGCGAGTTGGGGAGGGCCGATGCCCCAATCGCTGCCCTGCTGCCGGGGCACCACATGGAAGTGGAAATGCGGCGTTTCCTGTCCGCTGTAGACCCCGTTGTTCTGGAACGTGAGGATTCCGAGGGGCCGGAAACTCCTGACGAGTGCCTCCGCGACCCGCTTCGCCGCGAACATGATGGTCCTGCACTCCTGGTCGGAAAGATCGAGGAGCGTGGCGACGTGCCGGCGCGTGATGACGCAGCACTGTCCCACTTCGAACTGCCAGGGATTGATGACCGTCAGCGTATGCTCGCCTTCCTCGATGATCGCCCACCGTTCTTCGCGACCTGCCATGCCTTCGCAAAGGTCGCAGGGGTCCCGTACGGGAAGTTCGATCATTTCCCTCTCCTCTTGAGCAGGTCGTACCTGGATCGGAAGCGGACATTAGCACCGCCCCGCCCCTTCGTCCTGCCTTCCGGGAGTCCTGCCTGACGTGACCTGGGGCGGCTCGCCTGGCTGGCGTGGCCGGATTGGAAGGTGCGGTTGCGTTCGGCTTATACGAGTGGCACCCGGGGAGCTGGTTGCCTCGCATACCGTGCACACCGGGTTGGCGCAACCAGCCCACGCCATAGAACGGGAGAAACGCAATGAACAAGTGGGTGGCACTGGCATCGACCGCGGCCATGGCCTGCGGCTACGCAGCCGTCACGCATGCGCAGACCGCGGCCACCGCGGCGTCGGCACCGACTCCGGCGGCCGCCACCGCCTCCCAGGACAATCGCCTGGTGCTGGCAGACAACGAGTCGTTCCTGATGCCGCTGGACGACATGAAGAACGTCCATCCCAGCTATCCGCCCAGCCTGCTCGAACGGCACCTTCCCCCACGCACGGTGTGCCTGAGGGTGGGCATCGACGAGAAAGGTGCCGTGACCGTGGTCGCCAGGGCACCGGCCTCGGAGTTCTGCGCCACGAGTGCCGAACCCGAGTTCCTGGCCGCGTCGGAATCGGCGGCAAGGACCTGGAAATTCGACCCTGCATTGCGCTGCGTCTTCCGCAACGCGAAGGACAAGGAACGGGCCGTGGCCAGCTGCGACGGCGGCAAGGGCATTCCGCAGCCGGTGACCCTGGTCTATCGATTCCGCTTCGAGCAGGTCGACGGACAGCCCAAGGTGCATGTGATCGGCGGGTGACGCGGTTCGCTGTCGGGGGTGCGCAAGCAAGTCCAAGGGAGTGGTTGCACGCTGCCGAGCGACTACTTCGTCCCTGGTCGCGGGGTTTGGCCTGGCCCGAACTTCGGGCTGCCGACGATGGAAACATGAAAGTCGGCATCGAACTCGACCACCGCGATGCGGGCCTGTTGCAACAGCTCCGCATCTTCCGCGCTGCAGCCCATCGACTGTACGTGCTTGATCCTGTCCAGTGGCGGCGACTGCGTGGCCACGCGCTGGCTTCGTCTCACCACCACTCTCCGCACGGCGGCATAGCACACCATCCACAGCATCAGCAGCGCCACCAGGCCAAGGAACGGACTGAGGTCCTGCCACAGACGTTCGAGCGCCAGTACGGCACCCGGCGGCGAAAGCCCAAGGACCACCTTCATGTCGATCCACAGTGCACGCAGCATCGGAATCAGCAGGTAGCCCAGAAGCCCCCATGCGGCCACCGTCAGCACGATGTCACGCAGGCGGGCCCACGACGAAACTCTGGCGGCGCCAATGACCGGTGGCCAGGGAGTTGTCATCGGAACCCCCGATCCGGGCTGACCCATTTGCCGCCGGTTCGAGGCGAGCGCAGCAATGCGCGCGGAAGCCCGACTATGGCGGCGCACGCCTGCAGCAGCCAGAACGCCAGCGGATACCAGACCACCCAGAACCCTGCCCGGAACATGTGCTTCTCGAACTTGCGATCCAGGCCTTCGCTGATCAATGCCTGGAACAGATAGGTCACCGCCAGCACGAATCCCCACTCGCGGGGTATCAGCGACAACCCGATCGGTTGCAGCGCGGGCCACAGGCCGATCAGCTGCAGCAGCCATATGGAGGCCAGGGTCAGCACCGCGTAAGCCCATAGCACCGACGCCACGAAGTTCAGCCAGATTGGCCAGATCCGCGCGTTCCTGAGGCGGAACAGGTGCGGCAGGGCCTTGAGCACGACGATCGTGCCGCCCTCGGCCCAGCGAACGCGTTGACGCCACAGGCCGCGTATGGTTTCCGGCGTGAGGATCCAGCCCATGGCCTTTGGCTCGAACACGATCAACCAGCCCGCCAGTTGCAGGCGCCAGCTGACGTCGACGTCGTCGGTGATGCTGTTCGGGTTCCACCAACCGGCATCCTGCAGTGCACGCTTGCGAAAGGCGCACACGCACCCGGACACCGTGAACAGCGTGCCGTAAACGTTCTGGGCCCGCTTGATCAAGCCGACGATGTTCGAGAACTCTCCCACCTGGAGCAGTCCAAGCAGTGTGCTGCGGTTGCGGATCCGTGGATTTCCGGCGACGCCGCCGAACCTCGCGTTCTGTTGCAATCGCCGCACGAACCAGACGACCGCGAACGGATCCAGCAGCGTGTCGCCATCGATGCAGACAAGTATCTCCCCGCGGGCGGCCAGCGCACCGGCATTGAGCGCGCTGGATTTTCCGCGGTTGCTCGCAAGATGGATCACGCGCAGCCATTCGTATCGCCTCGACAGATCCTCGAGAATCGCGCCAGTGCTGTCGGCCGAGCCGTCGTTGATGGCGATCACCTCGAAATCCGGGTACTGGGTGCGCGACAGCACCTCGAAGGTTTCTCGAACCTGCGCTTCCTCGTTGAAGCACGGCACCAGGATCGACACTGCCGGATACGCCGCAAGCGATGGCGGTTGATTGAATGGCGGCTCGTGGCGTTCACGGAACCAATGGAACTGGAGTCCGCCGACGATCCAGTAGAACGCCATCACGAACGGGTAGCCAAAGCAGAACAGCGCCACCCAGGTACCGAACTGGGACACGGTCATGGCTGGATGTCTCCGGGCCGCGGAAACTGGGCGGCCGATACGGACGGGGCCACCCGCTCCACACCAGGGGCATCGATGAGGGAACCGTCCGGCTGCCAACCCACCACGGTGCCGCCATGGGTCTGGAGATCGCGCGTCGCCCCGGCAAGCTCGATGCCTGTTGGCGGGGCCGCACCTCGCCACCACACCCCCGTACGACGGTTGACCGGATCCCTGAAGTCACGCACCCACGTGAACCGGCTCAAGGCGTTCGGGTCGCCGGAATCGACCGGAACAAGCGTCACCTCCGCCAATATCGAGGGCCGCGCAGGCGAGTGGTCCGCCGCGGCAAGCCACAGCAACTCCGTACCGGGCCGTTCCGCCTCGACGGCGCGAAAGGCCGATAGCGCCAACGCGTCTTCCGGCGGCCAACCGCTCAGGTCCAGGTCCGCCCGGCGCTGGCGCACGCTCCACGGCGTGTCGGCCGCGCGCACGCCTGGCTGGGACAGTGACGCGGCGTCTTCGACCATCACCGCGGCCACAGGAACATGCGAGGCCAGCTCCGCGAACAGCTGCACCACCCGTTGCGGGGATCCCAGTGTCTTCAACGCTTGCCGATGAGGCAGACGCACGCCGACCTTGACGTTCGCGCGCCCGCGCAGTTGCGCGGCCAGGCGCGGCAGAAGGTCCTGCCGCAGCGGAAGTTGCGAGTTAGGAAACCAGGTCGCGGCAATGCCGCCGTCCGGGCGCTGCACTGCTGCGTCGATCAATACATCGGTGGCACCAAGCGCCAGCAGGCGCCCGATCACGCGGCCCAGGCGTTCGTTGGTGACCGCCGGGTCGGCGTCGGCCAGGACGGCGGGATCGAGGCTGACGATGCGTCGCGACGGGGGCCACGGGTCGGCGAAGCGGATGTTGGCCACCCATGTGCCAAGGTCCGGGTCGCCAAGCGGAAGATAGCGCCCCAACGCCATGGGATGCATGGCGTCGGCTGGCTGCGGGTCAAGCGTGAACGCGAACTCGTACCCAAGCTCGCGGGCCACTGCAACCGCTGTGTCCCCGTACCGTCCGAACGGCCACACGATGGTGCGCGGGGCGCGACCGAGCTCGCGCTGCAACTGCTTACGCGCACGCTCCAGGTCGTCGCGCAGGCGTGCGCGATAGGCAATATCGGTTTCGTAGCCCTGGCCTGCGCTGAAGATGCGCGTCGTCGCAGCCGGCTGGACGTTGCCCTGCGGGTTCGCCAGCACCTCTTTATGCAGGTCGTGGCTGTGCGAAGCAAACTCGACCCATCCCGACGCCTGCATCTCGCGAGCCTGGTCCCAACTGATGAACTGCGAGCGCGCGACCGGAGCGCCTCCATAGTTGACGCTGCCGCCCGGCGGGACGTCGAGCCACTGGCCGACAACGGCGGCGACAATCGGCATGCGGTACGCCAACGCCAACGGGTAGATCCGCGTATACAGGCTGATGTCGCCGTCATCGACCGTGATCAGGATTGCGCGCTCCGGCAAGGGAGCGATGCCGCGGCGTGCGCGCCCGACATCGTCGAGCGAAATGGCGTGCCAGCCATTGCCGACCAGCCAGTCGAAGAACGCGACCAGACGCTCGCTGGAGACTCCGTCCTCACCCAAGGCATCGCGACGATCGCCAACGCGATGCAGGGCGACCACGGCGAAGCCCTGCCCCATCGCCGGCACTTCGCGCTCGACCGGCACCGTGGGTTGCGCCGACACCGGAGCGCACATGGCGATAATCAGCGCGGCCGACATGATCAAGGCAGATGGCAGGACGTTGCGCATGCTCAGAACCTTTGATTCAGACGCACGAACGCGGTCAGTGAGCGCTCCGCGTCGCCGTCGTAGACGCGACGCGACCAGGAAATGCCGTAGTTCCATTCCGTGCGTGGATCGTGGCGGTAGAACTGTTCGTAGGTGATGTCGCCGATTCCATCCTGGCCGAAGTCGCGCTGCCAGTAGCCGCCCGCGTTGACGATCAGCCGCTGCGACAGGCTGCGCTCGTACTCGCGCCACAGGATGTGCCATAACTCGGCGGCAACCATGAGCGAAGCATCCCGTTCCGGATTGAAGTACGCGGTGTCGCGCAGCGTGTTGCGCGACAGCGAAAGCGATGGCCGCACCACCACATCGAGCTTCGGCGTGTCGACCACCGTGGCACCGAAGTCCGCCACGAGTTGCAGGCGATCGTTGCCGTCGGTGAAGTCCATGGCGGTGAGGCTTGCCGATGCGACCCGTGATTCGTTCCACGCATACCCGGCCGATATCCCGGCGGCATCGGCGCGGATGCCGGCTTCGACCGCGCGCAGCGGTGTCTCCATCGAGAAGGCCTGCAGGCTCGCCCCGAGCGTCCAGTGATCGTCGGGCTGCCATTGCAGGCTCGCGTCGGCGCCGGCATGGTCGAGCATGCCGGTGTTCGCCCAGCCGATCAGTTCGAAGGTGAGGTCCGGCCAACGACCCTCGATGCCGCCGCCGTAGCGGTTGCGCTCCAACCGTGTGTCTTCCGGTTTGCTGGTCGAGCGTTCGCCGGCAGCGAGCAGGCGCCAGCGTTCGCCGATGGGCGGCGTGTACACGCGCACGGCGGCCTCCAGGCCGTCGCCAGGGGCAACATCGCCGCCGCCTTCGGCCGTCCTCGGAGCCAGTTCGACCCGGAGTTCGGCCAAGCGATGCGCCTTCTGGTCGCGCAACAACCGCTGCAAGTGGCTGTTGACCGGGTCGATCTTCGCCAGGTTTTCGGCGCGTTGCTCCGATCCGGTCCAGTCGCGTCTGCGGTACTGCGAATCGGCCAACGCCAGGTCGATGTTGAAATCCTCGGGCGCCAGGCTCTTGGCGATCAGGACCTCCTCGTGGCCCAGGCGCGGCCAGCCCCGCGCCGAGGCAATCTCGCCACGTTCAAGGCGCAGATACGGCGATGCCGGAGCGGCATCGGCCAACGGGCGGATCCGACGCCACGCCTCGGCCGGCATGTCGGCATACCGCCGCGCCTGCGCAGCCAGCATCTGCGAATCAAGCCAGTCCTCGTTTGGCCGAAGTGCCGCGTCGGACCCGACGGCGCGCCATGCAGTGCCTTCGCTCGCCAGTGAATCGGCGCTGGCGAACGCCGCATCGAAGTCCTCGACTTCCACCTGCGAGAAGAACAGGCCGACACGCGCTTCGCGGCTGTCAGGCCAAGTCACGAGTACGCCCTCGTATGCCTGTCGGGCCTCATGAGGGCGGCGCGCACCAAGCAGGGCATCGGCTTCGGCGAGGCGGACATAGGGCGGCAGCGAGTCACCGCTGGCGCGCAACCCGCTGACTACTGCCAGCGCATCGTCCCATCTGCCACGATCGCGCAGTGCAACTACCAGGTCGCGACGCAGGCGCAGCAGCAGCCCCTCGTCGACAGGCGTTGCCTGGCTCGCTTCATCGAGCAGTGACTGCAGGTGGGCAATGGCGGCGTCCGTGGCCGCGTAGGGCCGCGTTGGATCCAGCGACGGGACCTGGTTGCCCCACCGCACCTCGGCGGCTGCCTGGCGGCTGCGGATTCCAATGTCGGCGTCCCTGCCGAGCGCCCGTGCCGCGCCCTGCGGAGCATTGAGTTCGACCAGGACATCAGCCACCGCGCGACTGTAGTCCGGTTCACCGGGGACCAATGAGCTTGCCTGGGCGAAATCGCGAAGTGCAGCGTAGAGGTCGCCAGCCTGCAACGAGGAGCGTCCCTGCTCGAACAGCATTCGTGCGTGCTGGCGTATCCGTGCCGATTCTTCCGGCTGGGCCAGGCACGGTGTGGCGATCGCGAAGGCCAGCCCCAGCACCCATCCACGCAAGGCGCTGCTACGACGCGAACAGCTTTCCGGGGCGCCGCAAGATGCGAGCACGCAATCGGCACCGGAGTCGCGGGGCATTGCCGTTCTCCTCCAAGTGCTGTGAGGCCCGCCAGCAGGCGCGACGCAGGTCGGAGTCACACAAGGACTGACAGCGGTGCTCATTGGCGCCAGCACGACAACCCATCAACGGATGTTAGCGCTCTGGAGTCACCGGTGATTGCGCTTGAACGCGCAGACGCTGGCACGGAATGTGTCGCGCGCCCGTGAACGCGGCAGACAGGGGCGGCAAAAGGGCATCCCGGAGCCGGTAACCCTGGTTGATCCAGACCCCGATCCCGACCCGATTGCAGCGCAGGGGCCGCTGGGCGTAACGTCCGCAAAACTCCCGCCACCCGGGTCGGCGGTTGCCGGCCCGGCCAGCCGGAGCGCGCAGTTGGGGACGTCAACTTCATCGTGCACAGGGAGCGGGACATGGGGAACGGCAGAAACGTACTGGCGTTGGTAACGTTGTTGGTGGCGGGTGCCGCGGGGGCGCACAGTGGAAAGGAAGACCCCCTGCAGTTGACCGACATGAGTTTCATGCAACTCGACGCCGTCGTGATGGCGTCCAAGGACAAGCCGAACGAACTCGAGCGCGTGTTCGGGCTGAAGTCCTACGAACGGGGCAGCCCCGAGGATGCCGCCGAACATTTCAGGGCCGCCGCGCGCTACGCCGACAAGTACTCGCAGCACTACCTCAGCCTGATGTACTGGCACGGCGCCGGCGTCCGCGTCGATCGTGTCCAGGCCTACGTCTGGGCCGACCTTGCCGCCGAACGCGGCAGCCACAAGCTGCTGCTCATCCGCGAGAAGATGTGGTCGCAATTGACCGCCGAACAGCAGGCACAGGCGCTGGCCATCGGCGAGGAGTACTACGCCCGCTACGGCGACGACGTCGCCAAACCGCGTGCGGAAAGTGTGATGCGCGCCTTCACCCGCACCATGACCGGCAGCCGGCTGGGCTACCGCAACCAGCGGATGGATGTCGCCGGCCAGCCGGTCGGCGGTGCATTCGCAAGCAAGACCGGCGGCAACGCGTCTTCGTACCTGGTCGCAGGTGCCGCCGCGCCTGACCAGCTTTACGGCACGACGGGCGCAATGGAGTTCGACGGCTACTGGAAGGAACAGGACGACCTGCTCGACCGCATCGGTACGACCTCCGTCGGACCAGCCACTCCGGTGAGGCCGAAGTAGTTTCGTCGGCCATCAGCACTGCCAGCGGCAAAAAAAACGCGCCTGGAGAGGCGCGTTTTTCTTTGCCGCGAACCGCTCGATCAGAGCGCGAAATCCAGCCGCACCTTGCCGCGACCGCCGCCCGGGGCGAACTGCCACTGCTTGACCGCCTTCACAGCGGCGGCTTCGAAGGTGCGCGCCGGCTTGGCATTGACGACCGAGACGCTGGCGACGCTGCCGGACTCGTCGACGACGAACTCGACTTCGACGAAGCCCTGCGTGCCCGAACGCACCGCTTCGGCGGGGTACTGCGGTTCGACGCGCTTGAGCGGCTTGAGATCGGCGGATGCCGGCGCGGCAAAGGACAGGATCAGGGCCGCCAGGCCGGCAGCAATGAGGGTGGGACGACGCATGGGGCACTCCTTGGGGTTGGAAATCGTGACGACATCCCCGGCATCGGCCGCGCCCGCCGATTCTTTAGCGCCATGGCGAATCGTGACGCATGCCTAAAGTTTCCGCCCGCCGCGCCGATGCCGGGAGAGTCGACCCAGCACGGGTCCGTCCCTGAACTCGAGGCCTCCAATGTCCGTTCGCCCCCCTACCCCTTATCTGGATCGATTCCTGGCTCCGGCGACGCGGCTGATGGCGCGTCTGCGCTTTGGCCAGAAGGCCATGGTGATCGGGACCGCCTTCATGCTCACGTGCGGCGTGCTGGCCGGCATCCTGATCACCCGCTCCAACGCCGAGATCGCCGCGGCCCGCATGCAGCACGAGGCCAGCAGCGGCCTTGCCCACCTGCAGCGCGCCATGCTGGCCATCCAGGACCACTCCCAGCTGCTGGCACGCCGCCACGCCAAGGACACCGTCAGCGACCAGGCGCTGGCCAAGGCCGCCGACACCGTCGACGCCGAACTGGAGGCGCTGGCCGCCTGGCAGAAGGACAAGCTGGCCGATGCACCGCTGCAGGCACCGCTGCAGACGGCGCGCGCAGCGTGGTCGAAGGCACGCGAGAGCGACCAGGATGCCGCCGCGGCCGTGACCGCGCACAACGCCGCGATCCGAAGGGTCGGCGAACTGATGGGGCAGCTGGCCGACCACACCGGCCTGGCCCAGGCGCAGAACGCGCCGGTGCTGTACATGGGCCATGCCGGCAGCGACTGGATCCCGACGTTGGCCGAATACACCGCGCAGCAGTCGCTGGTGGGCGTGCGCGTGCTCGGCGAAGGCGCGATCTGGGTCGACGACCGCACCAACCTGGCGGTCTCGCGCACCATGCAGGACTACGTCCGCGGCCGCGTCGAGCTGGAATACAAGGACGCCATCGAAGGGCTGCCGGTGCTCAACAGCACCGCCGGAAAGCCGCTCGCCAGCGCCCTGGCCGCGGTGGCCAAGCAGAACGAACTGATCCAGACCCACATCCTCGACGCCGAAACCCCGGTGCTGCCGGTGAAGGTGATGGCCGCACGTGCCGACGCGACCCGCCTGGCCCTGGCCGCCGCCATGACGTCCGCCAATCGCTCGCTGGCCCTGGCCGCCAACACCGAGATCGCCCGCCTGCAGCGCCGCACCACCTTCACGCTGGGCGCCTGCGTCCTGATCCTGCTGCTGTCGGGCTACCTGTTCCTGGCCTTCAGCCGCGCCACGCGCCACTCGCTGCAGAGCGTCATCGGCGTCTCTCGCAAGATCGCCGACGGCCACCTCGACAACCGCATCGTCATCGACGGCCGCGACGAGGTCGCCGAACTGATGTCGGCCATGTCGCAGATGCAGACGCAGCTCAAGTCCAACATCGAGGAAGAGCGCCGCGTCGCCGACGAGAACCTGCGCATCCGCAACGCGCTCGACGATGTCGGCACCAACGTGATGATCGCCGACAACCAGCGCAGCATCATCTACATGAACCAGTCGGTCGCGGCGATGCTGATCCGCGCCGAGGGCGACATCCGCAAGGAGCTGCCGCAGTTCGAGGCGCGCCGCCTGCTCGGCGCCAGCATGGACGTGTTCGACAGGGAGCCGGGCTTCCAGAAGCGCATGCTCGATGGCCTGCGCGAGCGTTACGCCACGCGCCTGGTCATCGGTGGCCGCACCTTCTCGCTGGCGGCGTCGCCGATCATCAACGCCGGTGGCGAGCGCCTGGGCTCGGTTGTCGAGTGGGCCGACCTGACTGCCGAGGTTGCGGTCGAAGCCGAAATTGCCGGCATCGTCCAGGCCGCCGTCGACGGCGACTTCTCCCACCGCATCGCGGTCGAGGGCAAGGACGGCTTCGTCAAGCTGCTGGCCGAAGGCATCAACCAGCTGCTGGAAACCAACGCCGCCGCCATGGACGACGTGGTCCGCGTGCTCTCGGCACTGGCCCAGGGCGACCTCACCCAGACCATCGATGCCGAGTACCGCGGCACCCTGGCCCGCATGAAGGACGACGCCAACAGCACCGTCGCCCAGCTCAGCCGCATCGTCGGCGAGATCCGCCAGGGCAGCGATGCGATCAGCGCCGCCGCGGGCGAAATCGCTGCGGGCAACAACGACCTGTCGCAGCGCACCGAGCAGCAGGCCGCATCGCTCGAGGAAACCGCCTCGTCGATGGAGGAACTCACCTCGACCGTGCGCCAGAACGCCGACAACGCCCGCCAGGCCAACCAGCTGGCGCTGGGCGCCGCCGATGTCGCCTCGCAGGGTGGCCAGGTGGTCGGCCGCGTGGTCGACACGATGAGCGCGATCAACACCGCGTCGAAGAAGATCGTCGACATCATCGGCGTGATCGACGGCATCGCCTTCCAGACCAACATCCTGGCGCT
>JACZCZ010007982.1_pt1 | contig 14036 bp, 14 predicted proteins | sample 8641811 | NCBI WGS metagenome assembly JACZCZ01 (sample SAMN15324610, study PRJNA640507) | soil metagenome | isolation source: intercropping peanut in the first line | place: China: Luxin town, Laibin City, Guangxi Province | collected 2019-07-25 | depth 10cm m | reverse complement strand
TTCACCTTGTCCATGATTTCCAGGCGCAGCGCTTCGAGCTTGTTCTGCGGACCGCGCTCGCGGATCTCGTGGATGTCGATCGTCTCGAACAGGGATTCCTTGGCGAGGACCATGGCCTTTTCGGCGGTCCCGCCGATGCCGATGCCGAGCATGCCTGGCGGACACCACCCGGCACCCATCGTCGGCACCGTCTTCACGAGCCAGTCGACGATGGAGTCGGAGGGATTCAGCATCGTGAGCTTCGATTTGTTCTCCGATCCGCCGCCCTTGGCCGCGAGTGCGATTTCGACTTCAGCGCCCGGCACGACTTCCATGTGGATCACGGCCGGCGTGTTGTCCTTCGTATTCCTGCGATCGAAGTAGGGATCATCGACGATCGATGCGCGCAGCATGTTGTCCGGATGGTTGTAGGCGCGACGCACACCTTCGTTGATCATGTCGGTGAGGCTCATGGTCGCGTCCCAGCGCACGTTCATGCCGACCTTGACGAAGATCGTGACGATGCCGGTGTCCTGGCAGATGGGCCGGTGACCTTCGGCGCACATGCGCGAGTTCACGAGGATCTGCTTGATCGCGTCTTTCGCCGCGGGACTCTCTTCGAGCTCATAGGCTGCCGCCATGGCGCGAATGAAATCGGGGGAGTGGTAGTACGAGATGTACTGGAGGGCGTCGGCGACGCTCTGGATCACATCGTCCTGGCGGATCACGCCGCCCGAGGCGGCGGCAGGCTGGGGCTTGGCAGACATGGTTCGGGTCGGGGAAATCGCGGAAAAACGGGCCCGGAATCTACCATCGCCGGCCCGGAGGGGGGAAGGATGGCGGTCCCGCTCCTGAGGACTGTGCTGGCGTTGCCCGCGCGCAAGTGCCTATTAATCCTGGCCTGCGGCACGGTTACCGTTACCTGCGCCGCCTGAATTCGCTGGAGTCTCCATGATCGAACCTCGCCCCATCGTCCTCGAATACCGTGGCATCCGCCTCGAGCCGCTGACGGAAGCGCATCTACCCGGCATCGCGAAGGCAGCCTCGGACGGCGAACTATGGAAGCTGTGGTTTACGGCGGTGCCGTCCCCGGACGGTGTGCAGAAATGGTTCGAGTTCGCGATGGAAGGTCTAAAGGCCGGCCATATGCTGCCGTGGGCAGTGCGCGAGCTTGCGAGCGGCGAGATCGTCGGCAGCACGCGCTATCACGACATCATCGCGCCGGTCGATCGCGTCGAGATCGGCTACACGTTCTACGCGCAGAGCCGCCAGCGTTCGAGCGTGAACACGACGTGCAAGCTGATGCTGATGATGCACGCCTTCGATACGCTCGGCTGCAAGGTCGTGGGGTGGAGAACGGATAACTTCAACTTCCGCTCCCAGCGCGCCATCGAAGCACTCGGCGCGAAGAAGGACGGCGTGATCCGTCACAGCCAGGCACGCAAGGACGGGACCGTTCGCGACACCGTCATGTACAGCGTGCTCGCGACGGAATGGCCGGATGTGAAGCGGCATCTCGAACTGAGGCTGGCGAGGAACGCCGGCCGCGAGTGATCGCAGCGAACTGGCTGTCGACGGAAGCCCTCTTGCTGTGGGTCCGGCTTCAGCCGGACGTTAGCGCCGTCCGGCGATGCTTCTCATGACGTTCGGCTTAAGGCCGGACCCACTGCCGACCCGCGATCCCGGGCCGGTTTCCTCAGCTCACTGCTTCGTCCCCGTGAACTTCCCTTCACCCATGCCGCCGAAGTCGACCGTGCCGTTCATCGCGCTGCCATCAACGGTACCGGTGTACTTCACATCGAGCGCCGTGCCCTGCATCTCGAGCGTGTAGTTCAGTTCCAGCGCATTGCCTTTGAGCGTGCCCTTTACGGGTGTTTCCCCGCGCTGGCCCTTGAGTGTGCCGGTCAGTTCCTCGCCGTTCTGCGTCAGCGTCAACGTCGATTCGCGAACGCCACGCGGGCTTTCGACGCTGAGTGCCCAGGTGCCGCTGACATCGGCTGCCAGTGCCGCCGCGGCTGCAAAGAGACTCGCAACGGATGCGAGCGCCAGGTTCCGAATTGCTTTCATGAATCCCCCGCTGGTGTAGTTGTCCGGGCCAAAGTGTGCGGCCGGCGGGGGATGTGTGCCGGGCTTTGACGAAACTTTTCCCGGCCGTCGGGCTACTGTCCGTCGATCAGGACGAAGAGCACTCGCACCGGTTTGCCCGACCGGTTGGCCCATGCGTGATGGGTGCCGCGCTGAATCAGCACATCGCCCGCGCGCATGACCGTCTCGTCGCGATCGAGGATGGCAGTCAGCTCACCTTCGAGGATCACCGCATAGTCGACACTCGACGTCGTGTGCATGCCAGGATGCCGATCGCTGTTCAGTTGATGCTGCGCGTCGGCGAAAAGCCGGCCGAACGTGGCAGCAGACTGTCGCTTGCGCTCGTCGGCATCGGCCGCTTCTGGAGGAATGTCGATGATGCGGATGACCGTGCCGCGGACGGGCGGCGCGACGCCCCGGTGCTCGGCAATACTGTCGTCAGCGGCTATCTCGGCAGGCGAACCTGTAGTGCGCCAGAGGTTCGTTACTCGATAACCAGGCCGTTCCGGCACGAGGCGCACAGAGGGCGACGGACCGTCCTCCACGATGCACGAACGACCCTGCGCATCATGACCAGTGACGATGCGACGAATGGGCGGCGGCAGGGTCATCGCAGCCTCCGCACTCGCTCGAGATAAGTCTGCTCATCCGGCGGCATGCCGCTGCGCTGGGCTTCCCACAACGTCTCGGCGAGACAATCGATCATGCGGTGTTCGGCCTCATGAGGATCGCCCATGCGTTTCACCAGGTCGTCGAACGCCTTGCGAATACCGGACGGCCGATCCGTTGCGAGTTGATCGCGGATGGCGAGGTGCAGCCCCATGTGCAGGAACGGATTCGACTGGCCGCCTTCGGGCGTGTAGTCGCGATCGATCACTTCGTCGCGCGATTCGAGTGCGGCCTGGTATTCGGGATGCAGTTCGATGACGTCGGCCACCTGCATCTCGAGCGGCTCCATCGGCAGGCCGGCGCGGCGTTTGCGCCAGGCTTCGATATAGACGGCTCGAAGCTGGTCGCGGGATTGAGCGTCGAAGAAGGGCATGGGTCGGATTCTAGAGTGTCGTCAGCGCTTCTTCGACCGCGTCTGCGATCGTGCCGCGATGCGAGCGCCGATCGGCGTGCGCCTGGCCGACGGCTTGGCCGGTGCGTCCGCCTTCGTCTTGTCCTTGAACTCGCACAGGTCTGCGATGAGGCACTCGGGGCAGCCGGGTTTACGCGCGAGGCAAACGTAGCGGCCATGAAGGATCAGCCAGTGGTGAGCGTCCTGCTTGTACTGCTCGGGAACGACTTTCAGCAGCTTGACCTCGACGGCGCGAACGTCTTTGCCTTTGGCGATGCCGGTGCGATTCGAGACGCGGAAGATGTGCGTATCGACGGCGATCGTCGGGTGGCCGAACGCAGTGTTCAGGATCACGTTGGCCGTCTTGCGTCCGACGCCGGGAAGCGCTTCGAGCGCTTCCCGGGATTCGGGGACTTCGCCGCCGTGACGCTCGATGAGCAGCCGGCACGTCTCGATGACGTTCTTCGCCTTCGTGTTGAAGAGGCCGATCGTCCTGATGTGGCGCGACAGACCTTCCACACCCAGCGCTAGGATGGCTTGCGGCGTACTCGCCTCGCGATACAGCACTCGCGTCGCCGCGTTCACGCCCTTGTCCGTCGCCTGCGCGGACAAGATCACGGCGATGAGCAGTTCGAACGGTGTTCGATACTCGAGTTCCGTGGTCGGATGCGGACGAGCGGCTTTCAGGCGCTTGAAGATCTCAGCGATTTTGGTCGGGTTCATGCCGGTGGCGATTCAGGAACCAGTTGCGGACCGCGAGCAGCAGGCCGAGCGCGATGAATGCACCGGGCGGCAGCATGGCCAGCAGAAATCCCATGTCGGGAGGAAACACTTGTACGCGATCCATGCCTGTCCATCCGGCGGCGTGCAGCAATGAGCCACGGCCGACGAACTCGCGCGCAGTGCCGAGAATCACGAGCACGAGCAGCACGGAGAAGCCACGGCGCGCGGCATTGGCGAGTGCGATGCGTACGGATTGTTCTGGAGGCAGCGTCAGCAGCGCGAGATTCGCGACGAGCAACGGCAGGAAGAACGCCAGCGTGCCGTAAAGGCCAGGTAATCCAGCGTCGAGCCAGAGCGACATGCAGCCGATCACGGTCGCGAGGAAGAGCATCCGCAACGCGTGCGTGATGCGCGATGGCAACGATGCAGGCAGAGCCGCCGTGAACGCGACGAGAATCCATGAGAGCAGCAGTGCGACGCCGATGCCGAAAGCGCTCGCGAGCGTATCGCTCATCGCGACGGCGGGGCATAGCGCTACGACGAGCCAACGGGTCGACTGCATTCCGGTCGGTGCCGTCGGACTCATGGCGACGCTCCGGCAGAGGCCGTAAAGATCTGATCGCGCCTCGCTCCGTAATACTCGAGAGCGCGGCGCGTTGCCTTCACGATGGCGCGAGGCGTCAGCGTCGCCCCCGTGAAGCTGTCGAAGTCGCCGCCGTCCTTGCGAACGCTCCACTGCTGCTGCGGCGGATCGGCGAGCGAACGACCGCGGAAGTTCTCGAGCCAGTCGCGGCGACGGTTTTCGAACTGATCGCCGAGGCCCGGTGTTTCCTGATGGCGTACGACCTGCACGCCAATGAGCGAGCCATCGTAGGCTATCGCAACCAGCAACTCGATCGGCCCGTGATAGCCGTCCGGTGCGACGGTGTGCAGGATCGCAGCGACAGGTTCGCCATTACGGCGTGCGCGATAGATCGGCACGGACTGCGCAATGCCGAGGATGTCCGGCGACACCACGTCGATCCGGTCGGTGAGCAGATCGTTGTCGTGCGATGAAGGGGCAACCAGCGCGTCGAGGCGCTGCTGAATCCATGCCTGCCGATTGCGCTCGATCCGGTCGTGCGTTGCCCCGGCCACCAGCGACAACACCGCCGCGAACGCGACGGCGCACGCGATCAGGATCGCTGCCGACAAGGCGGGGCGCGACAGGGAATCAGCGCGAGTGACCATAAATGCGGGGCACTGTGAAGCGGTCGATCAATGGCGCCGCGAGGTTCATCAGCAGCACAGCGAATGCGATGCCGTCAGGGTAACCGCCCCAGCTGCGGATGACGTACGTGATCACGCCGATGCCGGCGCCGTAGATCAGCTTGCCGCGATCGCTCGTCGCCGAGGTGACTGGATCTGTCGCGATGAAGAATGCCCCGAGCATGCTTGCGCCCGCGGTCAGGTGAAACATCGGTCCCGGATAGCTGCCCGGATCGACGGCCGACATGATTGCGGCGGGAATCGTGAGTCCCGCGAGCACAGCGACGGGCGTGTGCCAGCGGATGAGGCGTTGCGAAAGCAGCCACACGCCGCCGGCAAGCAGCGCAACGTTGATCCAATCCCAGCCTCGTCCCCCCAGCATGCCGAAGATCGGCTGGGCGGTCGCTTCCTGCAGCGTCTGCCCCATCGCCACGCCGGTTCTCAGCGCGTTCAGCGGCGTCGGCGACGTGACTGCGTCCCATTGCAGCGAGGTAGGCAGTGAGCCCGTGAAGATCGTATGGAGCGTGTCAGGGAGGCTGAGCGCAACGGTTTGCAGTCCCGAGATGTCCGGCGGCAACCAGCGCGTGAGCTGTGCCGGGAACGAAACCAGCAGTACGGCATAGCCGACCATCGCGGGATTGAAGGGATTCGAACCGAGTCCGCCGTAGAGATGCTTCGCCACGAGAATCGCGAAAGCCGTGCCACTGACGATCAGCCACCACGGAGCGAGCGGAGGCAGGCAGAGCGCGATCAGTACAGCGGTGATTGCGGCGCTGCCGTCCATCAGGAACTTCTGTACCGGCTGGCCTCGCAGGCGCAGTGCGATTGATTCCGCTGCGGCCGCGGCGGTGACACCGAGCAGGATCTGAATGACCAGGCCGGGTCCGAAGAAGATGACGTGCAGGCAGATTGCAGGCAGCAGGGCGTAGAGCACCTGTCGCATGACACGACCGACAGTGTTCGCGGGAGCGACGGTGTGGGGTGCGGCGGTCATGGCGGCGATTTCCGCCCTGTGATTTCGCGCCGCTTCTGTTCCAGTCGTGCTCGTTGTTCGTTTTCGATACGCACGAGTCGTTCACCCCGAGCCTCGTAGCGCTGCCGTGACAACAGGGCCTCGCTGCGAGCCAGGAGCTCAGCCTGCACCGGCACTTTGGCTTCGCGGAAGCGTTGCGTGAGCGGAATCTGGCTCGGGCACACGTAGTCGCAGCAGCCGCACTCGATGCAATCCATGAGTCCGAAGGACTCGAGTGCTGCGACGTCGTGAGCTTGTGCATGCCAGTGCAGTTGCTGCGGCAGCAGCCATGCAGGGCAGACTTCGGAGCAGTTGCCGCAGCGGATGCAGGGCATCTCCGTGCTGCGCGGTTGCAGGTCCGAGGGCGAGGGCACGATGACGCAGTTCGAGCCCTTCACGATCGGCAACCGGTCGTCGCTGAATGCCAGGCCCATCATCGATCCACCCATGATGAGGCGCCGGTCTTCGGTCGTGTAGCCGCCGCAGTCCGCAATCAGACTGGCGATCGGCGTTCCGAGCCGCGCCTCCAGATTCGCTGGTTCCCGAACGCCGCTGCCGGTGATCGTCACGATGCGGGTGATCAGCGGTTCGCCATCGCGAATCCATCGCGCGACGGCGGCGGCAGTGCCCACGTTCTGACAGAGGATGCCGATGTCGGAAGGCAGTCCGCCGGCGGGAACCTCGCGATCGGTGACCGCAAGGATCAACTGGCGTTCGCCGCCAGCGGGATAGACGTCCGGCAGAGTAGCGATATGGATGTGCGGCTGCACCTGGGCCGCTGCCGCTCGCAGTGACGCTATGGCCTGCGGGACGTCATCCTCGACTGCGATCGTGCATGACACAGTGCCGAGCGCGTGCATGAGCACATGCGCCCCGAAGACGATATCCGCTGCACGCTCGCGCATGAGCATGTCATCGCAGCTGATCCAGGGCTCGCATTCCGCGCCGTTCAGAAGCAGGTGCAGATCCGGCTGCGCAACCGCTTGAGAAAGCTTGCTGGCCGTCGGGAACGTCGCGCCGCCGAGTCCGACGATCCCGCCACGTGCGATGTGCTCGCAGAGCTGCGCCGGCGACATCGACTTGTAGTCGACTGCTGTGTTGGCGTTGTCGCGCCGGTCCGCGAGATCATTTCGAATCACGACGCAAAGCGACGATGCAGCGTGATATGCAACCGGCCGGGGTTCGATGGCGACGACGCTGCCCGACACCGGCGAATGCACCCACGCACTGATATCCGAAGTCGGCTCGGCAATGGGCTGTCCCAACAGCACAGTGTCGCCGGCTTTTACGAGCGGTCGTGCCGCTGTGCCGGTGTGCTGATCCAGTGGAAGGATGACTTCGGCGGGCAGAGACGCCGCACGAAGCGGCGCGGCCGTGGAACGTTCCTTGTTCGTTTCGAGGCGCAGGCCGCCGCCCGTCATGGCGCGGATCACGTCACTGCTCCAGTCATCGCCACCTTCGGCCGCATCTCGATGCAATCGACAGGGCAGGGCGGGATACACAGTTCGCAGCCCGTGCAGTCGTCCGTGATGACGGTGTGCATGAACTTCGATCCGCCGATGATGGCATCCACCGGGCACGCCTGAATGCACTTGGTGCAGCCGATGCAGACCGCCTCGTCGATCCAGGCGACCTCGGGCTGCGCCGGCATGACGCCGAATTTCGGATCAACGGCGATCGCCTCGCGTTGCAGCAACGCGGCGAGTGCGGTCATCGTGCGTTCGCCACCGGGCGGACACTGGTTGATGCCAGCTTCTCCACTAGCGATCGCGGTCGCATAGGGCTTGCAGCCCTCGAAGGTGCAGCGGCGGCATTGGGTCTGGGGGAGGAGGTCGTTGATGCGGTCGATCAGCCGGTTCTCGTCACTCGCCGGTGACTCGCGCGGCCACAACAGGGCGACTGCCAGTAAAGAGACCAGGGCGAGCGTGAGAGCGAATGCCGCGAGCATGCGTCAGTCGCCCAGGATGCCGATCAGTCCCATCAGCGCGAGCGCCATCAAGCCCGTCGTGATGAGGGCGAGCGGCGCGTCACGAAATGCGACCGGCGAGTTTGCCTGCCGGATGCGCTGCTGCAGTGTCGTGAATGCAAGCAGCAGCAGTGCGAACAGGACACCGAGCCCGATGCCTGCCCAGAATGCATTGCTGAAGCGATCGATCCCGGTACCCAGCAGGGCTACGCCAAGCACGGCGCTGTTCGATGTCATCAGCAGGGTGAATATCGGCTGCACCGGCTTCCAGTGCGACGATCTCGCCATGACTGCCGAGAGGATCTGCGCCAGCACTAGAATGAGAATGACGAGAGCAAAAGTGCGCAGATACCCCAGCGCGAAGGGTGCGAGGACCAGCTTCTCCAGCGCATGGCCGAGCGGTGCGACGACAGACGCGAGGGCAAGCGATCCGACAGCGATCCCTGCAGCCGCATCGAACTCATCGGTCGTTTCGAACGCCCTCAATCCCGTCAGCGCCGGCGCGTAGTGGCAGACCAGGACGGCGCTGAGGAGGATGAGAAGGAGCGAGGACATAGGCCAGCGTGATGAAGGTACTCCGTCATCCCCGCGCACGCGGGGATCCATGCTGGCTGCCGGATGGATTCCCGCTTTCCCGGGAACGACGAGTGTGGGGGAACTGGCTCACTTCACTTTCATGCCCGGTGTGGCGCCAGCGTCCGGCGACAGGAGGAAGATGTCCTTGCCGCCCGGGCCAGCGGCGAGAACCATTCCTTCCGACGTGCCGAACTTCATCTTGCGGGGTTTGAGATTCGCGAGCACCAGCGTCAGGCGGCCGACGATCTGGTCCGGCGCGTAGGCCGAGCGGATTCCCGCGAACACGGTGCGTTGCGCGTCGCCGATGTCGACTGTGAGCTTCAGCAGCTTGTCAGCCCCTTCGACGAACTCGGCCGCGAGAATCTTCGCGATGCGGATGTCGATCTTCGCGAAGTCGTCGACGGTGATTTCGCCCGCGCCGGGCTCCTGGCTGCTGGCTGGCTGGCTGCTGGCCGGAGCCGCGGGTTGCTTCTTTGCCGCTTCGTTCGCGCTTTCGAACAGAGCATCGAGTTGTTTCGGATCGACGCGAGTGATCAGAGGCTTGAACGTGCCGAAGGCATGGCCGGCCGGCAGGAACTTCGCAGGCGTCGAGCCCGAAGCGAACAGGTCCCACGTGAGCGGGCCACTGTTCAGATACTCCTCAGCCTGTTCTGCCAGCGCCGGAAGGATGGGTTTCAGGAACAGGGTGAGCGCTTTGAACGTCGCGAGTGCGGACGCGCAGATCTCGCCGAGCTTCTGGCGATTGCCTGCGTTGTCGGCCGCATCCTTCGCGAGGATCCACGGCTTGTACTGGTCGATTTCCGCGTTGACCTTGTCGGCGATCTCCATCGCGAGACGGATCGCGCGGCCGAACTCGCGCTCTTCGAACGATTCGCGGATTTCATTCGCTCGCTCGAAGGCCGCGCTCAGGCCTGCGGTCTGTGCAGGCAGCGCGGGCATGCGGTTGTCGAAGAACTTCGCCAGGAACGGTGCCATCCGGCTCGCGATGTTCACGTACTTGCCGACGAGGTCCGAGTTCACGCGCGCCACGAAGTCATCGGGATTGAAGTCGATGTCTTCGACGTTCGAGTTGAGCTTCGCCGCGATGTAATAGCGGAACCACTCGGGGTTCATGCCGACTTCGAGATACCGCAGCGGACTGATGCCAGTGCCGCGCGACTTGGACATCTTCGCGCCGGACACGGTGATGAAGCCGTGGACGTACACGTTGTTCGGCACCTTCTGCTGCGCGAACTTCAGCATCGCGGGCCACAGCAGCGTGTGGAAGTAGATGATGTCTTTGCCGATGAAATGGATCTGCTCGACGTCCGGTGCAGCGAGGAATTCCCGGTAGCTGCGTAGTTCGCCGTTCGCACGCGCCTTGCCGCTGTCGAAGTAGTTCTTCAGCGAAGCGAGATAGCCGATCGGCGCATCGAACCACACGTAGAAGAACTTGCCGGGTGCGTCCGGAATCGGAATGCCGAAGTAGGGCGCATCGCGCGAGATGTCCTTGTCGGTCAGCTCCTGATCGCCCTGGCCTTCGAGCCACTCGCTCGCCTTGTTCTTTACGGCGGGCTGCAGGCGCGGCTTGCCGTCGACCGTCGCGTTCAGCCATTCGCGCATGAACTGCTTGCAGGCGGGATCGGAAAGTTTGACGAAGTAGTGATCCGACGTGCGCCGCACGGGTGTCGCGCCGGACAGCGTCGAGTACGGATTGATGAGATCCGTCGGCTCGTACGCCTTGCTGCAGACCTCGCAGGTGTCGCCGTACTGATCCTTCGCGTGGCAGTTCGGGCATTCGCCCTTCACGTAGCGGTCGGCGAGGAACATGTTCTTGACCGGATCGAAGAACTGTTCGACCGGGCGCTTCTCGACCAGCCCGGCCGCATCGAGATTGCGGAAGATGAGCTGCGTGAGCTCGGTGTTCTCCGGCGAGTGCGTCGAATGCCAGTTGTCGAAGTGGATGTGAAAGCCGTTGAGATACTTCGGCCGGTCTGCCGCGATCCGGTCGACGAGCTGTTCCGGCGTTATCCCTTCGGCTTCCGCCTTCAGCATGATCGGCGCACCGTGCGCGTCGTCCGCGCCCATCCAGTGAACCTTGTTGCCCACCATGCGCTGGAACCGCACCCAGATGTCCGCCTGGATGTATTCCATGATGTGCCCGATGTGGAACGGACCGTTCGCGTAGGGCAGAGCCGTCGTGACGAAGAGATGGCGCGGACTGGAAGTCATTGGGAAAGCTGGCAAATCCGGGGAAAGGCGGGGGCGGATTATGCCATGGCTGCGCCGTCAGGCGCCGTGGTGATGAGGTGATCAGGTGATCAAGGAAGAGCCGTAGCTCTCGCATGATCACCGGATCACCGGATCACCACATCTCTCGCCGCAGCCCGTCGGCCCTAGCCGACGTCCTTGAGGTGCTCGAATTTCGCCTTCGTAATCGCCTTCTTGTAGGCCTCTTTGCCCGTGATGATGGCTTTGTCCAGGAGTTCCTGGATGGCCGAGTCCATCGTCTTCATGCCGTGAGCGGCGCCGCTCTGCATGGTGTTTTCGAGCTGATCGAGTTTGCCCTGGCGGATCAGGTTGGCGACGGCCGGCGTATTGACGAGGATCTCGAGGGCGGCGACGCGGCCCGGCTTGCCGGCCCGAGGTATCAGCTGCTGCGAAATCACGCCGCGCAGCGACGTCGAAAGCATCGCGCGCACGTGCGACTGCTTGTCGGCCGGGAAAGCGTTGACCATGCGATCGACGGTCGGCGCCGCGCCATTCGTGTGCAGCGTGCCCATCACGAGAATGCCCATCTCCGCGGCGGTGACTGCGATGCTCATCGTTTCGTAGTCGCGCAACTCACCCACCAGGATGACGTCGGGGTCTTCGCGCAGGGCGGAGTGCAGGGCGTCGGAGAACGAAGGGCTGTGATTGCCGATCTCGCGCTGACTGATCAGGCAGCTCTTGCGCGGATGGACGAATTCGATCGGGTCCTCGATGGTGAGGATGTGGCCCTTCAGGCGCGCATTCATGTCATCGATCATCGCTGCCAGCGTCGTCGATTTGCCGGAACCGGTCTTGCCGGTCACCAGAATCAGTCCGCTGTTCACCTTGCACAGGTTGCGCACGGCGTCGGGCAGGTTGAGCTGATCGAGCGTCAGCGCCTTCGACGGAATCGCCCGGCATACGCAGCCGAGTCCGTAGAGGTGACGCATCACGTTCACGCGGAAGCGGGAAACGCCCGGAATGATGTACGCGAAGTCGGCGCCGTGCTTTTCCTCGAGCCGCAACTGCGCGGCGCGGGGCATGATCTCCATGAGCACTTCCTGCACGAACTCCGGCTTCAGCACGTCGGGACGCAGGTTGTGCAGTTCGCCGTACAGGCGGATGCGCGGCGGGTCGCCGGCGATGAAATGCAGATCCGAACCGTTACGGCTCAGGACTTCCTTCAGGAACTCATCGATCTTGCGCGGGACGTACTGGCTCGTCGTGCTGCCCGTCCCGGGAGAAGTGCCGGTGGCTTCGGTGCTCATGGAGTTATCCCGGCGCCAGATCCAGCTTCGGCAGGACGCTGGTATCCGTGACGTAGCGGGCGAAGAGTTTCTTGTCGGACGCGTAGACGTAGGCGTCGTCGGCGTCGATTTCCTTGGCCTGCACGTTGGCGAGCAGGGCCTGGTCGAGCATCTGCATGCCGAGATCTTTGCCCGTCTGCAGCTGCGAGGGAATCTGGTGGGTCTGATCCGTCATGATCAGCTTCGCGATCGCGCGCGTGACGATCATGATTTCGCAGATCGCCTTGCGGCCGCGCTGATCGGGCGTCTTGACCAGCACCTGGGTGACGACGGCGATCAGGCTTTGCGAGAGGAAGCTCTTTGTCTGCTCGCGCTCGTCGGCCGGCAACGCGTCGATGATCCGATCGATCGTCTTCACGGCGCCGGTCGTGTGCAGCGTACCGAGGACCAGGTGCCCCGTTTCGGCGGCGGTCATCGCCCAACGGATCGTTTCGGCGTCGCGAAGCTCACCGACCAGGATCACATCGGGGTCTTCGCGCATCGCGGCGCGAACGCCCTCGGAGAAGGACGGCAGGTGCGTGTTCAGCTCGCGCTGGATGACCTGGCTCTGCTTGCTCTTGTGCACGAACTCGATCGGATCCTCGAGGCTGATGATGTTCACCTTACGGGTCTGGTTCAGGTGATCGATCATCGCGGCCAGCGTCGTGGACTTGCCGGTGCCGGTCGAACCGGTCACCAGGATCATGCCCTGGTGATTGTCGCAGAGCTTCTTGATGGTAGGCGGCAGGCCCAGCCGGTCGAGCGTCGGGACTTCGGACGGAATGGCCCGGAACGTGGCGCCGACGCCCGTGTCCTTGCGGAACACGTTGACGCGGAAGCGGCCGCCGTTGGCCGAGACATACGAGAAGTCCACGTCATGGCCGCGGCGCAGCTGGTCCTGGTTCGGCTTGCTCATGATCTCGGCGACATAGCCCTCCAGTTCCGCCTGGCTCAGGTCGCGGAACTTGATGGGCATCAGGTCGCCGTGCATCCGCAGCATCGGCGGCAGGCCGACGGCGAAATGGATATCGGAGCATCCCTGGTCGGTGCCGAGCTTGAGGAAGGCGTCAATGCGGGCCATGCGGTGGCGGTAGGCTCAAATGGCTTGTCTGCCAACAGCCTACAGGGGTTTGGCGCCCGCGGGGAGGGGGCGGGCAATCCATCGGACGAAGCGGCGAATGGCGGGGACGAGTGGCCCCGCTCTAAAGCGCCCTTTCGAGAGCGGCACGCATCTCGTCCATGCTCTGGAACCGTTTCGCCTTATCGACGGCCATGGCCTGGACCACGATGTCGGCGAGCGGCTTGGGCAGTGAGGGATTTACCTCAAGCGGCGACTTGGCCTTTCCCTGAACGTGCTGGTACATCACGGACATGTGGTCGCCGCGGCTGTAGGGAGGCACGCCGGTCACCATCTCGTAGAGGATCACGCCCAGGCTGTAGATATCGGCCCGTTCGTCGACCTTCTTGCCCAGGATCTGTTCGGGGGCCATGTATTTCGGCGAACCGATGACGTAGCCGGTCTTGGTCAGCTGCGTATCGCCTTCCTTGTGAGCGGCGGCGACGCCGAAGTCCACGATCTTGAGCAGATGCTCGTTGTTGATGAGCACGTTGGCGGGCTTCAGGTCGCGATGCACGATGCCGGCCTGGTGCGCGACCGACATGCCGGTCGCGATGTCGATGCCGTACTGGACGGCGCGCTTCAGATCGAGCGGTTTCTCGTTGACGATCTCGGCGCCCAGCGTGTGCGACGGGAAGTACTCCATCGAAATGGCGTAGTTGCCGCGCATGAACAGGAAGTCGTAGATGCGGATGACGTTGCGGTGCGTGATCTTGCGCGAGTAGCGCAGCTCGTGCACGAAGCGCTTCATCATC
>JACZCZ010179455.1_pt1 | contig 14039 bp, 12 predicted proteins | sample 8641811 | NCBI WGS metagenome assembly JACZCZ01 (sample SAMN15324610, study PRJNA640507) | soil metagenome | isolation source: intercropping peanut in the first line | place: China: Luxin town, Laibin City, Guangxi Province | collected 2019-07-25 | depth 10cm m | reverse complement strand
GTGAAGTTGGTGTCGGTGTCGTAGAAGTCCTCCGACTCCGCGCGCTTGAGCCCGTTGACGACCACGTACGTCACTGGCGTGAACAACACTTCGACCGAGACCTTGATCACCCAGTTGACGCCGATCACGGTGATCAACGTGCTGTTGTCCCAGACGCCGTAGAACGCCAGCGGATAAAAGATCACGCTGTCGACCGCTTGGCCGAGGAACGTGGAGCCGATCGTGCGCGCCCACAGTCGCTCGCCGCGCATCAGCACCTTCATCTTCGCGAGCACGAACGAGTTCACGAAGTCGCCGCACCAGAACGCCGTGATCGACCCGAGCACGATCCGCCATGTGCCGCCGAAGACCACTTCGATCGCGGGCTGGATGATCTTGTTGTACTCGGTGTCGGCGGCGGGCATGTGAATCACCACCCAGCTCATCGCGCTGGCGAACAACATCGTGATGAAGCCAGCCCAGATCACCTTGCGCGCACGCGCGTAGCCGTACACCTCGGTCAGCACGTCGCCGAAGATGTACGAGATGGGAAAGAACAGATTGCCCGCGCCGAAGGTGAGCGCGTCGCCGATCAGCGGCAGCGAGAACGGCAACGGCACGGTGCAGACCTTGCCGGGCCCAATCAGGTTGGAGCACAACAACACCGCGACGAAGCCAGCCATCACCAGGTCGTAGTAGCGGTAGTGACGGTGACGATCGTGCGCACTCGCGCCGGGCTCAGTGGTCAACACGTGCTCCGTAAATCAATGCTCAAGCTACCAAGCAGGGTCAAAGGCAAGTCAACAACGGTCACGCCGTACCATCGCCTTGAACCGGTCGCAGGGTCCAGGGTAGATCGGCCGCGCATCGGATTTGGCGTTGTCCACGGCACCTGCAGACCTGGGGTCGAAGGCGACGCAACAACGGAAGGAACGCGTATGTCGAGCAATGCGGAAAATGCCCTGGAGTGCTTCAAGGCGTACATCGGTAAGGAAGAGGGCGTCGGCGACTGGCACAAGATCGATCAGGACCAGATCAACACGTTCGCGAAGGCCACCTACGACCATCAGTTCATCCACACCGATCCGGAGCTCGCCGCCACTGCATCGCCTTACAAGGTCACGATCGCCCACGGCTACCTGACGCTGTCGATGATCCCGTTCCTCGGCACCACCGTTCCGTTGATCCCCGGCGCATGGAACGGCGTCGGCATGGGCATCAACTACGGTCTCGACAAGGTGCGCTTCCCGTCGCCAGTCAAGGTCAACAGCCGCGTGCGCGCACGCCGCGAGCTGATCAGCGCCGAGCTGGTCGCGCCCAACACGATCCAACTCAAGCAAAAGGTCACCGTGGAAATCGAAAACGAACCGAAACCCGGCTGCGTCGCCGAGACCCTGGTGCGCTTGATCTACGGCTGATCAAAGACGTCACTTAGGCGCACGAATGAACGGCTCGGTCACCAAGGTGATCGGGCCGTTTTTGTCTTGGCGGAATCACCGCGAACCCTTCCCGCAAGCGCCTGGCTCACACGAAGCATGATGATGCTCATTCGTCAGGTTGGGCCGGTCGTGCTTGGGGCGGTGGCTGGGTACGGTTATTACCGAATCATCGGTTGCCGTACTGGCGCCTGCCCGATCACGTCGAGCCCGTACATCTCGACCATTTACGGCGCGTTGATCGGGTTCTTGGCGTCCGGCGGAATGCACTAGGTCGGGCGACCCACACGAAAACCTGCTGACCACTTCCCACCCGCGCCTTCTCGCGTGTTGATGGTGGACTGGAAGCGAGGTTCGCCGATGACCCGTTGGATTCCGTTGTCTCTCATCGCTGGCGCATTTGTGCTGGGCAATGGCTGCATTGTGTCGCTCGATGAAGAGCCGTTGTTTGGTGAGGTGACGCGGCAGTGTGAGATGGCGACGCCCGCGTCGATCGAATCGCAGCCGGCGCCGTTTGCGGTGCGGCTGCCGGATGGGCCGGCGTTTCTGTTTGGTGAGACTTGGTTGCCGGAAGCAGATGGCAGCGGGCGACGGCAGCGCGACAACACGTTTGCGCGCGTGGCGGACATTGAAGCGGCGTGTGCGGGCGAGCTCGACTACACGCTCGACGACGAAGGCTCGCCGCTGCAAGTGATCGCGCTCAACGCGGATGAGCTGACGTTCAACGAGACGTCTGGCGATCGCATCGTGCTGTGGCCGACCGGCGCGTTCGTGTTCGAAGGGCGCGTGGTCGTTTACTACGACAAGCACATCCTGAACGGCGGCGACTACTTCGACGGCACCCTCGTGGGCACCGGTGTGTGCGTGATGGAGCCCGGTGAAGCGTGCGTGCGCGCGGAGCCAAACCAGTTCGTCGATGAGCCGACCTTGTTGTGGAGCTGGCCGACTCCAAGCTTTGGCAATGGCGCGTTCGTCGCCAATGACGGTCTCGCCTACTTGTACAGCTGCGAGAAGCACGGCGATTTCGACAACCGCTGCCGCACCGCGCGTGTCGATCCTGCGCAAGCGACCGATCCGAGCGCGTACGAATACCTGCGCTTCGGAGGCGAGTGGAGCGACACGGTGCAAGACGCGATCGACGACGTGCGCGACCAGACCTCGATGTCAGTCATGTGGAGCGATTTCACCGGGAGCTACATCACGCTTGCCGCACGCCTGTTGGACGAAAACATCGAGCTGCGCCGCGCCGACGCACCTTCGGGCGAATGGGACTCACCGGTCACATTGTTCGACGCGGTGACACCGAGCAGCTGGTTCGTCGGCGACGTGCGTATTCAGCCGGCGCTCGCAGAAAGCGATCGCGAATTGATCATCAGCTACCACAGCAACAGCGACGAAGGCTCCGGCAATCACCTCGCGGTGTTTCACTTGAGCGATGCGTTACGCGGAGACGACCGATGACGCGCGCGCTGGTATGGATACTGTTGGCGTGCACTGCGGTGTCTCAGGCCGCTGCACAAGAAGCCGTGCTCACGGACGCGACATCAACGACACAGGCTGCCGCGACACCGTCACCCGCCGCCGCGCGAACAAGCATGAGCTCGGCGCGAGCTTCGGAGCCAAGGGACATTGGTTTCGATTTTCTCGGTCCTGCGCGCGAAATCTCCCACTCGTCGTCCGCATCGCGTGACACCGCGTTGATCGCCGCGGTCTTCACACCACGGTTGGTGCGCGCGGCCGGCGCTGACTTCTCGATCGTCTCCTATGCGACCGAGCAGCACACGTGGCGGCTCGGCGTGTTTGGCATGCTGGAGCTGTTCGGCGAAGGCCACAGTGATCGCGGTTTGCCCTTCCCCACCGGCGATATCGGCCTGTGGCGCGGCCTGTTCGGGTACTCGATCGCATGGTCGTTCGATCGCATGGCGCGCGACATGTGCGGCGAGCGCTGCGCGATGGAAGCGACGGTTTCGTTTCGCCACGAGAGCGAGCACTACACCGCGAGCAACGACGGTGACACAGAGCGCAGGTACGTCGGCTACCCGCACATCGGTGACTTCGTGATGCCTGACGTGGCGATGCGTCTTCCGCTCGGAGACTTCGACCTGACGCTGCGCCTGCAAACCAAGCTGTGGACGTCGCGCCACGCACAGACACCGTACCGCTTTGGCCCCGGCGGTGACGTGGTGCTGCGCTGGCGACTGCTGGAGCGCTTGCACCCATTCACGTCGACGTTCGTCGAGTACGCCTTCGCCGACAACGCGCCGAATGCATATTTCATCCGCAATCTGACTGGCGTCGTGATCCCGTCGCGCTACGGCGACATCTCGCTGCACCTGGTCGGCGAGATCGGACACGGCAAGGGCTTCATGGTCCTGCAGGAAGAAGCGTCGCTCGGCGTCGGGATGCGCTTCTCGTTCTTCTGAGCGCGGCTACTCGGCGGGGATCACGCGCGGCGTGCAATGCGCTTCGCCGTCGGCGTGACCAATGGAGCGGGCAGCGAGGATCAACCACGTCCACAGATCGGGCGCGGTCTCATTGCCAGGATCGAATGCGCCGATTCCTGCTTCCCACAGCTCGCCATCGGTTTCGATCGCACCGTCGTTGTTGCGTGCGTTGTCCGCATCCGCGTAGGGCTGAAACACCAGCGCCGGCTCTTCCGCCACCAGGCTGTCGTGGAACAGGTGATCGGCGTGGATCGTGATCTGGAACGACGTGGTCTCGTCCGCCGCCACGCGCGTGACCGTTGCACAGTCCTCGTAGGCAACCACTTCCTCGAACGCCCACGCGAACGACTTGCTGACGCCACCCTTCTCCGCTGCGCCGGCCACGTCCATGTGCTCGATGGTGAAGCTGGCACCGTCGTAGTCACCTTCTTCCACGGTGACCGCTCCGATCGCCTGGCCCTCGCCATTCGTCGGCGTAGTGAGATCGAGCTGGGCAGCAGGTACAGCTTTGCCAGCAACGCGAATGTTGCGCAGCGACACGTCGAAGCGCTCGAAGGTCACGGCCCAGCCATCTGCGAAATGCTCAGCGGCAATGCCCTCCTCGATGAACGCTTCACCGTAGGCAGTGACCTCCACCTGACCCTCGCTCGCGCATCCCATGGCCCCAAACGCGAGCCAGAGAAGACCCACGCTGCACCGACCGCTGCTGTTCACCGAAGCCCTCCAGTCGCGCTTAAACGCGTTGCGCACCCTAGGTCGAAGCAGACCTTAGCGCGCGCAAGTTGCGAGGGCATTTCGCCCCTGTCGAGCAATGTCAGCCGAGCAGAGCCGCGCGACGCTTGCCGCCGAGGACCATCAAGCCGCCGAGCAAGAGAATCAGCGCCGTACCCGCCGCCGACGGGTCGAGCTCCGGAACCGCCGTCGGGCCGCGGAAGGTGATGCCCGCGACCGAGTACTCGTTGTTGCGCGTGCCAATGCCGAGGAAACCACCGACGTAGCCCGCGCCGCGGAAGATAATCGACTGGGTCCAGGAGCCGATCGTCACCGTCTGCTCACCGTTGGAGCTGTTGTTGTTGGCGGTGATGGTGCCGGTCGTGCCGTTGCCCAGCGTGTAGGTGCCGGTCTCGTTGTACGTGGTGCCGATGTTGGTCTGCTCGCGGAACAGGTCGGAGACCAGGACGCTCTCGATGTAGACCGGCTGCGAGAACGTGATGGAGAGTGACTCCGGCCCTTCGATCTCGTCGTACTCGTATGCACCGGAGCCGCTGTAACGGACGCCGAAGCCGTCATCGGTACCCCAGTACAAGGAGGAGCCGCTGGGACCAGGGATGATGGTCGCAGTGGCACCGCTCTGCGTGGTGAAGGACGCGGAGGAATCGTAGTCCGAGCCGCCGAACTGGCTGGAGCTGCGGAAGTCGACGAACTCGGCCGACGCGGTGGAAGCAACGGTTAGGGTGGCGAGGGCAAGAACAGAGGCGCGCAACATGGATGTGACTCACTCGTTGAGAGGGTGTGCCATGCGCATATGCAGTGACCGTGCCATCTGTGGCTTATCGTTCAATTCTCGGAATCATTGGTGTTTTCTGTCACCGGGGCCGCGCTGCGCGACTTGTGCAGTCTTATCCTACACGTGGTGTGCAGTGGCTCGCACAGATCACGCTGCACACCCAGGGCGGCGAACCGCGCGACGGTTTGCACAGCTTGTCACCGACGACGCCGATCGAACGCGCGTCGGGTGTCCCAGGTTCAGGACTTGCTCAGCTGCGCCTTCACCGACGCGCTGACCAGCTTGCCATCGGCCGCCGCGCCGAGACGCGCGAGCGCCTCCTTCATCACGCGACCCATGTCCTTCATACCCGCCGCCGACAACTCGACGATCACGGCGGCCACCACGGCCTCGACCTGGGCGGCATCGGGAGCGGCGGGCAAGTAGCCCTCCAAGATCGCCTTCTCTTGGGTCTCCTTGGCGACCAGGTCCGCGCGTCCACCGGCGGCGTACTGCTCGATCGAATCGGCACGCTGCTTCACCAGGCCACGGATGATCTGCAACGCCGCATCCTCGTCGAGCTCTGCACCCCCATCGATCTCGCGCGCTTTGATCACGCCGCGCACGTTGCGAATGGTTTCAAGCCGGACGCTGTCCTTGGCGCGCATGGCCGCTTTCAAGTCCTCATCGAGCCGTTCGCGAAGTGTTGGCATGCGGCACTCGTACACCGCGCTCTGGCTTGCGTCCACGACGCGGTTGCCGCCACACCCGCGTCAACAACACCTTGAGGTAGTCGCCTTCGGGAAACGCGAGCAGGCGCGGATGATCGAAGGGGCCACCCGAACGCTCCAGAACTTGCAGCACATGACCGCTGTCGCGCGCTGCTTCCCGCAAGGTCTGCTCGAACATCTCGCGCGAGATGTGGCTGGAGCACGACGCCGCCAGGTACAACCCCTCGTCCGCCACCCGTGACAGCGCGGCACGATGCAACGCGGCGTAGGTTTGTTCGGCTCGCGACACCGACGCTTCATTCGGCGCAAAGCTCGGCGGATCGGCGATCACCAAGCCGTGCTCCGAAGAGTCACGCTCCAAGTACTCGGCCACATCGCTGGCCACAGCATGGTGAGGCGTGCTCAAGCCGTTGAGCCTGAAATTCTCACGCGCGAGCTCGATCGCCGCCGGCGCCACGTCCACAGACGTCACTGCCGATGCGCCACCGAGCGCTGCCGCCACGGAGAAGCCGCCGGTGTAGCTGTAGAGATTGAGCACGGACAGACCGCGCGACAGCGAGCGGACGCGCGCGCGTGACTCGCGGTGATCGATGAACATCCCCGTCTTTTGGCCGCTGAGCAGGTTCACGGCGAGCTTCATCCCGTGCTCATTGATCACCACGTTGTCGGTGGGCGCTTTGCCCCACAGCGCATCGACATGCTTGTTGTCGCCGCGGCCGTGTCGTTCCAGCACGGCATTGACGCCAAGCGCCTCCAGCGCCGCACGCAACGCCGGCATGACCTGCGGAAACAACGCGCGCGCACCTTCGCCGTCGAGCTGCACCACCGCGTGCTGTCCGTAGACATCGCAAACGAACCCCGGCAAGCGATCGCCTTCGCCGTGCAAGAGACGAAACGCGCTCGTGTCCGGCGGCAACAAGCGCCGACGAAGATCGAGCGCAGCCTGCACCCGACGTTCAAAGAAAGCGGCTTCGATCGGCTCGTCGACCGTGGTCAGCGCACGAAATGCGATCGGTCCCTCACCGGCGTAACCGCGTGCCACAAAAGCCCCGCCGCGACTGAGCACGGTGGCGATCGTGCCGGGCGCAGCATCGAAACGCTCGAGCGCGTCGCGGAACACCCACGGGTGGCCCGCTGACAACGTGCGCTCCAAGGGCTTCTTCAATCGAACCGACAGCCGAGACATGGGCGCCCTCGTAGCAAGAACAGCGGCATCGAGCGAGCGACGCCGCCCCGCGTGCGATTAACCACTGACCATGTCTGGCCGTTCGCGCTAACGCGCAACGGGCGGTGGCTCTTGCGGCTTGTCGAGCTGGGTCGGGTTGCGCAGGTAGCGTTGCGCTTCCTCCTTCGTCACCAGCTTCTGCTTCACCAAACGCTCCAGGTCGCGATCGAGCGTCTGCATGCCTTGGCTGGTGGCCGCCTGCATCGTGCTGAAGGCCTGATGCATCTTCTGCTCGCGCACCAAGGTGCGAATCGCCGCATTCGCCACCATCACCTCGTATGCCGCGACGCGACCCTTGCCGTCAGCGCGCGTCAGCAAGCGCTGCGACACCACGCCGATCAACGACGCCGCCAGCTGCGAACGTGCCTGACCTTGTTGGTGCGGTGGGAACACGTCGACGATCCGATCGATCGTCTGCACGGCGTCGTTGGTGTGCAGTGTCGCGAGCACGAGGTGTCCGGTCTCCGCCGCGGTGAGCGCCGAAGACACCGTTTCCAAATCGCGCAGCTCACCGATCAATACGACGTCCGGATCCTGGCGCAGGATGTAGCGCAGCGCGGTGGCGAAGCTCTTGGTGTCTGCGTTCACTTCGCGCTGGTGGATCGTGGCGCGCTTGGGCACGTGCACGTACTCGATCGGATCCTCGATCGTGATCACGTGTGCGTGTCGGGTCTCGTTGATGCGATCGACCAGGCACGCCAGCGTCGTGGTCTTGCCGGCACCGGTCGGTCCCACCACCAGCAACAGACCGTGCGGTTGCTTGCCCATCTCCAAGACGGCGTTCGGCAGACCCAGCACCTCGGGCGTGGGGATCGTGGTGGCGATGGCACGGAACGCTGCCGCTATGTGCCCGCGCTCGTAGTACGCGTTGACGCGAAAACGCCGACCGCTACCGAGCGCCAACGAGAAGTCGATCTCGCGCTCCAGCTCGTAGGTGCTGCGCTGTCGGATCGACAGGATCGAATGCAAGAGCACGCGCAGATCTCCGGCTGACAACGCCGGCAGCTCCTCGGCGCGGAGCTCGCCCATCACACGCAGCAGCGGCGGCCGACCGACCGACAAGTGCAGATCGGACGCGCCGCGTTCGGTCATCAGGCGCAGCAGCTCATGCATGTCCAAGCCCGTCACCGGCGCATCGGGCCCGTCGCTACGAAACGCGTTGACACCGGTGTGCATGCCGCCGGCCGACAAGGCGAATTCATCGGGGTTGCTGGCATACGCCGCGCACACCTCGTAACCGACCACGCCACGCTTGTAGAGCGCGAGCAACGAGCGATCGAATGTGACGATCGACGGGTCGGTCGAGGCCTTCATCAGGTCTTGCAGGTCGGGAACCCGTTGCTCGCGGATCAAGCGCGCCGCGGCCGGCGACACGCTCAGGAGCTCGATCGCGACAGCGCGCCCTTGCCCATCACGTCGCGGCAACAAGCGCTGCGAGATCACACCGCGCAGACACATCGACAAGTCGAGCGCAAGCTGATCGCGCTGATCCTCTGGCATCAAGCTCAAGATGCGCTGCAGCGTCTGCGATGCATCGACCGTGTGCAGCGTCGCAAACACCAGATGCCCGGTCAGCGCCGCCTGCACGGCCACTTGCATCGTGTTCATGTCGCGCAGCTCGCCGATCATGATCACGTCCGGGCTCTCGCGCAGGGCTTGGCGCAGGGCCACCTCGAAGCTCGCCGTGTCGATGCCCACCTCGCGCTGCGTCACCCGCGACTTCAGATCCGCGTGCACGAACTCGATCGGCTCTTCGATCGTGATGATGTGGGTCGATCGCTCTCGGTTGATACGGTGGACCATCGCGGCAAGCGTCGTGGACTTGCCGGCGCCAGTCGTACCGGTCACCAAGACCAAGCCGCGCGGCAAATCCGACAGCGCCTCGACCGCAGCAGGCAAGCCAAGCTCCGTCAGCGACAGCGCACCGCTCGGCAGCGCACGCGCCACGATCGACACGAGCCCCTGCTGCCGCGCCAGGTTGATGCGAAAGCGTTGACCGAGCCCGAGCGTGTAGCCCACGTCCAAGTCCCCGCTGTGCGCAAAGCGTTCGGCCAGCGCCGCCGGCAACAGATCGGCGACGAAGCGCTCCACGTCCTCACCGCGGGTCGGCGGGATCTCCAGCGGCACCACCGCACCATGCAAGCGCACGGCGGGCGGCCGCCCCACACAGACGAACAAGTCCGAGGCGCCCCATTCGGGCATCTTGGCGAGCAATCGTTCGATGGACGCGTGGGGCTTGGCGGGTGAGCTCATCGGCCGGCGAATTTACGCGGTTGACAGGACGGCGGCGATGGCCAAGTTACGGCCGGTTTCTGCCCATCTCACCGCTCACGCGCAAGGCGTGTCGGTCACGGAGGATCGCGCAAATGAGCACGGAAGCTGCAGTCGATGCCGGGACGAGCCCGAACGCCACGACCCATCAGTTTCAAGCCGAGGTGAGCCAGGTCCTGAGCCTGGTGATCAACTCGCTCTACAGCAACAAGGAGATCTTTCTGCGCGAGCTGATCTCCAACGCCGCCGACGCGCTCGACAAGTTGCGCTTCACCGCGCTGCAGAAGCCGGAGCTATTGCCGGACGGTCACGCGCTGCGGATTCGACTGATCCCGGACGAGAAGCAAAAGACGCTCACGCTTTGGGACAACGGCATCGGCATGACCGAGGCCGAGCTCCGCGACAACCTGGGCACGGTCGCGCGCTCCGGCTCGAAGGACTTCATGAACAAGCTTCGTGAAGCGCAGGAAGCACAGAAGGGCAAAGACGCTCAACTGTCGTTGATCGGGCAGTTCGGCGTCGGCTTCTACAGCGGGTACTTGGTCGCCGATCGGATCGAAGTGATCAGCCGCGCCGCTGGCAGCGAGCAAGCATTTCGTTGGGTCTCGGAAGGCAAGGACACCTTCAGCATCGAGCCCGCCGAGCGCGACAGCATCGGCACGAGCGTGGTCCTTCACCTCAAGAAGGAAGCGAAGGAGTTCCTGGAGCCCTACCGTCTGCGCGAGCTGGTGACGCGTTACTCGGACTACGTCAGCCACACGATTGAGCTGCAGGAGAAGGGCAAGAAGGACGAGCCGCCGAAGATCGAAGCGATCAACCAGGCGAGCGCGTTGTGGATGCGGCGGCCGAAGGAGATCACCGAAGAGCAGTACGTCGACTTCTACAAGCACCTCACCCACGACTGGGAAGCGCCGATCGCACGCACGCATTTCTCGGTGGAAGGCACACAGTCGTTCACGGCGCTCTTGTTCATTCCGAAGCGTCCGCCGTTCGATCTGTTCAGCCCCGACAGCCGCCACGGCGTGCGTCTGCACGTCAAGCGCGTGTTCATCATGGACGACTGCGACGAGCTGCTTCCGCGCTGGCTGCGCTTCGTGCGCGGCGTGGTCGACACCGATGATTTGCCGCTGAACGTGTCGCGCGAGCTGTTGCAAGACTCGGCGGCGGTGAAGACGATCCGTAAGCAGGTGATCAAGAAGGTGCTCGACCTGCTGCTCAAGGTCGCCAAGGATCAACCCGACGACTACACGCAGCTGTGGTCGAAGTTCGGCGGCGTGATCAAAGAGGGCCTGCACTTCGATCCGGATCAAAAGGAGAAGCTGGCCAAGATCGTGCGCTACGAGAGCACCAAGGCCGAGGGCCTCACCTCGCTCGCGGACTATGTGTCGCGCATGCCCGAGGGCCAGACGTCGATCTATTACGCGGTGGGTGCGTCGCGCGCGATGTTGGCCGCGAGCCCGCACCTCGAAGGTCTGCGCAAGCGTGGCTACGAAGTGCTGCTGATGACGGACCCGGTCGACCAATGGGCAGTCGCGGGCTTGGCCGAATTCGAAGGCAAGCCGCTGGTCAGCGCGATGGACGAAGACCTGAAGCTCGACGCCGCGAAGAACGACGAGAGCAAACCGGAAGACAAGCCCGATCGCAGCAACCTGGACGCCCTGCTCGAGCGCTTCAAGCGCGTGCTCAGCGAGCGGGTCAGCGAGGTGCGCGCGTCCGATCGCTTGAACGATTCTCCGGTGTGCTTGGTGACACCCAAGGGCGGCTTGCCGGCACACATCGAGCGGCTGCTGCGCGCGACCCAGGCCGACACACCGATGCCAGAGCAGAAGCGCATCCTCGAGATCAACCCGGACCACAAGCTGATCCAGCGCCTCGTCACGATCGACAAGACCGCCGGACACGACCCGCAGCTCGACGAGTGGATCGAGCTCCTGTTCGACCAGGCGTTGCTCACCGAGGGCAGCCCGCTCGCCGACCCCGCGCGCTTCGCCTCGCGCATGACCAGCTTGCTGGTGAACGCGACCTCCGCTTGACGCTGCGACGGCGCCACGACAGCGTGCGGTCATGACTCGACTGCTGTTCTTCCTCGCGCTCGCCGTGTTCGGTTTGATCGCAGCGCGGCGCTGGACGCAGAAGATGGGCGGCGGTTCGGGCTCATCCAGCAAGGGCAAGCCCGCGCGTCCGGTGCGAGTCAAGGACAACACGGTCGCGAGCGTGATCTGCGCGACCTGCAAAACCGAGTACCGTCCGGACGAAACCGCGTGGCAGTGCCCCAGCTGTCAGCGCTGATCAGTCGCGACCCAGTTGCTGCTTGAGGGCGTCGATGTCCTTCTTGCGTGACTCGCCCGGCGGTGCGTAGCGCTCGGCCTTCAGGTACGCGTCGAGCGCGGCTTCGGGTTGCTCGCGACGTCGCAGATCACCACCCAGAAAACGGTAGTAATCGAAGCGCACGCTGCTGACGTTGACTGCGATCCACATCACCGCCGCTGACGCGCCTAGGCCGAGCATCGTGCGCCGTGCCGCCGCGTGACCGGTACGATGAAAGCCGGCTCCCACGACGGCACCAACGATCGCAGCAGCCGAGAGCGCGCCGACTTGCGAGCCTGGCAAGTCCAACGAGTAGCCGACGACACCGACCACGCAGGCCGTGCCCAGGATCATCGGCGTGGTGGTCGACCACGATGTCTCGGCGTCGGTCTCCGCGTCCCAGTCGGCAAGCAAGCGCAAGAGCGCACGGCTCGGCCACGCAAACAACGTCGCGAGCGCTTGCACAAAGGTCGCCGGCAACAGGAACACGCACGCCAAGAGCATCATGTAGTAGCTGAACCAACCAATCTCCAAGCCCATCGCTTCGGCGCCGACGTGCAGCTGCATCGCCAGCGCAAAGCCCAGCCATGCCATCGTGCGCGGCCAAGTCTTGCGCGATTGATCCGCTGTCACCGCCACCAGGTAGCAAGCTGCGAGCAGCGCCTCGAGCGGGATCACCGCGGTGGAGAACAGCGCCCAGAAGCGTTCGCGCTCGATGCCCCAGGCCACCGCCCAGTCCGCCAGGCCCGCGTATACCTGCTCGGCCGAGCTGATCTGCCGCATCGTGTGTCCCGCCACCCACTGCGCATCGCACTTCGCAATCGTGGTGTACGTGTAGGCGATCGCGATCGTCGCCGCCGACAACGCGTAACCCCAAGCAGGTCGCAGCGTGATCGCGTCCTTCAACTGCGCGCCGTACACGCCGGTCATCGTCAACAGCGCGACGAAGGACACCGAAAATGCCACCCACGGATGATTCGGCGTCTCCACCCAGCTGTAGAGCGTTGCGACGATCAACACGCACAGCGCGTAGATCCACCCGCGACTCTCGCGCGCCTCGGCCCGCTCCCGCTGCGCTTGCTTCTGCTTCGACTTGCCTTCGATCACAGCCGGCAGCGCCGCGATCTCACTCGCGCTCACCCGCGGCACAAACACCAGGCACAACAGCAACCACGAGATGAAGTAGTGGTGCTGGTAGCTGTCGAGCATGCTCATCGCCCAACCGAACGTGTAGAGCAGACACAACGCACCCGAGAGCCACAGATTGCCGCCCGCGAACGCGATCGTCAGCGACAACAAGCCGCACGCGAGCATCACGCCGGTGTAGAGCGCGGGTGTCGGGATCGGCTGTACCGCGTCGAGCCACGAAAAGTGCGCCACGTTGAAGCCCGCCGTGCCGTAACGCGCGCCGTGACCGACCATCAGCACCCAGATGTCGAGCGCGAGCAAGAGCGGCAGCGCACGCGACAACAGGTACACACGCGCGGCGGTGACCGGATCGTGAAAGTAGCGATCGAGGAAGCTCATGGCTGGGCCTCCACATCTGTCGTCAGTGGGCTCGCGCCGCGTTTGCGCTGCGTCGCGGCCTTGGACGGGTGCGAGATCACGCCGCTGTCGCAGGCGATCTCCACGTGATCGGTCGGCAGCGTGGTGCCATCCGGCAGCGTGCACTGACGGTCGTAGTAGACGTGCTCGACGCCTTCGGTCTGGCAGCGAAAGCGCAGGAAGCCCTCGACCACGCTCGGGCGAAAGCGCTGCAGGATCGAGATCCACGCCACCTGCACGATCGGCTTGAGCGAGACCGGCACGCGCGCTTCGCCGCCTTTTCGTTGCTCGCTGATGTTCACGTTGCAGCGCTGCAAGCGCACGGTCGAGAACATGCGCCAACTGAAGCGCTCGTCATCGCCCTCGCTGATGCCAGCGTAATAGCGCAGCGGGATCAGCAGCTGCGCGATCAGCACCACGACGATGAAGAGCAGCACGCGTCTGCGCTTGGGGTCGTTGCTCGCTTGCGCCGAGGCTGCATTGGAAGGCGCGGAATCGGCCATGAGTGCGGCGTTTCTAACGCACTCGGTCCGATCGCGTCGTGTTGTGCGGGCAAAGCTCGCGCTTGCGAGACGTCAGCTCACGAGGCAGCTTTCGCGCGCTCACGGCGCGATC
>JACZCZ010062928.1_pt1 | contig 14051 bp, 9 predicted proteins | sample 8641811 | NCBI WGS metagenome assembly JACZCZ01 (sample SAMN15324610, study PRJNA640507) | soil metagenome | isolation source: intercropping peanut in the first line | place: China: Luxin town, Laibin City, Guangxi Province | collected 2019-07-25 | depth 10cm m | reverse complement strand
GAGCGCGGTTGCCTTGTCCGAGCTGCGCAGCGCCGGCACCTGTCACACCGTGATCGGCGATGATCGTGCGCTCGTTGTCGGCGTGAAGCATGACTCTCGCCGCGTCGATCCCGGTGATCTGTTCGTCGCGATCGACGGCGTGCAACAGGTGGGCGCGACCTTCGTGCAGGACGCGGTGACGCGCGGCGCCGTGGCGGTTCTGGCCGGACGCCAGGTAGAGGCCAGCGTGCCGGTGTGCGTGGCGAACGATCCGGCGGGCGCGTTGGCGAAGGTCGCACATCGTGTCTACGACGATCCGACCGCTGCGTTGCGCGTCGTGGGTATCACCGGCACCAATGGCAAGACCACGAGCGCGTACCTGATCGAGCAGATCTTGCGCCACGCCGCGGTACCGACGGCGCTGTCGGGGACGATTCAACTGCGTACGCCGAAGACACAGCGCGAGGCCTCGCTGACCACGCCGATGGCCGACGACTTGATTCGGTTCGCGGCGGAAGCGCGTCGCGACGGTGCCGAGTGTCTCGTGATGGAAGTCTCGAGCCATGCGCTGGTGATGCAGCGTGTTGGTGGCGTTCGCTTTCAGGTCGCAGGCTTTACCAACTTGACGCAGGACCACCTCGACTACCACGGCGACATGGCGAGCTATGAGCAAGCCAAGACGCAGCTGTTCGTCGATTACGCGCCGCATACATCCGTGATCAACGTGGACGATGCTGCCGGTGCGCGGATTGCGCAGAAGGCGCGCAGCGAGCGGGTGTGGCGTTGCTCGGCGCGTGGTGACGCCGACGCGGAGATCAAGGCGCGCTCGTGGCAGAGCACGCGCGACGGTCTGCGCGCGGACGTCGTGACGCCAATGGGAAACGCCACCTTGCGCAGCCCACTGGTCGGCAAGCACAACCTCGAGAACCTGCTGATCGCCGTGGGCGTGTGCCTGGCGCTGAACGTTCCCCTCGCGGCGATCGTGGCGGCCGTGGCGCAGGCGACTGGCGCTCCGGGTCGCTTGCAAGTGGTGGGCGATTCACGCGGTGTGCTCGTGCTCGTCGATTACGCTCATACGCCCGACGCGCTGACGCGTGTGTTGGAAGCGCTGCGGCCGCTGACGACGGGGCGGCTGATGGCGGTGTTCGGTTGTGGGGGCGATCGCGATGCGAGCAAACGTCCGCTGATGGGGCGTGCTGTCGCAGCCCTCGCCGACATCGCCGTGGTGACCAGTGACAATCCGCGTACCGAATCGCCCGACGCGATCTTGAGTCAGATCGAACCTGGCGTGATCGACGGTGGCTTGATGCGCTGCGAAACGAGACAGCTGGCGACTGCGCAGCGCGGTTTCGTGATCGAGCGTGATCGGGCGCGTGCAATTGGACTGGCGATCGGTAGCGCCCAACGCGGCGACACGGTGTTGATCGCTGGCAAGGGGCACGAGACGTACCAACTGATCGGCAAAGACAAGCTGCCGTTCGACGACTGCGAGGTCGCGGCGCGTGCGATCGCACAACAGGGAGGGCGCTAGTCATGGCGACGCCAATTCCTGTCAACGAAGCGCGCTTCACCATCGACGAGCTACTGCAGGCCACTGGCGGCGTGTGGATTGGGCCGATGTTGAGCGAAGGCGTCCAAGGTGTGGTGACCGATTCGCGCGCCGCACGCGCGGGTCGTCTGTTCGTCGCATTGTCCGGGGAGCGCCACGATGCTCACCGCTTCTTGCCCGACGTGGCGCGCGCTGGTGCACGCGTGGCCCTGGTCCGTACGGGCACGGTGTTGCCCCCCGGCTTGTCGGCGATTGCGGTGACCGACACGACCCGCGCGCTGGGTGAGCTCGCACGCTTTCATCGTCTGCGTTGGAACAAGCCGGTGGTGGCGATCACGGGCTCGGCAGGCAAGACGACGACCAAAGAGCTGACGGCTGCAGCGTTGAGCGCGCTCGGCATGCGCGTGCTCAAGACCAGCGGCAACCTGAACAACGCGATCGGTGTGCCGATGACGCTGCTGGAGCTGACGGACGCGCACGACATCGCGGTGATCGAGGCGGGCACGAGCGGTCCCGGCGAGATCGCGTGGCTGGCAGAGATCGCGCGTCCAGATGTGGCCGTGGTGACCGAGGTGGCGGTGGCGCACACGGCTGGTTTGGGCACGGTCACGGCGGTTGCCCATGAAAAGACCGCGCTTCTGCGCGCCCTCAATGCACGCGGTACGGCGATCTGGAACGCCGACAACGCGGCTCTTGCGCAGGCCGTGGGAACGCTCGCCGCCAAGCAGCTTCGCTTCGGCACGCACGGTGACGTGGAAGTCCGCCTGTGCTCCTACGAGGCGACGGCAGATCTGTTCGAGCGCTGCGTGTTCGAGTCACAACCTGGTGGCGCGCCGTTTGAAGCACGCCTGCGTCTCTTGGGCGGCGGTGCGGCGTTGGATGCGGCGGCAGCGTTGGCAGTGGTGCGCGCGTTGCGTGGAGACGGCGCATGGCCGACGGCAGCGCAAGGCATGGCAGCGGTTGCGCCGACGCCCGGGCGCATGGTCGCGATCGAAGGCGATGATCGCGTGCTCCTGATCGACGACACCTACAACGCCAATCCAATTTCCTGCGAGCGATCGCTGCAGAGCGCCGCAGCGCTGGCCAAGGCCCGCCACGGTCGCGTGATCGCGGTGCTTGCGGACATGAAGGAGCTCGGCGACGAGTCCGTAGCCCAGCACCGTCGGATCGGACGCTTGGCCGTAGAGCTCGACGTGGCCGTCTTCGTGGGCTGCGGTGGCGAGATGGCGGCGGCGTGCGACGCGGCGATCACCGAGACAGCGCGTCACCGCGTGCCGCACCTGACGCGTGTTGTCCACGTGCTCGATCCACTGCAGGCCGCGTCCGTTGTACGCGCGCAGCTGCAAGAGGGCGATGTGGTGTTGATCAAGGGCTCGCGCTCGATGGCGATGGAGCGCGTGGTCCATGAGCTCGCGCCGAAGGGAGCCGCCGCGTGATCTACCACTGGCTCTACCCACTGCATGAGATCTCGGCGCTCTCGTTCTTGAACGTGCTGCGGTACGTGCCGTTCCGTGCGCTGGCGGCGACCATGACCGCGATGTTGATCACGTTCGGTCTGTACCCGTGGTTCATCCGCAAGCTGCAGTCGAAGCAAATTGGTCAAGTGGTGCGCAAGGAAGGTCCGGCCAGTCATTTCTCGAAGGCCGGCACACCGACGATGGGTGGTGCGCTGATCCTGCTGGCGGTGGTGGTGTCGACGTTGCTGTGGGCTGACCCCACAGACTTCATGGTCTGGGTCGTCACGGCGATCACGGCGCTGTACGGCGCCATCGGCTACATCGACGACGCAGCCAAGGTGTCGAAGAAGAGCACCGGTGGCTTGGCCGGTCGCTACAAGCTGATGCTGCAGTTCGCGATCGCGCTCTCGATCTGCGGTTACCTGTACTACGGCACGGATGGGCTTGCGGCGGATTGGCTCGCGCTGCGTCATCGCTTGGCGGTTCCGTTTCTGGCGTTCGAGAAGCACCCGATCACGCTGGCGCCTTGGATCTACGTGTTGTTTGCGGCGTTCGTGATCGCCGGTACGTCGAACGCCGTGAACCTGACCGACGGCCTCGATGGCCTCGCGATCGGTCCGGTGATGATCAACGCGTCGACGTATCTGATCCTCGCGTACCTCGCGGGTGTGACGATGTTCGGTCACGACATCGCGCGCTACCTCGACATTCCCTCGATCGGCAGCGCGATCGAGCTGGCGATCTACTGCGGTGCCGTGATCGGTGCGGGCGTCGGGTTCCTTTGGTTCAACACCTATCCGGCGCAGGTCTTCATGGGTGACGTGGGCTCACTTGCGCTCGGTGGTGGGCTCGGCGCGCTGGCGGTCGTGACCAAGAACGAGCTGCTGTCGGTGCTGCTCGGCGGCATCTTCGTGGTGGAAGCGGTGAGCGTCATCGGCCAAGTCGCCATGTTCAAGCTCACTGGCAAGCGCATCTTCTTGATGGCGCCGATCCATCACCACTTCGAGAAAGCAGGCTGGGCCGAGCCTAAGGTCATCGTTCGCTTCTGGATCATCTCCATCATGCTCGCGCTCGCGAGCCTCGCCACGTTGAAGTTGAGGTGACGATGGACGTTCGCAACAAGCGCGTGCTGGTGGTTGGGCTGGGCAAGAGTGGTCTTGCCGCTGTGCGCCTGCTCCGTGAACGCGGCGCCAAGGTGATCGTCAACGATCTGCGCGATGCCGCTGCGCTCGGACCGATCGCCGACGACGCCCGACGCTACGGTGCGGAGCTGGCGTTGGGTCACCACGAGCCGGCGTTGTTCACCTCGGTCGATCAGATCGTGGTCTCGCCCGGTGTGCCGCCGTTGCATGCGTTGTCGGTCGCGGAACAGAAGGGCATTCCGATTGCGAGTGAGATCGAGCTGGCGTCGTGGTTCATCGACGCGCCGATCCTTGGCATCACCGGCACCAACGGCAAGAGCACAGTCACCACCTTGCTCGGTCTGATGGCCGAGCGCTCCGGTCGACCCACGTTCACCGGCGGCAACCTTGGCACGCCCTTGGTCGATGTGATCGGTACGGACGCTGCGAGCGCGCGCGGCGCCGTGGTGGTGGAGCTGTCGAGCTTTCAGCTCGAGCGTGTGGAGCGTCTGCAGGTTCATGTTGCATCGCTTCTGAACGTCACGCCCGATCACCTCGACCGCTACGAGACGTTGGAGGAGTACGCCGCCGCCAAGGCGCGAATCTTCGAGCGACAGACCAGGCAGGACTTCGCGATCGTGCCGTTCGGCGATGCGTTGTGTCTGCGCTTTGCGCGCGCGGGACAAGCCACGGTGCTGACGTTCGGTGGCAGTGCTGGCGATGTGCGCGTGATCGATGGAGCGGTGACCGATACAACCAACGGTTTGTCGGTGCCGTTGTCGGAGACCAAGTTGGTCGGCGCGCACAACGCAGACAACGCCTGCGCCGCGGCGCTGATGGCGCGCGCTGCGGGGCTTCCGATGGCTGCGATCGCGCAAGCCCTGCGTGAGTTCGAGCCACTCGGTCACCGCATGCAACGCGTGCGAGAGCTGCGCGGCGTGACGTTCTTCGATGACTCCAAAGCAACCAACGTCGGTGCCACGGTTGCTGCGCTCGACGGTCTCGATCGGGGTACCGGACGCGTCGTGCTGATCGCGGGCGGCAAGCACAAGGGCGCGGAGTACACGCCGATTCGCGAGCGCCTCGAGCGCTTCGGACGTGCCGCGGTGTTGATCGGGGAGGCGACGCCGCTGCTCGCTGCCGACTTCGAGGGTGCACGGTTCGCGGTCGAGCACGCGTCCACGATGGACGACGCCGTGCAGCGCGCGTTCCGGTTGGCGCAACCGGGCGACCTGGTCTTGTTGGCACCGGCGTGCTCGAGCTTCGACATGTTCCGCTCGTATGCGCATCGCGGTGACGAGTTCCAACGCGCGACGCGCGAGCTGACGGAGGCACAACATGGCGCTCGCTGATCTCTTCGAACGCTTGAGCGTGTCGTCGCCGTCGGAGATGCCGAAATCCGGCAATCAGCGTCGACGCGTCGAAGCGCCCGCCCCGCGACGTTCATCCATGTTCGCCTCGGACACGGGAAACGTAATCGGGCCTGCCGACGCCGTGCTGACTGGGACGGTGATCGCATTGATCGCGTTCGGCGTGGTGATGGTCTACAGCGCCAGCGCCGTCTTCGCGCACCAGCAGTATGGGAGCGGCCAATACTTCCTGATGCGCCAAGGCATCTACGCCGCGATCGGTCTGCCCTTGATCGTGTTCTTGGCGCGCCTCGACTACGGAAAGATCCGTCACTTCACGTATCCGTTCCTCGGTGTCTCGGTGCTGTTGTTGATCATCACAACCGCGGGCTTCGGTCACGCCGCTGGTGGTGCGGCGCGCTGGATTCGTCTCGGCCCGATCAACGTCCAGCCGTCGGAGATCACCAAGGTCGCGCTGATCTGTTGGCTGGCCTATTCGCTGGCGAAGAAGTCGGAGCGGATCAAGAGCTTCTCCGTCGGCTTCCTTCCGCACGCGCTGATGGCCGGCTTCGTGATGCTGTTGTTCCTCAAGCAACCGGACTTCGGCAGCGCGGTCATGGTGTGTCTGATCACGTTCGTGATGCTCTTCGCGGCCGGTGCCAAGCTCGGCTACATCCTCGGCGCCTTCCTCGGCGCTGTGCCGATTGCGTACTTCCTGGTGGCGGGATCCGAGTACCGCATGCGGCGCATCAAGGCGTTCCTGGAGCCCTTCGAGCACCGCTACGATGTCGGCTACCAGATCGCAGAATCGTTGATGAGCTTCGGCGCCGGCGGCGCAACCGGCGTGGGCATCGGCGACAGTCGCCAGAAGCTGTTCTTCTTGCCGGAAGCGCACACCGACTTCATCAGCGCGATCATTGGTGAAGAGCTCGGCTTCGTCGGCATCGCATTGTTGATCGGTGCGTTCTGCCTGCTGGTCTATCGCGGTCTACTCGCGGCCTACCGCGCAGCCAACGACTACGGCACCTATCTCGCGGTCGGCATCACGATGTTCATTGGGATGCAGGCATTCACCAACCTGGCCGTCGCGATCGGGTTGCTTCCAACCAAGGGCTTGGGGCTTCCGTTCATTAGCTACGGTGGCTCGGCATTGCTCGTGAACTGCATCGCCGTCGGCATCCTGCTCAACGTGTCACGCCCGCGTGACGTGAGCGCGATGCCCGAGCCCGAACGCGGGAGCTCGAGAGCCAGCAACGTACCAATGGCCGGCAGCGGGCTGAGGGGGAACGCATGATCGAGCGCGTGGTCGTGGCGGGCGGCGGCACAGGTGGACACCTCTTTCCGGGCATTGCGGTGGTGGAAGAGCTGCGGCGGCGCGCGCCAAACGTCGACGTGATGTTCGTCGGCACGGAACGCGGCATCGAGAACCGCGTGTTGCCCAAGCTCGGAGAGAAGCTGACGTTGCTCGACGTGAAGCCGCTGAAGGGGCAAGGAGCGCTCGGCGTCGTGCGCAACGCCAGTCGCTTGCCGTTGGCGATGGGTCAAGCGCTGTCGGTCTTGCGGCAACATCGGCCGCAGGTGGTGATTGGGCTCGGTGGTTACGCCGCAGGGCCGATGTTGCTCGCTGCAGCGACGCTGCGAACGCCGACCGCGCTGCTCGAACAGAACGCGCACGTGGGTCTGACCAATCGCATGCTCTCGCCGCTTGTCGGGCGCGCGTACCTCACCTATCCGCAGACGGCGAGCACGTTCTCTTCACAGCGCGCGCGTGTGCTGGGCAACCCGGTGCGACGTGCATTGGTCGAGGCCGCGCAGATGGCGCAAGCCGATCCACGCGGGATGGAAGCGCGGTCGCGGACGATTCTCGTGCTCGGCGGGTCACAAGGCGCGCGCGCGTTGAACGACCATGTGCCGGAGGCTCTGGCCGCGGCGGGCGTCGGTCAACGTGGGATCGCGGTGCTGCACCAGGCTGGCGCAGCGTCCGTGGCAGACGTTCAAGCTCGCTACGACGCCCTGGGGATTGCGGCGTCGGTGGTGCCTTTCATCGATGACATGGCGCGAACCTACGCGTCGTCGAGCTTGATCGTGGCACGCGCCGGCGCGACATCGCTGGCGGAGATCTGCGCGATCGGTCGACCCAGCATCCTGATTCCGTTTCCCTACGCTGCCGACGATCATCAGACCCGCAATGCCGAAGCGCTTGAGCATGCTGGCGCCGCGATCATGGTGCGTGAAAGCGAGCTCGGTGGATCGAAGCTGTGCGATGCGATCCGCAGCTTGATCGAGAACGACGAGCGCCGGCGTACGATGGCATCGGCGGCGCGCGCGCAGGGTCGGCCCGATGCAGCGGCGGCCATCGTCGACGATCTTTTGGAGTGGCTGGGTCATTCCCACAATGGAACCGCGCCGGAATCGAGCGGCGAAACCGGCGAACCGACGGCGCCAGGCTCCAGCACACCCCACTCGACGCTCGCGGTGCCACTGGGCGCTGTGCGCAAACCCCGTGTCCGTCGTTGCGAGCTGAGCTTGCGTCCGATCGCCCCGGTGAAATACACGGAGTCCGAGGTCGCGTAGCCGGCTGACGAAGGGGACGCATGTTTCGCGGACGGATTCGGTCGATTCATTTCGTGGGCATCGGTGGGATTGGCATGAGCGGCATCGCCGAGGTGCTGCTGGCCCATGGTTTCGAGGTCAGCGGGTCAGACCAGCGCGAAGGAGAGATCACCAAGCGCTTGGCCGGGCAGGGCGCCAAGATTCACGTCGGTCATCGCGCCCAGAACGTGCAGCAGGCGGACGTCGTGGTGTTCTCGTCGGCCGTGCCGCGCGACAATCCAGAGCTGGTCGAAGCGCGTGAGCGCGGGGTGCCAGTGATTCCGCGCGCCGAGATGCTTGCCGAGCTGATGCGCTTGAAGGACGGCATCGCGATCGCCGGTTCCCATGGCAAGACCACCACCACATCATTGGTGGCGACGGTGCTGCGCGCAGCAGAGCTCGATCCGACCGTGATCATCGGCGGCAAGCTCAATCAGCTCGGTACCAGTGCTGCGCGTGGCCAGGGCCAGCTCTTGGTGGCAGAGGCGGACGAATCCGATGGCTCGTTCTTGCACCTCACGCCGACCATTGCCGTGATCACGAACATCGACGCCGAGCACCTCGATCACTATCCGGATCACGAAGCGATCAAGGATGCGTTCGTGGCGTTCGCCAACCGTGTTCCGTTCTACGGCTTGGTGGTCGCATGTCTCGATCATGCGCACGTCCAGTCGATCCTGCCCCGGATCGAAAAACGCGTGGCGACTTACGGCCTGTCGGCGCAAGCGGATTACCGTGCGCAACGTCCCGAGCTGATCGGCCTGTCGACGCGCTTCGAGGTGCTGCGACGCGGCGAGCCGATGGGCAGCTTTGAAGTGCGTATGCCCGGCATTCACAACGTCCTCAACGCGTTGGCCGTGATCGCGGTGGCAGACGAAGTCGGCGTCGACCCAGCGGTGCTACGGGAGGCGCTGCGCACGTTCGAAGGCGTGCAGCGTCGATTTACCATCGTCGGTGAAGTGAACGGCATCACGGTGGTCGACGACTACGCGCATCATCCGGCGGAGGTTCAAGCCACGCTCGAAGCTGCGCGACGCGCCTACAACCGCCGCATCGTGGTGGCGTTTCAGCCGCATCGGTACACACGCACGCATCACCTGTTTGGGGAGCTGACCCGTGCGTTCAACGCGGCGGACGTTGTGTTCTTGACTGACGTGTACAGCGCGGGCGAGGCGCCGATCCCGGGCGCGGACTCGGCGCATCTGGTGCAGGCGATGCGGCAACATGGCCATCGCGACGTGCATCACGTGGCACAGCGGACGGACCTCGTCGCCGCGCTGACCGGAAAGTTGCTGCCTGGGGATGTTGTGGTGACTATGGGCGCCGGCAGCATCACCCAGACCGGGCCAGAGCTGCTCACAGCGCTTGCGCGCGTGTAGGAGCAGTCATGCCAGAGCGAGCGGCGGCTCGACCCAGCACCGCCGGAACCACGCGAGCCGAGAACCGCAAGCGCACGACGCTGAACGCAGCGCCGCGACCGCCGGCTCCCGCGGCCACTCGCGTCGGTGTGGTGCCGGTGCTGCGACGCATGCTGTCGCGCGCCGTGTCGCGTCCATCGAAGGCAGCCGAGAGCGCACCGAAGCAAAACCGCCGTCGTTCCAGCGCGCCGTCCAAGCCGTCATGGGACATGCGGATGGGGGGCTGGCGTGAGCGCATGGTGCGTCCGATCGCATGGGCCAAGCGTGCGGGTTCGGTCGCGCTGCGTGGTGTGATGGTGCTCGCGATCGCTGCTGGCGCGGTCGCCGTGGGACGCTTGATCGAAGCCCACGTGCGCAGGTCCGAAGCCTTCGCCACGAAAGTGCTCGAGCTGCAGGGCAACGTGCGCTTGGACCGGGACGCGGTGCTCTCTTCGGCCGGGCTCTCGATTGGCAAGAACGTGTTCGCGGTCAGCCCCGAGGAAGCCGAAGCCGCGCTGCTGAAGAATCCATGGATCGCCTCAGCCCAAGTCACGCGACGTTTGCCCGACAGCTATGCGTTGGTGGTGGAGGAGCGCCAGGCGGTTGCGCTCCTGAGCTTGGACGAGCCGTATCTGGTTGCGGGTGACGCATCGGTGTTCAAGCGCTGGCAGCCTGGCGACCCGGAAGACTTGCCGATGATCACGGGCGTCGAGCCAGGCAACTTTGCTGGCGATCGCATGTACCGAACGGCGCTGCTCGTGAACGCGGTCGCGCTACTGCACGACTATCGTGATGCGGGCCTGTGGCGACGAGCGCCAATCCAAGAGATCCACGCCGACAATGACGACGGGCTCACGCTCTACATTGGAGAGGACGCCACGACCGTGCGCCTGCATCGCCCCCCGTTCCGGCAGAAGCTCACGCGTTTGAGGCGCGTGCTCGATCAGCTGGCCGCCAAGCATGTCGAGCCAGCTTACGTCTATCTGGACAACGTTCGGCGCGAGGATCGCGTCACCGTGCGTCTACGTTAGGCGTGACAACCGCTGGTGTAGGCACATGTCAAAGCTTGTAGAGATGGGTCGCACGATTGTTCGCGGCCCACTGTAGAAGTTCCGCCCACGGCGAACGCAGCGCGCCACTGCGTGTTAGCCTTCTCGTGTTAACAGGAGATTTCCGCTGCACGGAAGCAGTCAGTGATGGCCGCAGCGACCAACACCCAGCGTGACGCGTCACGCCTGATGATCGGGCGCAAGCTCGGCCGCTACGAGATCCTCGCGCGCTTGGCCGCGGGCGGAATGGCGGAGGTCTACGTCGCGCGCGCGCAGGGCGTCGCGGGCTTCGAACGACTCGTGGCGCTGAAGGTGCTGCACCAGAACCTCGCGCACGAAGAAGAGTTCATCGCGATGTTCTTGGATGAGGCGCGACTTGCTGCGCGCATTCGGCACCCGAATGTGGTGCCAACCCTCGACATCAGCGACACCGTCGACGCCGGCTACTACCTGGTGATGGACTACATCGAGGGCGATCACCTCGGTGCTCTGCTCGCGAGCGCGTTCAAGCACGGCGATCCGCTGCCACCGCGTGTGGTGATGCGTATCGTGTCGGACGCGCTTGCCGGGTTGGGTGCGGCCCACGAGCTGACCGATGAGAAGGGCAAATGCCTGAACCTCGTCCACCGCGATGTGTCGCCTCACAACATCATGGTGGGCTTGGACGGCGTTTCGCGCCTGACCGACTTCGGCGTAGCCAAGGCCGAGGATCGTCTCACCCACACGCGCGAGGGACAGGTCAAAGGCAAGCTCGCGTACATGGCACCCGAACAGGCGTCACAGGGCACGGCCGATCCGCGGTCCGATCTGTTCTCGATGGGCATCATTCTCTGGGAGTCGTTGACGGGGCAGCGGTTGTTCCGCGCCGAAACGACAGCGGCCACACTGCACAAGCTGCTGCACGCACCGATCCCCGCGCCCTCGAGCGTGCGCCCCGAGTTGCAGCCATTGGATGCGCTTTTCGACAAGGCGCTCGCGCGCGAGATGGGTGCGCGGTACCAGAGCGCCGACGAGTTCATCGAAGCGATCGAGGAAGCGGCCACGGGCTTCGGTGGTTTGGCGTCGCTGCGCAAGGTGGGCAAGGCAGTGAAGTTCCACGCGGCCGAGAAGCTCAACCGTGACAAGCGCATGATCGCCGAAGCGATCCGCGCGCTCGGCATCAGCGACAAGGACGGCCATCCATCGCTTGCCCCGTACATGGACATCGCCGAAACAACTTCGCCCTCGCAGGCATCGATGGGATCCGGCAGCGGGTCGTCGTCGTCGTTGAGCGCGGTCTCTGGCAGTCGGCACTCGGCGATGACGATGCCCTCGCGCAAGACCGGTCGCGTGGTTCCACCGCCGCCGCCGCGCAGCGGAGCGAAGGCTCCTTCAGCCTTTGGTGAGGAGGCCAGCAGTCTCAGCAACAGCGCGTTGAACATTCCGGTGGGCCTGTCGCCTGAGGTTGCGGATGAGGCGGCTGCCCCTGTCGGGCGCAAGCGCAAGGCTCTGGTCGCCACCGGCGTGTTGGCCTTGGCCGCGGTCTCGGCTTGGGCGTGGCTCGGCTCGCGCCAAGACTCTGTGCGCGTGACCACCATGACACTGGACGACGCTCCGATCGCTGCTGAAGCGCCTGCAGCCGTCGCGACCCCGACTCCGCCGGCCGCGCCTCCGACGGAAGCCATCCCAGTCGCTCCGGCGAACGCGACCGAAGCCACACCGAAAGTCTCGGCTCCCGCCATTTCGGAGGCCCCCAAGCCGGCGCTGGTGGAACGACCGGCGTCGATTGGCAACAAGCGACCGCGCGGCGCGGTGGAGAAGGCGCCAACCGCGATCGAGCGCCCTGTCGAGCGGCCGACCGAAGAAGTGACTCCGCGTCCGGCCCCGACGCCGACTCCTGCCCCTGCGCCGAGCCGAGATTTCCCGGCATTGAATCCCTACCGCTGAACCAACCGCAGGCGCGGCGCTGCGCCAAGTTGGCTGGATCGCTACAAGTTTTGCGCCCCCGTTCGCCTGAACCCCGCTATGATGCCGAGCTGGGATCATGGAGGACGACTGGGACGACAAGACCGTCATCGCCTCCGACTTGGCACCAGCGCGTGCGCCAGTCGCGGAGAAGACCCGCGCGTATTTGGTGGTGGTGGCGGGTAGTCGGGTCGGCGAGATGTTCGGCCTCGACCGCAACCTGACCGTCGGACGTGGCCGCGAAGCAGACGTTCGGATTCAGGACGTCGGCATTTCGCGTAAGCACGCGTGTCTGGTCATCGGCGGCGAGCAGGTCACGGTCGAAGATCTCGGCTCCACCAACGGCACGTTCGTCAACGGCGGTCGTGTCGATGGCAAGGTGGTCTTGAACGACGGCGACAAGCTCCAGTTCGGCACGTCCACGATCTTGCGCTTCACGTACCAAGACGAGATGGACGAAGAGTTCCAGCGCAAGATGTTCGAGTCTGCCTCGCGCGATGCTCTGACGGGCTCGTTCAACAAGCGTTACTTCATGGAGCGCCTCAATAGCGAGTTCAGCTACGCGCGCCGTCACAACTCCTCGTTGTCGCTGATCTTGTTCGACATCGATCACTTCAAGAAGGTGAACGATACCCACGGCCATCTGGCCGGCGACCATATCCTGAGCGGCTTGTCGTCGGTCGTGTCTCCGGCGATTCGGGGCGAAGACGTGTTCGCGCGGTATGGCGGCGAGGAGTTCGCGATTCTTTCACGTGCTGCCGAGCTGCCCGCTGCGATCGTGCTTGCGCAGCGCCTGCGCAAGACGGTTGAAGAGAGCACGTTCGTTTCGGACGGCACGGCGATCCGCGTCACGATCAGCGTTGGCGTGGCGACCTTGCCGCAGGTAAAGGCGAAGACGCCGGATGAGCTGATCGCCGCTGCAGATGGAGCGCTCTATCGTGCCAAGCGCGGCGGACGAAATCGCGTCGAAGTGGCACGCACCGAGTAGTCGAGCTGCGCGCCCTGCGTCACACCAGGCTGGCGCCGACGGCAACAACCTCGAGCGGATCGAAATCGCAGCGCGGCAGCTGACCGAAATAGTCGGCGACGCCTTTGCGAACAGAGGGCAACAGCGTCGCACCACCAGCGAGAAATACCGCGTTCAAGTCGCGAGCCTTCAAACCCGCGGCCCGCAGGGTGTCGTCGCACACGAGAAAGGTTCTGGAGACAAGGTCGCGCCCGAGCGCTTCAAGGCGCTCGCGGTCAATCACGACGCTCGCGTTGGACATCGGCGCCGCTTGATCGATGCTGGCAAGGTCGACTCGGGTCTGCGTGGCAAAGCACAGGCGGATCTTGGCTTGCTCGGCCTGCCACAACAGACGATCGAACACGAGCGCGTCGGCACGTAGGTCCCAGCCATGCCCGCGCACCACCTCGTCAGCGATCCAGTGGGCGAGGGCGAGGTCCACGTCGTCGCCCCCCAGATACGCATCGCCGCCGTGCGCGAGAACGCGGCTCGGATGGCTGCCGCCGTCCAGGATCGCCATGTCGAACGTGCCGCCGCCCAAGTCATAGACCGCGAATAGCCCGTGACGTTCGGTCGCGGTCGTGAGGTACGCAGTGGCTGTGGCGACG
>JACZCZ010278186.1_pt1 | contig 14063 bp, 20 predicted proteins | sample 8641811 | NCBI WGS metagenome assembly JACZCZ01 (sample SAMN15324610, study PRJNA640507) | soil metagenome | isolation source: intercropping peanut in the first line | place: China: Luxin town, Laibin City, Guangxi Province | collected 2019-07-25 | depth 10cm m | reverse complement strand
GCTCAACGCCACCACGGTGCCTTTGCCCGTCTTGATATCGGAGCGCGTGACGCGATCACCGACGCAGAGCGTGAGCTTGCCCGCGGTCGCGCACTTGCCGAGATCCTTGCGCTCCGACGGCAACCGACATGCCGTCGAGCCAAGACCACGCGAACTCCCGAGCTGCACGCCGGTGTTCGCGACCAAGTCTTTGACGAGCGGATATTTCATGGCTCTAGTATGGCGCGGTCGAGCCCATCGCTTCGCTGAAATAGCGATCCTGGCCGATCACGAGGTTGTCGACGAGGCCCATGCCCATGATCTGTGATGCTTCCTTGAGCCGCGTCCACAACGCGTAGTCTTCGGCGCTCGGCGTTACGTCGCCCGACGGATGTTGATGCGCAGTCACGAGGCCCGCGGCATTCACGAGCAGCGCCTCTTGAAAGATGCCCTGCGGATGAACGCCGACGCCCACCGGGCTACCCTCGGTGAGTAGCAGGTAGCCCACGGCTTGATTGCGGATGGACAAAAACAGGACCACAAAGCATTCGCTCGCTCGATGCCCGATGAAGTCGCGAATGGATCGTGCTGCATCGGCGGGCTCGAAGATCACGGCCGGCGTTTCGAGGGATGGTGCGACACACGGCGCGATCTCGCGCACGCGTCGACGCGCAACGCCAGGCGTGGGCGGTGGTTTGAGGCGCGGCGCCACGAGTCACCGCGCCTTTCGCTTGGGCTTGACGGCGCGGCGGAACGCTTTCGACGGCGTCTCGCACCGAGCGAAGTAGCGGCCATCTCGTGCATGGCGACGTGTGCGGCGGCTGTACGTCGCCTGATCGCAGACCATGAGCGTCTTACCGACGTCAGTCGAGCCTGGCTCTTTCTGCTCACTCACGCGAACGCGCACCGCCTCCATCGACGATACGCGACGCGCGCCAGAGCGTGCCGCCGTGATCGCCGCCTTCGCCGCCTCACGCGCAGAGCCGACGACGACCTTTTGATCGTAGACGCCGAACGACGCGCGCTTCGTCGGCGAATGCGCGGCGACCTCCGTTGTAATGAGATAACGCTTCGGGGCCACGTTAGCGCCTCGCGCGCGGCGTATGGCGCCGCGTCTTGCGTTCGTAGAGGATCTTGGACCAACGGCAGATCGTGACACCCTTCGCGACCGTTCGGCATTCGCCCACTCGAAGCGGGCTTTCGCCATGTCGGCGGATGTTCTGGTTGAGCTTCGTGATCTGTCGTTTGGTGAGGGCGCGCATCGCTCTACCTTCGCCCACCGAACCACGCGCCGACAAGTAGCCCCGCGATGCCTGCCCAGATCTGAGGGGACATGCCGAACTTGTAGAACACGCTCGTCTCGCCATCGAGCGAGTTGTACGTCTCGATGAAGTTCTTGACGGTGAGCGGCTTCCCGATCCCGCGGCTACCTTGCAACGTCATCGTTTTGGCCATTACTGCTCCTCCGTCGACATATTCGGCATTGTCGCCGGCCATCAGGCGTCATGTAAAGGTTGCATCCGCCCAGCTCGTGGCCACGAATACAGTGCGTTTTCCTCGCGTTGATGGCTGGAGGCGCAGTCCCACGAAGAATGTTGTCGCGCGTAGTCGACGGCTTTACATGCCATGGGTTGAGGCACAACGTGTTGTTGCACTGATGATCAAGCACGAGCCCATCCGGTACGCGCCCAAATTCCAGCTCGTAGGCAATGACGTGCACGGCTTTCGAGGTGCGCTTCGCCTTCCCGGCGCCAGCAAGCACAACCCGCCGATTGAGCACAATAATGCCGTACCCTCGTCGAGTAGGGCCAAGCCAAAATACGCATCCAGAATTCGGCTCTGGGATGCTGTTCCGTTCCAGCCGATCACACAAGGCAGTCATTCGACGAAGACTTACCTTGCGCGGTTTCACTCGCATGAGGCCAAGCGTAACCGAGCGGGCTGACAGCTACTCGGTGAGCGCCGAGCGCATCGCGGGGGCGCCCCACCTTCGGTAAGCATACACCGAGCCGCCGACGACCGCGGCGCCGCCCGCGATCGCGAGCGCGTAGTGCCACCACGGGCGCTTGGGCTTGATCACCGGCTTCGAGTCGACGATCTCGATGGTCTCGCCGGTCGCGAGCGCCTGGACGAGCATGTTGACGGTCGCGGGATCGGCGCCGAGCGCGATCGCTTTCTTGCCGACGAGCACGATCTCGTCCGGCGTGTGCGCGCTGAGCAGCGCGACCGCGGATTCGAGGTCGTTGTCCTGGAGCACGGCGACGACGTATTGCGCCGTCTCGTAGGTGCTCGCGCCGAGCCCACGCACGGGCTATCGCCCCCGACGGCGACCGCCCGAGAGCGGGATGCCGACCTTGCGCAGCGCCGGCTTGATGTGGGAGCCGCCCCACTTCTTCATCGCGAGGAAGCCGACGCTGGCCGACGCGAGACCGACGATGCCGATCTGCGCCCACGAGGGGAGCGTCGCCCAGCTCCCGAGCCCGCGAAGGCCCGAGAGCTGCGCCGTAGTCGGCACGCGGTTGAAGTAGAAGGAGCTGTAGCCGCCGGGCGTGTAGACCTCGCGAATCACCTGATCGGGATTCGTGGGATCATACACCGCGGTCTGCTGGTACTCCTGGATCTGTAGCATCACACCCTCCGTTGGGACGAGGATACCTCGTCACGTCGACGAGCGTGAACTAGCGACGCTTGCGGGGGCGCTTGTTCTTCAAACATTGCCCTTTTCGGCGCCCGCGCTTCACGACTCCGAACTTGCAATGACGCTTCTTGGCCATGGTCGATTTCTCCTTGACGTTGAGCCTCGCACAAGCGATTTCGCGCGTCAAGCGGAGGGTCACTGCGCGGGGATTCGTGGCAGCGGCGTATCGAGCCAGCGCTCATCGAGCTGTCCGCCGCAAATACACGTATCGCTGATCAGCGAGCGACGCCCGTGAAATCGATCGTACGCGCGCGGTGCGTGTCGGCACACGACGTAATGCGGCACCCCATCGATCCGCTCAACTGGCCACGTATGCGGTGTTTCGAAGCGCTGGCACGTCCGAAGCTCATGTTCGTGGAAGCGCTTTCCACAAGAACACTCGATGTATTGCGCCTCGCTGTTTCGTGGAATCGAGACAGCACGCGATGGCTGATGATTTGGATCATCCGGCCCACGCGCATCACGGCAGTAATGGATGAAGTGATTTGCCGGGAGCCCGCGCTTAGCGAGATGGGCCAACGTCGCTTCACTAGACCAAGATGGCCACTCGGCGATAATCACGCCGTGGCGTCGCCACATGATCTCGTGGATCGCCGCTTTGAGCCCATGGTCCGCGGGTTCATAGCTCTGCCAAAGCAACCACTCCAGCGTCGACGATTCCAACTTAGATAGCTCGTCGACGGCAGCCTTGAATTCCACGCTCATGGCAGCTCGACGGCAGCGACATCGATCGCGCGGTTCCATAGCGACGCGATCGCGTCGAGTTCGAGCCGCCGCGCGTCCTCGCGCTTGTGGTGGATGATGCACGAACAGAAGTTGTTCGATGACGTGCCGTCGCCCGCGGGCTTTCCTTGTTCCAGACGTTCGAGCTGACGGAGCTTGATCACCTCGGGATGCTCGTCGTACTGAACGCGCTCGTCGAGGAACCAAAGATCGATCGGCCCGAGAATCGGCGCGGTGATCTCGTGCCACCACTTCGTAGAAGTGTCGAGCTTGCACAGCACGACCAGCTCGGTGCAGTGGCCGACGATCATCTCGTGCGTCGACTTGAGTGCCCATGCGAGCGGAAAGCTATACGGCCAGTTGAGAAACGCCGAGCCGCGCCACGGGAGCCGAAGCCCGTCGAGCTTCTTCTCCAGCGAATACGACCAGTGCGATCGAATGTGCGTGCGCGGGTTCGACGCCGGATCGATGTCGAACACCGGCAACCGCTCGGCGATGTAGAGCGGCGTGCACGCTGCGTCGGTATAGATCGTGTCGATCTTCTTCCGCTTGCGGATCGTCGCGACGGTCAACTTCGGCTGCTCGGCGAGCGCTGCCTGTCCCTCCTCGAACTGCATAGTCATGGCTCCTCGGAGTAGTCATCGATGGGCTCGTCGCTGTGGTGCTTGCTCGACCCGAGGGCCATCGCGATCGCCTGCGTACGCGTGTAGCCGCCGATCAGTGTAGACGCCTGATCGACGAGCTGCTCGGCCTCGCTCTTGACCGGCTCCATGCCGAGCGTCTCGCGCATGTTGTTGACGAGCTGCATTTCGGGGTCGGCCGCTGACGTCTTGACCACGAGCGGCTCGTGCTTCTTGAGGTCGACCCACACGAGGTTGCTCTTCGAGCGCGTGATCGCGACGTATTCGATGTTCAGCTCCTCGGGCTCGGGCGTCATGATCCACCACCCGTTGCCGTCGCAATTGCGACACGGCTCGGGGCGTGTCGTACGCACGCTAGAGTTGCGCTGACCCGTCCCCGCGCACGTGCGGCACGTGCGTTTGCTGTTGTGCCGCGCGTACGATTGCTTGAGCAAGAACACGGTCTCGGCTTCGAGGCCCTTGACCTTGTGTACCGTCGAGAGCAGCACGCCGCTCTTTGAAGGTTGGAAGATCTTGCGCAGGAGCCCCGCGATCTCGCCGGGCTCAGCATACTCGGCCGCGGTCGTGAGCATCTGCGCGCGCTCCTCGACTTGATCAGCATACGCGGCGGCGTTCGCTTTCTCGGCCTTCGCGAGTTCAGCGGTCAACCACGCGTTGATCGACGCGACGAACGACGAGCGATCGGTCTTGTCGAGCTTGTCGAGGATCGTGATCAGCGGATCGAGTAGCTCCTGGCCGGCGTTGAGCTGGAACTCGACGCGCTTGCTCCACAGGAACAGCGCGCAGTCGAGTAGGTTCGCGTTGTCGCGCGAGAGCACGAACGTCGACATCTCGCCATGAAGGCCCTTGCCCTTCGCGCTCGCCTTGACGCGCTCGGGCATCTGCGTCCACAGGCACGCCATGACCGATCCCTTGGGCGCGTCGGTGCGCGGGCGAAGCGCCGGTACGATTTGCCGCGCTTGTTCGACGACGGAGACCGGGCAACGCCACGTCATCGTGAGCGGCAACGTCGTCGCTTTCAGCTCCTCGCGAACCATGTTCCATGCGACCTTGCCGAGCGAGCCACGGAAGTCGTAGATCTGTTGGTGCGGATCACCGACGGCGATCAAGCGACCCTTCTGCGGCACGAGCAACTGTCGCAGCATCTCTAGCTGAGGCTCGCTGATGTCTTGAAACTCGTCGGCGAAGATCGCTTGGTAGCGCGTCCTCGGTGGCAGGTTGCACACGACCGGGCCCCACACCATGTCGCAGAAGTCGATCGCGTCGCGGTTCGCGAAGTCTTTGCCGACGAGATACGCGTCGCGCACGACCTCGACGGACAGATCGATCGCTTGCTCGCTCGGCATCTTGTCGAACAAGTCGTATTCATGCCCGAGCGCGAGCACCTTCGCGGCGCTCGGCGACGGATCGACGCTCGTCTCCTTCAAGATGCGGAGCAGCTTCACCGCGCATCGACGCATGCGGAAATCGATGCTCTGACCCGCGACGCGATTGATTAGGTTCTCGGTCTCGTTCTTGTCGATCTGAAGCCGCGGGAAGTGTTGTGAGAGCCACGCGAGCCCCGCGGCGTGGAACGTCTTGACGTGCACACCACACCCTTTGGGCGTTGCCGCGGCGACCTTCGTCTGTAGCTCATCGGCGATCCGCTTGTTGAACGCGCAGAACAACGCGCTTCGTTGCGGGAGCTTCGCGAGCGCCATCAACAGGCTTCGCGTCTTGCCGGTGCCCGCGAGCGCATCGATCAACAGATGCCCGTGGCCCTTCGCGACGAAGTTGATGATCGCGGTTTGCTCGTCGGTGGGGATCAGCTCGGACACGAACCAACCCTACCGCTCCGGGCTGACAGTCAGCGCCGACGCGCGTTTCGCGTCTGCGGCCGGCGGTTGATCTCCGTCGCGTCGTAGCGATCGCTCGTGTAGTCGAGCGCGACGCCTAGCGGGCACTCCGATGGCATCTTGCAGTCGCAATTCGCGATATGGATAATCGCGTCGTTCGTGCCGTAGAGCTTCTCCACGAACACGAGCGCCGGCTGGCCGTCGGGCAGGCGCCATCGCCCGTTCGCGTAGCGCCTCAATTGCCGCATGGAGGCGCCACGTGGCGGGTAGACGAGCGGATGACGTTCGAACTTGGGCATCAGCCGGCTTTCTTCGAGTATCGATCGATGATGCGCATGAGCATCGCGCGTTGAATGTCGTTGATCGGAACATCGAGGAGCAGAAGCGCAAACGCGCTCGCCATCGCGTATTCCTCGCTCGTCGGATCGCGGTCCGTCGAATCTGGGGCGGCATGCCGCCCGACCTCGACGACCATCGTGTGCATGGGCCCGACGATCTCCAACTTGATGCGAAGGCGACGCTTCGGCATCAGATCACCTTGAGCTTGATCGTCGTCGCGCCACCGCGAAGCGGACACGTATCGGGCGGCTTCGCCGGATCGGCGACGTGCATGCGGCCCCACGGGAACGGGCGCCCATCCGAGGCATGCTTGCACGTGCCTGTCTGCGTCGGCGATTTCAGAATCCAGTCTGCGATCGCCGAGGCGTTGTGCCGCTCGAAGAACGGGCACGTCGAGCAGTTCTCGACGGTGATTTCGTAGCCCTTGCTCATAGCGTGACCCATCCTTCGCGCAGCGCATGCCGCGCCAGCTCGACGTTGTTGCGCAGCTTGAGCCGCTTGAGCACGTGCATGCGATGCGTGTCGACCGTCTTGCAATCGATGCCCAGCTCGGCGGCGATCTCGGCGTTCTTCTTGCCGACCGCGAGCAGCATCGCGACTTGCATCTGTCGCTCGGTCAGCTTGGGCTCGGGCCGAGCGGTTGATTCGTCGTCGCTCATGGCTTCGAGCCTTTCTTGGTTGACTTGCTCGCCGGCTTCCCACGGCGCATCGTGAGGCGCGTCATCTCGGCGTTGTTTGCGAGGATCGAGACGATCTCCTTTTCGAGCGAGAACCCGACGATCAGTGCTGCCACGACCCGAGGTCGTTCGTACGCGACCAGTTCATTGAGCTTGACGCCGACGGCTTCGAGTACGGCAACTTGCTTCGCGTTCATCGTGGGGCCCTCGGGCAACCCGTGACGTGCGCGCCGTTCCACGCGCCGCACGCATCGCAGCGCGTCTCGATGCGTGGGCCGTTCTCGTTCGCGAACATCTTGCGGTATTGCTGCCAACCGACGAACGGACCAGAGCGATATTCGCGCGTCTGGTTGAACACGCCATAGCTACCATACTCGTAGCGCCCAACGGCACGTGCGGGATGTTCGAGCGGCGACGCGTGGAGCGGATCATTGCCCGTCGACGCCGCACGCACGAGCCGATCGTGGAGATCGTAGTCGGCTTGGCGATCGCGCTTGCCCTCATGGGTCAGGTACGAGACCCGCGCGCAGCGCCCGGTAGAGAGCTTGATCAGCTCCTCCGTCGAGGCTGCGGCCTCGATGTCGGCACTGCGCACGTAAGGGAGATGCCACCCGCCGGACCGGATGAACGTCGGCATGTGGTTGTGGAACAGCTCCCACGCGAGCGTTGCCACAATCTGGAAGTTGGGCTCGGCGTCCTTGTGCTTGCGCAGATGGAAGAAGTTCGCGTGTTCGGTCGCGCTGACGATCGTCTCGATCATCATCCACGGCTCGATCACACGGTTGACGATCTGCTTGTGGAGGCCAAGCGCCTCCCCCTTGGCGTGCCACATCGCGGCTGAGTTGCGCGCCTCGATCCACCAATCGTACGCGGCGTTCTTGTCGGCGATCTCGTTGTCGGCCTGCATCCCGCGCTGATTGGCGCCCCAATGCACGGGCACCGCGGGAAGATCGAGCACTCGATGCCGCAGCGTCGCCGCGGGAATCGCGCGAGACGATGCGGCGTTCCGCGCGCGATCGCGATGGGTCATGATCTCGGCGTGGATCATGCGCTGATACGTCCAGCACCATGTGATGAGCCGGCACGCGCCATCGGTGATCGAATCGGCGACGATCTTGACGCGAATGTCGGCGCCGCCGTCGATGAAGTGCTCGGCGTAGAGATGGCCGTCCTCGTCGAGCTTGAACTCGTAGTCGGCCATCAGATCACCTCCCACAGATCGCAGAGATTCTCGATGGTGTCGCGGAAGAGGCCCACGGCGAGTTCCTCTTGCTTGGTCAGCTCGCGCTTGAACGTGGGTTGTTGGAGGCCGTCGGGATCGATGCCGCGCTCGTCGAGGAACGCGCGCAGGTAGACTGCGTGATCGAGCAACTCCTGCGCGGCGTCGACGAGATGGTTGCGTCCGTTGCCGGCCTGAAGCGGCACGCCGTACTTCTCGCGGCCGATCTTGTCGCGCTCCTTCATGTCGCGAATCAGATCGTCCGCGTCCTCGAAGTTGTCCTCGACGTACTTGATGACCAGCTCCCACGCTGGCTTGTGGTTGCTGGCCTTCGGGGCTGGTTCTTCGGTGTTCCTAGATCCCATGATGCGAGAAAGCTACCGCTCCGGGCTGACAGTCAGAGCTTGGGCGAGGCGCCCGCGCGATAGCCGGCGGCGAAAAGCTCGATGAAGCGAAGCGCTTCCTCGGCATCACAAAGCCGCGAGAGCGCGGATTTCCACGCGCGGCGGTCGGGAAGCCACGTCGAGATCCGCAGGTTCACCGGCTTGGAGGCCGCTTGGTTGCGCATTGGCGATGCGCGTGCTTCGAGCTGCGTGAACTCGATCGTGACTCGTGCCGTCGAGCCGAACATCACCTCGTAGGGCACCGATTCACCCTTGACGTGGGCGCCCTCGATCCGTCGAACATCTTCGATCAGGGCCGCGAACAGGCTATCGGCCGCGTCGTCGGAGATCACCCCCCGTCCGTAGACCGCGATCGCTTGATCTTGCTTGGTCGTGACCATCGAGACCTCGGCGTCATCGACCTCCTCGGCTTCGATTGGCTCGGCTTTCTCGTCCACGCCGAGATCGATCTTCTCGTGCTCTTGTAGGTTGTCCGGGTTGAACGCCTTGCTCTTGGGCTTTTCGCTGGCCATGTCGAAGACTACCGCTCCGGGCTGACACCTAGCTCTCGCCGCCGAGATCGATGTAGAGCGGATCTTCGTCGCGTTTGTGTCGGCGGGCCCAGAACTCGTGCGATGCCCACACCGAGTTCTGATCAGGGTGTTCGTTCGCCAGTTTGATCCACTCGACATACATGATCGGCCGCGTATCCCACGCACCTAGACTCAACGGGCGTTCTTTGGGTTTCATGCCTTGTCCCAGCTCTTCGCGATTTTGATGTCGATGCCGAACGGGATACGACGCCCGTCGCGCTCGTATTCTTGCTCGAAGCATTCCTTGACGTCGGCGGCGACGTAGGGCGCATCATCTTCCCAGCACTCGAACAAAGCGGCATCGTGGAACTGACCGATCGGATCGACCTCGGAGAATCGATCGATCCGCTCGGCGTAGCGCGCCATACCCGTATTCATGATCGCTGACGCCGCGGTCTGCACGCCGTAGTTAACGGCCTCGGGGCCCTCGGCTTGGCCCATCGGCCATGTGCGGAACCGACCAAGAATGAAGTCACGGATCTCGTGCGGCGGCAACATCGCCTGTTGGATCGTCCGCTTGTGCCACGCGTCGAGGCCCGACATCGCGGTGAGCAGCTTCTTGATCGCAACGGCAAGATCGGCTTTCTTGATCAGGTTGCCGGCCTTGAGCATCGTCTGATGCAAGGTGTCGAGCTGCGCCATGTACATGACGCCGTACTCGATGTTCTTCACGTTCTCGCGGAGCTGCTTGCGCGTGTCAGGATCCAAAGAATCGAAGTTGCCCCAGATGATGCGCGCGCACTCGATATGCGGATCACGCCCCTCGGCGAAGATCGCGCACAAGAACGGATCGCCCGAGATCAACGCGATCACGCGCGCCTCGATCTGCGCGAAGTCGAACCCGACAAACACGCGGCCCGGTCGCGCGTGAATCTGCCGACGTAGATTCGGCCGCGTCATCACCGAGAGCGTGTCGTCCTTGTTGACGCGATAGAACCGCTTGTCGAGTTCGAAGATCTTTCCGCGCTCGGCGACGACTTGCCGATCGATCATCTTCGCGCGCAGGATGACGAGCGCGTCACCCTCTACCTTCTTCCACTTGTCCTTCGGGACGTTCGAGACGACCGGCCACTGTGACGCCCATCGCCCCGAGATGCGATGGACGTTCCAAATCGGGTGAATGCGTGAAAGCTCGTCGGCGTAGCCGTACGAGATGATGTCGCCGTTCCGATCGTAGCGATCGAAGATGCCCCAGATGAACGTCGAGAGGAGCTTATCGTTCTCGCGGAACGCCAAGATGTCGCGCACCACGGGCACATCGACGAGCGACTCCAAAACATCCTTCTTCGTCGAGACATCGCCGCCATCGGTGCGCGCGGTGAGCGCGACGCCCATCGCGAGCAACAAGGCCGCGATGTGCTTGCCCGCGCCGATCTTCCACTTCCAATCGGGATCGAGCTTCATCGCCGAGAGCCGAACCTGGTAACGCTCTTCGTAGTCCGAAGGATCAAGCTTGCGCTTCTTCGCGGCTTGCTGGATCGCGAGGTGGTGCCAGATCTGCTCGCGGAGTTTCTTGTCGTTCGCGATACCCTCGACCGCAGCGCGCGAGTCGGCGACCCCCTTCGAGAACGTCTGCAACAGCTCTTCATTGATGCCGCGCTCGACTGGCATGCCCGCGAGGTGCATGCGCGACGCCATCGCGGACATTTTCTTGTCCATCTGATAGACGGGCTCGGTGTTCTTCCGCTTCATCCACAGCGTGAGCGGAGCGCGAAGCGCGTGCGTCGAGCCGGTGTCCTTCGCGTTGTAGACCGCGAGCGATGTCAGATCTTCCTCGGCGTTTCGAAATTCGCTCTTCCATGGCTCGACGCCATAGAACTGCGCGGCGACGGTTTGCAGCTTGTGGCTGTTGCCGGGGAACGCCGCGTGATGCGCGAGCAACGTATCGAACCACCGCGAGCCCATGATGAACCCGTGGGCCATCAGCACCGTACGATCGTAGAGCCCGTTGTGATACGTCATCTCGACGTTCGCGAGCAGCGTCTGCAAGAGCGATTGCGCGAGCGGCGGCAACAGATCCCACGCAAGCGACACGCACGATTTCTTGGTCGCGAGACCGATCACGCGAATGCGTGCGACGAACGCTTGCAGTGCGGTGTGCCGATCGGGATCGTCGACGTAGGTCTCAAGGTCGAGCGAGCACGCACCCTCTTCGAGCGCCTCGCGATAGACACGCAAGAACAACGCGAGCGCGCGGTCAGCGTCGAACAGCTCGTAGTCGACGTTGAGATAGAGTCGGACGTCCTTGCCCTTCGAGAGCGAATGAACCTTCGCCGCGTCGTAGATCAGGTTCACGTACGCCATGTCGGGCGAATGCGAGCCACCGATCGATCCGCCGCCGCCGCGCAAGAGCGCCGCGGGATGGATGCCTGGAATCACCGCGCGCGGGCCAGTCCCATCGACGTCGACGTCGAACAACGTCCCAACGATGTCGTTGAGCTTGACCAGCTTCGACTTTTTCTTTTTGCCCGCTTGCGCGGCCTTCGTCTTCTTGCGGAACTCGCGCTCTTTGATCTTGAACGAGACCGTGTTGATCGCGTTCGTGCGCGCCTTCAGTTCGAGTTGCGCGTGGACGCGAAGTAGCTCGTTCTTGAGCCACGCCTCGTCGGGCTTCTTGCGGAACCGACGCTTGCAGTCGTTGACCAGCAACCCGCGCTGATGCTTGAGCAGCCGCTTGAGTTGACGCTGCGTTTCTTTCGTGACCGCCTTTCGGCGAGCTAGCTCGGTCTTGAGCCCCGGTTGTTGGCGCAGCTTCTGTTGCTTGCGCACGACCTTCGGCGTGTCGGGCGGATCGATCGCGTCGAGCGACTCCTTGGGGATCACCGAGCGTGCGGCAATCGCGCCGAGCGTGAGGATCGGCAGACGTCGCTTGTCGCCGCTCTCGATACGTTCAGCTTCAAGCCCAGCAAGCTCTTGCTGTAGCCTCGGCTTGCAGCATTCCGCGGCGCGCGTCTTGTCGTTCTCGGTCGCCTTATCAAAAGGGGCACAGCATGTCGCGTTAGTGATCCACAACGTGTTGCGATCGACGCCGATCTTCGCGAGCAGCTTGTTGACCACGTGCCCGCTCGCGCCGATGAACGGCCTGCCTGTTCGGGTCTCGTTGTGTCCCGGACCCTCACCGACGATCACCCACTGCGGATCGTCGGGCCCCTCGCCGACGACGGGTTTCTTGGGCATCCCGTTGAACGAAAACGGGCAGTCCATGCAGTTCGCGCCGTCGGTCGTGCCGCGCAACAGCGGCAGCAATAGACGAGGCGCGATCTCGTTCACCGACGAACGTTACCGCTCCGGGCTGACATCAAGCGTGCACACACACGACGTGACTCCACGGTTCACGAGCATCACCGTATAGCAGCGCGACTTGCCGCCAGCGCGGGCGCATTGATCTTGCCACCACGGCGAGATTTCCGCCGGCTCTGGCTTGGTCGGCGCGCGATTCGCAAGAACCGTAGGTGGCTGGCTCGTGCACGCTTGCCATGCAAGCAATGCAGCAACCATCCTTGCGATCGAAGATCGCCGTTGTGGCCTACGAGCAGCCGTGAGGTAGCGCGCCTTTTGCCATCGCGGCAAGAAATCATGGAGGGCGCCCCACGCAAATTGCTCGTCGGTCTTCACGCAAAGCGTCCGCCGGCCGTGTACTGACGAATGCCGCCGTCGATGTGTTCGAGTAGATACTCGCGGGCGACGGCACGATCTCGCGCCATACGCGAACCTGGCTTGATGTAGCCGGCGAACGAGAGCCCGACGTCGAGCTTCACGATCCGGCCCATCGCGACGAGGTTCCTGAGATGGCGATAGATCGTGCGTTCGCACGTCTCACCGAAGTCATCCTTCACGTCACGCTGGACTTCGAGCACCGTGACCGGCATGTGGCCAATCGCGCGCTCCACGCACTCTTCGAGGAGCGCAGACGGTTTTGGCTTGCTCGGAGTATCGTCGAATATCGAGGACGTCGGGCGATGATGAGCCCTCGACTTGACCTTCCGGATCAGATGTTTGGGGTGAACCCCCTCGATATCGCAACGTTCGTCTCGGCAAACTGAATGCGGATCCGGATTCCAATTCATGTGGCGCCAGCCCCTTGGCGTTATGGGTTATCAATCGGTTAGCAAGTGCCCCGTGCTTTTTTTACTGAGGCACCGACGCTCAGTGTGCGCACGAGCCACCATCTCTAACGAACCGAGATCGATCGCGCAACATTTTCGTCGATCGAAATTTCATCCACAGGAGATCGATCGAGATCTTCCTTCGCATCCTCGCAGAGATCAGCGACGAAAAAATTTCGGCGCCCACAGCTTATTCACATGCAGCAATTTGCTGCACGCGATCGATCGCGTTGCCGAAAAGACAACGGGCCCCACCATTGGGGCCCGCTGCGGAACGATCGACCACGCCGCTGAAACGAAAATCGATCGCTCGAATGCTCGATCGCTCAGCCCTACGCGCGGCGCGCGCCGGTCTGCGCCTTGTTGTTCTGCGCCTTGTTGTTCTGCGCCGGGGGCGGCGCCTTCGTCTGCGTCTTCGCGGGCTCGGGCGTCGCCGACTCGGGCATGCGCTCGTTGGTCACGTTCGCGAACACCTTCGGCTCCATCGGGTTGCCCTGATCATCGATCTTCGCCGCACCCGTGTTGTGCACGATGTCGGCGACGATCGTCTGACCGAGGATCTCCCCGGCGCGGAACTTGTCGAGCTGCGCGCCGCACGCGAGCATGAGCTGCTTCACGCGACCGAGCGCTTTGCCGCTGAACGAGTAGTTGTTCCACACGAAGGCGCCCTTCCACTCGCCCTCGTCCTGGACCTCGTACTTGACCGCGGCATACGGCGCCTTGTCGCCGGTCTCCAGCGAGCACTCGACGACGAGCAACGTGTACGTGCCCGGCGCGACGAGCGGGCCGGACTCGCCGCCCCACTCCTTGACCTCGTCGAGCGGCTTCTCGAAATCGACCTCGAAATCTACATGTTCGGACATCAGCTAT
>JACZCZ010248921.1_pt1 | contig 14082 bp, 10 predicted proteins | sample 8641811 | NCBI WGS metagenome assembly JACZCZ01 (sample SAMN15324610, study PRJNA640507) | soil metagenome | isolation source: intercropping peanut in the first line | place: China: Luxin town, Laibin City, Guangxi Province | collected 2019-07-25 | depth 10cm m | reverse complement strand
GAGACGATGATCTCGCCGCCGTCCTCGGTCTTGTAGGCGAAGTCGAACAGCTCGCCGCTCGCGTTCTCTTCGTTCTCGACCTCCAGATCCGACAGCGCCGTGCGGCACTGGGTGCACCAGGAGATCAGGCGCGTCGCGCGGTAGATCAGGCCTTCGTTGTAGAGCTGGATGAAGACTTCACGAACTGCGCGCGACAGCCCTTCGTCCATCGTGAAGCGCTCGCGCGACCAGTCGCACGACGCGCCCAGCACGCGCAGCTGGTTGAGGATCTGGCCACCCGACTCGGCCTTCCACTTCCAGACGCGCTCAATGAAGGCTTCACGTCCCAGCTCGTGCCGGGTCTTGTTCTCTTTCTTGAGCTGCCGCTCCACCACGACCTGCGTGGCGATGCCGGCGTGATCGGTGCCTGGGATCCACAGCGTGTTGCGACCCAGCATGCGGTGGTAGCGGATCAGCACATCCTCGAACGTGACCCGGCAGGCGTGACCCATGTGCAGCACGCCGGTGACGTTCGGCGGCGGGATCGCGATCGTGTACGTGGGTCGCGTGTCGTCGGGCGCGCTGCTGGCGGCGAAGCGCCCTTCGCGCTCCCACTTGGCGTAGGTACGCGCTTCGGTTTCGCGGGGATCGTAGGCCTTGGCGAGCTCGGTGGAGTCAGTCACGGGCGCAACTTGTAGGCCTTGTTGCGCCTTTGTGCCAAGCCCAAGTCACGCGTGCGTCGTGGAGCCATCCGCGCTCAAACCGCGGGCCGTCCGCGCTCAAAACGCCGCGCTACTCCGCAGTCAAACGAGCGATCTCTTCGCGGATGATCGTCTCGGCCAGGTCGGGAACCACCTCCCACACCACCTGCTCGATCACTTCGCGGGAGAGCGAGAGCACGCCTGCGACCTGATCGGCCGACAGGCCTAGACCTGCGAGCTTGGTCGCGAGCTCGCCATTGGCAGCGGTTGCCGCAGCCGCGGGACCGGCCTTCGCGGGGGCTGCTTGAGGTGCGCGCGGGGGCGCCGCTGGGGCTGCCGCTTTGGGTGCTGGGACTTGAGCGGCCGGCGCGGCTGGTGCGCGGGACACGGCGGGTGCTGCGGCGACGGGCTTGGCCGGCGCGTCGAGACCCACCGGGCTTGGCTTGCCCTTTGGCATCGAGCCGCCGATCACGGGGGCCGGTACATTCGGCACGGTCGCGCTCATGGACGAAGACATTTGCACCGTGGCGGGCTTCGGCATCGGTGCGCCGCCGGTCGCCTGTGCACGCGGCTTACCGAGCACCTGCTGGACGCGATCGATCATGTGCTGGGTATCGAAGGGCTTGATGATGTGGTCGTCGACGCCACACGACTTGCCGCGGGCATCGTCGTAGGGGTGCTTCTGGCTTGCCATCAGGATCACGGCAGTGTTGGCCAGGCCCGGGTCGCTCTTGATCGCGCGCGCGATCTCGTAGCCGTCCATGCCCGCCATCGAAGCGTCCGCGATCACCACGTCGGGGCGCAGCTCGCTTGCCTTCTGCAGTGCGGCGTTGCCACTGTCGACGCTGACGACACGTGCTTCTTTCTCGCCAGCGAAGGTCATCTCCACGATGCGGCGCATGGTCACGCTGTCTTCAGCAACCAGAATCGTCACAGGCACTAGCGGCCTCCCTTGCGATGAACGGCGGACCGCTGCGTCTTCGCGCAGCGGATTGGACTAGCGAAGGCACGCATCGGTGCCCGAACCTGGATACGCTAGGCGGCAATTGAGGTCAAGGAATTCGCCCGGTTAGCGCCCGCGGAAGTGCCTTGAAATAGGGCACCGCGATTGACTTGCGACAGGCGAGCGCCTATGGCCACGCGCCGTGAACGCAGAGCGCCCCACACCACCACCCATCCGCTACGGCACGATGGCGCCAAGCCCGCCCGATGGCGTGATCGACTTGCGGCACGTGTTTGCCGGTGCGCGCGAGATCGAAGTGGAGATCGGGTTCGGCCGCGGCATGTTCTTGCTCGAGCGTGCGCCGCTGATCGCCGACAAGGGACACTTCCTCGGCATCGAGATCAAGCGCAAGTGGGCTTACCTGGTCGACCAGCGCTGCCAGAAGCGCGGCTACGAGCATGTGGCGATCTACGGCGGCGACGCCCGCGACATCTTCCGCCGCATGACCCCCGACGCGACCGTAGCGCGCGTGTTTCTGCACTTCCCGGATCCCTGGTGGAAGAAGCGCCACGCCGTGCGACGGATGGCCGGCGACGCGATCATCGATGAGGTGGCGCGTGTCCTGCGCGACGGCGGTGAGCTGTTCATCCAAACTGATGTGGAGGAGCGCGCTCAGGAGTTCGTGGCGCAGCTTCGTAGGCACGAGCAACTGACGATCGAAGGTGATGGCTTCGTGGCTGACAATCCGTACGGCGCGCGTTCCAACCGGGAGAAGCGTGCCGAGGAAGATGGCTTGCCGATCTTCCGGATCCTCGCGCGTCGCCGCGCACGGTAGACAGAACGCGTCGTCGTTCACGTGGTTTCGGACGGGCGCCTGTCTCCTGCTCAAGCTTCGCGAAACGCGTGACGCACGATGCCCGCCAGCGCGCCCAACAACGACAGCGCACCGATGGGCACAAGCAGCACCGCGATCGACGGATCACCTTCGGGATGACCGAACGCCGAAAGCGCAAAGCCCAACGGCATCAACACCGCCGCCACACGCAGGAGCTTGCCTGAAAGAGGTGCGCGTCCGGGCGCTACGTGGAGATGCGGTACCGCGCTGACACCGTAGAGCAGGACCACCAACGACAACCCCACGCCATGCGCGTGTCCGAGTCGCAGCAAGGTGCGGGCGAGCTCGTCGTTGAGATAGGCAGCGAGCTTGAAGCCGTGTGCGGCTTCGAGACCCAGGCCGAGCGTCGCCCACACTGCAAGCGATGCCCAACCAAAGCGGCGTGCCCGCGTCTGCTCTGCTGTCTGCTCCGACGTCATTCGCCGATCTCGATGTCGCGCTGTTGTGTCCCGGAGCGTAACGCCTCGACCTCCTCGCGGGAGAGCGAACCAAGGTCCGAACCGCCGATCGCGCGGGCGATCATGTCCACACGCTGTCGCCGAGCGTCCACCGCGAGCTCCGTCGTGTCGTAGTCACGGAGCAGGGCCAGCGCGGTGCGGGGGGGCATCAGGGAGGGCCGCATTGTCGAACCGCGTGGGCGTAGGTCTCGTGCCTGCCCGTGCACGCCCACCAGCTGCAACAATGAGCGACGCGCGATGTGACGCACGGCGGGATAACGATCCTCGGCGAGGGCGTCCAACAGCCAACCGAGGCGCTCCTCACGTCGTGCAGGCGCATCGTCGCGACCAAGGGCGGCAGCGGCGATCGCACGTTCGATCGGATCGCCACCGAAGAGCCGTGTCGCAACTTCGGCGCGCATGCTCGGATCGATCGGAGTTGTCGGGGCACGGTCGTCGCGCCAGCGCGTCAGCGCATCGATCGCCCATGCCCGACTCCGATCCACGTGACACAGGGTGCAAGCGTCAGGACGCTCGTTCTGCGTGTTGTCAGCGGGCGCGGGTGTTTCGATGCGGTGGCTGATCCGTGCCGCAATCAACCCGTAGACCACCTTCGGCATGTGGCAGGCGCGACACTGGTTGCCTGGCGAACCCGTGGCATGACGGCTGTGTTGGCTGGCGACTTCGGCTGCGGACAACGTGGTGTGGCACTGCGTGCAGAGATCGTTGTCGTGATCGAGATCGCGGCGCAGCTGCTGATCGGGATCGCTGTCGTGCATCGCGTGGCAGCTCTCACAGGTCATGGCGCCGTTCTTTGCGCACGGCGACTGCAGCAGGCCCTGGTACTCGTACGCCGTGAGGCGCGGCGTGCCATCGTTCCAGAAGCGCGGTGCAAAGACATTCGCTTCGCCGTTGAGGGTGGTGTCGCGCCACAGCGGTGTGCTGTGTGCGCTCAGCGCGGCGCCGGGGACAAACGTGTCGCCGTGCTCCAAGACCCGATCGATGTCTGACGCCTTGCGTTGCCCGTGGCAGCGACCGCAGACCTCACCGCTGCGCGCGCCGCTCATCCGCGCCGGATTGGCGACGGTGGGATCAGCCATGAGACTTAGGTGCAAAGCGTAGCGCCGCAGCGGATCGCGATTGATGCGCACGTGCTCGTCGCCCGGGCCGTGACAAGCCTCGCACGCGACACCGAGCTCCGCGGTCCGCGTCTGGAACCGACCGTTCGCCGTGAGGCCGGGGTTGGGCGCCACGTTGTGACAGAACACGCAGTTGTCGTTCCAACGCGTGACGTGACGATCGTAGTCAGCGCGCGAGATCGTTGCATGCGTGGGATCCAGCTCCGGGTCCGGCGTCAGAAAGGCGCCATTCATGTGGATCCAGCGCCCGTTCTCCACGTCCCACGCGACGGGCAGGCGCACGTAAACGTCGTCTTGTCGCGCGAGGTACTGCTGGATGCGATGGGAACCGACGGTGCGTTCCACGCGGGCCTGCCAACGCTGCGCGCCGCCGTTGGCGGTGAACGTGATCAACGGCCGCTGATCGTGATCGAGTCGCATCTGCGCGATCACGCCGCCGTAGGTAAGGCTGCCGTTGACGAAGTCACCCAGGACCGCTTGCGGCGAGGCTTCTTGCGTCATCCGGCGATGAAACGTGCGGTGCCAACTGTCGCGGTGCTGTGGGTGACAGGCGGTGCACGCCGCCGAGCCGACATAGCGCGTCTGGCTGTGATCCCGCGGTGTCTGCAGGTCGGTCGCGATCGACCGAGCGGACCAGGCGCCCAGCGCGATGGTCACGGTCAGCACGCAGATTCCTCGAATGACACCGGCGTTCAGCACGACGCGGCATCATCGCCGCTCGGTCACAACTGCGCGAGGGTGTCGCGGATCGCGGGCAGCTCAGGCAGCTTCAGCGTTTCCATCACCGTCAGCGCTTCGGCCAACGTGCTCTTGGCGGCTTCGCGCTCGCCGCGCTCCACAAGATGGAAGCCGAGCTCGGCGAGGGTGCGTGCGCGCTCGTGGCGGTTGCCGCATTCCTCGAACATCTGAATGCACTGGCGGAAGCTCTGCTCGGCGCGCGACGTGGTGCCGGTCTCTGCGCCGAACAGCGTGCGTGCCTGCAGACGTGCCATCGCGCGATGGGCCAACGCGATCACTTCGCGCGTGCCGTAGTCGACCGCCAGGTTCAGCGCGCCTTCGAGCGTGGTCTGCGCTGCAGTGTCGCCGCGACGAAGGCTCACCAGCCCCAGGTTGCGCTCCACTTCTGCCAGCGCGCGCTGATCGCGGATGCGCGCCGCCAGGTCCTTGGCTTGTTCGAGCGCTGCCAGCGCGTCGTCTGCCTTGCCCATCATCAGCAGCGTTTCGCCCATTTGGTTGAGCGCGTAGGCCTGCATCTGCTGGTTCGCCATCTCGCGCGCACCGTCGAGCGCGTGTTGCAGCACGGCCATGCTCTCGTCGAGCTTGCCCATGAAGTACAGCAGGCGCCCTTGCGAGATCCGGGTCTGCGCTGCGCCTTCGTGATCGCCGGTTTCCTGGCGCAGCTCCAGCGCGCGCGTGAGATGGGCATGGGCGGCCTCGAAGTCGCCGCGGTCGAGCTCGATGTGACCGATCGTGTTGAGCGACACGCCTTCGCCGCGCGCATCGTGCTCACGCCGGCGGATCTCGAGCGCCTCTTGCGCCGAGCGCAACGCTGAATCGAGCTCGCCGCGCAGACGCTGCACTTGGGCCATGTCGTCGAGCGTGCTCGCCACGCCGCGCTGATCGTCGGCGGTGCGGAACAACATCAACGCGCGCTCCAGGTGCTCCAGCGCTTCCTTGTGCTGACCGCGCTGACGGAACACGCGCGCGATGCGGTTCAACGCCGCGCCCGCCTTGCCGCGTGCCCCCAGCATCCATGCGATGTGGAGCATCTGCGTGAACGCGGCGTTGGCTTCGTCGAGGCGTCCCAACACACTCAAGAGCGAGCCGTGTTCGTGATGGGCGTCGAACATCGCGGGGTCGTCTCGATCGATCAGTGACAACGCCTTTTCGATGTAGCGCAACGCCATCGTGGTGCGCATGCGTGCCCGCTCTTCGGACGCTGCCTGTAGGTAGGCCAGACCGGCGCGCCCGGCCAGACCGCCGTGCTCCAGGTGCGGCGCGATCACGCCTGCGGTCACATCGCTGCGTTGCGACGCCAGCATCGAGAGCCAGCGTGCTGCCACCGCGTGTCGGCGTCGTCGCACGTCCGGATCGAGCGTGCCGTAGATGATGCTGCGCGTGCCGGTATGCTGAAACGTGTACTCGCTCTGGCCGGGGATCTCGGAGTCCTCGATGCGGACGACAAAGCCTTTCTCTTCCAAGCGCGAGAGCGCGTGACTCAGCGCGACCACATCCGAGTCGTCCGACCAGGCTTCGAGCGGATCGGGCTTTCCCTCGATCACGACCTCGGCCCGTTGCAGGGCCAACACAGCGCCTTCGCGGAAGCTCTCGCCAACCACCGCCGCGCGTTCCACCACGGCGCGCTCCAGCTCATCGAGGCCGTCGAGACGCGAACGGATCGCGTCTTCCATCGTGAGCGGACCTTTGCCGGCTTCGATCTTGTTGAGGTCGACTTGCAGGCCGCCCTTGGGGCTCGGCGTGAACAAACCGCCTTCCAACAAGCTGTGGAGCAGCTCGCGCAGAGTGCCGGGGTTGCCGCGGGTGCGGTGGGTCAGCGCGGCGACAAAGGGCTCGGGCGTCGCGACGAGCTCGGGGATGAACGACCGAGTCAGTTGAATCACTTCTTCCGGCGTGAGCGGACGAATGTCAGCGGCGAACAGCGCGGTCGCACCGGTGGCTTCGGCCACGCGCGTCGCCACCGGATCGCTGCCAGCGACCACCACCACCAGGGGCACGCGGATGGCGAGAATGGTGGCAAGCAGGCTCCACGCTTCGTTCTCCGCGTCGCCCATGTCGTCGAACAGCAGCATCAAGGGCTTGCGACGTGCGTCCCCTTCGATGAAGCGGCGCACTGCCTGAGAGGCGCGGCGATGCAGCTCTTCGGGATTGCCAGCCAAAGGCTGCAGAAACGGGCTGTCGGGGAACGGCACGCCTGCCACGTGACCCAACAGATGCGTGGTCTCGCTGATCAAGACGGCGTCGGTGCTCTCCAACGCGTCGGCGACCGTGGTTGCCATTTGTCCGCGCACCACGCTCGGCGATGACGCAGGCAGGATCCCGAAGCGCTCACGCAGCAGCCGGGAGAAGGGCGCGTAGGGCCCGTCGTCACGCGTTCGGCACTGGGCGTACAGGATGCGGACATTGGAGAAAGACTTGGCCGCAAGCTCGCTGGCGCGGATCAGCAGGCGGGTGCGGCCTGAGCCAGGCGAGCCTTCCAGTGAAACAGCCGCAGCGGTGCGCTCGCCGAACCCTGTGGCCATGCCTTTCTGGACCGCAGTGACGCAGCGGCTCTGGCCAACGAACGGCAACGCATCCGCCTCGCTGGCGTTCTCGAGTGTGCCGGGCCGGCTGTCTTGCGAGCGGTTTGCCACGCGACGGGTGAGGGCCGATAGCGCGGTCACGCTGGTGCCGACCGTGCGCGGACCCAGCAGTTGGCCGCAGCGCGCGCAGGTGACCCAACCGCGAGGGTTCTGGAACGTGCACCCCTTGCACCTCACCAATAAGGCAACCATGTGCTGCGATGTAGGTGTTTTGGTCCGCCCAGTCAATGGGGGGACGAGCTGCGGATAGTCCCGTTTGGGGACATCTCGTGGTTAGAGGCGGCCGGCCAAGGACGCGCAGCGGCGCGCCGTGCTTTCGCGCAGTCGCGCCTGACGGGTATGTAGGACGGCGGGATCGATGACCGCCGGTGGACTGAGCACGCTCGGCGCCTGTGTGCCGCGCGCCGAAAAGAACAAGCTCGGGTCGTCGACGATGTCGAAGAGCTCTTCGCCGCGCTCGAGCAGGGCGCAATTGCGGTCCTGAAGCTCGTTGTAGATGTGCTGGAAGGCCTCCACGCTCCAGCTGTACGTGTCGTGCAGCAACACGATACCGCCGCGTTGGCCCTCGCTCTCGAGCCGGGCGTAAACCTTGCGCCAGGTCTCGAGCACCTGATGGGCATCGCGCACCTGGAAGTCTCCGGCGCCGATGTTCCAGAGCACCGTGGTGTAACTGCGTTGGGCGAGCAGGGCGTCGATGCGATCCGAATGCCCCCCGCCCGGAGGACGAATCAACCACGGACGCGCACCGAAGATCTCGATGAAGGCGCGCTCGGTGCGCTCGACTTGGTCGCGCACGTCGCTGTCGCTCAACAACGGCAGCTGCAGATGATCATAGGTGTGGCTCGCGACCCAGTGACCTCGTGCGCGGATGTCGCGGGCGATGGCGGATTGCTGGCGCAGGATCGGCGTGTCGAGACCCAGTCGGCTCCCGGTCAAAAAGAAGACCGCGCGAACGCCGGCCGCATCGAGACGATCAAGCAGCAGCGGCGTGGTGCGGCGGTCCGGACCGTCATCGAAGGTGAACAGGATCAGGCGGTGCGGCGTGGCGCCGGTCATGATCAGGCCGTCCTTGAGCGTCTCACCCAAGCCGGAATCGCGTGCAGCGGGCGCGGGGAGTGAGCCTGCGACGGGTGATCCAGGCACGGGCGTCGCTGCGATCGGGGCCGTCGTCGAAGAAGCGGTTGCGGTCGACAGCTGTAGCGGCGACGGCGCTTGCGTCGGCAACAGACTCGCGACCAACGCGCCGACGACCAGCGCGATCGCGGCCAGCACGACGCGCTCCGCCCAGGTCTTAGGTACGGAACTAGACGACATAGAACTACATTGTAGGCGGGCCAGGGCACCTCGCGACAAGTTCTTCGTCAGCCTGGGAGCATGCGGACGGCTCAGCGGGTGGCGCCGAATTGGAGCGGGATCCGCAACTGAACTGGCCCGGCCACCTGGAGCGTGAGGTGCCAGGTGAGCGCCCGCGCGCGCAGACAGGACACCAGGTCTTCTGGCAGCGGCGTGTCGGCGGCGGTGACGTCGACGGCTTCCACCTGGCCGGTCGCTGCGATCTGCAGCGTAAGTTGAACCTGACTCGGCAGGTCGGGGTGCGTTCGCTTGCTCGCTTCGTGACAGGTGCGCAACAGCGGCGCTGCCCGCGCGAGCAAATGCTGCACCGCCTTGGGCGCGACTTGTCCAGCCACCACGTGCTCGGCTGGTGTGCGCTTGCCCAGGCGCAGCGCCTCGGGTGCGCCCCCTTCGTCCACTGCGCCCGTCTTGGTCGTGATCGCGCGCATTGTCGGATCGCTCGACCTGTCTTCCACCCAGCGTGCCGGCGCGATCAAATGCGACAGCAGCTCGCCCGCGCGCGTGATGTCGACCTTGCCTTCGCTCAACACGACCTCTGCGCTTCCGTCCGCCGCCTTGGAGACCACGAAGCGTGTCCCGCGCACGGTCACCAAGTGCTCGTTGACCTCGATCGCATAGCGCTCGTTGTCGCCGAGCCGCGCCACTTGGCTCGTGATCGACCCGCGCAGGAGCGTCACGTGCAGCTGGCGATCGTGGAAGGTCACCACGCGCGCCTCGCTGTTGGGTGCGAGCACGAGCTCCGTGCCTTGCCACAGCACGACTGTGAGGGCCTCGGAGCTGGCGCGAAGCAGGGCGCCCTCCATGATCGTCACGCCATCTTCATTCGTAGCGACCGAGGGCGCGGTGTCGGGCGACGGGCTCGCGTTGGTTCCGCTGGCTTGTCGCCGGTCGCTGCTGGCTGCCCCCGTGTTGGTCACGTCCGATCCGGGTGCGGCTGCAGGAGTACCGTCAGCGGTCGGGGCAAGCCGTGGTGTCCAGGCGAGCCAAGCGCTGCCAAACACCAACAAGCCGAGGGCCGCAGCCACCGCCAACGCTTGAAACAGGGCGCGCCGGGTGCTCGCGAGGCTCTGCGCGCGGGCCTCTTGCCGCAGCATCAGCGGCACGTCGCGGTCGGTTGCCGTGAGCGCAGGCAGCGTTCGCGTCGACGCCAGAAGCTCAGACAACACGCGATGCCCAGACGCTGCATTGCGACACACCGGGCAGCGTTCGAGGTGTCGCTCGGCACGTGCTTGCCCGGACGCCGACAAGCGCCCGGTCTGCAACGCGATCAACATGGCGTGCTTCGGCAGGTGGCTCATGACCGCGGTTCTCCAAGGTCAGAGTCGCGCGGTGCCTGGGTGTTCGAGTCGCGCGTCGCGTCGTTGTCGCGGGTGCGGAAGATCGGGTCCTGACTGAGGGCTTCGGCCAGCTCGCGTCGCGCGTAGAACAGCCGCGTGCGCACGGTAAGCACCGGAGCCTCGACGATGGTCGCGATCTCTTCGGCGCTGACGCCTTCGAGATCGTGCAGCACCAGCACCGTTCGCTTCTTGTCGGTGAGGTGATCCAGCGCCCGGTACAACTGAATCGCACGCTGGCGACGTACGGCCGCGTCGTCGGGTGCTTCTTGCTGGTGTGTTTCTGCCAGCGCGCTCTCGGGCACCTCATCGGTCACGACCCGTGGCCGCGATCGCTTGGCGCGCAGGTGCATGCGCACGACGTTGGTGGTGAGTCGGTACAGCCAGGTCGAGAACTTCGCGTCGCCCTTGAAGGAACGAATGGAGCGAAAGACGTGGACGAAGGTGTCCTGCACCACGTCATCGATGTCGGGTCCGGGGCCGAGCATCCGGAACACCAGGCGCACGACGTCCTCGCGGTGACGCTGAAAGAGCTGATGGAACGCGCGCTCGTCGCCGCTCTGTGCGCGTTGGACCAACGGATCGATGCCAGAAGAGGCCACGTGGGTTGTACGCAGCAGCCTCAGGGTTGGTTCTCTCCGAGTGGAATCGACCCAGGGGCGCGGCGCGACGGAAGATAGCATTGGCCTTCTCCACAACGGTTGCGCCGCCGCCGAACCTGATTCACGCGCCGGCGACCTCGACTTGCTGTGACATTTCCCGTGCTTGCGCCGCCTGGCCGCTTCGGATAGGAGCCGACGCCAGAACGGCCGTTGCGTTTGGAAGCACGCATGCGCACCTGCCGTCCGCGATCCGCGCGGTGGTCGAACGCGGTCCTGGCTCGGAGGTAGGCGTGATTGAAGTCGAGCAGCTCACCAAGCGCTATGGCAGTCGTGTCGCCGTCCGTGATGTGAGCTTCAAGGTGAAGGCCGGCGAAATCATCGGCTTTCTCGGCCCCAACGGCGCCGGCAAGAGCACCACGCTGCGGATGCTGACCGGCTATCTGGCGCCCAATGCCGGATCGATCCGGATCGGTGGCATCGATGCGATCGCGCACCCGATCGAGGCGCGCCAGAAGATCGGGTATCTGCCGGAGGCGGTGCCGCTCTATCGAGAGATGCGTGTCGACGAGTACCTGCGCTACCGCGCCGCGCTCAAGGGTGTGCCAAGCCGCGAGATCGCGGGCCGTGTCGATGTGTCGCTGCAGATGGCGAACATCACCGACGTGCGCCGACGCATCATCGGTCAGCTCTCCAAGGGCTATCGATCGCGCGTCGGCATTGCGGACGCCCTGGTCGCCGATCCCCCGTTGCTGATCCTGGACGAGCCCACTGCAGGCCTCGACCCCAACCAGATCCGGCAGGTGCGCGATCTGATCCGCAGCATGGCGGGCAAGAAGACCGTGCTGTTGTCGACGCACATTCTTCCCGAAGTGGAGTCGACGTGTGAGCGCGTGGTGATCATTCATCGCGGCACGCTGGTGGGTGAGGGAACACCGGGCAATCTGCGTCGCGGCGATCAGTCCACACAGACGTTGGTGATCGAAGCGCGCGGCGAGCTATCGCGCGTGCGCGATCTGGTGACGCAAGTTGCGGGCGTGCAGCGGGTCAATGATGCGATCACACTGCCGGAATCGAATGACCTGGTGCGGGTGACGGCCGAAGCCGAGAGCGCCGATGTGGCAGAGCGCGTGTTCCAAGCGGCGGCGGCAGCCAACATCGTGCTGCGTGAGCTACGTCGCGAGCAAACGTCTTTGGAGGACGTGTTTGCGAGTCTGACCACGTCCGAGATTGCCGCAGAGACGACTGCTGCTGCGGCGTCAGCGCCGCAAACCAACACATCCGAAGGAGAGGGCGCATGAGAGCGACCTGGACCATCGCGCGCCGCGAGATCTTCTCGTTCTTCCTGTCGCCGATCGCGTATGTGACGTTGACCAGCTGGCTGTTTCTTTGCGGCGTGACGTTCTGGCTGCTCGTCGGCGCGTTCTCACAGCAACCGGGCGGCAGCGCGACCGCCAATCCGCTCAGCGTGTTCTTCGGCGGCTCGACGCTCTTCTACATCATGATCCTGGTGTTCCCGCCGATCCTCACCATGCGCTTGCTGGCGGAGGAGAAGTCCAACGGCACGATCGAGCCACTGCTGACGGCGCCGGTGTCCGATGTGTCGGTCGTCATCGGCAAGTACATCGCCGCCATCTTCTTCTGGACCATGCTGTGGATCCCGACGCTCGCGTACGTGTGGATCTCGGCGCAGACCGGCGAGGGCGTGGTGGATCCGGGTGTGGTCGCTACCAGTTACCTCGGCGTGTTCAGCGTCGGTGTGTTCTACATGGCGGTCGGCTTGTTGATGAGCGCGGTGGCGCGCACCCAGATCGCGGCAGCGCTGCTGACCTTCATGGTCCTGACAGCCGTGTTCATCCTCGGCCTCGGCGGCTTCGTGTTCCCGGATGAAAGCACGCAGGCGATCTTCGAGTACATCGGCGTCTGGTCGCAGATGGCGTCGTTCGCCAAGGGCATCGTCGACACGCGCTACCTCGTCTACGACTTCTCGTTGGCGACGCTTTGCGTGTTCTTGGCGGTGCGCGTGGTCCAGACCGAGAGGTTGCAGTGATGAGCGCCCCCGAGGAGACGCAAGAGCAAGCGCCGGAGGCGACCGTCGCGCCGCGCGCGAAGATGGGTGACGCCAGCCGTCGCCGACTCGCGATTCAAGTTGCCGGCAGCACGTCCGCGTTGCTCGTGACCGCGATCGTGTTGATGGTCAACTACCTCGGCTTCCGCCACTACACGCGCTTCGATTGGACGCGCCAAGGCCTGTTCACGCTCTCGCCGAAGTCGGAAGAAGTGCTGAAGGGTTTGAACGCGGACATCGATCTCTACGTGTTCATGTCACGCGGCGAACCGAACTTCGCCGACACCGAAGAGCTGCTCAAGCGCTACCAGGCCGCCACCGATCGTTTGCGCGTGCGCTACGTCGATCCCGCGCGCGAAGAGGCCGAGTACCGCATGTTGGCGCAGCGCTTCGGTATGACGACCGGCGAAGACCAGGAAGTCGCGGCGGTGGTGACGCTGGGCGACAAGCGCTGGAGCGTGAAGCGCGACGACATGTTGGAGTGGGATTACGGCTCGGTCGGCGCTCAGGAAGGCGAACAGATCGACGTCAAAGCGGAGCAAGCGCTGACCGGCGCGATTGTGCAGGTCATGAGCGGCCGCGCCACCAAGCTGTGCGTCACGCGGGGGCACGGTGAGTGGTCCCTGGACGAAGCGTCCGAGCGATCGTTGGCCGGCCTGCAGAATGCGCTCAAGCACGACAACGTGGAGTGGCAGGCGATCGATACCCTCGGGAAGACGTCGTGGCCCGCCGAATGCAACGCGGTGTACGTGCTCGGGCCGCTGCGTCCGTTCTCGGAAGGCGAAGCCGCGGCGCTCAATGACTACCTGCACAAAGGGGGCAACGCGCTGGTGGCGCTCGATCCGGTGGTGGAGCGCGACGAGATTCAGCCCACCGGGCTTGAGGAGACCATGCGCGAGCTCGGTGTTCGGATCGATCAGACGCTCGTGATCGAAACCAACCCGGAGCACCTCGTGACGCAGAACGCGTTGGAGTTCATCGTCACTGCGTTCGGCGAGCATCCCACCACGCGGCCGCTGGTCGGTGGCGCGCGTGTGTTGTTCGCGATGGCGCGCGGCGTCGACGCGATGCAGAACGGGGGCGCTGACATCCTCATGCGTTCCAGCGCCGAGGCGTACGGCGAGACCAACATCGCGCAGGTGCAGGCGGGCTCAGAGCCAGCGCGCGACTCGAGCGATATGGGTGGGCCGATCTCCCTGGCGGTTGCGACGCGCATCGGTGCGGCGGATAGCCAAGACGCGGCCGAGGGGACGAAGACCGGCGGTCGTCTGTTCCTGGACGGCGACAGCGACTGGATCCAACAAGGAGTGATGG
>JACZCZ010101434.1_pt1 | contig 14139 bp, 11 predicted proteins | sample 8641811 | NCBI WGS metagenome assembly JACZCZ01 (sample SAMN15324610, study PRJNA640507) | soil metagenome | isolation source: intercropping peanut in the first line | place: China: Luxin town, Laibin City, Guangxi Province | collected 2019-07-25 | depth 10cm m | reverse complement strand
TTTCTATGAGGTGCGGTGCAGCGCCCGTCGCGCGGCAGGCCGTCGAACAGGCGCCGCTCGACGGCGTCTACGTCCTCGCCCGCGGCCTGCAGTCGCACGCCCTCGTCCTCGGCGTGCGCGGTGTAGCGCATGTACTGCGGCAAGTGTGCGTCGGCAAACGTCTGCCTCTCGGCCTCGCGCTGCCGTGCCAGGATGCGACGCGCGACGACGCGCTGCTGCTCCGTCGCACCCATCTCGTCGAGCTGCGCCTCTAGTTCTGCGTCTGTCATGGCTAGTGCCTCGTGAGCGAGCCGTCGTTAATGCGCGTGGTGGCCCAGCTCTCGCCGATCTCCGCAGCGGCGCGCTCGTCGGCGGCGCGCGAGAGCGCGAGGTGCTGTTCTTGCGTGAGGTCGGTGCGGGTCGGCACGCGAAGTGCTCCCAGCTTGTCGTTCAGCGCGCGCTCGAGCTTGCGACGCTCGTACAGCGGCATGTCGCGCGCGGCCTCGCGGCGCAGCGTCTCGATGTCCATCGCGTCGTAGTCCGGCGCGGGCTCGTCGCGTGATGGCAGCGCGTGGTGCGAACGGTCCTCGCCCACCATGCGCATGCGTATGACGCGAACCTCCTTGGGCCGCACGGGATGCGGGAATCGACGGCGGTACTCGTTAATCCAATCCATGATGGCGGTGCACATCGTGCCTTCCGCCCACATTGGTTCTGCGACAACGGCCGTGCGCTCGGCGCGCCGCTGCTTCAAGCGAGCGACCTCGGCAGCGAGTTGGCCGTACTTATTTCGTAGGTATGACACTCTCGGTCTCCTGCAGCTCGCGAACGTCGGCAGCGATGGCGGTTACCGTCTTCAGCTCTGCGAACCGCGCCAAGTGCTGCGACAAACTCGCGGCCAGCTCGCGTGACTCCTGCACGATGGGATAGCAGCGCCGCTGCTTGCGGCTAACGACCGCAGCACCGAGCGCGGCGCGCACCGTACTCACGTCGTTGAACATGGCAACCTGGTCTGCGATTACGTCGATGAGCAGCTCGGCGGATGGCGTTACGTGGTCGCCCAGTTCGGCACGCAACGCGGCGCGCACCTTTTTCTGTACCAGCGCAGTGCGGCGGTTCGTGTTGTAGACGCTGCGGGGATGCTGGCCCAGCGCCGCTAGCACCTTGGCCACCGTGCGCTTGGGCGGGGGACCCGCCGCCACCGCGGCCATGGCCTTGGGGGCGCTCATACCGCACCCCCAGCAACGGGGCACGGTGCGCGCAGCGGCGGGGTACCTAGGCCGCTGGCAGGCCGCGCGGCGCCTATAGGCCGGCGAGGCGCCGGTATCGCGCCGGTAACCCGTGGGGGAAATTGGCCGCCGAACAAAGGGTTACGGGTGCGCACCCAACACCGTATTAAGTGGGGTCCCAGACGGCGTAGAAACCGAGCCACGCTCAATGCCGTGCGGGCATAGCCGCCGCCCGGCGGGCCTGGCCTACGGGCCGCTGTCGGCATACCCGCCGCCGCCGCCCCTATAGGGTTTGGCGGTTTGGCGGGTATAGCTGCCCGCCTAAACCGCGCGCCCATAACCACCATCCACCACATAGCCGCCGGCGGGTATGCGGCGGTTTGGCAGGTATGCCGCCTCACGCGGCGCGCTCCGTGCTCAGCACGTAGCCAACGCCTCGCGGATTCTTCGCGCCGGACGCTTCGACGAGCACTCCACATTTCACAGCCTCCTCAAATAGCTTCACTGCGCGCGCTCGCGACACCGACCCACCGAAAATCGCCTTGTGTTTGGATCGCACCGTCTCTTTGAACAGCGGCTCCGGATGTGCCGCAAACCATGTGCGGAGCGCGACGTGGCTCCGCTCGCTGCCGTTCTCGTTCTCGTTCTCGTTCTTGCGTCGCGGTGTGAACGGAATCAGCACGCCGTCCTCGCGGAACAACCACTGGTCGCGCTGTCGCGGGCCGTACGACAGTTTGGGGTTTATGAGTCGGAGCACTCGGCCGCCGGCGGCCTCCGCCTGCAGGTTGATGTTGCTCTCGAATCCCTCGACGTCCTTCGGCGTGGCCTCCTTGAGCAACAGGACGACGCGCGCAGCGTCGGCAAGCGCGGACGCACCGCGTGCTGCGTACAAGTCCTCGCGCTCAGAGCCTTTGCCGGTGTGGTGTGTCACGAGAACCGTGCAGCCGACTTCGCGAGCAACGCGCTCGCAAGCGTTGATCACCGCAGTACCCCAGCTCTGCGACTCGTCGGGAACGCTGTGCACACGCGACAGCGGATCGATGATCACGAGCTCGACGCCGTCGAGCGCTCGCAGTTGGTGAATCAGTACGTCGAGCGCCCTGCCCTGCACGACGTTCTGACCGTCCATCGACACGAGATACAGCTCCTGCCCGACGACACTCTTCACGTAGAGATGCTCCGCGACGTTGCGCGTGAATCGCGCGATGGCTGCGTCGTTGCACTTTTCGGCGCGCATCTCTTCGCGCTCGGTACGGTGCGTCCGGAATTGTCGGCGGCGCAGCTCGTCCTCGCGTTCCTCGCACGCGATGTGAACGACCTTGCCCTGACGAACGGCGCGACCGAGGAATGCACGGCCGCCAGCAACGCACTGCGCGAGCCGCTGTGCGAAGAACGTCTTGCCCGCACCACCCTGCGCGATCAGCAGACCGACCGCGCCACGCGGCAAGTAGTCGCCGACTGTCCACTCCAAATCGGGCGGCTTGTCGCGCAACCACTCCGAGCCGACGGGCACGAGCGTGAGGTCTATGTCCACGCCATCGTAGCCCCACGACGCGAAGTCGGGATGCTCAGGCGGCTTGGCCTGTTTCAATAACTTCCGGAACGCGCCAATGCCGTGTTTGGCCACGTAGTCGTCGGCGCCCGTTACCCCGTCGCCCAGATCTGGCATCGGAAGTAGACGTACGACAGCACCTCGCTCCTGCAGTTTGCGTGCGAGCGCCAACACGGGGCGCTGCAAGTCCTTGCGATTACGCACGTCCGCGTCGAACACATAGGTGATCTTGCGACCTTGCATCGGTATGCGTTGCAAGTCCGGACAGAGGTTGCCGTGACTACCCCACATGTCGATTCCGCCAATCGCGACGGTGGCAATACCGTGATAGCCGAGGACTAGTGAACGCGTCTCTCCCTCTGCGATCACGAGATCGTGTCTCGCGTCGCTGAGGACTGTGGCAGTCGTCAGGTTTGAATGACGCAGCGGCGGCATGTAAAGCCGTACACCATCGAAGTGCTGATGAAACCTGTGGTCCGCGCCGAACAACCGTGACCTTGCGTCGTCGGTTGGTTCGCCTCGATGGTCGGGATAACGGAAGGAAATGGCACCGTCGGGCGCGAGCTTGCGCGACGTGTCGGCAACGACGGCACAGCTTTCCGCCCACGACTTCGGTATGCCGCGCTCTTTGAGATACTGCGCGCACCGCTCCACGATCTCGCGCGCGCCGTCGTTTAGCGGCCCTCCTTCGAGAGTCGTGCCGCTGAGCAGTGCTAGCGTCATGGTTTGGTTGGCCGACGTGCTGGTGCGAACGTGGCTAGGCGCATCGCGGCACCGCCTCGTCGAGCAGCCGTTGGCCGCGCGTCCAAAACGGGTTGCCGCCGCGTCGTCGCGACCGACCTTCGCCGACGTCGAACGCACCGATCGAGTAGCGCACCTGCGCGGCGGCCGCAATGCGCTCGGCCTCGAAAACGGCGAGCGTTAGCGAATCGACGTGCGTGACGAAGCGCCGTCCGACGAGTAGCGCGGCCGTGGCGCGTGCGGAGTAGCCGTGGCGCGCCATCGCGGCCATGACTTCGAGCGCTTCGGACTGGTAGTTATTTGGGGGCGCGGCGTGCGTGCCGGCGCTGACTTTGGTGGTTGTCACGGTCGTTGTCTCCTGAGTTATCGAGCGCGGCGCGGACCGCGCGTGGCGAAAACCGGCGGTACTTGCCGGCGACGATCGAGGGAATCCTGTTTTGCCGCGCCGCCTCTTCGAGCCAGCTTTTCGGCAAACTCGTGAGCTGTGCGAGTTGTTCCGCATCGACGAGACGCTCGCTATCGGCGTCGCCGCCACTCACGCCGAGCCCGAGGTCGCGAGCGCGGGTACGGGCTGCGTCGAGTTCGTCGCGCGTGAGCACAAGTAACTCAGTGCCGAGCGGCACGAGGACGAGTTGGTCGGACACGGCTACGCCGCGTTCTGGGAGCGCTTGTTGCGCTCGTAGATCTCACGTGCTTTCTTGAGCTGCTCGTCGAACAGCACAACATGCCCGCTCGCGAGACGTTGCGCGCCAACGAGCAAACCGTCGCGCAGATAATTCCGAATCGTGCCTTCGCTGCATGGAACGGCACGCGCCACCGCGGCTACGTTGTAAACCGCCGGGCTGCTCGGGACTGTGATGTATCGCTTCGCCATTTTCTTTGCCTCCGCTATTGCAACGGAGCCAAACGGCGAAAGCAGCGCGTTTCAGTCGCGCACAAAAAAGCCGCCGGCTCCAGAACCAAACGTTCTGCGGAACTCAGCGGCCCGTGACAGGGAAAATTCGCAGCGTCCGACGGCTACGACACCCTTACCCTCCGTTCGCGCTCGGGCGCTACATGCGCCGGAAAATCTGCAACGTCTCGTGCGGCTCCCGAGTCTGTCCCGCACGGCCGGCTGGCCTAACCGTTGCGCCGTTTATACAACCACAACAATGCAGCAAACGCAAAACACGGCGTGTTATACGCAGCCGCACTCGAAAACCTCACGTTAGCGGGCCAAAAACGGACCTATTTGAGAGTTTACGCAGCTGTGTGTGCCCTGCCGTGCGCTGTTTTGCGCACGTTAGTTGCTAAACAAACAGACGCTCACGTGTCGAGCATGTCCCACTCGTCGCCAAGCACCCAACGCAGCGCGGACAGCTTGCCGTTGATCATGCCCCACTCAAAATCCGTCCACGGACCGTAGTTGCCCTCGCCCAATTTCTTCTCAGCCTTCTTGCCGGACTTCAGCGCACCTTCCCAAACAGAATCGATGATGTGGTTCTGCGGATATTGATTCCCCGTACGCGCGTTAGCCTCCCACTCATCTCGCGTTACGACTTTGATCTGGCCGCGCTGCACGCGCCACTCAGTGTTCTTGTGTCGGTTGTGCCAAACCTGCGTTGTGAGTGTGTCTAGCGCTTCGAGGATTTCGGACAGGGATCGCACCTCTTCGGTCGCGGAGAATTCCCACAGCAGTTCACGTGTTAGAGCGGGGTCGATGCGCCGCAAGCAATCAGCTAGCGATATGAAGTAGAGCGATCTAATCCGCGAAAAGATTGACGCCACGTCGTGATGAGGAACCTTGTGATTGTCGCCGATCTGGCTGAAATCGTTTTTGTTGTGCGTGACAAACGCGAAGCGGTCGCGCGCCTCACCGTTGCGTACGCAATCCGCATAGATCTCGATCAGCATCGCATCGGCTATGGAGTTCTTGTTGTCACGGTGGCACGGCGCTGCTCGACGTAAAGCCCGGTCGGCCGCGCGTGTTTTCACCCCATCGCTAGTCTCTATTGGCACCGCTTGAGTTAGCAGGTCTTCGATCCGATCGAGCACACCCGCTGCGACGCCGCCCATAAGCGGCATCTTGTGGTCCAAGTCTCCCAAGTACTTCAACACTCTATTGCGTGTCCTGCCCTTGCCGCCGGCCCTCTTGATGGCGTCGCGAACGATGTTGAAGTGTGAACTCAGACTGCGCTGGGCTCTGTCGGCGACGCGCTTCTTACTGTTCTGAAACTCGGCCAAGACGAGGCGCGGAAGTATTAGATTCACGCGGCCCGATAGAAGCATAGTGTGAAGCGCATGAAACAGCGACGTCTGTCTCGGGTCTTCGGCGAGATCGAGCCAGACGCTGGTATCGAGTAGAACGTGAAACATTACTCAGGCTTTAGCTATGTTGAGCTGAGCCTATCGGATGTAGTCTTAGGGATGGTAGTAGCGCACGGCAGGAATCGCGACGACGATCTCGACTCGTTCGAGACCTCGGGCCGCATGACCCGCGCAGGGCTTCAAGAACGACGCGAAGCGCCTCGCCAATCCCGTACTGCGACAACGCGCTCGATCTGGCGAGAAAGTTTGAGCGGATCGCGGAGAGGATGCGCAGGTTCCGCGCGAGTGGCGGCTAGGTGTGTCGTTTCGGGGATGGACAAACCTGATGTTCCGGGTCCCACCACAGCACTTTCAGCGCGTCGTTGTCGCGTATGCCGATGATTCGCTTCTGGCCGCCAAAGCGTAACGAGTAAACTTCGTCAATATCGTCTTGTCCCAACTCGACAAGTCGTTCCTGCGCTTCCTTGCAAAGGCTCTCGACCGGTAGGAGGTGACTACCCCGTTTGCCGTGGTCGGCCCACGTCGTGGTTTCAAGCGAACGAATGTGCTCAAGTATTAAAGAGCGCATCTGCTGAGCCGATGCGCGATGCCATCCGAACGGCCCTTCCAGATCGAGAAGTTGGAACAGCCAGCGAGGATGCAAGTGCTCCGAGCTGCGAGCTATCGCTTGCGGCTGTTTCTGCAGTTGGGGCGTCGAGCCTTTAATCCTTGGCTTCTTCTTCTGCCAGAACCTACCCACCTATAGGGACCCGTAATACTCCGCCATGGCTGCGACAGGGATAGGCTCGCTGCTTCGTTCACCAGGCGCGACGCCAGCGCGCGCGTCGCGCCACGGCGCCTCTCGATGCGTGAGATCGCTCAGCCATTGAGGCGACTTGCTACCGTAGAAGTCGAGCACAGCATCAACCGTTTCCCGCTGAGGCTTGGTTAGCTTCGCCGGATCACCTTGCAGGCTGCCTGGCTCGACTTTGAACTTGCCCTTGTGCTGCTGATACAGCGCCGGCACGACTGGGCCGTTCGCCCACGCCTCGATGTCCTCCGCGAACAGCGGCGCATCATCCCAGACTAACGACCACGCCTGGGAGTAGTAAACAAGCTTCTGGAGTTTCATGGCCGAGGTCGGGCCGAGCCGTTGGAGGATGTAAGCGGCGACGTCTTGGACATGCACAGCCATGTTGTCCCCTCCTTCTCTATTTTCGGAGCGATTACGATAACACGCCTTGTTACGAGCATGATGTGACAGAACGCGTGTGCGGCTAGTTCCGGCACTACAGGAAAAGCCCCGACCGCCGTGGAACCAACACGACGGTCGGGGCCCTTTTCCGCTTCAGGAGTTGCGGCCCCCGCACCACCAAGCACGCCAGCCGCAACTGCAGTGTAGCGGGCAGCTGCGAACCGGCGAGGCGCGATTACCGGTAGGTTACCGGTATGGGGGCAGCCCCGGGCAGCCAGCGGCACCTACGGGGCGCCGCAACCCGCGCCGCTGCTAGGGTTAGGCGCCGCTGGCCGGCGCTCCGTACAAAGCATTCTTAAGTGCAGTACTAGCGGCTCGGCGAGCCTTGTCGTCGACTCAAGACGTCTGCTTCGCCAAGAAATCCAACGAGCGCTCGAATGCCACCTTGGCATCCTTGGCGCTGTAGCTGCCGCGCTCGTCGCAGTTGAAGCCGTGCCCCGCGCCCGGATAAACGAACAACGGGCTGCCCGGGTTGGCCTTCTTGATCTTCTCGACGTCGGGCAGGGGAATCGACGCGTCTTGGTCACCGAAGTGATACAGGATCGGACAGCGCGGCTGCTTGTCGAGCATCTTCGCGACGCCGCCACCGTAGTAGGAGATCGCCGCATCTAGCGGCAACTCGCTCGCCGCGACGTGCGCCACCGTGCCGCCCCAGCAGAAACCGACGACTGCTGCGCTGCCCGCATCGCGCGCTTCGTTCGCGGCAGCCTCCAAGTCGGCCAGCGTGTTCGGCCACTGCAGCCTCTGCATGTACTCGATGCCCTTCGGAACCTCGGTGTAGTCGAGCGTCAGATTGCGCTCGACGCGATCGAACATCGCGGGCGCCACGGCCTTGTAGCCCTGCGCGGCGTATTGGTCGGCGATGCGCTTGATGTGGTTCGTGACGCCGAAAATCTCTTGCACGACGACGATACCGCCCTTCGCGGGGCCTTCAGGCTCAGCGACGTACGCATCGAGCTCGTGCCCGTCCTTAGCCTTCAACCGAATCATCTTTCCCATGGCGTGTGCTCCTTCGCTCGCAAGAGCCCGATGCTACCGGCGCCGCCCCTTGGTGGCGACTGATACCACCCTCCAGCGGAGTGAACGCGTTCGTTTGCGGCGCCCGCGGCGCGCGAAGTCACCGCGACCGGCGCAAATGAAAAAGCCGCTGCGCCCGGAGGCGCAGCGGCTCGATCGTATGCGAAGAACTAGCGCTCGGTCCGGCTGAGGCGGCGATAGTACTCGGCGACGGCCTCCTCGAAGCCCGGCGCGATTTGCGTTGGCGCCTGCGCGCGCACGGCCGCGCGTTGCGCGTTGTTGCCGCCCGCGGTCGCAAGCCTGAGCTCGAGCTGCTCCGCGAGGTTCACGAGCTGCTGGAACTCCTGCTCGATCAGCTCGGGATTCCCCGAGATGCTGCCGCGCAGTGCATCACCCAGCTCGCGCACGGCGCGCAGCTCTTCGTCCGAGAGGCCTTGCTGGCGCAGCTCGTTGCTCAGCGTCAACAGCTCGCGCGACGAGTCGTTGAGCTGTTGGCGCACTTGGTCGATCGCGCCGGGGTTGTTATCCCAGAACGCGCGGTTGCGCGGATCCCACACGCCGCCGCGGCGCCAGTCGTAGAAGTTGCCGAAACCGCCGGGGCCGAAGCCGCCGTTCGGATTGCCACCTTGTTGCGCGCCACCGGCGTTGGCCTGTTGTTGCCCTTGGCCCTGCTGTTGACCCTGACCGTCCTGCTGCGCCTGCTGGCCTTGTTGACCCGGCTGACCGGGCTGACCCTGGCCATTCTGCGCCTGCTGCTGGCCTTGCTGCCCCGGCTGGCCTTGCCGCGTGATCTCGTTCAGCTGCCGCCGCAGGTTCTGAATTTCGGCGCGCAGCTCCGCGTTCGGATCGACCTCGACGCGCTGGCCGGCGACCGCCTCCGAGTTCGCGAGCGCTTGCGCCTCTTCGGTGTTGCGCTGCAAGTCGCGCAGCGCCGACGTCGTAACGGCGTCGGTCGCAGCCACCTGCGCGCCGGCGCCGCGCATGATCGCGTCGCCGCCGTAACCGAGCCGCGCGCTCGTCTGCACGCTCTGTAGATCCGCGAGGGCTTGGTTCAGCGCATTGCTGGCTTCCGGCGTCTGCTGCCGGAACTGTTGCGCGACGCGCTGAATGTCTTGTTCGAGCTGCTCGAGCTCCTGTTGCAAGTCGTACTTGCGCTCGGCGAGCTCCTGCGCCTGATCGTCGGGGATCGAACCGCGCCGCTGGTTGCCTTGATCGCCGGCCGGTCGATTCCGCAACGCTTCCTGCAGATCGTTCGCGACCTGCCGTTGCTCGTCATACAGCCCCTGGGCGCGCTGCGCGAGATCCTCGAACGCCTGGCCGACCGCTGCTTGGCGCTCGGCCGTGAGCTGCTGCAACGCTTCGTTGAGCTGGCGCCGCGCCTGCTCGATCGCGCGCTGCGCTTCCTCGGGCGTCATCTGCTGGCCTTGGCCCTGCTGGCCCTGGCCGCTCGCCTGATTCATGGCTTGCAGCGCTTGGTTTAGCTGATCGATGGCGCGCTGCGTCTCGCTGCCCTGCTGGCCGTTGCTGGCCTGTTGTTGGCCCGACTGGCCCTGCTGCCCCGGCTGACCGGGTTGGCCCTGTTGGTTCTGCTGCCCTTGCTGACCTTGTTGGCCCTGCTGACCCTGTTGCTGTTGCTGCTGCGCCTGCGCGAGCTGCTGCTGCATCTGCTCGAGCTGCCGCTTGAGCTCCTCGGTCTCGCGCCGCAACGACTCTTGTTGCCAGCGCTCTTGCTCGGACAGGTTGCCGTTACGGCGATTCGCCTGATTCGCGAGCTGCTCTTGGCGGCGCGCGAGTTCCTGCAATTTACGGATCGCCTCGTCGACTTGCTGCTGCGGCGACGACTGCTGGTCGCCGAAAGCGACGGGCGACTCCGTCTCGTATTGGTTTTTCTCGAGATCCATCTCGAGCTCGAACAGCTCGCTCAAATCACGGCCCGCGGCACCGCCGCCGCCTCCACCACCCTGCTGCTGGAACGCGACTTGGATGTCGGTAAAGACGGACTCGGCGCGCAGCAAGTGCTGCAGCGCGGCTTGCTCGGGCGGCACGGCGTTATCGAGCTCGATGTCGGCCAATTGCTCGGCCGCCGGATCCATCGACGCCGCCGCCTGCTCGAGAGCTTCGATGAATTTTTGGATGCGCGGATCGGCGCCCGTGAGGCCACGTGCGCGCGTGCGGCTCGCCAACGTCCGCGCCTGCTCGGCGAGCGTGCGCTGCAAGTCGGCCAGCATTTGCGCGTTGTCGTGCAGCTGCTGCTCGTCGAGATAGCTCGACGTCTCCTCGCTACGCTCCTTGATGAGGTTCCACGTCGCGACGAGGATTTCCTTCTGCCGGCGCGAGATCTCGTTCTGCTCCTGATCGCCGCCGCCACCACCGCCACCGCCGCCACCGCCCGACGCTTGCGAGAAGTTGCGGTTGAACGGCTGGACCTCGATGAAGAAGAGATCCGTCTGCACTTCGCGGCCGCGATCCTCGGCGACGGCGTAATAAGAGATCACGTCGCCCGGCTCGAGGCGGCGAACCTGCGGCTGCGCGGGCGCAGCCGGCTGCTCCGCCGCGTTCTCGGCTTCGGCCGCACCCTGCTCGTCGGCCGGCGTCACGCGCGGCCGAATGCGCAGCTCCTCGATGCCGCTCTGGAACGCGCCGCGCGTCCGCTCGCGGATCGCGCTCAACGATTCCTGCGCCGGCGCGAGCACGGGCTGCGTCATGTCCTCGAGATAGAGCACCTGCTGGCCGACGACGACGTTACCGTCGACGTCGAGCGGCGCCGTCGCCCATTCGCCGCCATTGATCGAATAGCGGACCTCGACGCGATCGAGCCCGAAATCGTCGTTCGCCTCGACGCGAACCGTGACTTCCTCGATGTTGCTCGCGCGCCAGTCGCGGCCCGGCTTCACGACTTTGACGACGGGCTTGTTGTCGGGAATCAGCTCGATCAGATAGTCGTCGGTGAGATTCACCGAATCGCCGTTGAACAACGTCGAGACGTGGTACTCGCCGTCCTTCGTAACCTCGAGCGTGGCCGTATTGACGCCGTCGACGGTCCGCATCGCGATGCGCTGCCCATCGACGACGAGCTCCGACGCCTCGAGCGGCTGATCGGTCGTCAGCGCAACCGTGACCTGCGTGCCTTCGACGGCGCGAATGTCGCTGCCGGGCTCGACGACCTGCTGCTCGAGCTGGGTCCAGTTCGGATAGTCGTACGTGAGCTTCAAGCTCGTGATGCGCGGCAGATCGACGACGTCGACCGCGTACTCCGGGCTGCGTAGCGCGGCGGCTTGCACGTAGTAGCGCAGCGGCTCGCGCAGCGCGAAGAACGTGAACGTGAAGCTGCCGTCGGCCGTGCGATCCATCTGGGCGCTTTCCCAGTTGGCGCCGGGCCGGAACTGCGCAAACACCTGCATCCGCGACGGCTCGAAGCCCTCCGGCGTCGCGGTCACGCGCAGATCGCCGCCGCGCCGCACGGTACCGTCGCCGGGGAGCACGGCGAGGTGCTGCGGCGGCAACGTATCCTCGAAGAGCCAACCGGCCCACAGGTGCTGCACGCCGTAGCGCCAGTTCGGCGGGCCGAGCACGGCCGTGCCGATGAGAACGACGAACGCCGCAGCCGCGATCGCGGCCGGCGCTCGCACATGCAACGCGGGAATCTTGAGAGCGACCGGAATGCGACGGGCAAAGCTCAGCGCATCCTCGGCGAGCAAACCGAGGAACGGCGTCGCACGCTCGGGCGGGCCGTGCACGATGCCGTCGTACGTTTCGAGCCGGCCGTCGAAATCCGGCGCCCGGCGCTCGATGTCCCTGATGCCCCGGCTCCGTCGCAGCGCGCGCAGCGGCAAGGTGACGAGGCCGACGCCGATCGCTCCCAGCAGCAGCAAGAGCACGATGCGGGCGCCGATGATGAGCTGCGGGTCGAATGCGCGGCGGATGCCGAAGTAGACGGCAACCAAGGTGACCGCGAGCGCCGCGATCGCCAGCATGGCCGCGCCCCGCGCGACGATGAGCGCTTTGAGACGCTGGCGAAATTCGCCGAGGTAGGCTTCTAGCTGCGACTGGGCGGTCATGCGGCCACTCCTCTTCGAATCCTAAGATGCCAGGTTCCCACGGCGGATTCCACGAGGACCAGCATCAGCAACAAGATCATGAGCCACGGCCCGAACGAGCTCGGCACTGTCTCGCCTACCGCCGTCACGGCCGTCGGCGTCGCCTGCTCCCCGGGCCGGATACCAAGGCCGCGCCAACGCTCGAGCGTCGCCGCGTCGATCGGCGTCAAATCCGACTCGCGCGGATCGAAATTCACCGCGACGAGCTCCGTTGCAGCGCCGCCCGTGACCTCGTAAAAACCGTTCTGGTCCAGCAGCACGTCGTCGCTTCCGGCGCCGAGCCCAAGCGCGGCCTCGCCGCGCGGATCGAAAATCCGGCCGCCCGCGAGCCCGAGCGCGCGCACGGCCAGCGTGCTGCCGAGCTCCGCCTCGCTCGTGAAACCGGCGCCGCCCAGGAGCTCGTTGGCGATACCGGCCATCAACGGCACGAAGGCCGGCTGCACCGGGAGATCATTCCACCCGCGGTCGAGTGACGATGTGAACAGCAGCACGCGCCCGTTGCCGAACGCCCGCTCGAGCAGCAATGGCGTCCCGTCGGCGAGACTCATCAATACGCGATCGTCAGTCCCCGGTTCGACGTTGATGGAGCGCGAGAAGTTCGCGGCGCGTAGCTCGGCGACGCCCCGCAAGATCGGGTGCGTGGCATCGACCTCGCCGATGGCCACGTTGGCCTGGGAGCCCATCTGGGGGGTCGCGCGAAGCGCTTGGCCCGTGATCGGCAACGTCGTGAGGCCGGCGGACCGCTGGCCCGCGGCGAGCAGCGCCCGCCCCCCGTTCTGGACATAATCCCTAACCGCGGTCCCCTGAGCGCCGTCGAGCAAGCCGACGTCGGTCACGACGACGAAGCTGTAGTCGATGAGCGGCGGATCGCCGAGCGGTGTCGTACGGACGTCCGCCGTGAGCGACAACGCCGTCAGCGTCTCGAATGCCGCGCGCGTGAACAGCGCGGCCCCGCCTTCGGTGCTCGGCGCGACGATCAGCACTTTGCGAGGCTCGGCGCGCTTGATCGCGAGATAGCGACGATCGTCTCCCGCAAGATCGTCGGCCGGCGACAGTGCGACCTCGACCCGGTTCGCGCCGCTCGCGAGGTCGAGCGCTGGGAACGTGGCCTCTGCCCGGCCGCCCGCCGGGATCTGGACCGATTGCTCGCCGACGGTTCGGCCGTTCTGCGTCAACGTCAGCGTGCGCGTCACGGTATCCGGCGCGAAGCTACGAACGCTGGCCGTCAGCTCGCCCGTCAACGCCGACGCGCCGAAGCTATCGACCGTCCAATTCTCCGCCGCACCATCGGTAACGTCGTGCAGCACGATCTCGGCCGGCCGCCGCGGCGCGAGCTCGCCGAAGCGAGTCGGGAGCGCGCTGGTCTGCACGTCCGTGATCAGCTCGATGACGACCGGCAGCTCGGCCGTGCGTAACAGCCCGTCGATCGAGCGCATCATCTGCCCGTACTCGAGACGGAACACGCCGGGCTCGGCCGTATTCAACGTTTGCCGCAGAGCGGCAACGTCGGACGTCGCAGGCCCCAGGATCTCGAACTGCCGGCCCGCGAGCACGATCTGGCCGCGATCCTCGGCGCGCATGTCGTCGAGAACGTCGTTCGCCGCGTCGCGCGCGCGATCCCAGCGATCGCCATAGCCGAGCGACGCCGAGCCGTCGAGCACGATCAGGTGCAGGCGGGCACCGTCGGCGTTGCCAGCCTCCGGCGTGCGCCACAGCGCGGGCTCGGCGAAGGCGAGCGCCAGCAGCACGAGCACGCCGATGCGCAGCGCGAGCAGCAACAAGTACTGCACCTTCTTCGCGAGCACGCGTCGCGGCTCGCCGGGCTCCAAGAACATCAGCGAGCTGAACTTCTGCTTATTGGGGTTATCCGACGACAGCCGATGCAGCCACCACGGCAGCGCAATCGCGAGCAGGCCGGCGAGAAACGCCGGAGCCAGAAGACTCATCGGCTAGCTCCTGCGGCGAGAGTTGCCGGCGGCAGGG
>JACZCZ010078473.1_pt1 | contig 14236 bp, 7 predicted proteins | sample 8641811 | NCBI WGS metagenome assembly JACZCZ01 (sample SAMN15324610, study PRJNA640507) | soil metagenome | isolation source: intercropping peanut in the first line | place: China: Luxin town, Laibin City, Guangxi Province | collected 2019-07-25 | depth 10cm m | reverse complement strand
GCGCCAGGCAGAAAGTCGCACCCCCAAATGATGTGTCGTGCGGCGCCGAGACCGGCGGGTCCGTTGTGCGCCAGGAACAACAGACGCTTGGCCGTGCTCTGGTCAACCAAGGTCTTCAGCCGTTGCGCCGATTGTTCCAGCGTGGAGATCCCGAAGCGCTCTGACAGGTAGTAGCTGAACGACAGCTGGCCGCCGTCCATCGCGTGGGGGCGTCCCACGATCACATCGAGGGTTTCGCCTTCGGCTTCGATCGCAAAGCGGTCGTAGCCGACAAGCTTGGCGGGACCGAGCGCATCGGACAGCGCAGCGACACGGCGTCCCTGTCGTCGGGCCCACAGCCGCGCAGCGTTCGGCCGGCGCACCACCTCCGCCAGCAATTGCGCGAGATGAACCGCGTCGTGGTTGCCTGGGATGACCCACGTGGGCTTGGTCAGTCGCGCGATGCTGCGTGCGACAGTGAGGTCGCCGCCGTCACGGTAGTTGCCGAGATCGCCGACGAACAACACGCCCGCGTAATCGGATGCGTTGAGGTACGCGACGTCCTTGTCGTCGAACAGGCCGTGCACATCACCGATGACCGCGAGCTTCATGTGGTGTCCGCAATCGGTTCGTTGGGCTCGGCACCGAGGGTGCCTTGCAGCGTGATGCGTTCACCCTGCCGCAACACGTCGATGGTGAATGGGGCGCCGGCTCCGGCCGTGGCGATCAGATTGTGCAGCTGCGCGGACGACGCGACCGTCTCGCCGTTGAAACGCACCACCACGTCTTCGGGCAGTACGCCCGCCTGGTGCGCTGCGCTGCCTTCGACCACGCCCGTCACCAGCACGCCTTGGAACGTGGGGAGCGAAAGCGCGGCGGCGATCTTTGGATTCAGATCCGTCACGCGCACACCGACGAACCCGCGCACGATCTTGCCGTCGGTGAGCAAGCGGTTCATCAGCGCCACGGCCATGTTGCTTGGGATCGCGAAGCCGACGCCCGAGTAGTTCCCGGTGCGGCTGGCAATCGCGGTGTTGATCCCGATCAGTCGACCGTTCAAGTCGACCAGCGCGCCACCGGAGTTGCCCGGATTGATCGCGGCGTCGGTCTGAACGAAGTTCTCGTATTGATTGATGCCCATGCCGGCGCGGCCGAGCGCGGACACGATGCCCATCGTCACGGTCTGCCCGATGCCAAACGGGTTGCCGATCGCGAGCACGATCTGTCCGACCATCAGCTCGGTCGAGTTGCCGACTTCGATCGGCGAAAGCTCACCCACGTCGCCCTGCAGCTGCAACACCGCGATGTCGGTCTGGCGATCGGTGCCGAGCACGCTGGCGTCGAGCGTGCGGCCATCGTGCAGGGTCACGCTGATCTCACTCGCCTCCTGCACCACGTGATGGTTGGTCAGGATCACGCCGGCAGCCGACATGATCACGCCGGAGCCCAGGCTCTGCTCCTGCCGGGCCGACGGCGCGCCGAAGAACCCGAAGCCCGCGGGCTGCTGGCGCAGGCGCGTGGACGAGATGTTCACCACGCTCGCGACCGAGCGATCGGCAGCCTCCGCGATCGCATCGGCGTTGAGCACCGGTGGCTGCGTCGCGGCACAAGCGGCCAAACCCCAGACAATCCATGACGCGACGGGGTACAGCAGGCGCATGGGGCTTGAAGGCAAAGGCATGGGCGGACGATGGTTGCGGATGGTAACCGACTCTAGCGTGAGGTTGTTCTGATGACGCGCTTCGATCGCCAGACTGAGCTCCGTGGACAACCCGATGGCGCGGGCCACGCGCACTTCGAGACGGAGATCCATCCGGGGTGGGGCACGCGTCGCTCGCCCAACGGTGGCTATCTGATGGCGATCGTCTTGCGCGCGATGATTGCGACTGTGAATGACGGACAGCGCCCGCCGCGGTCACTGACCACTCATTTCCTGCGCGCGGCAGAGCACGGTCCGGCCACGGTGGACGTCACGATCGAGCGCGTCGGCGGCAAGCTCACCACCGTCAGCGCGCGTCTGTTGCAGAACGGAAAGCCGATCGTGATCGGCTTGGGCGCGTTCGGCGCGTCGTTTGGCGAAGGTGGGTTTCAAGACCTGCCGATGCCCGCGGTCCCGCCGCCTGGCGACTGTCCGCAGCTGCCGCAATCGGTGGAGATCGATCAACGCTTCGAGCTGCGGCGCGCGCTCGGCCCGGCACCGTTCAGTGGTGGATCGGAGGCGCGGATCGGCGGTTGGAGTCGCTTGGAGGAGCCGCGTGTCGGCGATGCGTTGTTGATCGCGATCCTGACCGATGCCTGGTGGCCTTCGCTGTTCACGCGCCTCGACGAGAAGCGGACTGCCGGCGGTGCGCCGACGGTGGATCTCACGGTGCACTTTCGCGCTCCATTGCCACACGCAGGCACGCGACCCGATGACTACTACTTGGTCGCGCAACGCACGGTCTCGGAGCGCGAGGGCTACATCGACGAGTCGGGGGAGGTCTGGGCACCCGACGGCACGCTGCTCGCGCTGTGCCGTCAGCACGCGGTACGAGTGTGACCAATTTGTGCGTCGGCAGAGATGGCGAAGTGCGAGCAATTGCCCGGCATTTGCACAGCATTTTGCACAGTGCATGACGTCACCGATCGGTCACACTGCCGAAACGCGGAGCCTGGTACCTCTTCTCCGCAACTTGAAACGCTCGCGCAGGACGCGCCGGGCCGTGATCCCAGACAGGAAGTCCCATGAGTCAGCATGAGCCCGCAGTCGCCGAAGCAACCGAGCGACCCGAGTCGATCACCGCCGTTCGGCCGATTGCTGGTCGCGCGCAGCAACGCATGCGAACGCGCCGTGTACGCGTCGGCGATCTGAAGCTCGGTGGGATCGAAGCCATCTACTCGCATGGGGGCGCTTCGACCAAAGCGCACGTCGAGGACTTGTCGCCGCACGGCGCAGCGCTCGTGATCGATGCCCGACAAGTGACCGGGCCGTACCTGGCAGGCGATCGTCTGCCGGACGTGCAGATCCGAAGCGCGCGGGGCCTGCTGTACGACGGTGCGGCGATCGTGCGCCGCGTCGCCGAGCGCGGTGAGCAACTGGTGGTCGGTGTGGAGCTGGCATCGCAGAGCGTCGACTTGGCCGAGCTGTATCGCCACGGCGCGCGTCACGAGTTTGCCGAGCGTTTCGCTGCCGCCGAACAAGGCCTTCACCTCGACGAGATCTCGCCCGAGTTCAAGGCGTTCGTTGCGGACATGCGCGCGTACCTCGAAGCGATGCGGGCGTTTCTCAAGAAGGAGGAAGAGGCGCTGCGCGGCGAAGATCAGCTCTCGCGCGATGAGGCGCTCGCGCAGTATGTCGACGAGGCGGGGCCACAGGTCGTCGCACGCTTGGCGGCGTTTGCCGACGAGCTCAACCGCTTGGTCGGTCATCTCTCGGACCGCGAGCACGTCCAACACCGCAGCTTCCTGCGCACGCACTTGCTTCCACTGTGGATGGAGGCGCCGTTCATGCGCCGCGCTTACGAGAAGCCGCTCGGCTACGCGGGCGACTACGAAATGATGAACATGCTGTACCGCAACGAGGTCGAGGGCGACTCGTTGTTTGGCAAGATCGTCAACCTCTACGCCACGCAGGAAGGCGCAGCACGGGCCAACATCAATCGCATCGAGTACCTCGGCGCGCAGATCCGCGAGGTCGTCGCCAAGCGCAGCGAGCCGCGCGTGCGCATGGCCAGCATCGGTTGCGGTCCGACCCGTGAGATTCGTTCGCTCTTGGAAGCCGAGCCGCAGATCGGTCCGCGCTTGGACGTGGCCCTGGTCGATCAAGAGGAACGGTCGATCGCCTACTGCGAGCGCACGCTGGGTCCGTTGGCGATGCAGACCGGCGCGCGCGTCGACTTCATGCGCGAATCGATCCGCCGTCTCTTGACCACGCGTCGCTTGTCGGAGGCGCTCGGGCCACGTGCGTTGATCTACAGCGCGGGCCTGTTCGACTACCTGAGCGACGCCACCTTTGCTCGCTTGCTCAGCACGCTCTACGAAGCGCTGGTGCCGGGCGGCCTGCTCCTGATCGGCAACGTGGCGGCACATAACCCGTCGCGCTGGCCGATGGAGTACTACGTCGAATGGTTCCTGATTCACCGCTCGCCGAGCGACCTGCTCGCGTTGGCCGACAAGCTCGAGCCGCGTCCGTCGGCGATCGAAGTCCAGAGTGAGCCCACAGGCATCAATCTGTTTCTGCGTATCGTAAAGTAGCGCGCGTGACCGCGTCCCACAGTGAGTCGTTCCGGCAGTACGCCGCCTCGGCGAACAAGTCCGCGATTCGCTTGGCGCCAGTGTTGGGGGCGGTCGGGTTTCCCGCCGGCGGCTTGCTCGACTTCCAGACCTATCCCGACAAGGCGATGGAGCTCTTGTGGATTCGCTTGGCGTGCGCCGCGTTGATCATGGTCGCGTTTCCGCTGTCGCAGCTCGACGCGTTCAAGCGTTATCCCGGGTTGTCCGCCGCCTCGGTGCCGGTGTTGGGGCAGGGGGCGATGCTGATCATCATCGCGCGCGTCGGCGGCTACGCGTCTCCGTACTATGTCGGCTTGGTCGCGGTGATCTTGGTGTTCTGCCTGCTGTACGTCTGGCCGTGGACGTACACCGCCGCATTCTGTGCCGCGTCGATCCTCGCCTGGGTCGTGCCCGCCGTGCCGCTGATGATGCAAGCGTCGTTTCAGGTCGACGTGTTCGCAAACAACCTGTTCTTTCTCCTGCTGACGTCCGCGCTTGCGGTCGCAACCACCGCGGTGCGCTTTCGCTTGTTCGTCAACGAGTTCGAAGCGCGCGCCAACCTGGCGAAAACATCCGAAGAGCTGGCCGGGACGCTGCAACGCCTGCGCGAGCTCGATCGATTCAAGTCAGAGTTCTTCGCCAACATCACGCATGAGCTCAAGACGCCGCTGACCATGATCCTGGCGCCGCTGGAGCTGATGATCGCGGGCGAGATGGGGAAGCTGACCGAGGTTCAGCGCGGCTCGCTGTCGTCGATGCTGCGCAGCGGGATCAAGCTCTTGAAGTTGATCGGCGACTTGCTCGACCTTTCACGTCTGACCGAGTCGCGGCTGAGGCTGCGGATCAGCGAGCACGATCTAGTGGCGTACCTCCGCGGCCTGATCGCCCAAGTCGAGCCGCTGACCCAGCGCAAGGCGATCAATCTGACGTTCTCCACCAACGTCGCTGTGTGCCGACTGCACTGCGATCTCGAGCGCCTCGAGCGCGTGTTCGTGAACCTCCTGTCGAATGCCGCCAAGTTCACCCCACCGCAAGGCAGCGTTCGCGTGGAGCTACACGACGACGGCATGAACGTGCGCGTGTCGGTGATCGACACCGGCATCGGCTTCCCACCCGACAAGGCTGAGGCGCTGTTCGAACGCTTCTTCCAGCTCGACATGGCCGGCACGCGCAAGTTCGGCGGCACCGGCATTGGCTTGTCGCTGGCGCGTGAGCTGGTGGAGCTGCACGGCGGCAAGCTTCGCGCCCAGAGTGGGACCGAAGGTGGCGCCACGTTCACAGTGGAAGTGCCGAAGGGAACGGCACACTTGCAACCCGAGCACATCGATCGCCGTGCCCGCAGCGAGGATCGTGTGGTCGGCAAGCGCGAGACCGATCACGGCATCGGCGAATGGCAAGTGGAGGCAACGCAGCAGTTCCGCCTGATCGACATCGAAGAGGCGACCGAGCAGCGCATCGTGCAGCGCGATCCGGATGAGCAAGACCGCAGCATGAGCGTGCTGGTCGTGGAGGACACGCCGGACGTGATCCGCGTGATCAACCTGGCGCTACGCGGTCACTTCCGCATGCTGGCCGCGCTCGGCGGCGAGAAGGGCCTGGAGCTGGCCGCGACGCACCTGCCGTCCTTGATCATCACGGACCTGATGATGCCGGACATGGACGGGATGGAGCTGACACGGCGTCTGCGTGCCGATCCACGCACGCGTCACATTCCGATCGTGATGCTCACGGCGCGCGGTGACGTGGAGGATCGCGTGGCGGGCATGGATTCCGGCGTGAACGCGTACCTGACCAAACCGTTCTCGGCGCAGGAGCTGGTGTCGACCGTTCGCGGGCTGGTGCGAATCCAGGAGACGACCGCGGATTTGGTGCTGACCCACAGCATGGATTCGCTCGAGACGATCGCTGGCGGTCTCGCCCACGAGATCAACAACCCGCTCAACTACATCAAGAACGCGTTGTCGCTGATCCGCACCGACACAGAGACGCTGCTGCGGCAGCCGGGGCCCGACAACCCGGCGCGTGTCGCGGAGGTGTCTGCGCGTGCGCAAAAGATGTTTGGCGTCGCCGAGATCGGCCTGCGTCGCATCGGTGTCACGGTGGGTCTGATGCAGCGCTACGCCCGCGAGGGATACACGCGCGCGTTGCAACCCTACGATCTGTTCGCGGCGGTGCGCGATGTAGTCGACATGCTGCAGTCCGGAATCGACGTGCCGGTGGTGCAGGTGGTGACCGAAGGTGTCGCCGAGGTGTCATGCGTGCCGGAAGAGATGAACCAGGTGCTCACCAACCTGGTGCAGAACGCGCTCGATGCGATCCCCCGCGACGGCACCGGCGCCATCTTCGTGCGCGGGCGAGTCGACGGCGATCAGGTGGTGCTGACGGTCCGCGACAACGGTCCCGGCATCGCACCCGAGCATCGCGCCAAGATCTTCACGCCCTTCTTCACCACCAAGGACGTGGGCAAGGGTATGGGTCTCGGACTCACCATTGTCCGCCGTGTGGTGACCTCGCTCGGCGGAACGATCGATCTCGCGACACCCGCGGCCGGCGGTTGCGAGGTGACACTGCGCATTCCCACAGCGGTCGGCGCTGGCGCGCAAACCTCGGATCATCATGTATTTCCAGGTCAGCCCGAGGATCGGGTACCGTGACGCCTTCTCCGGGGGCGAGGGCAAGCCGCCATGACCGCTCATGTGCTGTTCGTCGACGACGACGAGTCAAATCTGATGGTGTGGGAAACCGCGTTTTCCTCACGCTTTCCGGTTCTCATTGCCAACGATGCGGAGCGCGCGCTGACGTTGATGCGGGCGCACGAAGTCGGCGTGGTGCTGGCCGATCAGCGCATGCCGGTCACCACGGGCATCGAGCTTCTGGAATCGGTACGCAACGAATTCCCTGATGCGATCCGCGTGTTGATCACCGCTTACGCCGATCTGAATGCGGCCGTGGACGCAATCAATCGCGGTCACGTGCGCCGGTACCTGCGCAAGCCGTGCGCGCTGGGTGAGCTGCGCGCGGAGATCGAAGACGCGCTCGAGCTGTACTCGATCCGAGCCCATGCCCGCGCGATGGAGCGTCGTCTGTTGTCGACCGAGCGTGTGTACGCGCTGGGCCTCGTGGCGTCAGGCCTGGGACGTGAGCTCGGACGTCCGGCCGAGCTGATTCGTGAAAGCGTGACGCTGGCGCGGACCGAAGCCCGGGAGATGGCGGAGCGGCTCGATCCCACCACCGAGGACTTGCGCCGCTTGCGCACCAAGCTTGAGGAGATGGAAGGTTGGCTCGCGCGCGCGCTGTCGGGCGTGGAGCGCGTGCTCGACTTGGCACGCAGTGTCGAGCTGCGACCCAAGGGCGCTGATCCCGAACAGGTGGACGTCGGCGCGGTCCTGCAGTTGGCGTTGCGCATCGTGCGAGGAGAGCTGCGGCGCGGTGCCGACGTGGAGCTCGACATTCGCGATGTACCCAAGGTGCGCGGTGACGCAGGCAAGCTCGGCCAAGTGATCCTGAACTTGCTGGTCAACGCGCTGGAGGCGGTGACGACCGCCAACGGTCACGGCGTGATCACAGTGCGTCTGTCGTCCGCGCCCGGTGTCGTTCGCTTGGACGTGATCGACAACGGGCCCACCTTTGCGCCTGACGATCTCGCCTCCGTGTTCGATCCGTTCCGTCGCGCTGGCAAGTGTCCACGTGGTGGAGGCTTGGGCCTCGCGATCTCCAAGACGTTGGTCGAGGAAATGGGCGGCAAGCTGAACGTCGAAGCGCTGCCCAAGGGCGCCCTGTTTCGCGTGTCGTTGCCGGAATCTGAGCCGCGCGGCTAGCGGGTCGGCGGCAAGCGTCAGGAACAAGGGGTGCAAAGCCAGCGTCGGGGGTGGTACAGCGCTCCCGTGGCAGCGCACCTCTCGGCGGGCCTCTTGCTCGCGCTCGTGCTCGCGATCGCGGATGTGGCGATCGGCCGGGTCGCGCCATGGATCGACCGAGCGTCCGTACTCGACGTGGCACGCGCGGTCCTGACCTTGGCGGCGATGCTGATGCCGGTCGGCGTACTGTCGGGGCTCACGGTCTCGCTGCTGGGCACAGCGCTGCGACCGCTACCTTGGTTCGCCCGTGCGCACACCGTGCTTGCGCACCCCGCGCGTTGGTTTGACCGCGACCCGCCAGCGTTCGCGTGGCTCGCCTCGGTGGTGCTCGTCGTGCCGCTGTTGCAGCTCACGCTATGGCGTACGGCACTGCACTTCGCGACCGGCTACCACAACCCCGAGCTGTCAGCGCTTGCGATGTCGGCGACGGCGCTGCTCGTCTTCGCGGTGACGTTGGTGTTGACCAGTGTCTTGCGTCTGCCGCTGCTAGCGCTCGGTGCGCGAATCGGTCGCGTTGGATCGGTTGGCAGCGTGATGGCGTTCGCGCTGCTGTCGATCGGCGGCCTTGTGCTGTGGGTGTGGCGCTCGCGTCGTGACTTGTTCGCGGTGATCGATCTGCGCTCGCTGTGCTTGTGCGTTGGGGCCCTGGCTGCGTATCCGCTGCTCTGGGCGCTGATGGACCGTGCGCTGCGCACGCAGAGGCGTCGTCGTGTTTCCACCGCGCTTGTGGTGTTCGTCAGCAGCGTCGCACTGATGACGGTGGCGCATCTGTACAGCCGAAGCCACCGCGTGCGCGCGATCGTGGAGCGTGAGACGAGCTTCGGCATTTCGTTGTTGCACGGCTATGCGGCGCTCGCCGACACCGACCACGACGGCTATGCATTCTTGTTCGGCGGTGGCGACTGTCACGATGGTGATCGCAACATTCATCCCGGCGCGATCGAGGTGGCAGCCGACGGCGTCGACTCCAATTGCATGGGCGGCGACACCGATCCCGATGTGGCGGATCTCTCCGACGGTCGCTACGGCACGGTCCCGGTGGAGCTCGGTCGACCCAACCTGCTGTTGATCACGATCGATGCGCTGCGCCCGGATCGCCTGGGCGCCTACAACCCGGCACAGCGCAAGGTCTCGCCGCGAATCGATGCGTTCGCCAAGGATGCGGTGCGCTTCGATCAGGCGCTCTCACCGTCGTCGCGCTCGATCCGTTCCATCCCGTCGATGATGATCGGTGCCTACCCGTCGCAGATCGCATTTGGCCCGGAGCACCTGTGGCCCGCGCTCTTGCCCGACAACATCACGGCGACTGAAGCCCTTGCACAGCACGGCTATCAAACCGCAGCCGTGATCGGGACCAACTACTTCTCGCACCTGCCGGACTTCTTTCAGGGCTTCGCGCACGTGTTGGAGAGCCGCGCATACAAGCCGCCGCGCAAGGAAGCTGCGGGTCGTGCGATCGAGCTGCTCGACAAGCTTCAGCGTCGCAAAGCGCCGTGGATGATGTGGGTCCACCTGTTCAACGTGCATGAGCCGTATTTGCACGATCACATTCCTTCGCGGTTTGGCACGCAGCGGATGGGTAGCTACGACACCGAGGTCTCACTCGCGGATGAGCAGGTGGGGCGCCTGTTGGATTGGCTGAAGGAGCACGGCGATCCGGCCCACACCGTGGTTGCGATCGCGTCCGATCACGGCGAAGCGTTCCTGGAGCACGGCACCATCGGCCACAGTTACACGCTCTACAACGAGGAGCTGCGTTCCACGTTGCTGGTACGCGTCCCCGGAGAGACGGCGCGGTCGGTGTCCACGCCGGTGTCGTTGATTGATTTGGCGCCTACGTTGTTGAACCTGGCGAGCGTCCCACTGCCACGGCCGTTGCCCGCACGTAGCCTGCTTCCGTTGATTCAAGGCAAGGCCGCCGCGCCTCACCGCGCGCTCTATGCCGAGCTGATGCCCGATGGGTACCTGCCCTACGACGAGAAGGCGGTGGTGCTGGACGATTGGAAGCTGATCTGGTGGGAGCGCGAGGGCAGCATCCAGTTGTTCGACTTGAAGAACGACCCCGGCGAGCGGCGCGATCTGTCCGATGTACGGCGCGATCGCGGTCGGCAGCTGCACGATCGGTTGCGTGCCTGGGTGACCCAGACCCATCTGCGCCAGCATCGCCGCGACGAGATCTTGGTGCGCCATCGCTTGCGCGCCGTGCCGGACGAGATCGTTGTTGTCGACGCGGACTACGGCCCATTCACCTTGGTCGGCTATCGACTTGCAAAGCGCGACGCGCGGCCTGGGGACAAAATCGCGCTCGACTTGTTCTTTCAGGTGCGCGGCGGCACGCGCGACGATTACTTCTTCGAGATCACATTCGACGGGCCCTCGGGATATGCCGTGCCGCGCTACCTGAACGCTGCGCACTATCCGCTGAACGGCGCTTACCGAACCTACGAGTGGCGCGCCGGAGAGCTCTTACGCGATCCGATCCAGATCACGGTTCCCAACGGCACGTTGCCGGCGACCTTGCGGATGCGGATGCGGGTGATCCGCCGCGGCGCCGACCGCGTGGTGCTGCAAGCGCCGGCCGCGAAGAACGGGTGGCTGCCGCTGGGTGATGTCGAGATCCGCAAGTAGCGCGCGCTACTTCAGCTGCATGTGGCCGATGCTGAAGCTCTTACCCTGCGTCGGATAGATCCGGATGCGATCGTAGCCGCGCGCGGCCACCGTGTCGGGAACGGTCCGTTCGTAGGTGTACAGGCCATCGAAGTACGAGGCTTCGATCATGACCTGTCCAAGCTCTTCCTTGCCGCTCAAGAACACCAGCGCGTAGTCATCGTTGCTGTCGAGCGAGAGCGCGATGCGCCGGCTATGCGTGGCGCGATCGAGGTCAATTTCGAGGCCGCTGCTGTCAAAAGGGTGCGCGTCCGGCTGGTCCCACGGTGTGCCGTTCGCGAGCGCCTTACCGAGCGCTGCGAGCGCGATGCGTTTGCGATCAGGGTGGCGATAGCGATCGTGATCGATCAGGTGATCCAGAGCGCCGGTGTTGAGCTGCCAGATACGAACCCAGCGCTCCCACGACCAGATCGGTCCCGCGATCACCGTGTGTAGCGCGGCGTAGTAGCGGCCGAGGGCCTTGTCGCGCATCCGCGGCTCGCCGGTGCGGATCGTGTCCAGGTAGCCCTTGGGGATGACCCGCTCGAAGTGACCGACGCGCCATTGCACGTCGCGTTTGGCCGGGATGCGCGCCAAGAGCGGATCGGTCAGCGCGAACATGTCGACGATGTGCAGCGAGGGGCCGGCTTTCCAACCGAACAAGCCGATCACGTTGCGCACCACGGGCCCGCGATTGTCTGCGGCTGCCTTGGCGCCCTGGCGCGCCCAAGGGTGATCCGGTGGATCCGCGACGCGTCGCGCGGACACCAGGCTGGTCTCTTTGAAGTAGTGACCGCGTTCGTTGCTCACACCGCGCACACTGTTGGGAACCGGTGGCGGGTACTCGACGCCCACGACGATCAAGGCCAACGAGCCGAGACACGCCAGCTGCATCGACACCGTGTGCAGGGGCAGCGCGGCGCGCGCGATGGTGACCGCAGCGATCATGACCGGCGCAGAGAAGAAGCGACCCTGCATGAAATCGCCGCCGACGCGCATGGCGTACACGCTGTAGAGCAAGGCACCGAGCAACCACATCCGATCGAGCACGGGCGTGCTGCGACGCGCAGACAACGCGATCGCGCTGGTCAGACAGAGCACCGAAGCGGGGTCCGTGTTGAGCAGGCTGAGCGCGTAGAAGAAGCCTTGGTGCCAGCTCTCCGCGGCGGAAATGCCGGTGTTGAGCTTGGCGTACGCCGTGTTCGGAAATGGAAAGCCGAAGTAGACCAGCGAGAACAGGAGCCACAGCGCAAACGGCGACGTGCCCACGATCACGTCGCGCATGAGTTGCCGTGGAGTGACCTGTGCGCGGTATGCCAGCACGCCGCTGTACATCGCGGGCGCGATCACCAGCCACACCGCGTCCATACGGTTGAGCAGCAGGGCGCCTGTGATCCACATCAGCCGACGAAATCGCGGTCGATCGATCGGCCCACTGAAGTAGACCCATGCAAAGCCAATCAGTAGGCCGTGCGTCAGTACATTCTCGAGGCCCGACGTGGAGTACTCGATCACCGCGCGCGACAGGGACAAGGCAAACACCGCCACCACAGCGTGCGCCGACGTCAGCGCGATCCGTGAGGCCAACACGCCGACAGTTGCGAACGCGATCAGGGCGGACACCGCGTAGACGGTGTAGAAGATCTCGCGCGTGACGAGCTGTGCGGCACACAAGAGCAACGCCCACAGCGGATGCGTGAAGCCTTGAACGCGCTCAGCGACGTTCCAGCGCAGGCCGTGGCCGCGCACGAAATTGTCGACCGTGCGAAACGTGACGAAGGCGTCGTCGCCCAACCAGGCGTGCCACAACACGAGCGTCACGAACACCACCGCCAAGAACACGGCCGTGGCGGTGCGATGTTCGCGCTGCTGGATCACGTGCGGCGCGTCGTCCTTGAGCGGCAGCATGATCCCCCAGTCGGTCAGTCGATCAGCTGGCGATCTCGCAGCACGCGAATGATGTCGTCGGCGGCGCGGTCAGCTGCTTCACGGGCGAGGGCGACCTTGGCGGCAGGTGCGCTCGGTGACTCGTCGCTCTTTCCGTTCGGCAACGTGCCGCCTTCTGCGTGCACTTCGATGAAGCGCGCCTCGCCGATGATCTTGGACGCGGCGGTGCGATCGGCCACGCGCGGTGATGCGAACGCGGTGATCACGATCAGGCCAGTCTCTGCAGCGTGCTTGGCAGTACGGATCACCAGCTCCGATGCTTCGGCGCCGTTTTCGCCGAGGCCGTCGGTCGGATCGATCACCATGGCCAGCTTGCCCAGATCGAACAGGCGGCGCTCCAGCGCGTAGGCGAGGTCGGTCTTGCCCGCGCCGGGTCGACCGGTCAGCCAAATCACCGCGCCTGTATGGCCGAGTCGTTCACGGCGCTCGTTGGCGCTGATCTGCGAGCGTCGTGTGCGCGCTTCGTCGTCCGACGCTGTGCCTGCGTCGCGCGCCAAGATCATTCCGGCGGCGACCGTGTTGTTGCTCAGGGAGTCGATCAGGATGAACGCACCGGTGGCGCGGTTCTGCGTGTACGGGTCGAAGTTGAGCGGCCGGTGACACAACAACGAGAGCTTGCCGATGTCGTTCAGCTCCAGGCGCTCCGTCGCGACATTCTCGAGCGTCTCCAGATTGATCTTGGAGTGAACCTTGCGCACATCGACGCGCGAGGTCTGCGACGTCTGTTTCAGCAGGTAGCTCTTGTCGGGATCGAGGCCGCGCTCGCTGAGCCACACCACCATCGCGTCGAAGTTGCGTCCGCTCTGCGGGACATTGTCGACGTGGACCAACATGTCGCCGCGGCTGACGTCCACTTCGTCGGCAAGGCGGATCGTGACCGACATCGGTGTCACGGCTTGCGCGATCGAGCCGGAGTAAGTGTCGATCGACGACACCGTCGATTGCTTGCGCGACGGAAGCACCATCACGCGATCGCCTTGCTTCACCACGCCCGAGGCGACTTTGCCCGCGAAGCCGCGGTAGTCGAGGTTCGGGCGCAACACGTACTGCACCGGGAAGCGGAAGTCCTTGTAGTTCAGGTCCTGATCGATCGGGACGCTGTCCAGGTACTCGAGGAAGGTGCCGCCCTTGTGCCAGGGCGTCTTGGCGCTGCCGTGCACGACGTTGTCGCCCTTGACCGCGCTGATCGGGATGAACGTGACGTCCTTGAAGCCGAGACCGGACGCGAACGTCGAGAAGTCCTTCTTGATCGCCTCGAACACGTCTTGCGCGTAGTCGCGCAGGTCCATCTTGTTCACCGCGACCAGCAGATGCGGAATGCCGAGCAGCGAGGCGATGTACGCGTGGCGGCGCGACTGCTGCAGCACACCGAGGCGCGCGTCGATCAGGATCACGGCGACGTTGGCGGTCGATGCACCGGTCGCCATGTTGCGCGTGTACTGCACGTGGCCCGGCGTGTCGGCGATGATGAACTTGCGCTTCTCGGTGGTGAAGTAGCGGTAGGCGACGTCGATCGTGATGCCCTGTTCGCGCTCGGCCTTGAGGCCATCGGTGAG
>JACZCZ010081938.1_pt1 | contig 14241 bp, 12 predicted proteins | sample 8641811 | NCBI WGS metagenome assembly JACZCZ01 (sample SAMN15324610, study PRJNA640507) | soil metagenome | isolation source: intercropping peanut in the first line | place: China: Luxin town, Laibin City, Guangxi Province | collected 2019-07-25 | depth 10cm m | reverse complement strand
GTCGCGCCGGGCGGTGGCGGCCGCGGTCAACGCGGCGGCCCGCCGCCGTCGAGCACGTTGAGCGAGGGCGGCAGCTTGAAGGTCGTGACGACGGGCTTCCGCGCGGGATACCTCCGCAAGAACGGCGTGCCGTACAGCGAAGCGGCGACGGTCACCGAGTACATTCATCGGCTGCCCGACTCGCCGAACGGCGACGTGTGGCTGCACGTGCTGACGATGGTCGAAGACCCGCGCTACTTGAACGACGTGTTCTACACGAGCACGCACTTCAAGCAGGAAGCGAACGGCAGCAAGTGGAATCCGACGGGGTGCCAGACGGCGCCGCCGCCCGCGCCCTGACCGATCCCGTTTCGTTCACTGCCGATCAGTCCGTGCGCACGGCACGCGGTGGGTGTGCTGTGGCGCCCTGTACTGAGTGAAGCACGCAAGCTTCCGGCATTCAGGGAGCTCGCTGAGGCTATCGGTCTGGTCGACTACTGGCGTGTCTACGGCTGGCCCGAGGCACGCCGAGCGGTTTGACGCGCTCCCAGATCCCAAGGGGACGCGGAGCGACGTGCAGTACAGGGAGTCTGCGGCCTCCGTCGCACGGCCGGCACGCGGCCGTGAGCCTTGATCGGGCACGGATTTGTGACCGCGGTCGTCTTAAGGCCAGCCCTCCGTCGCTAGACTCTGCGGCGTTCGAATCCCAAGGAGCTCCCGATGCGTAACCTGATCGTCGCCGCAGTCGTCTTGGGCGTCGGTGGCTACTTCGGAGCCAAGTTCTACGTTCAGTACAAGACCGCGAAAGACCTGGACGCGATGCTCGCGCAGGTTCGCCCGTTCGTCGACATCGAGTACGACGACGTCGTGGCGACCATGGACGGCGAGCTGCGAGTCGAAGACGTCACCGTTCGCATGCCGCAGTTCGCAGACTCGTTCACGGTCGGCTCTGTCGGCCTGCAGACGCCGGGCTTCTTGTTCCTCCTCGGCTTCGACCGACGCGCGCTCGACGTGCCCGAGCGTCTAGGTATCGTGCTTCGCGGCATTCGTGTCGGGACGGACGCGGATTTCTTACGGGCGGTCGAGGATTTGCATGCGGCCCAGGTCAAGCCCGCTGTCGACCTCACGGAAGCCGACAAGTGTGCAAGCTCGGCGGGCTTCACTCCGGGTGCGCTGCGGCGCCTGGGCTACCACCAAGTCGTCGCCGACCTCCGCATGAGCTATCGGCGCGACGGCAGCAAGCTGGTGATGAGCATCGGCACGAACATCGAGAACATGTACGACGTCGACGTCGAGTTCGCGCTCGACGGAGTTCAGGATCCGACCGCGATGGCGCGCGGCGCGAAGCCGCTGTTCGCCGGCGGGCGCATGGACTACGTGGATCGCTCCTTGAACGATCGCATCATGAAGTACTGCGCGGAGAAGCAAGTGACGGCCGAGGACGTCATCGCAGTGCAGCTCCGCGACGCGCACGACTTGGCGCGGCAGGCCGGCATGGAGCTCGACGCGCTGATCATTCAGCCGTACACGGATTTCTTGCTCGGCAAGCAGCGGTTCAGCCTGATCGCGCAGCCGCCGAAGCCCGTCGATCTCACCCGCTTGAGCCTCTACAAGCCGAGCGATGTGCCGAATCTGCTGAATTTGACCGCCGAAGCAGGTTAGTACTCGGCGCGGCCGCGCGTCGGGTAGGATCGAGCTTATGTGCGGCGCGCAGCGCGCCGCTGTTCGCCTGCCCCGAGGTGATGCCCATGTTCGCGGCCAAGCCCCATCCGTTGCTGGTGCCGTTCGACGGTAAGTTCGACGTGCGCAAAGCACCCACGGCTCCGGACAAGGACAAAGGCGACTGGAAGGACCGGCTCGAGGCGGAGACCAAGGCGATCGGCGAGGCACAGCACCGGCTATTCGCCGACGGCCGCTACGCGGTGCTGCTCGTGTTCCAAGCGCTCGATGCGGCGGGCAAGGACGGCACGATCCGCCACGTCTTTTCCGGCGTGAATCCGTCGGGTCTGCACGTAGCCTCGTTCAAGGCGCCGAGCAGCCGGGAGGTCCAGCACGACTTCCTGTGGCGGACCACGGCCGAGCTGCCCGAGCGCGGCAGCATCGCGATCTTCAATCGCAGCTACTACGAAGAAGCGCTCGTGGTCCGCGTGCACCCCGAGTACCTCGAAGCGCAGAAACTGCCGGAGCGGCCGTCGAAGACATTTTGGGACGACCGCTTGCGCGCCATCGCCGACCACGAGCGTTACCTGGCCGAGCAGGGCACCGTGATCGTGAAGTTCTGGCTCAACGTGTCGAAGCACGAGCAGCGCGAGCGGCTGCTGGAGCGCATCGACGAGTCCGACAAGAACTGGAAGTTCAATCCGCGGGATCTCGACGAACGCGCACTTTGGGACCAGTACATGGACGCGTACGACGCCTGCCTGCGTGCGACTTCGCGGCCTTGGGCCCCATGGTATGCCGTGCCTGCGGACAACAAGCATTTCGCGCGTTGGCAGGTCGCGAAGATCGTCAACGAGACGCTGGAGCAGCTCGACGTCGATTTTCAGCCCGTGGACAAGAAAACGCGCGCGCTGCTGAAAGAAGCGAAACAGCGCCTGTTGGCAGAGAAGGACTGACGGCGTCAGTACTCTCCGCGGCGCCCCGCGAGGCGCTGTCGTAGCTCCTCGAGCTGCGCGGGCGTACCGGCGAAGTGCCGATTCGGCGAGGCGGGCGCTGCGCCGACCATTGCGGCGAAAATGTCAGGAGCCGCGAACACGTTCAGCCCTTGGCCGGCGAGGTATTGCAGTCGCAGCGTGCGGTCGGTGTTGAGCGTGGCGCCGTCGAGCCACGGCGCGAGCGATTCGGCATCCGCGGCGAACGTGCTCATCAAGTCGAGCCCCGACTCGAACCCGACTTCGCGCAGCGATGCGGCGACGCGCTCGTAGTCGCGCGCGTCGAGTCGGCCTGCAAGCTGCTCGAGGTCGATCGGCGCGTCGCCGTTGCGGCCGACGAGCACCGCGTCGTAGCCCAGGCCTTCGACCGTATTGGCGAACAGCACGCCGTTCGGGAACACGTCGAGGAACGTCGCGAGCTCGCTGCGCACGGCATCCTCGGTGCTCTCGTAGAGTTGCACGAACACGGTCACGACGCCGCCGTCGTTGAGCCGCGCTTTGCAGAGCTCCCAGAACTCACGCGTGTAGAGCGCGGCCGCGCCCTTGACCCATGGGTCGAGCGGATCCGACGTGATGGCGTCGAAGCGCTCGGCTGTCGTCGCCAGGAAGTGGCGGCCATCGTCGATGCGCAACTCGGTCTTCGGATCGTGGACGACGCCGAAATTCGGCTCGGCGAAAAACTCGGCGGCGACTTCGGGCACGAGCGGCTCGAGCTCGGCGATGACGACGCGCTCGACGGCCGGGTCGACGGCGACGGCGCCGGCCGTAATGCCCGCACCCAAGCCGATCACGAGCACGCTGCGCGGCCGTGCCGGCAATAACGTCGTCAAGTGGCCGAGCATCCGCTGCAGGCGCATGTCTTGCGGATACGTGGACGCCTGCGTCTTGCCGGCGTTGTGATACGTGAGCGTTCCGTCCGGCTCTTCCGAGACGGCGACCGACGCCGTCAAGCCTTCGCCGACGTACACGACGTTCGCGTCGAAGCCGCGCGTCGGCAGAAAGCGGCCGTAAGCGATGAGCTCGGGCGGCAGTGCCCGAACCGTGAGCGCCGCGAGCGCGAGCATCGCGAGGATTGCCGCGGCCGCCGTCACTCGCTGGAATCGCCGGCTTGTCGCGGCGGGCAGAAGCGCCAGCGCTGCGGCCGCGGACAGCGCGATCATGAGCAGGAGCGTCGCGGCGCTGCCGATGCTTACGACGAGCACGAACGTCGTGCCGAGCGCGCCGGCGATGGCGCCGAGCGTGTTGACGGCATACAAGCGCCCGACGGCGACCTGCGGCTCGGCGCCTGCATTCACGAGCGCCGCCAGCGCGAGAGGGAAACTCGCACCCCACAGCACGGCGGCGGGCAGCGCGACGATACACGCGCGCGCGAGGCCGAGCTGCAGCGCCGCCGCGGCGGTCGTCGGCAGCGTCACGTCGATCGGCCACCACGGCAGCGACTCGGCGAGCGCATAACCCGCCGCGGCGATTGCCACCCCGAGCAACGCTTGTGCCGCGGCGAGCAATGCCGTGGGCGACGCGCGCCGCGCCAGCGCGGCGCCGGCCGCGCTGCCCAAGCCGAGCCCAAGCAAGAACACGGCCACGATCAGCGCGAAGGTGTAGACGGTAGCGCCGAGCAGCAGCGACAACTGGCGTGTCCACAGTACCTCGGCGGCGAGCGCCGTTGCTCCCGACAGCGCCGTTGCGACGTAGATCGAGCGCATCCCGCGCACTGCGCGCGGCGGCGTGCTGGCGCTCGCGGCTGCGGGCGCAGCGGTCGTCGAGCGGCGCGTGAGCAAGATCGCGCCGCCCGCGCACGCAAGGTTCAACGCGACGGCGACGGCCGTCGCGACGTAAGCGTCGTGCTCGCGGAGCAGGTAGAAGCCGGCGGCGATGCTACCGACGACTGCGCCCAGCGTGTTGGCCGCGTAGCACCAACCGACCCAAGCCGCGGCGTGCGCTTCGGCGCGCAGCCAGGCCGCGATGACGGGGAGCGTCGCGCCCATCCACGCCGTCGCCGGCAGCAGCGCGAGGGCAGCTATGACGAGGCGCAGCCAGAGCGCTGCGCCGTCGCCGCCTGCGAGCCGTGCATAAGCGCCACCGAGCAATGCAATGGCCGCGAAAGTGACGACGCCGAGCACGGCGATCGAAACTTCGATGAGCGCGTAACGTGCGAGCGGCGTGTGACCCGCCGCGCTGCGGCGGCTCGCGACCAAGCTCCCTAGGCATAGGCCGCCCATGAAGGTCGCGAGCAGCACGCCGAGCGACAACGCCGACGAGCCGATCGCGAGCGACAGACGCTCGAACCATACGACTTGATAGATGAGCGCAGCACAGCCGCTCGCGGCGAACAATGCGAGCACGGCGACGAGCGTGCCGGGTGCCGGCGCGGCGTGATCGGCTGATCGTGTGGACGAAGTTGGCGGCACGAGGTTCGCAGCTCACGGGCGACAGCGAATTGCGCCAGCACGCTCGAGCGTTTGCAACCCCGCCGGTGTTTTGCGGCTGCCACCGTGCGGGTGCAGAATGCTGCGCAAGGGGGAACACTTTATGCGGCGCACGACTCGGTTCGAGAGGCTGGTCAGCGCGGGCATCTTGTTGTCCGTCGCGATGCTCGCAGGCTGCGAGCGCTCGGCAGCGCCGGAAGCGCCAGTGGCGGCGACGGCACCGGCCGCCGCGCCGCAGGCAGGTCGGGCCGGCGGCCGTTTCAGCATTCACGATTGGCCCACGGGCCACTACCGCGTCGTCGAAAATTGGCCGAAGCCACTGCCCGACACGCGCCATTCGCACGACGGCTGGACGTGGGGCTCTTTCGGCGGTGTGTACGCGGAGTCTCCCGATCGCATCTGGCTCGCGATGCGCGGCGAGCTGCCGCTTCCGCCCGGTGCCGCCCCGTGGACGCCGTATGCGGCGCTGAACCCGAGTCGCGGCAACTCGACCGGCAACGGCGACGGCATCACCGCGACGTGCGGCGAGGAGCCCCTGCGCGGCTGGGAGCGGCGCTGGGAGCACTCCATCATCATCGTCGACCGCGAGGGCAACCTCGTCGGCGAATGGCCGCACCTCGAGCCGATGTTCAGCCAGCAGCCGTGCGGCCGCGGCCCGCATCAAATCAAGATCAGCCCGTACGACGCCGAGAAGCACGTCTGGATCATCGACGACCAGCTGCACATGATTTATCGCTTCACGTACGACGGCCAGCTCGAGATGAGCAAAGGCGAGCTCGGGGTGCGCGGCCGCGGCCCGAACACGTTCGATCGGCCGACCGACGTCGCATGGTTGCCAGACGGCACGTACTTCATCACGGACGGTTACGGTGGAACGCGCGTCGCGAAGTACGACGCGAACGACAACTTCATCAAGGACTGGGGCGGCCCGCCGCGAGATCCCGCGAACCCGGGCCCAAACGAGTTCAACACCGTGCACAGCATTGCGATCAGCGCGGACCAGCGCTTGTTCGTCGTCGATCGCGGCCACCAACGCATGCAAGTGTTCGACACCGATGGCAACTTTCTCGATATGTGGCCGCTGCGCTCGCCGCATTGGCCCGCGAGCCAAGGCACGCTCGTGACGAATCACTTCATCGACGACAAAGGGTTCATCTGGGCCGGCGACGCGTTCACGAATCGCGTGCTGAAGTTCGACCTCGACGGAAACTTCCTCTATAGCTGGGGCGCGCCGGGCGGTCAGCCCGGGCGCATCGCGTGCTCGCACGGCATGTCGACGGACCAGCTTGGGAATCTGTATCTCGCAGATTGCTTCTACGGCCGCGTGCAGAAGTTCGAGCCGCTGCCGGAAGCCGATCCCGACAAGATCGCGGGGCAGATACTGCGGACCTGGGACACCTTTCGTTCGAACTGACCGCGCCGCGCAACGCAGACGCGCCACACACGCCGTATGCGCGCCTCGTGCCGCGCGCGCGTGCGGCAGGGTATGCTCACGCGATTCTCGGCGAGGTGACGTATGCGTGCGCGCTTGGTAGCGGTTGCGGCAGTGCTCAGCTTGGCGGCCGGCGGCGCGACCGCGCAGCCGCGTGGCGAGCCGTTTCCGGCGCCGACGCCGGAGCCGCGTGACGTACCGTACGTGGGCGTCATCGCGCTCGAGGTCGATGCCAGCGATGTCGCGCGCGGCATCTACCGTGTGCGCGAGCGCGTGCCCGTCGCGGCTGCAGGGCCCATGACGCTGCTCTATCCGCAATGGCACCCCGGCAAGCACGCGCCGCGCGGCCCCATCAACTTGCTGTCGGGCATCGAGATACGTGGCAACGGCGTGCTGCTGCCGTGGCGCCGCGATCCCGTCAACGTCTACGCGTTTCATTTCGACGTGCCCGCGGGCACCAACGCGCTCGACCTTTCTTTCCAATTCGTCTCGCCCACGCAAGCGAGCCAAGGGCGCATCGCGGTCACGCGCGAGATGTTGAATCTGCAATGGGAGGTTGCGCTGCTGTATCCGGCGGGCCACTACGCCTCGCAGATCCGTTTCGCGCCGACCTTGAAGCTGCCGGAGGGTTGGAAATTCGCGGCTGCGCTCGACGGTGCCGTGACGACGGGCGACACGACGCGTTTCGGCGAGACCGACTTGGAGACGCTCGTCGATTCGCCGCTGTTCGCGGGCAAGCACTATCGGCTCGTCGATCTCGCGCCGGGCGCAGCGCGCCCCGTGCGGCTAAATCTGTTCGCGGACCGGCCGGATCAGCTCGAAGCCACCGAGGAGCAGCTCGCGCCGCATCGTAACCTCGTGCAGCAGGCATACCGAGTGTTCGGCTCGCAGCACTTCGATCACTACGACTTTCTGCTCGCGCTGACGAACCGAATGGGCGGCATCGGGCTCGAGCATCACCGCTCGAGCGAGAACGGCGTCGACGGCGACTACTTCACTGATTGGGCTCGCGCAGCGAGCGAGCGCGACTTGTTGCCGCACGAGATGACGCACTCGTGGAACGGCAAGTTTCGGCGTCCTGCGGACTTGTGGACGCCGAACTACGAGACGCCGATGCGCGGCAGCTTGCTGTGGGTCTACGAGGGGCTTACGCAGTACTACGGCTACGTGCTCGCAGCGCGCGCGGGGCTCTGGACGCAGGAGCAGACGCGGGACGCGTTGGCGCTCACGGCCGCGACGTACGCGCACCGCGTGGGTCGCCAGTGGCGTTCCGTCGTCGACACGACCAACGATCCGATTCTGTCGGCGCGCCGGGCGGCGCCGTGGGTCAGTTGGCTGCGCAACGAAGACTATTACTCCGAAGGGTTGCTCGTCTGGCTCGACGCCGATACGTTGATTCGCGAGCGCACCAACGGCCGCCGCTCGCTCGACGATTTTTCACGCGCGTTCTTCGGGATGGGCGACGGCTCGTGGACGCCCGTGACCTACACGTTCGAGGACGTGGTCGTCGCGTTGAACGACGTCGTCGCTCACGACTGGGCGGCGTTCCTGCGCGAGCGCATCTACGCCTCCGGCACCGAGGCGCCGCTCGACGGCGTGACGCGCGGCGGCTATCGGCTCGTGTACGACGACGAGCGCAGCGCGTTTCACCGCGATGCCGAGAGCTACGGCCGCTACGCCGACTTCACGTACTCGTTGGGGCTCAGATTCGGCGAGAACGGCAACGTCACGGCCGTGCTGTGGGACGGGCCTGCGTTCAACGAGGCCATTACCGTCGGCAGCCAAGTCGTCGCGATCAACGGCGTGTCGTTCGGCAACGAGGCGTTGCGCCGCGCAATCACGGCGGCGAAGGATGGCGGGGCGCCGCTCGAGCTGTTGGTGCGAAACGGCGACCAATACCGTACCGTGTCGCTCGCTTATCGCGACGGGCTCCGCTATCCACGCCTCGAGCGGGCGGCGGGCTCCGAGGACCGATTGGCGGCGATTCTGACGCCGCGGTCACGCTGACGCGCGTACCGCGAGTGCTAGACTCGCGCCCCGTACTGGGCAGGCTCCCATGCAAATCGGACCGCACATCATCGATCCGCCTCTGATTCTGGCACCCATGGCCGGCGTCACGGACAAGCCGTTTCGCTTGCTGTGCAAGGGGCTCGGTGCGGGTTACGCGGTGTCTGAGATGACGACGGCCGATCCGCGGTTGTGGCGCACGCGCAAGAGCGCGCAGCGGCTCGATCACGAAGGCGAACCGGCGCCGATCGGCGTGCAGATCGCAGGCGCGGACCCGACTACCCTGGCGGGCGCCGCGCGCCACGCCGACGAGCACGGTGCCGAGATCGTCGACATCAACATGGGTTGCCCCGCGAAAAAGGTGTGCAGCGCATGGGCCGGCTCCGCGCTTCTCAAGGACGAGCTGCTCGTCGCGCGCATCCTCGCCGCCGTCGTCAGTGCCGTGAACGTGCCGGTCACGCTGAAGATCCGCACGGGTTGGGACCGCGAGCATCGCAACGGCGTCACCGTGGCGCGCATCGCGGAGCAGGCCGGCATCGCGGCGCTGGCCGTGCACGGCCGCACGCGCGACATGCTCTACACCGGTGAAGCCGAATACGAAACGATTGCGACGATCAAGCAAGCCGTCGGGATTCCCGTCATCGCGAACGGTGACGTCACGACGCCGCAGAAGGCGAGCGACGTGCTCGCTGCAACCGGCGCCGACGCGTTGATGATCGGCCGCGCGGCGCAGGGCCGTCCGTGGATCTTTCGCGAGATCGGTCACTACCTCGCGACGGGCGAGCTATTGCCGGCGCCGCCGGTCGGCTTCGTCGCCGAGACCTTGCTCTCGCACGTGCGTGCGCTACACGCGTTCTACGGCGAGACGGCCGGTGTGCGCATCGCACGCAAGCATCTTGCGTGGTATGCGAAAGATCGCGCTGAGAACGCGGCGTTTCGCGCCGTGGTTAACCGGGCGGAGACGGCAGAGGAGCAGTTGCGCTTGACGCGCGACTATTTCGCAACGCTCGAGGCGACGGCACTCGGCGCCGCGGCCTGACGATAGGCCCTCGAATCGTCGCGTTGGTACACGATCGGAATGTCGTGTGCCGCAGCGAACGACACGGCCCATTCGAGCGCGCCCGCGTGCGACAGCGGCACGGATTGGCCTACGGTCGTGATCTTCCAGCGCGAGCGGCCGTTGACGACGTAAGTCGCGAGATGCTCGATCGTGGTGACGGTCTCACCGTCGTCGCCAAGCAGAGTTTCGACGAGTAGGAACGCAGGATCGACGTACGACTCGCCGGCATCGAGGGCTTGGCGGATTTTGACTTCCGTGGCCTTCATTCTTGTTTTCCTTCGCAGGCCTCGCGCGCAGTATAGCCCCGAAGGTCAAAAGGCCGGGACGGCAGTTTCTACATAACGCGCTGCGCCGGGCGCGTCGTTCGTGCAAAGGTAAAATGGCTCTGGAGTGCGCGCTGCCATCCGCGCGTACGCTCTTGCCAAGCGCAGCTATTCGGCGCGCGAGTAGCCGGTCGGCGAAGTGGCGCCGGACACACGACCGAAACGCCGGTCGCGGCGCGCGAACTCGCGCAGCGCCGCGTCGAAGGCGGCTTCGTCGAAGTCAGGCCAAAACGTATCGACGAACACGAGCTCCGCGTAGGCGGACTCCCAGAGCATGAAATCGCTGAGACGGCGTTCGCCGCCGGTGCGGATCAAGAGATCGACGGGCGCAGCGACGTCGGAATGCACAGCGGCGGCGAGGGCTTTATCGAACTCTTGGGGCGACCGGGCGTTTGTTGCGGCGTGCGCAATCGCGGCTCGCGCCGAGTAGTCGACGGCGAGCCGTAGGTGCAGTTTCGAGCCCAAGGCCGTCAGCCGCTCGGTATTCTCGATCGTGCGAACGAGATCGGAGCTCAGTCGATCGCGGCGGCCGATGACGCTCAAGCGCACGCCGTTGTCGAGGCAGCGAGCCGTCTCGCTAACGAGGTAGCGCTTCAAGAGGCGCATGAGGCTCGCCACTTCCTGCGGCGGCCGCGCCCAGTTGTCGGAGGAGAACGCGTACAGCGTGAGGATGTCGATCGGGCCTCGCGTGGCGGCTTCGACGATGCGGCGAACGGCCTTGGCGCCGGCTCGGTGGCCCGCGGTGCGCGGTAAGCCCCGGCGCTCCGCCCATCGTCCGTTGCCGTCCATGATGATCGCAGTGTGCATGGCTGTCAGGTGCCCTTTGCCGCGTGAATCAGCGCTTCCATGTGCTCGAGGTGGCGCGCGAACACTCGTTTGCCTTTGGCCGTCAAGCTGAACTCCGTCTTCGGTACGCGCGCAGAGAAGCGCTTCTTGCACGCGATGTAACCGGCGTCCTCGAGCTTGCGAGCGTGGATGCTCAAGTTGCCGTCGGTGGTTTGCAGGAGCTCCTTGAGCTCCGCGAATGCCATGCTCGGATTGACGCTGAGCGCGCTCATGATGCCGAGCCGGACGCGCTCGTAGATCAAACGATCCGTCTCGCCGGACTCGCGATCCGCGAAGTAGCCTGCAACCGCGCGCAGGCGCTGCGCGTCGGGGGCAGTGCCCGCGGCGTCTTGGCGTTTCAGCGTGTTTTTAGCCGCCATGATGCCTCACGATTGCCGTGCCGAGCGCCAGGTGAATTCCGCCGAAGCCGAGCGCGAGCACGACGTGGGACGAGCCGGGAGGCAGCCACAACGTCGCAGCGCCGAGGCCCATGAAAGCGAGGCCCGCCGTGAACACGGCCGGGATGGCGAACAACCCGCACGCGGCGAGCCCGGTGCCGTACAGCAGCAGCCACATGCCCGTGATGATTTCGCGGTCGACGCGGCCGGCGAGCGCTGCGGTCAGGATCGCGCCGGCGAGAAACGACGGTGCCAGCGTAAGGAAAAACCGCCGCGCCACTGCGCGACGCAAGCTCAACCCTTGGCTCCGTGCTTTCTGCTCCATGCACCACAACGCAGAGCCGCAGGCGACGATGGCAGCGCCGATCCATACGCCGAGCCAGTGTGGCGCCAACGCCGGCACGGACTCCACGCCGACCGCCAGCAGAGCAGTGACGCCCATCGCAATGCAGCCCTTGCCGGGAACGGTGGTGAAAGTGTCGGCTGCCTCGATCGTGCTGCGAATGTAACGCAGATTCTCGACGGCTCCGGAATCGATCGGAGTCGGTTCGACGCGGCGAGGGCGGTTACCTGTAGCGCTCATCGAAAGCTTGCTTTGTCTGCGTATCGCCTTGGAGCAAGTACTTTATAACACAAAGTACGTCAGGACTGTGAAGTGCCGCAACATTCCGTTAGGCGGGTTTCCGGCAGGCTGAACGCCGGTTCTGCGAGACGTGGCGTGTGGCGCGGGAGCGAGATTTCGGCGGTCGAGTTGACATAGCGTGAGCAACATTCCTCAGTGATTGCCTTTGCTCTCCGTGATCCGATCCGTGATTGCAAATAACACGCCAGAGACGACGAACGTCACGTGAATACCGACTTTCCATGCCAAAACCTGCCACGGAGTCTCGGGTGTGACGTTGATGAACGCTTTCAAAAGCTCGACGGCCGAGATCGCCACGATGGCGCCCATGAGTTTGATTTTGAGATCTGAGAATCCAACACGTCCCATCCACGCGGGACGGTCCTCGTGCTGGCCGGTGGCGATCTTCGAGACGAAGTTCTCATAGCCGCTGAAGCCGATGATGAGCAATAGCGCCGCGATCAGTGCGGAATCGACGAGCGTCAGGATCGCCACGATGATCTCGTCGTCCCCGAGCTCGAACATGCTCATGGCGAGCGCGAACAGTTGCTTAACGAACTTGATCAGCAGCGCGACGATGGCCAGCAGGAGGCCGACGAAGAACGGCGCCAGCAGCCAGCGGCTGCGAAACACCCAGTGCTCCAGAGTCGATTCGACTTTGCTCATGCGTCCGTCTCGCCGTGCGGCAACGCAGACCGGCGCACGCGTGAGCGCGACTATACTGCATCGAGACGAAACGCCGCTATTTGATCGCGAAGACCTTGAAGGCGCCCGTCGGCGTATTGGAGTCGGCGGCATCGACGTGGAAAACTCGATTGCGTCCGAGTTGCTTGGCCCGATAGAGAGCCTCGTCGGCCGTTTGAATCAAGCCCGCGAGGCTGCGCTTCGTATCCGGCTCGGCCGTCGCCGAGCCGATGCTTACGGTGAGAATGCCGTTCGCGTCCGAATGCGTGTGCGGGATGTTCATGGACGCGATCTCGCGGCGTATTTGCTCCGGCAACGCGGTCGGATCGTTGCCCGACGGAGCGTAAAGCACCAGCGCGAACTCCTCGCCGCCGTACCGCGCGCAGAAATCGAACGGCCGCTTCGCGGCGCGCCCGATGGCGAGTGCCACGCGCCGAATACAATTGTCGCCGGCTTGATGGCCGTAGCGGTCGTTGTAGGCTTTGAAGTGATCGATGTCCACGAGGATGATCTGTAGCGACTCTTGATTGCGCTGCGCCTGCAGCCACAGCCGGTTCGTGAGCTTGTCGAACATGCGGCGGTTGTAAAGGCCGCTCAAGCCGTCGCGCTCCGCGATGTCGTTCAGCAGCCGGTTCTCGATGAAGCTGGCGCGCACGAGGCGCTCCATGCGCAACGCCGACAGCACGGACATCAGCGTGGTCGCGAAAATGACGGACGAGGCGAAAATCACGTGATCGCTGGCGACGCCGAGGTACCAGCCTATGCCGATGAAGCTGATCAGCAGCGACGCAGCGACGAGGAGCACGGCGCGGAAGAGAAGCCCCAGAAACAGGATCGCGTAGACGACGACGAGCACGTCGCCCAGCTGAAATTGCGGCATGCCGGCGGCTGCCGCCAGCCCGCTGATGATCATGACGCTCATGCCGGTGACCACGACGGCCGTGCCGGCGATCCATTGGTAGTGCCGCTGCAGCTCAGGAATCACGGTCGCTGCCAGGATGAGGATGAGCGCAGGGCATGCGACGCCGAGGCGCAGCAGATAGATAGGGTGCAAGACGGATTCGGAAAGCGGCGTCATCGTTCCGCGCATGTTGATCGCCGTGACGACGGCGACGAGCGCCAGATAAATGGCCGTCGCCCAGCGCGCGCGCGGCAGCGAGCTCTGAACGAAATAGGTTTGAAACTCCGCCTCGGCCTCCGGCGCGAAACGTAGGCGTTCGACCTCGCGCTCGGTTTTGGGATCGATCGAGCCGGTTTCCGAGAAACCGGATTTGCTCGACCGGGAGCTCTGCACGACGTGGCCTCCGCGGGCACTCTGCGACACACGTCACGGTAGCACACGCGTCTGCCGCGAATTGTGGACCGGTCCGCAACTTCGCGCGTTTTGTACAAGCGGCGCCCAGCAACGGCGCGGGTTTTCAGAGCTTCTGCGCGCCGAGCCACTCCCGGAAGAAGGTGCTGCCGCGCTCGACGAGAGCGCGGCTGTGCCGTGCAGTCGCCGCGCGCAAACCGGGAACGCTGAGGCCTGGGGTTGCGCCGATCTCGTAGGTGTGGCCGACGAACCACGCTTCGAGCGCGCGGCCGGCCGCCTCGGCGTGGAACTGCAAAGCCAGTGCGTGCTCGCCGAACGAGAAGGCCTGATTGCGGCACACGGGCGTCGAGGCGAGATGAACCGCGCCGGCCGGTAGGTCGAACGTGTCACCGTGCCAGTGAAGCACGGGCGTGCCGGCCAGGTGGCGCAACGGTGAACCCGCTGCGGCCGCCGCGAGCCCGATGGGGCGCCAGCCGATCTCCTTCGTGCCCGAGGCGTACACCCGTGCGCCGAGCGCCCGCG